>WNFR01000393.1_pt1 | contig 44005 bp, 41 predicted proteins | sample 5400221 | NCBI WGS metagenome assembly WNFR01 (sample SAMN13153357, study PRJNA577476) | soil metagenome | isolation source: 40 cm soil under Madrone tree | place: USA:California | collected 2016-06-14 | reverse complement strand
GCGCGGGTGAACAGCGATCTGATCGGCAAGTACGTCAACATCGCGAGCCGCGCCGCGAGCTTCATCACGAAGCATTTTGACGGCGCGCTCGAGTACGGCGGCGACGCCGCGCTGATTGCGCGCGAAGCGCATGACATCGCGCTGCACGTGGCCGAACTCTACGAAACACGCGATTTCGGCAAGGCGATGCGCGAAATCATGAGCCATGCGGATCGAATCAACCACGATTTCGACGCTCACCAGCCATGGGTTCTCGCCAAGGATGCGGCGAAGCGCGCGGAGCTCCAGGATGTCTGCTCACGGGCGCTGCAAGGGTTCAAGCTGCTGAGCGTCCTCATCGCGCCGGTGCTGCCGGGTCTGGCGGACCGCGTCGCGCGCGAATTGTTCGGGCTTGATCGGCCTTTCGCGTGGAGCGACGCCGACGTGCTGCCCGCGCGAATCAACCCATACCGGCACCTGATGACTCGCGTCGATCCGAAACAGCTCGATGCGCTGTTCGAGACGGAGAAGGAGCAGGCGCCGGCCGCAGGGTCGTCCGCGGCATCGTCCGCAGCGGCATCATCCGCAGCGGCATCGTCCGCCGCAGCCGCCAGGAGCGCGCGCATCGATTCGCCGCCGGCGGGCGCATCGGATGCTGCGATGCTGGCGAATGCGGCGGCCGTCGAGGGCAACTTGATTTCCATCGATGATTTCCTGCGCGTCGACCTGCGTGTGGCCAAAGTCCTGAACGCCGAACTGGTCGCGGGCGCCGATAAGCTCCTGAAACTCTCACTCGACGTGGGCGAGATCGGAACTCGGAGCGTTTTCGCGGGCATCCGCGCAGCGTATGAGCCCGCGTCGCTGGTGGGCCGGCTGATCGTGGTGGTCGCCAACCTGGAGCCCCGTAAAATGCGGTTTGGCGTTTCCGAAGGAATGATGCTGGCGGCGGGTCCCGGCGGCAAGGAGATCTTCGTGCTGTCCCCCGATTCCGGCGCCGCACCCGGCATGCGCATAAAATAATATGGATACCGAACCCGCGCCCGACGTCGTGGCGCGAATCGACGCCTTGCTGCCGCAGACCCAGTGCACGCGCTGCGGCTACCCCGGATGTCGGCCGTATGCCGCTGCGATCGCCGCCGGCGCTGCGGAGATCAACCAATGCCCTCCCGGCGGTGCCGCCACCATTCACGTACTCGCCCAATTTCTAGGCCGCGACGTACTGCCGCTGAATCCCGCCAACGGCGTCGAGTCGCCGCCGCGGGTGGCCTGGATCGATGAGGCGCGCTGCATCGGCTGCGCACGCTGCCTGCCGCCGTGCCCCGTCGACGCCATCGTCGGCGCGGCGAAGTACATGCACACCGTGCTCGCGGAACGCTGCACCGGCTGTGAGCTCTGCATCGCCCCCTGCCCCGTGGATTGCATCGAAATGCGCCCGGCGCCCGTGCCGCAGGAGTCGTCAAACCAGGCTTCCCTCAATCGTGCGCGCTACGATGCGCACTCGGAGCGCCTGCTGCGGCAGGCGGCGGGTCGACAGCGTGAGTTGGATGCGAAGAAGGCCTCGCTGGCGGGCCGCGCCCCCGCCCACCCGTGACGAATCCATATGAACGACGTGAAGCGGCGTGAAATATTTTCCCGGCTCAAGGAAGCCAATCCTGCGCCGCGCACCGAATTGCAGTACAGCTCCCCGTTCGAGTTGTTGGTTGCCGTGATCCTGTCGGCCCAAGCCACCGACCGCGGTGTCAACAAGGCGACCCCCGCGCTGTTTCGAGCGGCAAATACTCCGGCCGCCATGCTCGCGCTGGGAGTCGAGGGCCTCATTCCTTACATCAAGACCATCGGGCTCTTCAACAGCAAGGCGAAGAACATCATCGCCACCTGCGCAGCGCTGGTCGCGCAGCACGGCGGCGAGGTGCCGAAGACCCGCGAGGCACTCGAGGCGCTGCCGGGCGTGGGGCGCAAAACGGCCAACGTCATACTGAACACCGCGTTCGGTGAGGCCACCATCGCCGTCGATACGCATATCTTTCGCGTCGCCAATCGCACGGGGCTGGCTCGCGGCAAGACGGTGCGCGCGGTCGAGGACAAACTTCTGAAATTCGTCGCGCCGGAATATCGGCAAGACGCGCACCACTGGCTGATCCTGCACGGCCGCTATGTGTGCAAGGCGCGCAAGCCCGCGTGCCCGGCGTGCACGATCTCGGACCTTTGCGAGTATCGGCATAAGACGAAGGCTGCGTAGCTGCGCGTCAGGGCCGACGCCGGCGACGCGCCGGGGATTGTGGGTTCCGGCTCGGAAGGCAGTGGAAACCCTAAGCCACGTGCCTTGGTGAGAGCAACGTCGCACCCGCAGGGTTGGAGGACGCGAAGCGCAAATCCCAAACGAAACGTAATCGCGCTGGGGCGCACCGTCCCGCATTCATATTTCTGCAACGGTCTGCCTTTTAAGACATGTCGGTCTGCTTTTTAAGACACTGTCCCGCACAGCCGACACGTTGCGATCGATCCTGAAGTCGGTCCTACTGCGCGCCGCGCACTTGCAATTCCGTGAGTACGGCACAGGAGGAACCATGAGAGCAGGAACCATGAGAAAGATTCTATTGAGCGCAGCATTGCTGACCGCAAGCTTGGCACACGCCCAAACGACGAGCTATACCTTGGCGGATGTCGCGAAACATGCGACAGCGACCGATTGCTGGATGGTGCTGAACAGCACCAAGGTTTACAACTTCACGCCGTTTGTGTCGATGCATCCCGGCGGCAGCACGATGGTGCCCTATTGCGGCAAGAACGGCGATCCCGGCTTTGCCAGCGTTCCGCATAGCTCTAATGCCGTGGCCCTTGAAACGACCTACCTCATCGGTGCCCTCGTCGCCGCGCCGGCACCCATCAGCGTGACGCTTACACCGGCCAATGCAACGATCAAGGTCGGCGGAACGGAACAGTTTACGCCCAAAGTTGTGGGTTCGACCGCAGGCGTCGCCTGGACGTTGTCTCCATCCACGCTTGGTACGATCAGCGCCAGCGGATTGTTTACCGGCGTCGTCGCAGGACAAGGCACCGTGACCGCAACGTCGACGCAGGATGCGACCAAGTCGGCAAGTGCGTTGATCACCGTCACTGCAGCCACTCCACCGCCCCCAGCCGCGATTACGGTGTCGGTGAATCCGTCTGCCCTGTCGTTGAGTACAGGCGCGACTCATCAATTCAATGCGACTCTGACCAATTCAACACTCGGCGTGAAATGGACAGCGACGCCGGCGATTGGAAAAATCAGCGCGACCGGTGCGCTCACTGCAGCCATGGTCCCCGCAACCGGGAAGGTAACGGCTACGTCCATTCAAGATCCGACGAAGTCCGCCTCTGTACAGGTGACATTGACCGCAGTGACGCCTGTGCCGCCGCCGACGAATTGCCCGCCGCCCAATCCTGGTGACGACGATCACCACGATGATTAAGTAAGACGATTGAGCAAGACGACTAAGTAACTTGCGAGCCCCTGGGCCAGGTCCTGTATCTGGCCCAGGTTTCGCTTTTGGTTCCGGGCAGTATTGCCGCCAACTTCTGGTTGGAGTTCCATGGCAAGATTCGCGAATTCGGCGCGGCGGACGTGCTGTATGGAACGACGTTCGCCTTGTTCGCGTAAAGTCCCATGTTGTCGAAATCGCCGGTCATCGACGACTACGTGAAGCGGGTCGTTGCGCGGCCCGCCTATCTCCGGTCGCAGGCACGGGACAGCGCGGAGCAGTGAGTAAATCTCACCCCGCCGCCGGCGTGTGCCCTCCAAGAACCTGCAACAGGCGCACACGCTCGATGTTGCCGCCGCTCAAGACGACGCCCGCGTTGCGGTTGGCCAGGCTCGCCCGCTCCCGCAGCAACGCCGCCAACGGCGCCGCGCCCGCGCCCTCGGCAATCTGATGGGTATCGTCGAAATAGACGCGCATGGCCTCGGCAATCTCATCCTCGCTCACTTCCACCATGCGGGCCGCGCCCCGGCAGATGATCTCGACCGCCTCGTCGTCCGGTTCACGCGTCGCGATGCCGTCCGCAAAGGTTCGCGCGGATTCGGTGGCAACGGCCCGCCCGGCGGCGAAGGACCTCGCCGTGGCCGGCGCATTGATGGCCCCGACGCCGATAATTTCGGTCTTGAGCCCCAGCAGGTCGCGGACCATGATGAGACCGCAGATCCCGGAGCCCATGCCCACGCTCACGTAAACCGTGTCCAGGTGGGCTACGGTCCGCAGGAACTCGAGCGCGTAACCGGCCACACCGACCACGAGGTCGCGGTGGAATGAAGGGACGAAATGCAAATTCTGCCCGGCGGCAGCGCGTTTGGCTTCATGTTTCGCCTCGTCGAAATCCCTGCCGACTTCGATCACGGTCGCACCGAAACCCCGCATCGCCGAATTCTGATCGGAAGAATTCTCCAACGGCACATAGATGGTCGCGGGTATCTTGGCGCTGGCCGCCGCAAACGAGATCGACTGGCCGTGATTGCCGCGGGTCGCCGACACGATGCCCGCGACACCGGGCGTGCTGTGCAGCAGCCGATGGATGTATACGAGTCCGCCCCGGACTTTGAATGCCCCGGTCGGCGTATGATTTTCGTGTTTCACCCAGACGGTGCAGCCGGCGCGCGCCTTGAGCTTCGGCCATGCGTACTGCGGCGTCGGCGGCAAGGTGCGGTACACGAACTGAGCCGCCTGTTCCAGTTCATCCAGCGTGACATCAAGGACCGATCCGGTCATACAGTTCCTCCGCCTCCTTCACCGTATTCTCGCAGAACTTTGACGAATGGGGCATGCGTGCGACCATATCGCTTTTGCGGCGAGGTCACCGTGCCCATCTTCCGTCGTTTTGCGCTGATCGTTCTTGGCGCCTCGCATTTTTTTCGTTCGACGGCACCCGACCGGCGAGTCAGATTCCGGTGAGCGAGGCCTGCTATGCATGCCATCTGCAGCACGCCGCGGTCGATACCACCTTCGTTCAGTTCTATCCGACGCTGCTCGGCATCGCCACACAGAAAGGCACGTTGGCGCCGGGATATCGGCCCTGATGTTCGGTTCCCCCACCCGGGATGAGTTGCGCCAGGCCTACTCCGATGCCTGGCGCAAACATGCCGCGGGTTTGCCGCTCACGCCGCTCGAGACCATGCTGGCCGACGTCATCGGACTGCATCCGGAATATCAGACCCTGGTGCACGACGGCGACGCCGCGCGTGCCTTCGAACCCGGCGCCGCGCCGGTGCCGGAGAATCCGTTTTTGCACATGGGTTTACATATGGCGGTGCGCGAACAGGTCGCCATCGACCGTCCGCCTGGTGTACGGGATCTGCACCGCCGGCTGCAGGCACAGTGCGGCGATGTACATGGCGCTGAACACGCGCTGATGGAGGCGCTGGCCGAAACTTTGTGGGAAGCGCAAACGACCGGACGGCCGGCGGATGAGAGCCATTATCTGTCGTTGGCCCGCAGACGCCTGGCGGCGGGCCGGCGGCCGTAGGAGCCCTATACCCCAAAATTAACGAACCTTCATCCCGGCTTCATGGGAAGGGTCGGCGTTGCCGGATATCCTAAGGACTCGACGCGAGAGCCGCCTGGCCTCGCCACGTGGAGTTCCAAATGCATCTTTCCCTGCCGGCGATCGCCCTCAGCGTCTGCGTCAGTCCATTCGGACTGGCGGCCGCCGCACCGTCGGGTAACGCCACCTCGGCCGGTTCACCCAAGGCCGTTCCCGCGACTGCGGCGCCTCCACCGGCGGTACCGCCCGACGCACCCGCCTCCGACGCTGCGGCTCGCCACGCCAAACGCACCGCGTGCCTCAAACAGGCCAAGGCCAAGAAGCTCGTCGGGGCTGGAAAAAATTCCTTCATCAAGGACTGCGTCGCGGCTCGCTGAACCGGCGTTGCCTGGACACGCCGGGTCGCTCCGGCTTATGCTGCCGCCGAGCGTCGCCGGACGGTAAGCGGCGGATCAACTCTTGCTACTGCCGCCCGCCACCACCATCACTATTCGGATAACTGCCGCTATTCGGACTACCGCGCGCCTCCGTCATGGACGATAAATCCGCGCTCCTGGGTCAATTGCGCATCGACCGCAATGATGAACCAGCCCGCACCGGGCACGGCCGTCTGTGGCTCGCCGTGATCGGAGCGGTGCTCATCGCAGGCGCCGCGCTGTGGTTCTGGCTGCGGCCCGCGGGCATGCCCATTCGCATTGCCGTGGCGCAGGCGGTGACCCAGGAGAGTGCCGCCGGGGCATCCATCCTGGATGCATCCGGATACGTGGTGGCGCGGCGCCAGGCCACGGTCGCGTCCAAGATTACCGCCAAAATGGTGGAACTCGACATCGAGGAAGGCGATCACGTCCAGGCAAACCAGATCATCGCACGGCTCGACGATTCCAACATTCGCGCCTCGCTGGAACAGGCAGCGGCGCAGTTGAACTTTGCCAGGGCCGGCCTCCAGGAAACGGAGGTGAACCTCGCGAACGCACAGCGCGACTACGATCGGCAGGTGAGCCTGTTGACGGGCCATTTCGTCAGCCAGTCGGCCGTCGACAATGCGAAGACCACTCTCGATGCGCTGCGGGCGCAGCTCGCCACCCAGCACCGCAACGTCGAAGTGGCGGAGCGCAGCGTGCGCGTGGTCGACCGCAATCTCGATGACACCGTCATTCGTGCGCCCTTCTCCGGTGTGGTCACGGTCAAGGCGGCGCAGCCTGGAGAGATCGTCTCGCCCATCTCCGCCGGCGGCGGCTTTACGCGCACCGGAATCGGTACCATCGTCGATATGGATTCGCTCGAGGTCCAGGTCGACGTCAATGAAAACTTCATCAATCGCGTGCAACCTATGCAGACGGTCACAGCCAGACTCAATGCATACCCGGATTGGCAGATTCCGGCGCATGTCATCGCCGTGATTCCAACCGCCGACCGCAGCAAGGGCACGGTGTTGGTGCGGATCGGGCTCGACCAGAAAGACGTGCGCATCCTGCCGGAAATGGGAGTGCGTGTGTCGTTTCTCGCCGAGGCGGGCAGCGATCGCGGTCAGCCCGCGACCGGCGTCAGTCTGCCCGTCGCGGCGGTGCAGGGCTCGGGGTCCACCGGCGTGGTATTCGTCGTGCGCGATTCCACGCTCGAGCGGCGCGCCGTCCGCCTCGGTGCGGGGAACTCCGAACGTGTCACGGTGACATCCGGCCTCGCCGCCGGCGAGCGGGTCGCGATGGGCGATTTCAATGAGATGAAGGACGGCGCTAAGATTCGCATTGAGCCATGAGAGGCCGCGGGCCGCGGCTATTCGGAGCCCACATAAATGACTGAAACCATCGTATCCTTAAGACACGTCGCGAAGAGTTACCTGCGCGGCAAGCAGCGCATCGGCGTGTTGCAGGACTTGAATCTCGACATCGCCAAAGGCGAGTTCGTCGCCCTCATGGGTCCGAGCGGTTCGGGCAAAACCACCCTTCTCAACTTGATCGGAGGTCTGGATACGCCGACGTCGGGCGAAATCACCGTCGCCGGCCAGCGTCTCGACCAACTCGGCGGCGGCGCTCTCGCACGCTGGCGGTCCACTCACGTGGGATTCGTTTTCCAGTTCTACAACCTGATGCCCATGCTGTCCGCGGAGCGCAATGTGGAATTGCCGCTGCTCCTCACGCGGCTGTCCGGAGCACAGCGCAAGGCGCACGCGCTGGCCGCGCTCACCCTGGTGGGTGTCGAGGATCGCGCCAAGCACAAGCCCAGCGAGTTGTCGGGCGGTCAGGCACAGCGCGTCGCGATCGCGCGGGCGCTGGTGGCCGACGCTACCTTGCTGGTCTGCGACGAACCCACCGGCGATCTCGATCGCAAGTCCGCCGACGAGGTGCTGCATCTGCTGCAGGTGCTGAATCGCGAGCACGGCAAGAGCATCGTGATAGTCACCCATGACCCGAAGGCCGCCGAATTCGCCGGCCGGCAATTGCACATGGACAAGGGGTCGTTGTTGGAAGCGGGCAGCCTGGCGGCTTAGTACCATCCGGCATGAAATACTTCCCGCTGGTCTGGGCCACGCTCTGGCGCAAGAAAACACGCACCATTTTTACCTTGTTGTCCGTCGTGGTCGCCTTCCTGCTGTTCGGCGTGCTGGAAACGGTGGACTACGCCTTTTCCCATCCGAGCGGCGGCGCCACGGGAGCCGACAAACTCGTCACCATGAACAAGTATTCCATCACGCTGCCGCTGCCCTTCGCCGACGTGCAGCAGATCCGCTCGGTGCCGGGCGTGGAGGAAGTAACCTGGCTCACCTGGTTCGGCGGCTATTATCAGGAGTCGAAGAACTTCGTCTTCGCGCTGCCCATCGATATCGACACCTACTTCAACCTGCACAAAGATGAGTTAATCGTGAGCGATGCGGAGATGCGGGCATTCCGCGACACTCGAACCGGCGGCTTGGTGAACGCCGCGCTGATGAAGAAGTTCGGGTGGAAGGTCGGAGACAAGGTACCGCTACATTCAACGATATGGACCCAAAAGAACGGCTCGCTCGACTGGACCTTCGATATCGCCGGCACCTTCGACGCCAAGGATCCGACGCAGGCCTCGCAGCTGGCATCGAGCTTTTTGTTCCATTATGAACTTTTCGATGAAGGCCGCAGTTTCGGCAAGGGAAATGTAGGCTGGATCGAGGAGCGTGTGACCGATCCTTCGCAGGCCTCGGACATAGCCAACCGCATCGATGCCCTGTTCGCCAATTCGCCGGACGAAACCAAGACGCAGCCCGCCAAGGATTTCGCCATGGCGTTCATCAAGCAGCTCGGCGACGTCGGGTTCGTGCTGCGCGCCATTCTGGGCGCGGTGTTCTTCACGCTCCTTTTTCTCACCGGCAACACCATGATGCAATCGGTGCGCGAACGCGTGCCGGAATTCGCCGTGCTCAAGACCCTGGGCTTCGGCGATGCCGCCGTGCTGGGATTGGTGATGGCCGAATCGCTGCTGCTGTGCGTCGCGGCAGCGCTGGTCGGCCTGGCCTTGAGCTTCGCAGCAATACCCATCGTGAAGATGGGATTGCAGGGCATGGAACTCTCCCGCGGGGCGCTGCTGCCCGGCATCGGCGTAGCCGTGCTCCTGGGAGTCATCGTGGGACTGCCGCCGGCTTTGCGGGCCATGCGGCTCACCATCGTCGATGCACTGGCCGACAAGCGCTAGAGGGGTAGAGCATGTTCAAACAATTCTGGGCCGTGAGCCTCATGAGCCTGCAGACGCTGCCCCAGCGCCTCGGCGCCTCCAGCGTCATCGTCGTCGGCATCGCCGGCGTCGTCGCGGTCCTGGTATCCGTTCTGGCCATGGGTGCGGGATTCCGCCATACGCTCGCCGACGGCGGCCGCGCCGACCGGGCCATCGTTCTGCGCGGCGGCTCGGATGCCGAACTCAGCAGCAACCTGACCCGCAGCGACGTCGACACCATCGGCAACGCGCCCGGCATCGCGAAGGATGCCGAGGGCAAGGCTTTGTTGTCGAATGAGCTCGTGACGGTGGTGAACATACCGAAGATCGACACCGGTTCCGATGCCAACGTCACCCTGCGCGGCGTGGGCTTGAGGCTCACCCAGGTGCGCCCGGAACTCACCATCACGGCGGGCCGCATGTTTCAGCCGGCGGTGCGCGAGCTGATCGCCGGGGTCGGCGCGACCAAGCAGTTCCGGGGTCTTACTCCGGGCAGCGTACTGCATTTCCGCAACGCCGACTGGACCGTTACGGGAGTGTTCACCAGCAACGGCGACATTCACGAGTCGGAGCTCTTGGCGGACGTGGATACCGTCGGATCGGCGACGCAACGCAGCGGCTACAGCTCCGCGATTGCCTTGCTCACGAGTGCGGCCGCGTTCACCGAATTCAAGGATGCACTCACCACCGATCCGCAGCTCAAGGTCGATGTGCAGCGCGAGCCGGATTACTATGCGGCGCAGTCCAAGGGTCTGTCCAAGGCCATCAATGTGGTCGGCAACACCGTCGCCGTCATCATGGCCATCGGCGCCGTATTCGGCGCCCTCAACAGCATGTATTCGGCGGTGGCGGCCCGAGGAATGGAGATCGCGACGCTGCGCGCCATCGGCTTCGGCGCATTGCCGGTGCTGCTGTCGGTGATGCTCGAAGCAGTGACTTTGTCCCTGCTCGGCGGCCTCATCGGCGCCGCGCTCGCCTGGATGATGTTCAACGGGCACAGCGTCAGCACCTTGGGCGGAGCCTTCGCCCAAGTGGTGTTCAAATTGACTGTGACCCGCACGCTGATCATCACCGGCATCGTCTGGGCCTGCATCATCGGGGTCGTCGGCGGGCTGTTCCCGGCGCTGCGCGCGGCGCGATTGTCGGTGGCGGAAGCGTTGCGCGCCGCCTAGAAGGGCTTGTCGCCGTTGACGGTGGCGCGATGCATGGTGCGGCGGTCCGGAAGATAGTCCGCGACCGCGTAGTGCTGGGTATTGCGGTTGTCCCAGAAGGCGATGTCATCGACACTCCAGCGCCACCGCACCGTAAACTCCGGTTGCCCGATGTGCGTAAACAGGAAGGCGAGCAGCATTTGGCTTTCCCGTGGCTTCAGCTCGTTGATGTGCGTCGTAAATCCCTCGTTGACGAATAGTCCCTTGCGGCCGCTGACGGGGTGCGTGCGCACCACCGGATGGTTGACCGGCGGATGCTTGGCGACGGCACGATCGTACCGCTCCTTGAATGCGGCGTCGCTTTGCCAGCGCTCGGGCGGGAAGGACTTCGCCACCGAATGCTGGGCCGTGAGGCCTTCGAGGAAACGGCGCAGCGGCTCCGACAGCGCCTCGTAGGCCGCGGAACAGCTGGCCCACAGGGTATCGCCGCCCACCGCGGGAAGACGCTTGGCGGCCAGAAGCCCCGCCAAGGGCGGTGTCGTGCTGAACGTGACGTCGGTATGCCAGTTGTCGTTGTCCGGCAGGAAGCCCGCATGGGTATCGAGCAGCATGATCTCGGGCAGATCCGGCAGCACGGGATAGATGGGATGAATGTGCAGGGTACCGAAGTGCGCCGCAAAATCACGTTGTTGTTGGGGCGTGATGGGCTGGTTGCGGAAGAAGAGCACCTGATGTTCGACCATGAGTTCGCCGAGACGGTCGATGACCGAGCGCGGCAGCTCGCGTGAGAGATCGACCCCATTCACGATGGCGCCGATGACGCGGTTCAGTCGTGTAACTTCGATTGTCATGTTCGAGTCCTTGGGGAGCCTGTTTGAGTATTCTACGCGAGCCGCGTTGGCAACGCCGTATATCGGGAGCGGATGCAAGGCGCGCATTACGGCTGTTCCGCGTAGATCCTGACCAGCCGGTACATGAAGTCGCGCCCCTCGAGCAGCGACTTCACGGCGACGTACTCGTTCAAGCCATGAATTCCGCCCAGATCGGGTCCAATGAACAACGCTTCGATCCCATAGGTCGGGATGCCGGCGGCATTCAGGAACTGACCGTCGGTCCCCCCGGGCTGGAGCATCGGCACGACGGGAACGCCCGGAAAGACCTGCGCGGTCAACTTCTCGAACGGCCCCAGGACGGCGGGCGTCAACGGCGGCGGCGGCGAGCTCGGCCCCCGTCGCTCGAGCGTGATCACCTTGACGGCGGCGTCGGCGACGATCTCTTCGAGTTGGCGCTGTACGGTCTCCGGCTCGACGCCGGGGAAGATACGGCAATTGATGTTGGCGCGGGCGCGCTGCGGCAGCGCATTCGTGGCGTGACCCGCATCGAGCATGGTCGCCACGCAGGTCGTGCGCAGCATGCCATTCCAGCTCGGATCCTTTGCGGCGACGAACGCGATGGCCTGCGCGTCGCCGGGATCGCGGACCAGCGCGTTCATCGCATTGGCGATGTCGGCCTCGCCCTTGGCCGACTCGATCTTGGCCATGCCGGCGAAGTAGGCCCGGTTGCCGTCGGTGAACTGCGCCGGAAATTCATAGTTGGAGATCCGCGTCAAGGCGGCCGCGAGGTGATAGATCGCATTGTCCTTGACCGGCCGGGAGCTGTGTCCTCCGCGATTCGTCACTTCGAGGCGATAATTCTGCGAAGTCTTCTCGCCGGCCTGAATCTGCATCAAGACCCGGTGGCCCTGGGCATCGAGTTCCGCCCAAGCGCCCTCGTTGAGGGCGAACCCCGCGTCGATCAGTTGCCGCTCGTTCTTCACCAGCCATTCCGCGCCGTTGAAGGCGCCGCTGGTTTCCTCCCCGCAGGTGAGCGCCAGCTTGAGCGTGTGTCGCGGCTTGAATTTTTCTTCGCGGAAGCGGACCAAGGTATCGACCCACATGGCGGCCTCGGCCTTGTCGTCGATGGCTCCGCGCGCGTAGAAATTGCCGTTCTCCTCGATGAGGGTGAACGGATCGCGCGTCCAATCCTCGCGCTTGGCCTCGACGGTGTCGATATGCGCCAACAGGAGGATGGCCTTGCTCTTCTTGTCGCGCCCCGGGTAAATCGCCACCAGGCCGCCTTCCTTCGGATGATCGGGCACGGCGAACGGGTGCAGATCGGCGTCCGCGAAACCCGCCGCCTTCAGATGCGCCGCCATGCGCTCGGCGGCCAGCGTGCAATCTCCCGCGGACAACGTCGTGTTGGTCTCGATCAGCTCCTTGTACAGGTCGCGGAAGCGCTGCTCGCCGCCGTCGGCGCGGGCGCCCGGCACGGCGCCGACCAATGCAGCAGCCGCCAAGATAACCAGTGTCGTTTTCATTCCGTCCTCGTTTTGTCGTTCAGATTCCAAACCAGCCAGTATCGCGTCTCAAGGCGCCTCGAATCCCTGCAGCACGTTCACGGCGTTGACCCCGATCTCGGCCACCGCGTATCCGCCCTCGAGCACGAACAACGTGGGAATTCGCAACGCCCCGATGAGCCGGCCATACTGCGCGAAGTCATCGGTCCGCAGCTTGAAAAAGCCGATCGGGTCGTGTTCGAAGGTATCGACGCCGAGCGACACCACGAGCACGCTCGGCGCGAACCGATCGATCCGCGCCAGCGCCGTGTCCAAGGCGCCGCGCCATCCGCCGAAATCAGTTCCTCGCGGCAGCGGCAGGTTCTGGTTGTATCCGACGCCCTCCCCGGCGCCGACCTCATCGGCATAGCCCGAGAAGTACGGGAATGCTTCCAGCGGATCGCCGTGGATGGAGCTGTACAGCACATCCGAGCGTTCGTAGAAGATATCCTGCGTGCCGTTGCCGTGATGAAAGTCGACGTCGAGAATCGCGACCCGGCTGCTGCCATGATCCCGCAGATACTGGGCGGCGACGGCCGCGTTGTTGAGAAGGCAATAGCCGCCATACAGGTCGCGAGCCGCGTGATGCCCCGGCGGCCGGCACAGCGCGAAGACGCTGCGCTCGCCCACGCTGATGCGCGCCGCCGCCGTGAGCGCCACATCGGCGCTGGCGCGCGCCGCCTCCCACGAACCGGCGCTGATCGACGTCTCCGCCGCCATGGCGTAATAGCCCAGCTTTCCCGCGATCGAATCCGGAATTCGTTGCACCATGCGCCGCGCCGGCCAGCAGTCAGGAATCGCCTCGCCCTTGTGGCCCGCGGCCACCCAATCGTTCCAGGCCGAGCTCAGAAAATCCACGAACCGCGAGTCGTGTACGCGCAATACCGCTTCGAGCCCGAATTGCGCCGGAGAGACGACGTTCCCGAGCCCGCTGGCCTTGACCCGATCGAGCACGAACTGGGCACGTTCCGCACAGTCGTGCGGACGTACGAGTTCGCCGCCGTACAACTCCGTACGCGCGCTGCGAAGGAAGTGCTTTTCCGAATACACCGTCAACATGAAGACACCGAATTATTATTGTGTGGCGCCCATTGTGCGGCTGCGATGCCATCTTGCAAATAGCATCCGGCCACAAGCGGCGCAAAACCGCACGGAAATCATGCGCCCCCTCGCGAAAACGCGGCCGTCATGGCATCATTCACCGGTGAGTTCTTCTTCCCTTCCCAGTGGGAATTGCCGGCGGATGCGATCCGTCGCGCTGGGGATCTGCGCGATCGCCGCCATCCTCTGGTTGACCGCGCCGGGCACGCGTGCCGCAGCCCCGGACAACGACCATGACAATCACCAGTCGTTGCGATCGGCAGGCTGCGGAAAGCACGCCGGCACGGGAAAGCTCAAGCAATCGACGCTGGATGGGAACAAGAGCACCCGCACCTACCTTCTCGAGGTACCGGCCGACTACGACGCATCGCGACCCTACGCGCTGGCGTTCGTGTTCCACGGCGCCGCGGGCAGCTCGTCCGTGAGCTACTCCTGGGGACTGCAGCGTGCCGCGGGCGCATCGGCAAACGCAATCTTCGTATTTCCCGATGGCATCGCCTACAAGCAGTATGGCATCGGATGGGACGACACCAAGACGGGCTACGATCTGCCGTTCTTCGACAATATGCTCAAGGATCTCGAAGCCGGATACTGCATCGACCCGTCGAGAATTTTCGTCGCCGGTTTCTCATGGGGCGGCGATTTTGCCATCGCGCTGGCCTGCAGTCGCGGCGATGAGATCCGGGCGGTGGCGGCCAATTCGACCAACGACGAGTTCAAGGACACGTCGAATTACCTGACGTATCAAAACCTCCCCTGCCCGACCCGCAGGCACCCGCCGGTGCGCTTTCAACACGCGGAAGAAGGCGATGCCTCCTATCCGCCGCCGGACTTTGCGACCACTTCGAAGCTCTTTCAGCATCTCAACTCGTGCACCGCCCGAGCGGCGCCCGCACGATCCGGCGCGCGTTCCGATTCGTGCGTCTCGTATGCGGGCTGTTCGAGCGACTACATCGAATGTTCGTTCGACCGCAAGATCGGGCATGCCCTGCCGCCGCATTGGGCCGAGCATACTTGGGCATTTTTCATCGAGCACTCGAAGTAGCCCATATCACACCGCAATGGTGCGGGTCGGTCGCGCGAGCCAGGCCGTCAACACGGCCGACGCGATCGCCATTCCGCCGAGCACGAGGAAGGAAATCCGGTAGCTTCCGGTGCTGTCTTTCAGCATGCCGATCAGCGCGGGCCCGAAGAAGCCGCCGGAATTGCCGATGCTCGCGACGAGACCGATCGCCGCCGCTGCCGCCGCTGCCGTGCCACCGGTGTAGACACCGGTGATGAATGACCAGTACGGTGGATAAAAGGCGCCGACTCCAATCGCGATCAGCGAAAGACCCATGAGACCCGTAGCTCGTTCGGGAAATAGAACCGTCACAAAGAATCCCGCCGCCATGACCAGCATCGGCAACACCGAGTGCCAACGGCGTTCCCGCGTCCGGTCCGAATGTGCTCCATTGAGGAACATGGCGACCGCCATCCCAACGTTGATTGCGCCGGATATCAATCCGGTGCCCACGTTTCCGGTACCCGAGAGGCCTCTGATGATCTGGGGAGACCAAATGAGGTAGCCGAAGAAGCCCGTATTCGAGAAAAATAGTGCCGCGCCCATGATCCACGCGTGGGGATGAACCAGCGTGCGCCAGATGCCGGCAGTGATTGGGTGGTCAACGTCGCGCGACTCCCGGGCGATTTCGCCCGCAAGCGACTCGCGTTCGATGGGACTCAACCAGTTGGCCTGGCCCGGTTCATCGGTCAGATACCACAACACGACAAACCCCAGCACGATGGGCGGAATCCCCTCGATCAGGAAAAGCCACTGCCAGCCGGCAAGCCCGAGGTACCCATTGAGGCTGAGGAGATACCCTGACAGCGGGCCGCCGATGATCCCGGACAGTGGAATCCCGATCATGAAGGACGCAATGGCGCGTGCGCGCGCGGAAGCGGGGTACCACCGGCTCAAATAGAATATGACACCGGGGAAGAACCCCGCCTCGGCCGCTCCGAGAAGGAAGCGCAAGACGTGAAAGTGCGCCGGTGTCTTCACCAGGGCCATCGCCGATGCAATGATTCCCCAACTCAACATGATTCGACAGATCCAGATTCTGGCGCCCAACCTGGCCAGCAGGATGTTGCTGGGGACTTCGAACAGGCAGTAGCCAAGGAAAAATATTCCCGACCCGAAACCGAATACGGCGAAACTGAACTTCAGGTCCGCGTTCATTTCCAGGGCTGCAAATCCCACATTGACCCGGTCCAGATAGGCGGTGACATACAGGACGATCAGGAATGGGATGAGGCGCTTCGAGACTTTTCGAATCGTCGCCGCGTGCGGTCCCGGAGAATCTGACATGGCCACTCCATGGCGCACGGCGCCGCGCACCGGGAATGACGATAGGCCTTCGATCTCGTCCCTGCAAGGGCGCGCCGCCGGTCAACCTGGGGCTAAAGCGCTTCCCGGTGATGATCCGCGGAGTCGTCGGTGCGGCGGGCGACGACGACGATGGGCTCCATTTCCTGGGCGCGATTCACCGCCGCGGCTTTCGGCGGCGGCACGATCTGGATGAGCCCCTGGCCGGCGCCGACGACGGCGAAAGCCAAGTTGAGCATCAGTGCCAAGGTCAGCGACAGCCGCGGCGAAAGCGGCTCGCGCTGCGCCGGTGTGTCCTCGTCCCGGTCGAGAGCCGGCGCCTTGATGGTCGTCGTGCTCGAGATTTCACTGAGAAGTCCGCCCACGCACAAGACCGCGAACACCAGGCAAGTTCTTTCCAGGGCGAGTGCGCCCGGCAACGCGGACACGAGCACCAGCGATATGGCGCCATAGCAGGCGAGCGTATATCCGAATGCAAGCACCGGATCGCCATGCGGCGCCGATGCAGCGGACGCCCCGCGCCCCGGGCCCGTGGCGACGGTTTCGCTTCGAGATTTGCGGGCGACGAACTTGAGCACGAGATCTGCCCACAAGCGCACCAACGAGCCCACGGCCGCAAGGGAAAAAAGAACGAGGAACTCGAGCACTCAAACTCCTTATGTCGTACGGGATAGTTGACGTCCGATGCCAGTACGAGTGCTGCGACTTCGTTCTCAGGCGCGCGAAATGGACTTCATAAATCGCAGGGAGTGAGGCCTGCGTCACAGTCCCAGGAGCCTCACCTGGCGACGAATGCTACCGCTTGGGAATGTACAGATCCGTCAACGTACCTTCGAAGGCTTCCGCGGAAAACGCCACCGTCTCCGTGAGGGTGGGATGCGCATGAACGGTAAGTCCAATGTCCGCCGCGTCCGCACCCATCTCGATCGCGAGCCCCACTTCGGCCATCAGTTCGCCGGCGTTGGTGCCGACGATTCCGCCGCCGATGACGCGTCGAGTCTTCTTGTCGAACAGCAGCTTGGTGAACCCTTCGTCGCGATTGATGGCGAGAGAACGGCCGCTGGCGGCCCACGGAAACGTGCCCTTGCCATATTCGAGACCGCGCTCCTTGGCCTCGGTTTCAGTGACGCCCACCCATGCGACTTCAGGATCGGTGTAGGCCACGGAGGGAATGCACCGCGCGTCGAATGCCGCCTTGTGCCCGGCGGCGACTTCCGCCGCCACCTTCGCCTCATGCGTAGCCTTGTGCGCCAGCATCGGCGCGCCGGCGATGTCGCCGATGGCGAATATATGGGCAACGTTGGTGCGCATCTGCTTGTCGACGGCGATGATTCCGCGCTTGTCCACGGCCACGCCGGCCGCGGCGGCATTGATGGCGTTGCCGTTGGCGCTGCGGCCCACGGACACCAGCACCCGGTCGAACTCCTGCGGCGCCGGCGCATCCGGCCCCTCAAAGGTGGCGCGCAAACCGGCGGCGGTCGGCTCGAGTTTCGCCACCTTGGTCTTGACCAAAATCCGTTCGTAGCGCTTTTCGATGCGCTTTTGCAGCGGGCGGACAAGATCGCGATCGGTGCCCGGCATCAAGCCGTCGGTCAATTCGACCACGGTCACCTTGGCGCCCAGGGCATCGTACACACAGGCCATTTCAAGACCGATAATCCCGCCGCCGATGACCAGGAGGCGTTTGCAGTCCGCAGGAAGGTCGAGCGCATCGGTCGAATCGATGATCCGCGGGTCATCCGGAAAGCCCGGCAACCGGACCGACTCCGAGCCGGCGGCGATGATGCATTGTTTGAAATCCAATCGCCTCGGGCCGTCGGCCGTCTGCAGTTCCACCGTGTGGGCCCCGACGAATTTGGCTTCGCCGCGGATTACATCCACCTTGCGCGCCTTGGCAAGACTCGTGATGCCGTTGGTGAGCCTGCCGACCACCTTGTTTTTCCATGCGCGCAATTTGTCATAGTCGATGGCCGGAGGGCCGAACGAGATTCCGTTGGCACCCATGTCGTGGGCATCTTCGATCACCTTGGCGGCGTGCAGCAACGCCTTCGACGGGATGCAACCGACGTTCAAGCACACGCCGCCCAAGACGGGCCAGCGTTCGATCAGCGTGACCTTGAGCCCGAGATCGGCCGCGCGGAACGCGGCGGTGTAGCCACCCGGCCCGGACCCGATCACGATCAGGTCGAGCGCGCCCGCCGGAGCCGGTGTTGCTGCAGAAAGCGGCGCCGCGGCGGGTGCCGGCGCTGCCGGGGCTGCCGGTGCCGGTGCGGATGCCGGCGCGGGTGCGGCTGGAGGTACGGGAGCCGTTGCCGGCTCTTTGACCTTCGAGGTCACGGGCTCGGGTGGAGCGGACGACGCCCCCGCGGCCGGTGCCGCCCCCGCCGTCACGCTGACGGTGGCGATCAGCGTTCCCTCGGCAGCCTCATCGCCCTTCTTGATGGCGATCGACTCGATGACGCCCGCCACCGGTGAGGGCACGTCCATCGAAGCCTTTTCCGACTCCAGTGTGATAAGCGGATCATCTACCTGGATGGAGGCGCCCTTCGTGACCAGCACCTCGAGGACGCTGACGCCCTTGGAGTCTCCAATATCGGGAACTCGCACCTCGACCACGCTCATAACAGGCCCTTCACGTCGCTCAAGGTCTTGCTCAGAAACACGATGAACCGTGCGGCTTCGGCGCCGTCAATCACCCGATGATCGTACGAGAGGCAGAGCGGCAGCATCAGGCGCGGTATGAAGCCGCCACGGTCATAAACCGGCTTCAGACTGGACTTGGCAACGCCCAGAATCGCGACCTCGGGCGCGTTGATGATGGGAGTGAACGCCGTGCCGCCGATGCCGCCCAGGCTCGAGATGGTGAACGAACCGCCCTGCATCTCCACAGCCTTCAACTTTCCGGCCCGTGCCTTTTCCGACAATTCGCCCAGTGACCGTGCGAGTTGATATATGTCGCTGCGATCGGCATCGCGAATCACGGGCACCATCAAGCCGTTGGGTGTGTCAGCCGCAAAGCCGATATGAAAGTATTTCTTGAATACCAGATTTTCTCCGGTCGGGTCGAGCGATGCATTGAACCGCGGAAACTTTTGCAACGCCGCGATGCAGGCCCTCATGATGAACACCAGTGGCGTGAGCTTCACCCCCTCCTTCACCGCCTTGTCCTTGAGCGCTGCCCGGACAGCCTCGAGGTCCGTGATATCGGCGTCGTCGTACTGCGTTACATGCGGCAGGTTGATCCAACTCGCTTGCAGCCGCGCACCGGAGATCTTTTGGATTCGCGACAACGGCTTGATGTCGACCGCGCCAAATAGGGAAAAGTCGACTTGCGCCACCTTGGGCAGGCCGGAACCCGCCGCGGCCGGCGCCGATGGCGCAGGCGCCGTCAATATCCGCTTCACGTACCCCTTCACGTCCTCCTGCGTGATGCGTCCCTTGGGTCCCGTGCCTGTGATGCGGCCAAGATCGGCGCCCACTTCACGCGCAAATTTGCGCACCGATGGGCTGGCATAGGCCTTTGAAAAACCCGCTTCTTCGATTGCGGGCAGCGCGCGCGGCGCGGGAGCCGCGGAAGGCGCGACCGGAGCGGCAGGTGCGCCGGGCGCCGCGGCTGCAGCCGACGCGCTGCCAGGGGAAGGAGCGGACGCAGGCTGCGCTGGCGCAGGCGCAGCTGTTGTTGCCGGAGCCGCGGGCGGCGTGGCCGCCGCACCGTTGGCGGCCGCCGGCGCCGCCGCGGGTTTGCTGTCGGCCGTTGGCGCAGCGGCGACAACTTCGGCGCCGGCCGGCTCGAGCAACAAGATCAGAGAACCTTCAGACACCTTGTCGCCCACCTTGATCCTGACCTGGGTGATCCGGCCCGCCTGCGGCGCCGGAACATCCATGGCCGCTTTCTCGGTCTCGAGGGTGACGAGCGCGGCCTCTTTCTCTATTTGCTGACCATCCTTCACATGGACTTCGATGACGCTGACATCCTTGAAGCCGCCGATGTCGGGAACCAAGACTTCGATGGGTGTTGCCACGATGTGCGCCTAGACGGTCAAAGGGTTGGGTTTTTCGGGATCGATGCCGAAGCTCTGGATGGCCTGCGACACAACCTTCGCATCCACCTTGCCGTCGTCGGCCAGCGCCTTGAGGGTCGCAAGCGCGACGTAGTGCTTATCCACCTCGAAGAAGCGCCGCAACTCGGCACGCGAGTCGCTGCGGCCGAAGCCGTCGGTGCCGAGCACCGCGTAGCGGCCCGGAACCCATTGCCGAATCTGGTCGGCCACGGTTTTCATATAGTCCGTCGCGGCAATGAACGGCCCGGTCCGGTCGCCGAGCACTTCCTGCACGTAGGTCCGACGCGGCTCTTCGCCGGGATGCATGAGGTTCCAGCGCTCGGTGGCGAGCGCATTCCTGCGCAGCTCACTGAAGCTGGTGACGGAATACACGTCGGCCGCAACGCCATAATCCTTCTCCAGCAGATCCGCCGCAGCCAGCACCTCCCGCAGTATCGTGCCCGACCCGAACAGCGTTGCGCGCACCTTGCCCTTTGCCCCGCCGCGCAGCAGGTACATGCCCTTCAAGATGCCGTCGGCGGCGCCCGCGGGCAATGCGGGGTGCGCGTAATTCTCGTTCATGCAGGTGATGTAGTAAAAAACGCTCTCCTGGTCTTGATACATCCTGCGCAATCCATCCTGCACGATGACCACCAGCTCGTACGAGTAGGTGGGATCGTAAGCCACGCAATTGGGCACCGTGCTGAACAGCAGGTGACTGTGCCCATCCTGGTGCTGCAAACCTTCGCCGGCCAGCGTCGTGCGGCCGGCCGTGCCGCCCACCAAGAATCCGCGAGCCTGGCTGTCGGCCGCGGCCCAAACGAAATCGCCCACCCGCTGGAAACCGAACATTGAATAGTAAATATAAAAGGGAATCATGCTGACGCCGTGGTTCGAATACGCCGTCGCCGCGGCCAGCCATGAGCACAGGCTGCCCGCTTCGTTGATACCCTCTTCCAGAATCTGACCCTTCTTGTCCTCGCGATAGAACATCAGCTGGTCCGCGTCCTGCGGCGTGTAGAGCTGCCCAACCGAGGAGTAGATGCCGATCTGCCGGAACATTCCCTCCATGCCGAAGGTGCGTGCCTCGTCCGGGACGATGGGCACGACGTGCGGGCCCACGTTCTTGTCCTTGATCAAGGTGGTGAGAATCCGCACCAGCGCCATGGTGGTGGAGATTTCGCGGTCGCCGCTCCCATCGAGCAGGCCGCTGAACGCTTCCAGCGGCGGTATCGCCAACGGGGGCGCCGATGAACTGCGCACCGGCACGTAGCCGCCGAGCGAAGCGCGCCGTTCCTGCAGATACTTCATCTCTTCGCTGTCTGGCGCGGGCTTGCGAAACGTCAAGCCCTTGATCTCCTCGTCCGAGATCTGGATGTTGAACCGGTCGCGCACTTCCTTCAGCGCTTCATCGCCGAGTTTTTTCTGTTGATGCGCGGAATTGAGACCCTCAGCCGCCTTGCCGAGTCCGAATCCCTTCACGGTCTTGGCCAAAATCACCGTGGGCGCACCCTTGTTGGCCACCGCCGACGCATAGGCCGCATAGACCTTCTGCGGATCGTGGCCGCCGCGGTTCAGGTGCCAGATTTCCTCATCCGACATGTTGGCGACCATCTCTTTCAGTTCGGGATACTTGCCGAAGAAATGCTCGCGCGTGTAGGCGCCGCCCTTGGATTTGAAATTCTGATACTCGCCGTCGACGCATTCCTCCATCAACCGCTTCAACAATCCTTTCTGGTCGCGCTGGAGCAGCGGGTCCCATCGCGAGCCCCAGAGCACCTTGATGACATTCCAGCCGGCGCCGAGAAAGGCCGCCTCGAGTTCCTGAATGATCTTGCCGTTGCCGCGCACCGGACCGTCGAGACGCTGCAAATTGCAATTGATGACGAAAATCAGGTTGTCGAGCTTTTCGCGCACCGGCATGGTGAGCGCGCCCATGGACTCGGGCTCGTCCATTTCGCCGTCTCCCAAGAACGCCCATACTTTTCGATCGGACGGCGGGACGATCCCGCGATGTTCCAGGTAGCGCACGAATCTGGCTTGGAATATGGCCGTCATGGGGCCCAAGCCCATGGACACCGTGGGAAACTGCCAGAATTCCGGCATCAACCAAGGATGCGGATACGACGACAACCCGCCGCCGCGCACCTCTTGGCGAAACCGCAGCAACTGGCTCTCGTCGAGACGCCCTTCCAAATACGCCCGCGCGTAGATGCCCGGAGACGAATGGCCTTGGATGAAAATCATGTCGCCCGGATGGCTGGCGCTCTTCGCCCGCCAAAAGTGATTGAATCCCACTTCGTACAGCGTTGCCGCCGATGCGTAGCTCGCAATGTGGCCGCCGTACTCCGAACTCACGCGGTTGGCCTGCACCACCATCGCCAGGGCGTTCCAGCGCAGGTAGGCTTCGTTGCGGCGCTCCAACGAGCGGTCGCCGGGATACTCCGGCTCCTGCGCCTTGGAAATGGTGTTGAGGTACGCCGTATTCGGCTTGAACGGCAGGTACGTGCCGGAGCGGCGCGTAAAGTCCACCAGCTTTTCGAGGAGAAAATGTGCACGCTCGGGTCCCTGCGCGCGCAGCACCGAGTCGATCGACTCCAGCCATTCCTGCGTTTCGGTGGGATCGATGTCTTCGAACGGCGATTTAGGTGTCATAGGTAAGCCTTACTGGGTGGGCATGCACCCATGCACATGCCCACGTGTCCTGTTAAGATGGCCGGCACGTTACAGCGCCGTTGCGCGAACTGCCACTTGGGATTTTAGCAGCGCTATCTTCGGGGTTTGGTTTTTCACGGTCAAGCAAGGATCGGCCTGCGATATGCCCGCGACGCTTGCGGTTTAACTGATATGCCGATTCGCTTGCCCTTTAGATCGCTGCTGGTTCCGGTGCGCCAAACCGGCGCGCGGCCGGCTCCGGCGGCACTTGCCCGATATGAGTGCGCCATCGTCTTTCTGCCGGCGGAACCGAGTCCCGCGGACTGGGCGGCGGTGCCGCACGGCAGCCTGCTGCGTGCGCTCTACCGGCGCCGGGAGCGCAAGCCCGGCGATGCGGTGCAGCTTCGAGTGGGAGCGCGCGCGGAAACGCTGGTTCTCGCGGTTTGCCTGGCCGGCACCGCGAGCACGTTCGAGAGGCTCGATGCCGCGGGAAAACTCGCGCGGCTCGCACTCGAGAGCCAACCGCAGTCCCTGCTCCTGTATGCCCACGGCGGCGACCTCGATGTCATGCAAGCCGCGCTCAATGCAACCGTTGCCGCACTGCAGGCGGCCGCCTTTCGTTTCGCAACCTTTAAAAGCGAAGCCAAGCCGCACCGCCCTCTCGCCCGGATCGACGTTTCGGGAACCGGCAAGCTGGCCGCGCTCGATTTGACCCTGGCGACGTCCGCCGGCAACAATCTCGCCCGCTGGCTGACCGCGCTGCCGCCGAACACTTTGGATGCGGCCGGCTATCGGCGCCTGCTGCAGGAGCTGGCGCGCCGCTTGGGGTTGGAGTTCAAGTTCTACGGTGAAACGCAATTGAAGCGGCTCGGCGCCGGCGCGTTTCTCGCCGTCTCTCAGGGCAATGCCACCCGCGATGCGGGCATCGTCCATCTGGCGTATCGGCCGGGGCGCACGTCGTCACCCGCCGTAAGTCTCGTCGGCAAGGGGATCTGCTTCGACACCGGAGGCACCAACCTCAAGACCCATAAAGGCATGCTCGATATGCACATGGATATGGAAGGCAGTGCCGTGGCGGTCGGCAGTTTGTACGCGCTGCATTCGCTGCGATCGCCGCTGGCGGTGGACTGCTGGCTGGCGATCACCGAGAACCGAACCGGACCGACGGCCTACAAGCCGCAGGACGTGGTACGGGCGCATAATGGCACCACGGTTCAAGTGATTCATACCGATGCCGAAGGCCGCATGGTGTTGGCCGACACTTTGTCGCTCGCCGCGGGTGGCAGGCCGCGCGCCATCATCGACTACGCCACCTTGACCGGGGCCTGCGTGTACGCACTGACCGAACGCTACAGCGGTGCATTCACCAATCGGCCGGAAGCGCGCGAACTGATCGAAGCCGCCGGAACGAGCAGCGGCGAGCGCGTCTGGTGTTTCCCCATGGATGCCGACTTCGATACCGACCTCGAAAGCGCGGTGGCCGACGTTCTGCAGTGCACCACCGAGGGCAAGGGCGACCACATTCTGGCGGCCCGGTTCTTGAATCGATTCGTACCCAAGAACATCGCGTGGCTGCACCTGGATCTCGCCGCCGGCGCGCGGACGGGCGGTCTTGGGCACATCGGCACCGAGATCACCGGGTTCGGAGTGCGCTATACGCTCGACCTGCTGCAGCGAGGCTGGCCCCCGGCAATTCGTCGCGCGCAGCCTCCGCGTGCCGCGAGCGGCCGCCCACCGGTCCGCAGAGCGGCGGCCAAACGCCGCCTCGCCCGCGCTTCATGAACCGGCTGACCATTCAGAAGCCCGACGACTGGCATGTGCATCTGCGCGACGGAGCCGCGCTCCAATCGGTGGTCAAATTCACGGCCGAACGCTTCGGCCGAGCCATCGTGATGCCCAATCTCAAGCCCGCCGTCACCACCACGGCCCAGGCGTCGGCCTATCGTGCCCGAATCGTGGCGGCGCTGCCGGCCGGCGCTCGATTCGAGCCGCTCATGACGCTCTATTTGACGGATGGCACGCCGCCGCAGGAAATCGACAAGGCGAAGGCCGCGGGCTTCGTGCACGGCGTCAAACTCTATCCGGCCGGAGCGACGACGCACTCGGATGCGGGCGTCACCGACATCCGTAAAGTCCGCGCCACATTGGCGCGCATGGAGGAAGTCGCAATGCCGCTGCTGGTGCATGGCGAGAGTCCCGGCGGCGAAATCGACGTGTTCGATCGGGAAGCGCATTTCATCGACGCGGTTCTGATCCCGTTGCTCGAGCGCTACCCGAAGCTGCCGGTGGTGTTCGAGCACATCACGACTGCCCGGGCGGCCGAGTTCATACGGGGGGCGCGCAACGGCGTGGCGGCGACCATCACGCCGCAGCACCTGCTCCTCAATCGCAACGCTATTTTTTCCGGCGGCATCAAACCGCACTACTATTGCCTGCCGATATTGAAGCGCGAACGGGATCGAGAGGCGCTGCTGCATGCGGCGGTGAGCGGGGATCCGCGATTCTTTCTCGGTACCGACAGCGCTCCCCACGAACGCGCCGCCAAGGAGAATGCCTGCGGCTGCGCCGGCATGTTCACGGCGCACGCGGCGGTCGAATTGTATGCCGAAGCCTTCGAACAGGGCGGTCGCCTCGACCTGCTCCAAGGTTTTGCCAGCCATTTCGGCGCCGATTTCTACGGGCTGCCGCGCCACGACGATGTCATCACGCTGATCAAGGAGCCTTGGGTGCCACCAGTATCTTATGAATTCGGCGGCGGCACCCTCCTACCCTATCGCGGCGGCGAGACCGTCGCATGGCGCATCGAGACGGGCCGAGCATGACGCAAATCGCGCCCATCACCTTCGCCACGCGCTTTCGCGGCTTTCTTCCGGTGGTAGTCGACGTCGAAACCGGCGGCTTCAATTCACAGACGGACGCGCTGCTGGAGATCGCTGCGGTGTTCCTCGAGTTGCGCAGCGACGGCACGTTGGCGCGCGGCGAAACGTTTCGCTATCACGTGACCCCGTTTCCCGGCTCGAATATGGAACCCGCGTCCATGGCGGTGAACGGGATCGATCCCCATCATCCCCTGCGCCCCGCGATCTCCGAGGAAGACGCGCTGCAGCGCATCTTCAAGGAAGTGCGCAATGCCGTCCGCGCCGCCGACTGCACCCGCGCCGTACTGGTCGGTCACAATGCGTTTTTCGATTTGAATTTCTTGAATGCCGCGGTCCTGCGGACGCAGATCAAGCGCAACCCGTTTCACCCCTTCACCAGCTTCGACACGGCCACTCTGGGCGGCGTCGCGTTTGGCCAAACCGTGCTGATGCGCGCCACTCTGGCTGCGGGTTTGGAGTGGGACACCTCCTCCGCCCACTCGGCCGCCTACGACGCCGAGCGCACGGCAGACCTTTTCTGCATCGTGTGCAATCAGTTTCAAAACGTATTCGATGCCAGCCGCAAGCGGCTGGCATCCATGGGACCGCTGGAGATGGAACCGGAGACGCCCCCCGATCCTTAGAGGCGATGCGCCGCGCGCGCCGTACGCCGGGCGTCGCTACGCCGCGACTACCCCGGCCTCGGACAGAAGTTGTTTCAACTCGCCGCTCTTGTACATTTCGATGACGATGTCGCAGCCGCCGACGAGCTCGCCGTTGACGTACAGTTGCGGAAAGGTCGGCCAATTCGAATAGGTTTTGAGCGCTTCGCGCACTTCCGGGTCTTCGAAAATGTTCACGTAGTCGAACTTGGCCTTGCTGGCACGTAACGCCCCCACGGTCTGCGCCGAGAAGCCGCATTGGGGAAAGTCGGGTGTCCCCTTCATGTACAGCACCACGGGCGCCGCCGACAGCTGGCTCTTGATCCTTTCAATCGCATTCATTGGTCGATCTCCAAAAAAGTCACTTTACCTCAAGCGCCCGATGGCCGGCGCGTTCCGCCGTCCGGCGCAGCACCGCCCACTGCTCGGCGGGGCTCATGGAGCCCCAGCGGGTTATTTCGTCCATTGTACGATAACAGCCCACACAGTACCCGTATGCATCGTCCAGGCAGCACAGCCTGACGCAGGGGGATTTGGGCTCTACAGCGGACATCGTTGAATTATTGGGGCTGGCCTCCTATTCTCCAAGCCCCCCCATGCTCAAGCTCCCACACCGCCTGCGATGAATTCACCCATTCCCTACCCTAAGGATCTGGCGGCCCAGGTCGGGCGGGCGCTCGAGGAGGACGTCGGTAGCGGCGACCTCACGGCGGCACTCGTTCCGGCGGCGCGAACCGGCCGTGCGTCGGTCATCACCCGCGAGCCCGCAATCCTCTGCGGCGTGCCTTATGTCAACGCCGTCTTCGCCCAGTTGGACGCCACCGTGCGGGTCGACTGGCAGGTCGCCGAAGGCGATCCGGTGCTAGCCGACCAGCTCCTCTTTACCGTTGCCGGCCCGGCTCGCGCGCTCCTCACCGGGGAACGGACGGCCCTCAATTTCCTGCAGGTGTTGTCGGCCACCGCGACGGCGGCGCATGCGTACGCAGTGCTCATCCAGGACACCCCGTGCCGCGTGCTCGACACCCGCAAAACCCTACCCGGGCTCCGTGCGGCGCAAAAGTACGCCGTCCGGGTGGGCGGCGGCCAGAATCATCGATTGGGATTGTTCGACGCCATCCTCATCAAGGAAAACCACATTATGGCGGCCGGCTCGATCGCCTTGGCGGTGGCCGCCGCCCGGGCGTCGGTCGCCGGTACCCGCGTGCACGTTCCGGTCGAGGTCGAGGTGGAAAATCTGGAGGAATTGCGCCAGACCATTGCCGCCGGCGCGGACATCGCCATGCTCGACGAGTTCCCGCTCGAGGGCATGCGCGAGGCGGTGGCCATCAACCGCGGCTCCCCACATCCCTTGAAACTCGAAGCCTCGGGCGGCGTCACGAAGGAGACCATTCGAGCAATTGCCTTGACCGGCGTCGATTTCGTCTCCGTGGGAAGCATCACCAAGCATGTTCGCGCGGTGGACCTGTCCATGCGCTTCGAGTGGGGCGGCCGGCGGGGCGGTCCGGACTAACTCAAGGAGCCCCACCGAACTGCGGTCATTGGGGTTGAAACGGTGCGGGCCGGATCTAAGCGTGGTTCAGCGCCTTGAGTATCCGCTGCGGCTGCGACACGCCATAGCCCTGCGCGTAGTCGACTCCGAGCGTGCGCAACATGTTGATGATCTCGAGATTCTCGGCGAATTCCGCAATGGTCTGCTTGCCCGTCAAATGACCGATTTCGTTGATGGACCGGACCATCTCGCGGTCGATGGGATCGTGCAGTATCTCTTTGACGAAGCTGCCGTCAATCTTCAGGAAATCCACCGGGAAGTGCTTCAAATAGCCGAAGGACGACAAGCCGGTTCCGAAGTCGTCGAGCGCGAACTTGCAGCCCAGCTCCTTCAGTGCCTGGATGAAGCGGTTGGCCTGGGAGAAGCTTGCGATCGCGGCGGTCTCGGTGATTTCGAAGCAGATCTTGGTGGCATCCAGCCCGCTGTGATGAAACTGATCGATGACGTACGGCAGAAACTTGTCGTCGCCGAGGCTCTGGCCCGACAGATTGATCGAGCACATGGCGAGTTTCTCGCGCTCGTCGGCCTCGGATACCAGCCACCGGAAGGCGTTCTCGATGACCCACCGGTCGATCTGCGGGGTAATTCCGTAGCGCTCGGCGGCGGTGATGAAATCATACGGCGCGACGATCTTGCCCTGCTCGTCGCGCATACGCAGCAGCAGTTCGTAATGCGCGCCCGTTTCCGGAATCTGCAGCGGCAGAATGGTCTGGCGGAAGATCTCGAAGCGGCCCTCCTCCAGCGCATTGTTGATGCGCGCGGCCCACTGCATTTCGCGGCGGCGGCGCATCAAATCGATGTCGTTCTCCTCGAAGCTGTGCACGCGGTTGCGGCCGGCTTCCTTGGCCGCCTGGCAGGCGCTGTCGGCGGCCGAGAGTATCGAGGCCACGTCGGCATTCTCGGGGGAGATCGGCACCACGCCGATGCTCGCACCCAGGCGGAAGGTGCGCTCCTCCCACGTGAACTTGAAGTTGCGCACCGCCTCGCGAAGCGATTCGGCCGTGCGCATGGCTTCGTCCAAGGAACAGCTCTCGAGCAATATGCCGAATTCGTCGCCGCCCAGGCGCGCCAGCGTGTCGCGCCACCGAACCTTGGATTTGAGCAGCGCGCCCACCTGGCCAAGCAAGGCATCGCCGGCGCTGTGTCCGCAGGTGTCGTTGACGATCTTGAACTGATCGAGATCGAGGCAGCACAGCGCGTACGAGGTCTCATGAGCCTTGGCGCTCTTCAGTGCGCGCTCCATGCGGTGCTCGAATTCGCGGCGATTCACGAGCCCGGTGAGCACATCGTGACTCGCGTGGTAAGAAAGCCGTCGATTGAGCTCGCGCGCCTCGCTCACGTCGTGAAACACCAGCACGCCGCCGGACACGGCGCCGCTGCCGTCCCTGATCGGGGAGGCCGTGCTTTCGACGTAGATTTCGTTGCCGTCGCGGCGGATGAGCAGCATGGGCCGCACGGACTTGATGGAGCGCGTGCGGCGGATGGCCACGGCCAGCGGATTTTCCAGCGGTTCGCAGGTTTCCTCGTGGAAAGCGCGGAAGATCTCTTCGATCGCCCGTCCCTGACTATCCTCGAGGCGCCATCCCGTGAGCGCCTCGGCAACCGGATTCAGATAGTCGATGACGCCCTTGGCATCGGTGGTGATGACGCCGTCGCCGATGCTCTGCAGCGTGATCTGCGCGCTCTCCTTCTCGCGGAACAGCGCTTCCTCGTAGAGCTTGCGCTCGGTGATGTCGAGTTCGACGCCGACGAGGCGCAATAGCCGTCCCTTCTCATCGACGCGAGCCTTGGCGCGGCTGACCACCCAACGCCACTCACCGCTGGCGTGGCGCATGCGATGCATGCTTTCGAAAATCGGCGTCTTGCCGGCCACATGATCGCGAATCGCCGCCTGTACGCGGGACATATCGTCCGAGTGGACCAACGTTCGCCAATCCGGCGTCTGCGCCACGTCGACCTCGTCGTAGCCCAGCATGGCCTTCCAGCGCGGCGAGAGATATACGCGATTGTTGAAGGTGTCGAAGTCCCAGAGTCCGTCGTTGGCGCTATAGAGGGCAAGCTCATTGCGCTCTTCCAAATCGCGCAAAGCGCGTTGAATCTCGATGCGTTCCAAGCCGGTCGAGAGGCTGCTGCCCAGCAGCTTCATGAGCAGGTGCAGCTGCACTTCCCAGGTCTCGCGCGGCGACGCGCCCGCGATCCCCAGCAGGCCCGCGGGACGCCCTTCAATCGCATAGCCGATGAGGAGCACCGAACCAATGAGCAGCTCGCTCCACAACGCGGCGTCCTCGATCTGATCGGGCCGCGGCTTCGCCGTATCGCGGATTTCCGACACGCGCAGCGGCGCGAGCCGCCCCTTGAGCCAGGGCAACGAAGCCATGCTCTGGCCACGTAGTTGTTCAGGATTGCCGGTGGCCATCATGCCGCGCGCCACCTGTACGTCGGCGAAGTGTTCGGCCTCCGCGTCCAATACAATGTGGAATGCGGTGTCGGTGCGCGTGGCCTCGCGCAGGAGTTCGAGGTTCGCAACGATGCAGTCGGTGGCAGTCAGCGCCGTCATGCCCTGAAAGTCCACCGCGATCTTGGTGCAGATGACATCCAGCCCGACGCCGACGGCCGGACGGATGCCGCGGCGGGGCCAAGTTTGCGGCGATAGGATATCCGAGGCCGTTAAATCGGCGTGTCGGGGATCGTTGGGTGCTATCGCCATGCGCCTTCAATGGTCCCGGGATTACAGATTAGGGTTGTGGATCAACAGTTTGCCATCGATCGCGCGCAAAAACAGAATGCGGCACACACTTCCGGGGATTCGGCAACTGGCACATATGGACCGATTCTGGCATAACGTGTAAAGATTACAAGCTAACTGATTGTATTATTAGGCATAAACCTGACGGGTCATTCCAGCGCCTGTTTTGCTTGTTCATTCAGGGACTGTAGCCGCAGCTCCATGACAGTCTGATGGCGCTCCAGATCGGCCGCGTCCAGGCCTTTTGGAATGTAGACCGGCTCGCCGACGGCGATGGAGATGCGGGCGAATGGTTTCGGGATGAGGAATTGGTCCCACTGGATCTGCCAGGCACGCGAGGCGGCGTAGGCCAAGGGAATGATGGGCCGCTGGGACAGTTGCGCGAGCAGCACCGCCCCGGGTTTGAACTTCCACGGCGGACCGCGCGGTCCATCCGGGGTGATGGCGGGGGACACGTCATCCTTCGACAGGGCTTGGTAGTAGTCGCGCAGCGCCCGTGCGCCCGTGTGCGAAGAGGAGCCACGAATCACGACGCCCCCCAGCCGGCTCACCAGCATGGCACCGAGCTCGCCGTCGACCGACGGGCTGATGAGGAACCCCAGCTTCAAGCCCGCGCGGCGCTGCGCCAGCAAGTGTTTGACGCAGAACAATTGGTGCTGGTGCCAGTACACCGGAATGAAGGACGGCGCCACGGCCAGCGCCTGATGGATGTGCTCAGCGCCGACGACGCTCACCACCCGCGACCAGCGCCACACCAGGTGCACCAGCGACAGCCCGACGGGCACGATCGATTGATACAAGAGCCGCCGGCCGACGGTCAGCCGCCTCCCCGAGCGAGTTTGTTGTTCGTAAATCGTGTTGTGGAGCCCGCCACCCGACTTTTCGCCGCCATCAGGTTTCTTTTCCACGTCGGGCATTGTCGGGAAGAGCGCCGGACTGCGCAAGCTGCTCCGGAAGCCAGCGCGGCTCACGCGAAATACGGAGACAGGCTCCTGGGCTACAATAACGCATGCAAACCACGGCCATCCCCCCAGGCCCTGCCGAAGGCTTCGATCTCGGCGGGAGCGAAGCATCATTGGCTCTGATGCGGCGGTGTTTCGCCCAATACGGCGATGTCTACCGGATATTCGCGCCGAGCCGCGGCGTCTACAACTACGTCATCAACCACCCCCGCGACATCAAACGGGTGCTCCTGTCGAACCACCGCAACTACACCAAGGGCGAGGGCATGGACCGGGTGAAGATCCTGCTCGGCAACGGGATCATGACCAGCGAAGGCGATTTCTGGCGCCGCCAGCGGCGCATGATGCAGCCCTCCTTCCATCGCCGGGTACTCGACCGGTTCGGCGGTCTGATCCATGGCGTCAACGATAAATACGCCGCGCGCTGGGCGGCCAAGGCCGCGGCCGGCGAGCCCATCAATCTCACCGAGGACCTCAGCGAGCTGACCTTGGAGATCGTGCTGCACTCGATCTTCGGCACCGACCTTGCGCGGCTCGAGCGTCAGTTGGGGGCCAACCCCTTCGAGCTGGTGGCCAAGGAGACAAACCGGGATCTGAAATTCGCGTTCCGCTTTCGCTCGCTCACCAAGTTGGTCGCAGACTTGATTGAGCGCCGCCGCCGCGAGCCGGAGGAACGCTTCGACTTCCTCGAGATGCTGATGGCCGCTCGCGATCGCGAAAACGACGCCCCCATGAGCAACAAGGAATTGATCGACGAGGTGATGACGCTGATCGTCGCCGGGCATGAAACCACCGCCGCCGCCCTGACCTGGACCTGGCACCTCATCAGTCAGCACCCCGAAACCGCGGCGCGGCTCGAAGCGGAGGCGGACGCCACTGCCGGAACACCCCTTGGCCTTGACGCGGCGGAGTCGCTGGCATTCACGCATCAGGTGATCAACGAAGCGCTGCGTCTCTACCCGCCGGGCTGGCTGTTCACGCGACGCACCCTCGAAGCCGACGAGCTGGGCGGCTTCGCGATCGGACCGCGCACCGACGTGTTCATCAGCCCCTACCTGCTGCACCGGCATCCCGAGTTCTGGAGCGAACCGGAGGAATTTCGTCCCGAACGGTTTGCGGGCGCCGATGCCGAAGAACGGCACAAATTCGCCTACATCCCCTTCTCCGTGGGGCCGCGCCACTGCATCGGTGAAAATCTCGCCCTGTTCGAAATGCTGGGGCATGTAAGCATGATGTCGCGGCGCTTTCGGTTGACCCGCGTCGGCAATGATCCCATCGAGCTCGAGGCGCAGATCAATCTTCGCCCGCGCTCCAATCTCATGATGACAGTAGAGGAAAGATGACTCATACGACTTTGGTCGAGATGCTGGAAAACAACCGCAATGTCGATCGCGCGGTTACGTACGTCGAGGGTGAAAACTCGGAACGCCGCGTGAGTTACGGCGACATCCACACGCGCGGCCTGGGAATCCTGCACCACCTGCAGGCCATGGGTGCTCAGCGCGGCGACAAGATGATCATTTTCTTGAACAACAACGAGCAGTTTCTCGACGGATTCTGGGCGGCGGTGTGTGGCGGAATCATTCCCGTCCCGCTTGCCGTCGGCATCAGCGACGAACATCGCCACAAGCTGTTGCGCGTGGCCCGCAAGATCGGCAGGCCGCTGCTCTATACCGACGCCAAGAATCTCGAGCGTTTGGCGGCGCTCGCGCGGGAAGTGGGCGAAACGGCGCTCTTCGAGGAGCTCAAGTCGCGCTGCTTCCTGGTCGAATCCATCACCGACATATCGCGCCCGGGCAAGATCTTCCGGCCCGCCCCGGACGACTTGGCGTTCATACAGTTCTCGTCGGGGTCGACCAGTGAACCCAAGGGAGTGATGCTGACCCATGGCAATCTGGTCGCGAATATCGCCGGCGCCACCGCCGTGGACAAATACAACACCGACGACGTCAGCCTGAGTTGGATGCCGCTGACCCACGACATGGGATTGATCGGGTTTTACCTCATCATGTTCACGAACCGCGTGCACATCCATCTCATGCCGACGGACCTGTTCGTGCGCCGGCCCGTGCTGTGGCTGCAGGCGGCATCGAAGAAGCGTGCCACCATCACCTGCTCGCCGAATTTCGGCTACCGGCACCTGCTGAAGGTGTTGGGTGATCGCAAACTGGAGAATGTCGACCTATCGAGTGTCCGAGCCATTTATAACGGCGCCGAGCCGATTTCCGTCGACCTTTGCAATCAATTCATGAAGGCGCTGGTGTATACCGGCCTTAAGCACAACGCCATGTTCCCGGTATACGGATTGGCAGAGGCATCCCTGGCCGTGACGTTTCCCGAGCCGGGCCGGGATTATCGCTGGATCCGTGTCAACCGGCACAAGTTGGGCGTCGGCGCGAGCATCGAGTTGAACCCGGTCGAGAACCGCGACGTACTGGAACTCATGTGTGTGGGAACAGTGGTGCCGAACACCACGTTGCGCCTTGTCGATGACGCGCACGCAGAGCTGCAGGAAGGACGGGTGGGCCACATTTTGATCGGCGGTCCCAGCGTCACCCGCGGCTACATCGGCGATCCCGAGGAGACCGTGCGCGTCATCGATGCCGACGGCTGGGTGGATACCGGCGATTTGGGCGTCATCCACGAAGGGGCCCTCTACATCGCGGGAAGAGCCAAGGAGATCATCTTCGTCAACGGCCAGAATTACTATCCCTACGATCTGGAAAACATCGCGACGCGCGCTCCCGGGTTGGATCTCAACAAGGTGGTCGCTGCCGGCGTTTCGAAACCCGGCACGCAGGGCGAAGAGCTGGTCGTGTTCGTGCTGCACCGGGGGAGCCTGCAGGAGTTCCTACCCACTGCCGCGGCGGTCAACCGGCTCATCAACGAGCACACCGGACTGGAAGTGGCGCAGGTCATCCCGGTGAAACGCATCCCGAAGACCACCAGCGGCAAGGTGCAGCGTCATTTGCTCGAACAAGCCCACGTGGACGGCGAATTCGACGCGGAGCTTGCCGAACTCAAGGCCCTGCGCGAGGCCCACGGCGGCACGGCGCAGGTGCGCGGAACGGAACTGGAAAACAAGCTGCAGTCCATCTGCGAAAGCGCGCTTCCCGGCAAGCGCATCGACATGAACGACAATCTGTTCGAGATCGGCGCGAGTTCGCTCAAGCTCATCGAGATCCACGAAAACATCGACCGCGAGTTCCCCGGACTGATCGACCTCACCGAATTGTTCGACCACCCGACCATCGCCGACCTGGCCAAGCACATCGAGCAGAAGATTGGCGCCGGGAGCAGCTAAACCCGCAGGGCCAGCTCCCCGGCGCGTCCGCGCTTACTAGTCTAGCCTCGACATTATCGCTGCGGCGGCTGTCATCAAGCTTCATGGGAGACTCCTTCGGCGGTGCAGGGTGTCGACGATGCGAATACTCCGCTTTCAGTCGGTGCCGTACAAGGGCTTCTGCAGGCGCCAACGACGATAGGACCACAACCAGTCGGCGGGGCTCTTGAGCACGTCGATTTCGCAGGCGCGCGCGTAGCGCTCGGTGATGGCATTGGGCTCGAGCTTCTCGCGGCCGTCCCACAACCGATGCAGTTCGGCCTCGTAATACCCCCGCCGCGAGCGCCGCATCACCACGTACATGACGGGCAGCCGCGTGGCCCGCGCGATCTGCTCGAGGCCCACGTAGAAGGCCGTGTCCTGGCCGAGAAACGTGGTCCAGTAGCGCTTGTCGGTGGACACCGGCGCCTGATCGGCGTTCATGGCCAGCACTCGGACCACGGCGCGGCGCTTCAGATAATCCGCGAGCAGATCCTTGGCGGGCACGAGCCTGGCGCCGAAACGCGAGCGAATGTCCAGCATCAGGCGCTCGGCCCAGGCGTCATGCAGCGGCTTGTAGGCCGCGTCCAGGGGATACCCCAATTGCACCGACATCCCCTGCAGAAGCCACTCCCAGTTGCACAAATGCGAGGTCACGAACATCACCGATTGACCGGCAACCAGGTATTCTTGCGCCGCCGCCAGATTGAGAATGCGCACATGCTCGGTCATCTCGGCGGCGGTCATGGATGCCGATTTCAACACCTCCACCATGACATCGCAGAAGTTGAGGAGGAAGCGCTTGTGGATGGCGACTCGCTCAGCCGCGCTCGAGGCAGGAAAGACCTTCGCGATTTGCTCGCTGATGATCCGGTGCCGGTGCCGGACGATGTAATACGCCAGGAAATAGAGAAAGGCGGAAAACGCGTACAGCGCGCGCATGGGCAGGCGCGACAGGAATTTGACCATCGGCAGATTCTACTACAGGCGGCCGGTACGCCTCGCAAGCCCGGCCGGCGCGGAAAAGTACAACACGGCCGGGGCGCGGTAACCCGGTTCGGCAAGATCGTCGGCCCAGCGAGAAGGCAGACGGCGACGCAGGAGCGGCAGCATTGACTTAGTGCATATGCATAGATAGACTTGGTGCATGCGCGAAAGCTCCCGGCTTGATCTTTGCAACTGTTTTGCGGCGCGTCAGGCGGCGCGTCACATCACCCGTCTTTACGAGAAGCATCTTGCGGAGGCGCACGTGACCAGCGCCCAATTCTCCATATTGGTGGTTCTCGATGAGAAGCGGCGCGCTTCGATGAGCGAAATGGCCGATGCACTCGTCATGGATCGCACCACCCTGCTGCGGGCCGTCAAACCTCTTCAGCGCGACGGTTTCGTGATGGCCAAACGCGGCGATGGCGATGGGGATCCCCGGCAAGTAAGCTTCTCGCTCACTGCCGCGGGCCGCACTAAACTCAAAGCCGCAATGACGCGCTGGATGTCGGCGCAGCAGGAATTCGAGGCTCAGGTGGGCCCGACCCGAGCCGCCCGCATACGGACCGATCTGCTCGCACTCGAGTTGCCCGCTTAACTGTCAGTCCTGCGGGTAGCCGTTTCCAAAGGCTGTTGGCGGCTGCCGCGTCGATCAGGCCCGCCCGACATCTCCATATAGCGAAATGTGATGAGCGGAATTCCCAAATTCCCGGCGCCTGGCTTGACTTTGTATCAGTGCATATGCACACTACGCCCATGGAGTGTATATGCACACATAAAACATCGAGTCGTCCGGCGAGAGGATTCGCCCGGGGGCGCCCGGTGCAGAAGCGGCGAACTACAACAGGAGCAGTAAAATGAAGACTGGAATCTTGGGATTGGGACTCACCCTATCGGCGGCGATTTTAGCTTCCCCGGCGGGCGCGGCAGATCACGCGGACTCGGCCGTTGCGGCGACCGCGAAATCGGCGGCATCCTTGAGCAGCACCACGCGGCGCGCGGTCAATGAGTTTGTCGACGCCTATGCGAACCGCAACCCGGCCGGACTTGCACAGGCCACCACCGGCGACTTCGAGGTTCAATACGGGCTCGCCCGGACCGGAACCTATGTGACAGTCGACGAGGATGCGCTGGTCGCCTCCTGGCGGGACGCCGGAGTGGATTCGTCAGCGCGCGATGAACACTCGACCGTCGCGATCTTCCCGACGGCCGACGCGCATGTCGTATTCGTAACGTACCGCATTCCCGGGGACGCCGGCAGCGGGCAAATCGCCCTCCTCGAACTCCGGGGCTCCAAGGTCGCTCGAGCGCACGATCTCATCGCACCCGCACCGGAATTCATTGAACTCGCCGGCTGGACGAAAAACGAACGGACCGTAGCCGCCGACCGCGATATCACTCAGGGCCAATAGCCTCGCCACTTTTCCCCATCTGTCGAATGCACAAGGAGCAAAAACCATGTTGACTAGAAAAACACGACGAGCCTCACGCTTGACCCTGGCACTCGGAGGGCTGGTCATCGCAGCGACCGTGTCGGCCGCCGATGTTCAAAGCCAGGCACAAGGGGTCTTAACCGGATACCGCGCGTCCCATGTTGCGGCTTTCGAAGCGGCTCCGGCCATCAGTGGCCCGGCGAGCCTACCGAGGGTTGATGCCCAACGGCAAGCTGCGGGTATCCTCCTCGGCCAGTCGCGGGACATCGGCAAATCACCATCCACCCGGGTCGCGCTCCGCACATCGAGAGCGCCGCAGTCTGGGTACGGTCGGCAGTCGAGCAACAGCCAGGATATGGCTCAAAAGGTCGTGCTCGGCATCGGCGGCGAATGATCGACGCCTGGAGCGGGCCGCCGGTGCGTAGGGTGCCGTAAAGTACCCGACGTTCTCGGCTGCAAAGTCCGCATCCAAACCGGTGATGAATACAGCCGAACACATGATTTGCGCAAAGCCCGCCGCGTGGTGTTCGAGCGGATTACCGGGCGGCGGCACGTACCGGGTCGGCAGCTCCAGGCTCCGGTCTCGGACGAGGAAGGCAGGCTCCGCTTGCCTTGGGGCCGCCGCGGCGCCCACCGCAGCGAGTGCGCCGAGGACCGCCGCCATGACAGAGCGGGTGAAACGATCGAACGTCGGCAAGCCGTTCATGACGACCAGATGGGTGATCCTGTTCATCGAGTGGGGAACCACCGCATCTCGTTCGTTCCCTCAAATCCGAGCGACAGGTAGAGCGGCCGGCCGGCGTCGGAGGCGTGCAGGACCACGCGATCAGTTCCCTGCCCTGCGGCCCATTTCAGGAGAACGCTCATGAGGGTTCTGGCGATTCCCTGACCACGCCACTCGGGTTGGGTATAGACATTCACCACCAGCGGTATCGGAGCCGTCACCACTCGAGCGCCATCGTGGGAGAAGCGTGGCAGCTGCGGCTTGATGTGGATACCCGCGCCGGCAACTACGGCGCCGCCATCGTCGACCGCCAACCAGCCGATGTATGATTCATCGCGCAACCAGGTGGTGAGCGCGGCCGTGGACTTGGCGAGCAACTCGGCGGCGAGCGCCTCCGTGGGGACCTCGCCCATATCACGAAACATGGACAGGCGATGTTCCGCGACGACGGCGGCGTCAACAGGGGTTGCAGGTCGAATGGTCACTGGGCTCTTCACGCGCTACACGCGACGGGAGCTGAATGCCAAACCTACACCAAATGTCATGAATATTCCGCCGGTCAAGCGGTCACAGGCATTGACCGTCGCAGGCCGGCTCAGAAAGCCCGCGATTGGTCGCGTCGCCAGAATCAGGCATGCGAACCAAATGAGTCCGAGCAGCGCGTGTATGGCGCCCAACAGCAGGATATACGGCGCCACCGAGATATTGTTGGGAACGAACTGCGGAAGGAAGGAGACATAGAATATACCGACCTTGGGATTCAGGAGATTCGTCAGGGCGCCGGTGGCAAACGCTCCACGGATGCCTTTGTCACTTTCCCTTTTCACTGCGAAGCTGTGTCGTGGACGGCGCAGCATCTTGTAGCCTGTCCACACGAGGTAGGCGGCGCCAATCCATCGCAATACGGTGTACGCGAGATGTGATGCGGCGAGCAGTGCGCCAAGACCGACCGCCACCAGGGACGCCCAGCAAAAACAGCCTACGGCAATTCCCAGTCCGGCGAACGCCGCGCCGCGAGCGTTTCCGACAAAGGCGGTCCTCAGGACGAGCGCCGTATCGAGACCTGGGGTGATCGTCAGGACGGTCGCGGCGGCCGTGAAGGCGGCCAGTGATAGGGATACGGAATCCATCGCTTTCTCCCTTGATGAACCAAGCGCTTCACGTGGCGGGGCATTCGTCGCCAAAATCAATCGTCCGCTCGGTTCTGGCGCCATCGGGAGGTGGAAAGTTGACTTGAGCTAGTTGGTAGCGGGACATTCAAACCTCCTGATCGGCAGTTTGCACCGGGGGGCGGGCGCCGTGCAAGCAACCTGTCATCCGGATCAATCCCGCGCGAATGCCGTTTCTCGGAGTTGCAAGTCCCTTAATGAACCAGTTCGAAGAGGTACCAGTCTTTCGCGACGCGTCGATACGCGGTGGTCGCGGTCGAGTCAGGCCTCCACTGGTCGAGATCCCCGACCAATGGTGTGGGGTTGCTGGGTGACCAGACGTATCCCTTGATGACGCCATTGTCGAAGAGTCCGTAGGTGATGTCGGCCATGATGAGACATGCTTGCCCGTCGACGCTCGTGAGTTCTTCGTTGGCGCCAAGCTTTTGTAGCATGTCCGCGTATAACGCGATTTCCGTGGGCGGCAGGCCCTCTTCATGGACGCGGTCCCAGGTAGCGGTATCTTGGTTGATCTCCAGAAATCGCGGATCGGCGCGAACAAGATTCGCGATGGTGTGGAACCAGTCGGAATGTTCGGTGAAGATGTCGATGAGGTACATGTCTTTGGGGGGACTTCGTCCTTTGAGTCCTGCGTCGGACCAGAGGCCTTTCTTGTCACGCCTGGCGTCCTGCTCCCCCTGCATGACCAGCTGCATTTTCGCCGCATAGTCCGAGTCGGTGATGAGTCGATGCGGTCGATTTTCCGCGGGGACTTGGGCGCGCTCTTCGTCTAACCGTTGTCGCAGGTCCGCGTCCATCTCATCGAGGCTGCGTTGCGCAGCCTCGACCATATCGATCATGGCGCTCGCCGCGTAGCGGCCTTCCCGAATGAGCGACACATTGAGGCTGTCCATGCCATCTTCGATCCAGATATACACTAGATGGACCTGGGGGCCCTTGGGGAATATCGGCTGTTTTTGTTCGGATACCGGAATGACGTGCGCATGAGGGTGGATGGTCAGCCAACTGTCAATCTGCGGGTCTGTCGTCCAGGGATTGTGGGGCAGTTTGAAACGACAGGTATTTGCGCCTAGCAGGCAGTACAGAGTGGGGTCGCCGGATCTGGTGGCATAGATGCCGTCGACGGTGAGATCGCCGACGGGGAATGGGTCTTCGGCCGAATAGGCAGTTGCAGCGATAAGAAGAAGCAAAAGCGGTAAGCGGTACATGGAATCGGCTTCCGGGTGATTCGAGTCAATTTGGTCGGGCCACCTCGAATCATGCGTTGCAAAAGTGGCAGCGGGATGGCGATGTCGTGGTGAATTGGGGCGATTCGGCGCCGCTGGGTTCGAGGTCCCTGTCAATGTCGGGCGCTCGAGTCTTCGTTGGGCTACGGGTGGGTGGGCTGGGTGCCATATGACTTTGGTAACTGCCCAACGACCCATGTTTCGTAGACGATGTGAGCCATGAGAATCGACCCGATGAGAACTCAGACGGTGGGAGGTGCAACGCAGGAAGTTGACGAGACACTTCGCCGCCTGCGAGTCGTCTTCATGTGCATCGTGGGCTATGTGGGACTTTGGGACGTGACTGCGACTTTCGGCCCCGGCCGCTTGGCCAGTGAACTCGCGCGTCGTGGCGACATTCATTGCAACGCCGTCTGGCGTCCTGACGGACAGGTGCTTCAGCACGATGACCGTTGCCAAAGTCATGCGGTGGCGCCGTTTTTGATTCGAACGGAATTGAGTTGGTGCGCTTTGACGTGTGTCCAAGGCGAGTCGGATCTCTTCGTCTGGGTGCCTGGGTACACGAGCCCGTTTTTGCGGCTCCGTCAATGGCGGCATTAGGCACCAGTACGCGGAGGGGAACTGAAAACCCTGGCATCGGTGGTAGATCTGCCGCGGATCTCAGCCCTTGAATAGCATCAGAACCCCGGTAGCTTCTTCACTTGAAAACGTCGAGTCAATGCGAAAGCCGGCATTGGTGTAGGCGCGGACAGCGCGCCGGTTCGCATCGGTGGGATCGATTGCGATCACCGGTGCACCCTCAGACTGTAGTCGCAACGCCATGATTCGTAGATATGCCGAACCGTGACCCCGGCCGATCATGGCAGGTTCGCCGATGAAGGTGTCGATTGCGCGTGATCCGGTTGGCAGATGGTCAAGATGCGCTTGCGGCCATGCGTGGACCTCATAAGTCTGTATGTAGGCAAACGGCCGCCCCTGGAAAAGAACGAGTTCCATTTGCATGCGCGGATCATCAATGTCCGAGCGGAGCAACTCCGCTTGCTCGGTAGGATCGCCCCACCAAGTCACGATCTCCGGGGCCTGCAACCACATCTCGAGTTGCGGGAGATCGGTCCTGGAAACGGGTTTAAAGGTGTATGGCGGGTTCACTGCATCTTGGCGCGTGCGGCTCATATCGACATGTTGACAAGATCGGCAAATGGGCCCGAGCAGGGTGGACTGGGTACGTTAAGATTTACTTAACGGGCGATCAGGTTCTGCGTTTGTTGTGCATTGGCTGGCGGTGCAATCTAGCCACCGTTCGATCGATTCAATCAACGGAGAATTCATATGACGAACCAAATCCATCTCATCGCGCGGGTCGCGCAAGGGCTTCTCGCCATTGCGGCCACGGTCGCTTCGGTGCTCGTCTTCCAGTTGGCGTAGCCGAGGAAGTGATTCGCAATGCCTGCGCTTACGAGCTCACATGAATTTACGAATGTTTGGCTCAACGGATGTCGATTTCCGGGTCCCTCATTCGTCTTTAGGTTAGTCAACGATGGTTCAGCGAGATAGATCATGATGCCCACCAGCTCCTATACGGCGGCCGCCGTTGCCAAACTACGAGATCTCGCGCCGTATGCGGCAATCGAACTGCTTCTCCCTGGAGGCTCGCTGATGGCGCTTCTGTTGTGGCTTTATCGCCGCAGAAAAAAAGCACTCCCCGCTTTGAAGTACTTTTGGATAACATAAGCTGGAGAACTACCTGACGCCTGCTTGGTATGCCGCGAGCAGATCGGTGACCAAAATGCCATTGATCTTCATGCCGGTCAGGTTGGCGTTTGTGATCGAGGCATTGGTGAGATTGACATGGTCTATCGAGACTTCCGAAAAATTGACTTCCGTGAATTTCGACTCGCTAAAATTCACATTCTGAAAGCGGCAATGCACAAGATTGGCATTGGCAAAATGCGAGTCGGTAACATCGGAATCATGAACATGCAGGATTTCGCGGAGATTGTGCTTCATGGTGCAGCCTCTCAAACGATCGACACCGATGGTCTTTTCGATCGCGTCAAATACTCCCGCCAGGGCCCCCAGTAATACTTGGACCAACCCTCGGAAACGCCTGCGAAGTCGCCCTCCGCCACGTTGACATGGGTCATTTCGATGCGACCACCGCCCTTGACCGGCCGGAAGGCCAGCACCAAAGTGGAATCCAGATCGCGACGACCGAAGTGTGTCGATCGCCAAGACTGCACGATCAGCCGATTGGGAATGACCTGCAAGATCGTGCCGGTCAGAGCACCCCCGAAGGCTTCGAACTTCGCGCCGGCTTTGGCTGCGATCTTCACCGGTGCTCCGGTAAACGCCGCGTGCCGCCGTGGGTCCAGATACATCCGATACAGGCGCGCCGGCGCAGCCGGAAGGTCAACGGCCATGATAACGTTTCGCGGCATCGTGCTTCCCTTCGCTTGAGAACCGGCCCCATTGTACGTCAATGAAGAGTCATGGGCTGCTATCGCTCCGATTCCTCGCGACGGATGTTCGCCCAGTCAAGGCGTCTGGTGGCCAGCATCAGGGCGGCAAGAACGGCGAACAGTAACAGGGAGCCGAAGAGTAGTGCGTAGTCCTGCGATAGAAGTATCACGTACAACAGACCGTAGGAGGCCGCAAGCGCCGCTCCGATTCCTGCAGCGGCCCGACGATTATTGGTGGCACCCGAGATGTAGGTGGAAATCAGTGCCACCAGCGCTCCCGCGGCAAGCGCATAGGACACGGCGAATCCAATGTGCTCGGAGAGCGCCAGCAGCAGCAAGTAGAAAGTGGCCAGGGCGAGACCTACCAGAAGATATTGCATTGGGTGCAGCCGAATGCCTCGCACCAGATGCTCCCATGCGAAGAAGCACGCAAACGTGATGGCGACGAAGAGAATGCCGTACCGCACGGCTCGGTAGTTCTGTGTATAGAGGTCGGAGGGTTGGAGCAGGCGTACGCCGAAGGCCGTCGCGAGAACCGAGCTGTCGAGGGAAGTGCCGCGCCATATTTGCGGTATTGCGCGATTGAGCTCCAGCACTTGCCAGTTCGCCGAATATCCATGAGCGCCGGTCTCGTGAGAGATTGGAAAAAACGCGCCCTCGAAATCGGGATGCGGCCATCCGATTCGGGCGGAGACTGTCGTCGTACCGCCCAAAGGCAGGAAATGCAGCGATTCGCTGCCGGCAACGTCGAATTCGAATCGAAAACTGAGCGCACCGGTCCGGTCGAAAGCGACAAGGTCAACGGGGACGGACAGAGCCTCCAGTCCGGCGACCTGTCCGCTCGTGGGACGCAACGCCTGGCCACCGACGTCGGATCGCAGCAGCGACCGCACATATTTCACGCTCGCTAGCGGCAATTGAATGGTTGCATGGGACGGAAGTGCCCGAATGTCCGCATCCGAAGCCAACAAGCGAGCCATCGCTTCGGGCTTGAATTGTCCTGTCACTGCTACTTTAGCTACATAGACGGGAACGGTATAAATTC
>WNFR01001570.1_pt1 | contig 44020 bp, 36 predicted proteins | sample 5400221 | NCBI WGS metagenome assembly WNFR01 (sample SAMN13153357, study PRJNA577476) | soil metagenome | isolation source: 40 cm soil under Madrone tree | place: USA:California | collected 2016-06-14 | reverse complement strand
CCTGTAGTTTCATCGCCCGCTCCACTGCGGCTGGGGTCATCTGCTTCATTACTGCATCCTGTCATGCAGTTTCCCCCCGCCGCTCAGATCGGACACTTCATGTGTTAATTAGATCGGACATATCATGTGCTAACGACATCAAAGGCAATATGTCCTTGCCACGCGACGGTTTTTGCTGTAAAAAGCGCGTTAAGATATGAAGCTGAATCAAGTTTCCATCCGATCAAACCTGGACAAAGCGCGGTCAGCCCAGATTTGCATGCACCGCTCCCGGGCATTCGGACATTAAGTCAGTCTCCTCAAAACGGTTCGCACTCTTACGTCAGACAGAGGATTCACCGGCGTTAAGCAATTTTTCAGAGCTTACTTCAGTAAGGAGAAACGAAGATGTTTTTGTCCCTCAGACAGTGTTCCAGGAAGTCAATCCAGATTCTGTTGGTTTGCTTAGCCGTAGTCTCATGCCATAGCGCCGCCATGTCGCAGGCGCAGTCGAACGCAGCTGATTTGCAGGGATCTGCGCGCGATCCGAAAGGCGCGGTGGTGGCAGGCGCGACCGTTACCGCGCGGAACACGGCTACTAATAGTGCGCGTGAAGCAACCACAAACGATGATGGTTTTTACAAGATTACGAATCTCTCCCCCGGTGAATACGAGGTAACCGTTAAGGCGCAGAATTACAAAACCGCGCTGCTCCCAAGCGTGAAACTAACCGTCGGGCAAACGGCAAACCAGGACATTCCATTGGAAGTGGGCGACTTGACTGCGACGGTGACGATAACCTCAGTATCGCCGAACATCGTGGAAACTACCGCGACGAGCGTGTCCTCCACTGTCGATCAGCAGCGCATCGAAAACCTGCCTATCAACGAGCGTAACTATCTGTCGTTCGCACTTACGACTTCGACCGTGGGCCGCGATAACGGCCGGCCAATTGGCCCGGCACCGACGACCGGCTTGAACTTTGGAGGTCAGCGTGGCAGGTCCAATCTCGTTCAGGTCGATGGCGCTGACAACACCGACAACTCCGTTAACGCTTCGCGCTCGACCGTGAGTCAGGAAGCGGTGCAGGAGTTCCAGGTAGTAACAAATTCATTCGCCCCCGAGTTTGGACGTTCTTCTGGTGGTGTAGTCAACGTAGTAACTAAAGGCGGAACCAACAAACTCCAGGGAAATGTTTTCGGCTTTCTGAGGCACAAGAGTTTCCAGGCGCGCAATCCCTTCGCGCCAGTAGACAAGCCACCATTCACGCGCGCCCAGTACGGCGGGACGCTCGGTGGTCCTTTGCACAAAGACCGCTCGTTTTTCTTTCTCGCCTTTGAGCAGCGCCAACGCCACGAATCCGGCTTCTTTACCAGCGATGTAACGCAGGGTCTGGGCGGCAGTGTTACCATCGGCGCGCCCTTCTTACCTTTCACGCAGACGTTCCGCAATATCACCCCGGGCCAGAATACTTATGTGAGCACTTTGCTGAGCACGGCAGCAGCGCTGATCGGCTCGGGCGTGCCGGCCAATATTGCGCAAGGCTCGGCGTTGGCCAATGCGGCAATTCAGTACGCTTATCTCGCGTCAAGCGGCGGCAACACTGCGCTGACGGGCACCAACCCTTTGATTAGTGCGGGCGGCGCGATCCCCGCGGGACAAGTCGTAGGCGGACGATTCTTTCTGTCCGGCGCTCCGGTGCCGGTATCCACCACCAACGCCGCGGGACAATTAATTGCGTTTCGCCCATTACAGTCGCTGCTAAGAATTTTTCCGGTCACAGAAAAGACGACCTTCAATTCATTTCGTCTGGATCAAATTATAGATGAGAAGCAGAAGCATCATCTCACTTTTCGCTTCGGCTATAACCCGAGCACCATTACCGGTATTCAGGTTGAATCGCAGAATCAATCTCTGGGTCAGAATGATTTCTCGCGAACTGGTATTCAAAAGCTGAAGGACACCTCTGCGGTGGTCACACTGACGTCGACGCTTTCGAGCCGCATGGTAAACGAAGCCCGATTTAATTTTGGCGAGCGGCGCGCCACCTTCAAATCGCAAAACGGTGATGCCGTAGCATTCAATATTTCCGGTACCGCGTTTATCGGCCGCGAGCTTTTCTCGCCGGTCGTGCGCACCGAAACTCGTTACGAATGGACCGACAGCTTGAATTTCGTTACGGGTAATCACACCTTCAAATTTGGCGGGGACTACGCTTCAGTCAACATACCATCGGCCGTTTTTGAATTGAACTTTGCCGGTCTGTACAACTTTGGCGGCTTGAGCGCCTCGTCCCTGGCGGCGTTCCCAACCATTGGCGCGGCGGCTCCACCTGATTTCACGCCGGTCCAACAGTATGGCCTCGGACTTCCGACCAATTACATCCAGGGCTTCGGTAATCCGGTTAGTAAGATTAGCAACAAGCCGATCGCCTGGTTCGCACAGGATTCATGGAAGATCAGGCCCAACTTCACTCTGAATTATGGGGTTAGATATGACTATGAGTTGACCCAACAGATCGCCCCGGTGGGCGTAACCGATCCTTTTTCCGGCATCGCGCTGTCGGCCGGCAATATCCTGGCTGCGCAGGACGCGATCAACGTGCAGCAGGGATTTCCACGTGATAAGAACAACTACGCACCTCGCGTGGGTATCGCCTGGGACATCAAGGGCGATGCGAAAACTGTGATACGCGCGGCCGCCGGAATCTTTTACGATCACCCTTTGTTGGCCATTGGCTTCAACTCTGACATCGCTGATGCGGCGCAGCAACAGCAAGGCATTTTGACGCCACAGGGTGGTCCAGCTCCAACCGCGCTACTCAATGCGACCCAGGTGTTTCAGGGAACGGTCTGCACGGCGGCGACAGTAAATCCGTTGTGTCCGCCCGGCGTGTTTACACCAGGCGCCGCTGCCACCTCTCAGTACCAATTTGGCCGCCAGCGTTTCAACGATCAGACGTTCCCGGGGTTTGGACCAGTGCTGCCATTCACGCTGCCGGTGACCAAGAACTTCGAATACGCCTATGCTAATCAGGCCAATTTCACGATCGAACGCCAGTTAACGAAGGACATGTCGATCTCGGCAGGCTATCTTTTTGTCGGCGCGCACCACCTGCCGCATCCGCTGGACATAAATGCGCCGCGAACTGATTTACAGATTGAGAACTTCAGGCGCTGTTTCAACCGCTTACCGCTGAATACCACGGAGGCACTGACTGTGTCGCCGTCTGCGTGCCTCAACATCGTGGCCCAGCCAATTCCCGGGTTGATCTCAGTTACAACTCGCGGCGGCGTCATCGCTCCGGCGGCGGCCAATTTCTTCCGCCCGAGCGCGCCAAACTACTTCCTGGTCCAGGCCCTTACCGGCGGTGTGGTCACGCCGGCAGTTCTCAATGGTGCACTGGCTGCCAGCGGTACTTTGCGAACCCCGGGCGTCGTTTCGCCGTTCGGTTCGGTCAATGCGCAAGTATCAGACGGCAATTCGAACTACAACGCATTGACGCTCGATCTGAAGAAGCGGTTTACGAGAAACTTCCAATTCCTCGCCTCTTATACCTGGTCGCATTCGATCGATGATTCTTCTGACTTACAGACTCTATTGCTACCGCAAGACAACCGGAACTTCCGGGCTGAGCGCGCGAACTCGCTGTTCGATCAGCGACAACGGTTTGTCTTCAGCGCCGTGTTTGCTTCGCCGACAACGTGGCGTTCAGGTGATGGCCTGCATAGGTTCCTGGCTGACTTCACTCTCGCGCCGATTTTTGAAATCTCCTCAGGGCGTCCCTTTAACATTCTGAGCAACCAGGACACCAACAACGATCAGTCTAATCAAACCGATCGTCCGTCGGTGCTTCCCAATGGAAAGCTCTGCGTGCCGGGCACACCGGGATGCACGCCGTTAATCGTAAACGGAGCATTCGCAAGCGGTGATCTGGGACGAAATATGGGCATCACTCATCGCTTCTCGTCCCTCGACATGCGTCTGATGCGCTCAGTCAGGCTCGGCGAGCGCCTGCGCCTGGATGTCGTCGCTGAAGGTTTCAACCTATTTAATCGATTCAACGAAGGCGCGGCTTCAGGGTTCATCGACGACGTTAACGCATTCAATAAGCGCGCCAGCAATGGTCATTACTACAGCCGGCCGACTGCGTCCTTCGACCCGAGGCAGTTCCAGTTCGGACTGAAACTGAACTTTTAGGCTAGGACGAGGAGGTTAAGTGACGCGGGTTGCTCAACCTTCGGTGAAAGCTCTAACGGTCAGTGCTACAAGGCTTGCGCTGACCGCTTTTCTCTCCCGCGCCCGGCCAGGACAGGCAAACCCGCCCTCAGGTCGCGGCATCCGAAGTACCGTCTCTTGTTTCTCTCCCGGCCGTAGTTTGAAAAAAGTCGAGCAAATCTGAAAGAATCACACCCCATGAGGAACCAAAAGATTCGCCTGGTGCTGTTGACCGTATCGGCGATACTAGTTTTGGTGGCTGGCGCCGCGGCCCAGTCTTCTCGACCGCGGCGCGTCACGACGCCTCCACCTGACACCCTACTCGGCCCCGAGCCGAAATCGCCGCCGGCTACGGACAGGAGCGCTCCTCTGCTGGACGTAAAACCGACCAAGCCTGTAGGGAGCGCTCCGGTGTCGTCTGATACGACGCATGCTTTTCAGCTCTTCCAGCAGAAGCAGTACGCCGCAGCCGCTCGGGAAGCTAAACAGATCGCCGCCAGTGATCCGGGCAACTCCGAAGCCTGGAAACTGGCGGGCTTTTCAGAGTTCTATTTAAACGAGTACGCGGACGCATCTGAGGATCTGCAAAAAGCTCTCGATCTGCAACGCCGGGCAAAGCAGGAAGATTCACACACTATCGAGGCACTCGCCGAAAGCTACGTGCTGGCCGAAAAATACGAACGCGCGCTGCCGTTAATCGTAGCAGTGATCGAAAGACCCGGAGCCAAGCCCGATCCGTCGTTCCTTTATTATCGTGGTTTGGCCGAGCTCAAAACCGGCAAGACCGCCAATGCTGAGCGCTCCTTCAACGCAGCTATTAGAGCCAATCCGAAGGATGCAGCCTCGCTTCTATACTTGAGTCAGATCGCGCTCGCGCGCAACGATTTGGATACGGCCATCTCGACCTTGAATCGGGCCACAACCAACGATCCTCGACTTGCTTCCGCTTGGCTCCTATTGACTTCGGCGTATCTCCGTCGCGCCGCTTCGGCTTCCGATGAAGAAAAAGCAAGCGCGGATTATCTGGGCGCTGTGCGATCGGGCGAGACCCTGACGCGCCTCCGTTCAGATGAAGAGGCTATGGGTTTGTATGCGCGCGCGCTAATCGGCGCAAAACAATATGCGCGCGCTGCCACTGCTCTCGAACGAACCGCTGCGAGCGAAACCGCGTCCGGCATAACATTGTATCTGTTTGGGTTAGCCCACTCACGCGCCAACAATTTTCCTAAAGCGATCGCCGCATTGGAGCGGGCGCTGGCCAAGTCAGCGAACGATGCGAACGTTTATCGAGAACTCGGATACGACTACGAAAAGACGAAACAATATCCCAAGGCGTTCGCACTTTATCAGAAGGCCGTCGAAGTCGCGCCCAACGACGCTGATTTCAAAGAGTCTCTGGAACGCCTCCGGCCCTTTGCAAAACAGTAACCTTCGACTAGCATCTTGGCCGTGAGCACATTAAGAGGGCAGCGCCGCGTTTCATTCTTGACAGCCATTCTGGTTGCCCTGGTTCTGGCCTGTGTAGGTTTCGCAACCAGTGTCGGCGCCGCATCTTGGAACGGAATAGAACCGTTTAAGACTAGTCGTAGCGAGGTCTTGAAAATAATGGGTCAACCCATCAGTGAGACTCCTGACGGCGTCTTGCGCTTCAATGTTAGCGGTGGCTCTGTCCAGATCAGTTTCATAAACGAGAAGTTTGTGGCCACTAAAAAGCTCCGGCCTGAACTGGCCGGAGCGGTGCTCGAGATCGTTTTGCAGCATGAACACTCTTCCGACACTGCTGAATCGATGAAGCTCTTAAAGAACCGTGATTTTATCCGCGACGACGTCCGGAACATCTCAATCTTTCGCAATATCAAAGACGGCGTCGTTTACACCTTTATCGACGGTCGTCTGAAAACTACCCGATATACTTTCGCGGATAGTCAGTTGAGCCGGGCGCGGCGGTGAGCGATTTAATCCCGTCAGCCTTTATGTCCAATCGTGTTTTGGCAACGTCGATGTACTCAGAAAGCGTCTTTGATTCGTCTTCCCGGACCTAGTTAATTTGTCGCTACCAAGAACGGAGGCTAACCGATGCTCAAAGGACTCAGGTTTGTCATAGGAATAGTGCTGGTTATGATGATCGCCGGAGCCGCACTGGGGCAACGGCCACGAACGATGAATCAGGAAAAATCTGAGGCCAGCGCGAACGTTCCTCCGCCTCCCCCTGCACCCCAAACGGTCAAAGCCAAATATGAAGGTGGGGTCTTTGGGTATAACAAGAAGATGGACGGGACGCTCAACTTTGATGAGGCGAACCGGCGCCTCGTCTTTAAGAATGACAAGCAGAAGGAGATACTCTTTGTTCCTTACAACGCGATCACTGCCGTATACGGCGATACGCACGCAGTCCGGCCTTCTGCCGCCACTATAGCCAGCAACATTCCCTACATTGGCTTCCCGGCGAGCTTTATAAAAACAAAGGTCCGATACCTGGCGCTTCAATATGACGATCCTGATAGCAAGGTTTCCGGGGTCACCAGTTTTCGACTTGAGAACAAAGATATATTGGACTCTGTTTTAAATACTCTGGCAGGGAAAGCAGGGTTAAATAAGCGTGGTAACGTGTTCGTCAAGAAGAAGGAGCCCTGACTCTGTTCCTCTCTCCCACCAGCAGCGCTCCCGTTCCTTGGTGTTTCTCGTGGTCAGTGGAACCGCTCTTAGGGTACAATCACTCCCATCCATGGAAGAAACTTGCGGTAAAGCGGAGCAACTGCTCAATTCTATTTTTGAGAGTGCCGGGTTTGACGTGCACGCCTCAGCCTCAGAATCCGATCTCGGTTGTCTCCTTGCTATCGAAGGCGCGGACAGCAGTTTGCTCCTGAATGAAGGCGGTGAATTGCTGGATGCGCTCCAGCAAATTCTCAATCAAGTCCTGGGGCGGGAGCTGCCAAAAGGCCAGAGGATTATCTGCGATGCCAATAATTATCGGGCCGCCCGGGAAGCGGAACTGCGGGCGATGGCTGAACATGCCGCCCGCCAGGTGCGCGCCACATCTGCGGCATTTGTGTTTGGTCCGATGGAGCCAGGTGAAAGACGCGTTATCCATCTCTCCCTGGCGCCTGAAGAGGATCTCATTACAGAATCGATCGGCGAGGGCAATGGGCGCCGTCTTAGAGTCAGTCTAAAACCGGCTACCGCCGGGTGAGACCCCTCCCTCCTCTACTACTTACTACTTTAAGATCACCAGGACCGTGGCAGTTCCCATCGATACGATTGTTGCCTTGTCCACTCCGCCCGGCCGTAGCGGCATCGGCGTTATCCGAGTCAGCGGCGTTGAGTCTCTCAGCCTCTTGCGAACTCTGATCGGCGCCGACTCATACAAGCCAACCCCAAACGTGCTGAGCTTGAAGAGCCTCATCGATCCGGATACGGCCGAAGCTCTTGATGAGGCCCTCGTCTGTTTCTTCAAAGCACCACATTCATTTACTGGAGAAGACGTTGTCGAGTTTCATTGTCACGGATCTCCAATCCTGCTCCGAACCATTATTGATCTGACACTCAAACTCGGGGCTCGTCTGGCTGACCCCGGCGAGTTTTCTCTCCGCGCGGTCACCAATGGCCGGCTGAGATTAACCGAAGCTGAGGCGATCCGTGATGTCATCGATGCACAAACCGATACCGCACTGCGGCAGGCTACTCGGCAATTGAAGGGTGAGATTTCAAATCGTCTGCGACCGGTCAAGGAACAACTACTGGAGATCATCGTTCGTCTTGAGTCCTCGATCGAATTTGTTGAAGACGATCTTCCGCCGCTCGCCTCGCAGGAAATCAGCGGGTCCCTTCAAAAACTGCTGGACGATCTCTCACGTCTGCGCAGTACGTTTAGCACGGGCAGGCTACTACGCGATGGAATTCGGGTCGCGCTGGTGGGGCGGCCGAACGTAGGTAAGTCAAGTCTTTTCAATAGTTTAGTCGGTCACGGCCGTGCGATTGTTACGAGTATTGCGGGAACTACACGAGACACGCTTACTGAGGAGATTGGCGTTCAAGGGGTCCCGGTGGTGCTGATCGACACCGCTGGGCTTCGTAGCTCCAGTGACGAAATTGAGTTGATTGGCGTCGAGCGGGCACGTCGAGAGGCCGCGGACGCAGACCTTCTGATAGTAGTCATCGACGGGTCCGAATCTCTCCACTATGAAGACCAATCCGTGATCGATGAGGTCTCGGATGTTCGTCACCTCGTAGCTCTAAACAAAAGTGATCTCCCAACCTTTTCGACCGCTGCGTTCGCCGGGAAGGAACCTGGTCCGAACTGTTCTGCAGTGCTATCCGTCTCGGCGAAGAGTGAAGCGGGACTTGAGACCTTGCGCGCTGCTATACTGTCTCCTTTCGCGGAGGGAAACGCACGCAGTGAAGGACTGCTCATTACGAACGCTCGCCATCATGATTTGTTGGTGCGGTCTATAGAAGCCATTGGGTCTTCAGCGCAACTCTTGAACGAGCGCGCCAGTGAAGAAATGATTCTCGTTGGACTGCATAATGCGCTTCGTTACCTGGGGGAGATTACAGGCGAAACGACCACCGAAGAAATCCTGGGACAGATCTTCACGACCTTTTGTATCGGCAAGTAGAAGCCCAGGCTCTTCTTCTCGAACGTACTTCTGATCGAGCAGCGATGATATTTGACGAACAATTCGATGTGATCGTAATCGGGGCTGGCCATGCGGGTTGCGAAGCCGCCTCAGCGGCCTCAAGGCTTGGCGCGAACACGGCTCTTCTCACACTTAATCTTGATCTCATCGGACAGATGTCGTGCAATCCCGCAATAGGTGGAATTGGCAAAGGTCATTTGGTCCGTGAGATTGACGCACTTGGCGGCATCATGGGCAGGGTAATTGATCGCACCGGGATCCAGTTCCGCCTATTGAATCGCTCCCGCGGCCCTGCCGTGCGCGCGCCCCGAGCACAGGCTGATCGAGCCCTGTATCGCGTCGAGATGCGGCGGACCCTTGAAGGTACGCCCAACCTCAGTCTGCGGCAGGGACTCGTGACAAGTCTCTTGATAGAAGACGGTCGAGTCCTTGGCGTCGAACTTCAGGATTCTCGCCGGATGGGGGCAACGGCAGTGGTGGTTGCCACTGGCACATTTCTCAACGGGAAGATTCATACCGGCCGTCAGACTTACTCAGGTGGCCGAGCTGGCGAGCCCGCCTCGATTGAGTTTGCAGAGGCCATGAAGCGGCTTGGGCTGCGTGTCGGCCGCTTGAAAACCGGCACCCCCCCGCGACTCGATGGAAGAACAATTGACTGGGAAGCATTTGAGCCACAACCGCCTGACGAACGCCCGGTACCGTTCTCTTTCTCGACCGACCACATTGGGCAGCAACAGATGAATTGCCACCTTGGGTACACGACCGAATTAGTCCATGAGGCCATCCGAGCGAATCTGCACGAGTCACCTCTCTATTCAGGAAAGATCACGAGCATAGGACCTCGCTACTGTCCATCGATCGAAGACAAAGTCGTCAAGTTTCCCGAAAAGACGAGGCATCAGCTCTTCCTGGAACCTGAAGGCTATGCTACGAACGAAGTGTATCTGAATGGTTTCTCTACTTCTCTTCCGTCGCAACTGCAACAAGAACTGGTGGGCCTGATTCCTGGACTCGAACGTACGCGGATAATTCGTCCTGGTTATGCGATTGAATATGATTTTGTGGACCCGAAAGAGCTGACCCCTTTCCTGGAGACCGCTAAAGTCAAGAGTCTATTCCTGGCGGGACAAATCAACGGAACAACCGGCTATGAAGAGGCGGCCTGCCAGGGTCTACTCGCGGGCATCAATGCCGGCCTGGGGTCGCTTGGCCGGCCCATGTTTCGTCTTAGTAGGCGCGAATCCTACATAGGAGTCTTGATCGACGACTTGATCACGCACGGCGTAGACGAACCCTACAGGATGTTTACCTCGCGTTCTGAGTATCGGTTAGCGCTTCGACATGATAATGCCGATGAACGTCTCGAGCCGTATGGGAAAGACCTCGGTTTGGTGGGCGACCGCGAGTGGGAGCGTTTTAACCAGCGAAGGACCCGGCTGGCGCAGGCCCGAATGTTCCTCAAGGACTCTAGGCTCAAGCGGTCAGATGATCGCTATGCAGTCTGTTCCCAGCTAACCGGGCAAGATTTGGGCGACTCTCTTACTCTCGCGGATCTGGCGCTCAGGCCACGCATCGATGTGGCAACGGTCATGAGTCTGATGCCTTCCAGTGCTAAAGACGAATTCACTATTGCCGACTTGGAAACCGCACTCGCAGATCACCTGTACGCCGGCTACTTGGATTCTCAAGATGCTGGACTCCGCCGCCTACACCAGCACGACGCGCTCAATATTCCCAACGACTTTTCATTTCGAACGGTTGGCAGCCTGTCCCACGAGATCCTGGAACGCCTGGAGCGGGCACGCCCCGCAAGCTTTGGGCAGGCCCGTCGAATTCCGGGTATGACGCCGGCGGCCCTGTCAAATCTCCTTGTCCACCTGACAGCCTCCCAGCAGAGGCGAAGCATCACCTAGATCGGGACCATGCGCGGGGTTTCACGTGAAACATCGCCCCGCGCGGGAACCTTTTTACCTCTACCTCTCACAACATCTCCGTAGCGCCAACTTACTTCCTGTGCTAATGTGCTGCTCTCTTGTCAGCTAGTTTTACCGGACCCGTGAATGGCAAAAATTTTAGCCATCGCAAATCAAAAGGGGGGCGTTGGAAAGACCACCACCGCCATAAACCTCACTGCTTCCCTTGCCAGACTCGATCAACGGGTCCTGCTTGTCGACGTCGATCCTCAGGCGAATGCGACCTCCGGGGTCGGAATGCTTCGCAATCTCTCCCGGCATACGACTTATGGCGTTCTGGTTTTGAACGAACCCATGGAAAACGCTATTCTACCGACCCAATTCTCATTTGAACTCGTTCCCTCAGACCGAAACCTCGCCGGTGCCGAAGTAGAAATGGTCGATCTGCCTGACCGGGAGTTGCTGCTGCGCAATTCCTTGGCTCCAATCCGCGACCGCTACGACTTCATCATCCTTGACTGTCCCCCCGCCCTGAACCTGCTCACGCTCAACGGCCTCGCTGCCGCTGATTCGCTCCTGGTACCCATCCAGTGCGAATACTATGCGCTTGAGGGGGTCTCCGAGCTCTTCAACACGCTCGCCCGCATCCGTCGGTTGTTGAATCCTCATTTGAAGATCGAGGGCCTGCTTTTGACCATGTATGATGCGAGTACCAAATTATCCGCGGCGGTCGCAGCCGATCTGCGGAGCTTTTACAGTAGCCTCGTGTTCCAAACCACGATTCCCAGGAACGTCCGGCTCGCAGAAGCTCCGAGCTACGGAAAGCCTGTCATGTATTATGATCAGCGGTCGAGGGGAGCCGAAGCTTACCTTCAACTCGCAGAGGAGGTTTTAGCCAATGACCAAGAGACCGTTAGGCCGGGGACTGAGCGCCCTGATCTCGACCGACTCGCCGTTAGCGGACAGTGATGAGATCCGCGATATTGAGATTGATTTAATCCGGCCGGGCCAACAACAACCCCGCACCACCTTCGACGAGGCGAAACTTGAAGAGCTCGCTCAATCCATCCGAACAAGTGGAATCATTCAGCCGCTGCTCGTCCGGCCGCTGGGCGGTTTGTTCGAACTTGTCGCGGGTGAGCGCAGATGGCGCGCCGCGCAGCTGGCTGGACTCTCGCGCATTCCGGCAATAATTCGCGAGATACCAGACGACAAGCTCCTGGAGCTCGCTCTGATAGAGAATATCCAGCGGCAGGAGTTAAATCCGATCGAGGAGGCGAATGCCTACAAGCGACTGATCGAATCCCTGAATCTTACGCAGGACGAAGTTGCACAAAGGGTTGGCCGCGATCGCACCTTCGTAACTAATTACCTCCGCATCCTGAGGCTTCCTTCAGAAATTCAAACGCTGCTCGAAAAGGAGAAACTGTCTTTTGGCCATGCGCGAGCCCTATTAGGCATTGGGGACGTCATTCTTCAGCGACGTTACGCGCAAAAAATCGTCAAGCATAACTGGTCCGTGCGCGAAACTGAGCGCCGCATCAGGCATGCTTCGCAGGATAGCGCCACGCCTGCGTCGAAGCGGATGCCTCACCAAGCTGATCCCAATGTCCGCGCCGCTGAAGTCAAACTCCGTCGCCACCTCGGCACCCAAGTACAAATCATCTCCGCCAAAGCTGGCTCGGCCGGCAAGATTGAGATCGAATACTACAATTCCCTCGATCTGGATCGATTGTATGCGATCATTATCGCCAGCGGCGAACGCGACAACTCCAATCTGGCAACCGCTTCAACCGGCTTGTAGTTGACATACTTCTACTATTTACAACTTCGCCGGCCAGAGAAACTGCTCGATTAATGCGCCGCAGGCTCCCGCCGGTTCTTCCCGAAGTTTTTCGGCTGTTTTTCTTGCGCCACATCCGAACGTTATGCTAGCGTTTCGCTTTCCGCACGGGTCGGAGGTTTTCTCTGGGCGAGGCAGTTCTGCTTTACATCGTAGTCTGCGTTATTTCCTTCAATGCTGGCACACTCTGACGATTCAGGCTCGCAATCCTTTTTCTCCGCCGTCGAGCGCCGGTTGAGTAAACAGGCTTTTGAAACTTGGTTTCGGCCCCTTCGGGTCACCCGATCGCCGGCAGAACGCGTTCTTCGAATCGCCGTGCCTAATCCCGCCGTTCGGGACTGGATACTCTCGCAGTATTCGACTGTTCTGAGGGAATCCCTTCTGGAATTGCAGATGGAAGACTGCCGAATCGAGTGGGCCATTCCACAAGGTGACAAGGGGAGTCGCGGTCGTAGCTTGGCTGCTGATGAGGCCGCTCGTTCCGGGCTGGCTCAAGACAAACAGAGAAGCATCGGCGATGCCCTAACCCTCGACGCTCCTCACGTTCCTGATATTCCCTCCGCTCCGCTGAACGAGAAGTACACCTTCGGTAGTTTTGTGGTTGCGTCGTGCAACCGATTCGCCCACGCGGCTGCGCTTGCCGTTGCGGAAGCGCCTGGGAAGACCTACAACCCTCTATATTTGTACGGTGGCGTCGGACTGGGGAAGACCCATCTTATTCAAGCAACGGGACACTCAATCAAGAAGGCTAATCCCAAGCTGCAAGTTTCCTATCTCTCCCTTGAGCGGTTCATGAACGAACTAATCAATGCGATCAGATACGGGTATGACAAGACCCAGGTTTTCCGTGAACGGTACCGATCGATCGACGTGCTTCTGATTGATGATGTTCAGTTTATTGCGGGCAAGGAGAGAACCCAGGAAGAATTCTTTCACACGTTCAATGCTTTGTACGATGGTCAGAAGCAGATAGTACTCACGTCCGACTGTCCACCGAGAGAGATTCCGGAAATCGAAGAGCGGCTCCATTCACGCTTCGAATGGGGATTAATTGCCGACATAGAACCTCCTGACCTCGAGACCAAGGTCGCCATACTCAGGCGAAAAGCCGAGCTTCAAGGCGTCGATTTACCTGATGACGTGGCTCTCTTTCTCGCCGGTAACAGCAAACACAACATACGAGAGCTGGAAGGCTCTTTGGTTCGGGTTTTGGCGATGGCTTCTTTACGAGGCTTGCCGCTCTCAAAAGGGCTTGCCCAGGAGGCCATGCACAACGTCTCGCGCGGTAGCGACGAAAACTTAATCTCAATTCCTCGAATTCAGAAAGCCGTTGCTGAGTACTATAAGGTCAGCGTTGACGCTCTCAGGAGTCGTTCGAACGTGGGAAATGTATTGGTTCCCAGGCAAATTGCGATGTACCTCTGTAAGCGATTAACCAAAAAGAGCTATCCCGAGATCGCAAGGCAATTCGGAGGTAAGCATCATACGACGGTTATCCACTCTGTTGAGAAGATCGATAAGCTAATTGACTCTAATCGAGAAATGGATACCTTGGTTAAGCGCATCATAAGCAGCATTGGAGGGTAGCAATATCCACAGCGCATTGTGAAAGCTCGCATGACTCTCTGTGCAGAAATCTCTGAACAAATTAATCCGCCGCCAGGTCGTGGAAAATCGCAGTAACAATACACCGGTCCATTCACGGTTTTCCGTTTGATTGGAAGAGTTTCACAGTTCCACAAGCTATACTACTAATACTAATTATTCCAATATCTGGTATTTCCTTTCCCAAAAAGAGTAGTAAAGACTCTTTGGAAAAGTGTTTTTTGGAAATGATATTGTCCGCAGATGCGTCGCTCGAGCGGAACTGTGATATAAGAAAACTAAATTTCAGGAGCAGCTAAATGCAATTTGTTATGGCGCGGGGAGCGCTACAAAAAGAACTTGCTTTTGTGCAGGGTGTAGTTGAACGAAAGAACACTATTCCTGTCCTGGCTAATATTCTCATTGAATCGGCAGGCGAAGAGGCCATTCGCATTAGCGGGACAGATCTGGACGTCACGATAAGATGCGATGCAGACGCGGAAGAGATAAAGTCTCAAGGATCTATTTGTGTTCAAGCGCGAAAACTCTTTGACATAGCACGCTTGCTGCCCGACGCGCCGGTGAGTTTTCGGAAGGAAGAAAACGAATGGGTAACGGTGGAGTGTGATCGCTCGAAGTTTAGATTACCGGGTATATCGAAAGACACATTTCCGGAGTTACCTGGTTTCAAGTCGACGCCTCTGAAATTGCCGGCCTCGCTGCTTAAGATGTTAATCGACCGCACTATCTTCGCCATAACTCAGGAGGAAGGTCGCTACACCCTCTCGGGCGCGAAGTTTGAGTTGGATAAGCAGGGCGCCAAGATGGTGACGACCGACGGCCATCGACTGGCCTTCGTGGAGACCAAAGTCGTTGATAAGGATACTCCTGATGCAGGTCTCGACGTTTTGATTCCTCGCAAAACGCTGGCGGAATTAACGAAGCTTACCGCTGATTTCGACGGAGACATAAATCTCGGAGCTGATGAGAATCACGTTTACTTTCAGGTGGGATCGCGGCTTTTGATTTCCCGAATGCTGTCAGGGCAGTTTCCGAATTATGAAATGGTCATGCCGAAGAACAATGATCGTTCGGCCGTTTTCGATGCTGTTCGTCTAAACCAGGCTATTCGACGAGTCGCTTTAATGGCTGACGACCGTTCGCATGCAATTCGTTTTCATCTCAGCAAAGAGCAGTTGCTGATAAGTTCTCAAAACGCGGAAGAAGGCGAAGCAAGGGAAACCCTGGAAACAGATTTCGCCGGAGAAGAGACTGAGATTGGTTTCAACGCGCAATACCTACAGGATTTTCTTAATGTGGTCGGCTCGGAAAAGGTCGCTTTTGAGTTCAAAGACGGCAATTCACAGGCCCAGTTGCGGCCGGTCTCTGACGACAAGCATGACTACCGTTACATCATCATGCCGATGAGGCTGTGAGATAAGGAAGAAGCAGCAGGCAGTAGTTGATTCGGAAGAATAAAGTTTGACACTTTCTTTTAAAGTCTGCGACATGCAAATAAAGTCTGAAACTACCAGATCAACAATAGCACAGCTTGATAGTCAGCGTTAAATCGTTTTGAGGCCTGGCGGAGCAGTCAAGGACAAAAGCAAAAAAATGCGGTCGGCGATCCACCGAAAGATAAGAGTTGGATCCGTATGGGTTCAACGAAATTGCTGAAAAAGCGTAGGCGATCAGAGCTTACGCTTTCTTGCTTTTTGGAGATCGCTATGAATACAAGTGAGAGACTTACCAAGGAAGAGCTGGAATACCTAATCGAAAGACTGGAGCTGTCGGGTGAAGAGTTGGTCGACAATTCCGATACCGTTTTGAACAATTCGCCAGTTGCCCAAGGAGAACTTCAAGCCGACCTAAAACTGAGATTGATGCGAGGCGTCACAGAGATGAGGGCCCGAAACGAGGAAGTGCCTGAACATTTACTCGATCTCATAGAGCGTCTATGAATATGATTTTGTAAGTCACGACGGCCGCGGGAGATTTCATGCGCCGACGGGTCCTCGACTTTCGATAGACAGATTTTTATCTCGTTTGCCTCATCCTGCGAACATTATTTTCGTATCCTTGTAAGGCGCGGCCGACTATTTCGAGAAGTGGCCACCTCCTCGACTCAAGAGGATGGCGTGGTTCGGCCAGTGATTAGGTATAACGACATTTCGATATGGTTTCGCCGCATCACCCCAACCGCCGTATTGCCCACAGCTACAGCCGGCAAGACGATCCCGATGAGGTGCAACAACTCCTAATCGTTCACGGGAAATGTCGAACTGAAACCAGGTATGAGGTGGACCAAAAGTTCCGGTCAGCAAACCCTCCGCGTAGCCGGCGCCAAGCGCGCCCAGCATCGTCGTAAGATAGCCCACAGTATGCATCTGTCGAGGGCGCCGTCTCCAATACTGATCTGGATCATCGCCGCGCTCAGCGGCTTCCTTGGCTTCAATTTGACGTCTGCTGCGCTCTTCGTGTGACATCAATTCATTGCTGAGTTCTATTCCATCAATACGACCGCTGCAGAAGGCGCAGGGAAAATCTGGTGAGTAGATCATTATGTCGGAGATCTGCGACGTAAGCCGACCACTCTGACCCTCCATCAATACTCCAAGGTCCACCGAAGGGAGCAAGTAATGCTGGGCGAGATCGCTAAGCTTGGCGCGCCCATGTTGAGTATCGGTGCAACCGAGAAGCAGATCGCAGCGCAGCAATTCATCAATGACATTCTCCTGTAATACGTTGCCCGCCAGAGTAGTAATGTTAGCGTTAGGGTTGATCGACTTGATCAGATCGGCAACTATCTCAACCTTGTACGGCGACGGCTCGCGGTCGATATGATCGAAGCTTGAGCCATGCGTCCGCTCGAGATTGGAATTCGCGAAACGCTTTGGATCGACGAGAATGAAATTGCCAACTCCGGCTCGGGCCAGGACGTGCCCCGCGGGTGACCCGGTTCCGCTGCAACCAATAATTCCGGCTGTGGCTCGTGCGAGACGAACGGCCGAAGGCTGACCAAGAACAGAGACTAGGCGGGCACGAGTTACTTTGCCCATAGTCGCGGGCCTCGGTTCCTCCGCCTCAGAACTGAACAACTCAATCTGATCACCGACCGTCAACAGCTTTTCGACTGGCAACCATTCTCCGCGATCATACACGCGGCCAGTGAAAGTGAACCCGGTAGTAGGGTTACGTTGGAGAACGAGGCTGCAATACGGTTTCCCCTTTCCATATGCTCCAAACTCACGAGCGAAGTAGCCATCCATGTCATCGTCGGTCGGGCTTGGAAAAGTGCCACACTCTTCAGGGTGCGAATGAACTACGCCAACGGCTAGCGTACTCACTGCCGTATGATGAAAAGCCCTTCGAGAATACTGATCGAGAAATCTCGTGAGTCCGACTTGGCGATCCATATCGCCTGGACCCGGCCAGAGGCCGCCTACATAGCTGAGCGCCAAACCCCATGAAGTACGGCGATAGCCGAACTCGAATAACGTTCCCCATTCGCGCCTGGGATAGCGCTGGTAAACGTGCTTCTCCAACTTAGCGAGGTCGCCGGAGCGAATTCGCAAGAGTGAGTGGCGAGGGTCTTGAACGAGTGGCAAACCACCGCTTAGTTCGCGTCGTACAGCCATGACAGAAGCTCTCCAACATAGGAGTGAAAACCGTGCATAGCCGGATTCCAAGCGGCAGCTCCACCGCCGTTATGAGGGTGATAACTCATGAGACGCCACGTTCTACCAAGCGCGGTGAGCGGGGTTTGCGGTGATCCTTTGACTTTACCGATGAGCGGAGAACCATCCGGCAGATATGCTCCATCAAGCATCTGACCCGGATAGCCGCCGGGAATCACAACCAACACATCTGTCTTGGGCACCGCATTGCCTGGACGGGTTCGCAGGTCGTGGTAAATGACAGCGGCGGGATTCTCGATATGCGTGACGACTTGCCCACTTTCACGAACCTTCGCGAGTTCAACTTCCAACCGCGTCACCTCGTGACCGCCGTCGACCTTCTTCCGGACCACGTCGAAAACCTCACATCCCCTTATCTCGACTTCCTTATCGAGCTCAATCTCTCGCTTTTCCGGTGACACCTCCCAGACTCGTGTCTCGCGTGGATTCTGCGCATAGACCAGCGTAGCGATCTGCTCACCCGTCATGATGTGGTGCACACCATCATGCTCAGTAAACTTCTGCGCATTGACCGTGATAGAGAGTTCGGCGACGATGGCACGTGAATAGAAAACCGGGCCATCCTCAAACTCGACCGCATCTGTGAGCGCAATCGGCTGATCATTTCCACCTTCGTCATCGCGTACGAGATTGGCATGCAAAGGAAGCCCAAAGAGATCGCGCAACGTCTGTCCTGTTTGGGACTTGCGAACCGTCACTTCGGCGCTGTCATTCACAAAAAAGGCGACCTTCGGCGGCTCTGTGCAACCTGGCCGTGGTTGCACGTCGCATACAGCCAGAGTGTAAAAGACGTTGCCGCCGGCGAGGTCGACGACTTCGTTATCGCCGAGAATCACGTCGTCCGGAGAGTTGTGATCGCGCACCAACACTTTATCCTCAGCAACGCACGCTTGCGCCTTGATAACCGTAACCTTCACCTTCCGTTCCGGCATTGGAATCACTTTGTCGTCAACCTGCGCGGCCCATTTAGCAATGGGGGAACAATGCTCTTCGTTTCCAATCGCGCCGGCGTTTCCTAATTCTTGTTGTGTGGCCTTTCCGAGTTCTTCCATTTCGCTCTCCTCTCAGAACATGAATGTCGCCTCGACGTTTTGTCGTGTCAGAAACCTATGCCCCACCCGGACAAGTTTCGGACACGGACTCAAGGGTTTCCTTGTTGAGCGTCGAGCGGAGAGCGTCGAATGTGACTATTTAATATGCAATTGATACGTTGGCAGGGCTATCAAACAAGGAGCAGGTCGTCGGTATACACCAAGCGTGAGGAAAGAATAGCCATTCGAGAAAGTCTCGAAGTAAAAAACGTGCTTCTGACCGGAGTTGTCAGGCAAAAGTACCTCAGCTTCTCCGAGAGGACCGCCGCGGCGATGAGTAATGTATCCATTCACCACAGTAATAAGAAACCGTTCGGAGACGTTCGAGAATCGGGCTTTGAATTGAGGTGATTCGATACAGTACTGTCGAGGGTGGTGGGTGCTCGGCGCAAGATTATCAGCCTTTAAGGGGTCGGGAGTCACAATACCCACCAACGGCGCGTCGTGATGTGCTTCTTCAACGAAACGCCACACAGTCGAAGTTATGGTATTTCCAAACCTTTTTGCCAGCCCACGCACCGAATCAATTGACGTGCTGAGGTCCATTGCTTCACGAGTAAAGCGATCCAACATGAAGAGAAGTTGTCCGCCAGTGTAGTTAGCTTCGGACTCCAAACGTTCGTCGCACATGGGTGTAAGTGTTTCTTCTGAATCTCCATAAAGATAATCTTCGTGCCATGGCACAAGGCTGTGGCCGACCTCATGAGCTTCAAACCAGCGCTGCTTTAGTTTAGGTGTAGTCGCATCAATGAGGATGCGCTTGCGATCTGGGACCCATAGGGCAGAGAGTTGCGCTTTGCGAATTACGTCAATTAGCAAGGTGGGTCGCGCAACAATCTGTTTGCCCGCGATTTTCACCCGGCTAACGAATTCACGAACCGCTCCGTCATCTGTGGTGCTATAGAATTGGCGATCGAGACGCAGCAATTCGTACACGGAAGGTAAATCCAGTGGGGGTTCTGGATTTCCAAGGCCGCGCAATACTTTTTCAGCTTGTGCACGCAGGTCTACGGCTTCCAGCGGTGTAAGAAAAACATTCTTCATTCTTCGGGGGACGAGTCAGTATACGAACTCAAGAACTTCACAAACTCGTTTAGAAGCTTTCTTTCATGACGTGTTATTTTCTGTATAGCCTTCGAGTGAGCTGCAAATCGCAAAACCTCTTCAGTAAACTCCTTTGAATGTAACTGTGTTAGCCCTGAGAGTTTTACTAACGTTCGCCTTGGAAGTTTGAACGTGTGTTCCAGTTGGTAAATTGTCCTCGGCGAAGGAATGTAACTTCGATCACATTCAATTCGCCGAATTTCCGAAACATCAACTCTCGCTCGGTCCGCTAACTCTTCTTCCGTTAGGTTTTCCTTACGACGTAGTAATTGCAACAGAGCACTTAGTCCATCATGAAGTTGAGCCGTATCCGACGTAACCGCATTCGATGGTTCGGCGGACTGAGCATTTAGAGTAGTTAGTTGAAGCGCCTTCGCAGCAACTGTCCTCCCCTTTTCAGCTAAGTCAGTTGGATTAATGCTAAGCTCCAGAAGCGCATCGCGCAGTGAGGCGGAGTCAGCCTCAAGTACGATTTCGCGCAACGCTCTGGATAGGGTTAACCCATCACTCGCGTTGTCTTCGTTCTTCATTTCTTTTCTCCTAGACTTTTAAGGTACGACGCCATCACCCGTTCCATTTTCTTTCTGGCTGATTCATACCCTTTCTTGCCAATGCCGAGCCGCAAGGTGATTTCGGACTCAGTATAGCCCTCGGCCTTAGCACGCAACACCGAGAGCGCGATAGGTTCATACAAGAAAAGCGCCTCGATTTCTTTCAGCTGTTCACGTGCCAGCAATCCCTTTTCGGCATCTGCGCGCTGGACTCTGCGGGCAATACTGGTCTGAGGATTAATCTCCTCCGCCAACACGACTTCCTTGAGTTCAGTGTCGGCAATGCCATCCTCAACGGCATGGCCTGAAATACTCTCCATCGTGCGATCTAGGTGGCGCAATATAGTTACCGTCTCCTTTCGCCATTTCCGGTCGCCGTTGAGAGTTCTCACAATGGCTTCGCCGAGGAGTTCTGCAGGCTCAATTTGTGTAGGTCGCAGACGTCGTTGTTTGCAGAAGTATCCTGCAATCATCATAAGTTTGATGTAATCGTCCGTTGAAAGTGCCACGATTGCAGTCCGGCTTTCTTCGACGGACGCATACTTTTCCGTATTGTCTAGAGGATTTCTGCTTACCATCGGCAATCCTTTTGCGGTTCAAAAACACCCGTTACGGTCTATTGCCGGACTAGAGGTGCTTTTCGGACAACTGTGGGAAAAAAACACAAATGGATTTTGTCCTGAGGACATAGACCAAGAATCATCATAGGAAGCATCGTCACTGCTACCTCGTTGTATGCCGAATTGGTACCCCTAGTTGCCCGTCAATTGAGGCGAGTTAAAACCGTCATTCCCCGGTGCGTCTAATCTCGGCGGTGAGGATGGCATGAAGCCTGGGAAACCTTGGGTGGTCTTTTCGTTTTGTAAGGGGTCAGCATGGTGCCCACTCGTGATCTCGAAAGTTAAGATTAACTAGAGAAGGTTTCGGCTTCAGGCTAGCGACTGCGCAAACTCCTTTCGTTCTATGGAGCGGGCCATCTACCGAACTTGCCGGTCGAGCCAGTTTTCCTACCAACCAGGTGCGCAAACAACGGGGAAGAACGCCACTTCAATTCAACACGGTGAGAAAGCTAAGAATCGTGTCATGCCCTCTCTGATAAACTGATTCTTCCCAGAGCTCATCACCCTGCTCAATGTACTTAATTTCGCTCGCCCACGCCTTTGGCAACACCATTCCACATAGTTCAAGCGTAACTGGATTGTCGAAAAGTTTTCTAGCCATTGTGCCTTGGCCCACAGCGCATTTTGTACAAACAAGATATCTCCATGAAGCGCTCGGTTTATAATGATTCACCACGCCATTGACCGTAACTACTAGAGCACTCTCCTCCTTCGTAAGCTCGACACACCTGTACGCGGCCGCCCTCAACGATACATCGAACGTGCTCTTAATAAGCTCTGCACTCTTAAGCGTTACTCCATGCTCGAATACAATGCCTCGAACCTCTTCTGCGGGTAACAACAGTTCAGCAGCAAAGATATCTGCCGCCCGCTCAAGACTGCTGCCAGCGCTCCATGTCCCCACATCCATAAGCGAGCAAACCGAAGGACCCGCCCATTTGTCGAGCAACATATAGTGTCCGATCTCATGAGCTATCGTGAATCTTTGGCGGCCCCTTTCACGAATTTTTGCGTCAATATTGATTAATCCTCCCACCCAGTCCGCGCCAGGAACCATAGCTCCTACAAGACCTGTAAAGTTCACACGTCCAATGCGGAGTTCTAGAGCCTCCGCTATTGCTTCAACATCGACCGGGTGTTTTGGAGCTAGGCGGGATAGGAGTACTTGTGCAACTTCCGCAGGTTTCGCTGAAGGCCTCACTGGCTTAAGATTCCTTTTGAGCTCGAATTTCCTCAGCCATCTCTTTCAAGATCTTTAAGTCGTCCTCTGTCAGTAGATCCATCCTCAGGGAGCGAAAGGCGGCTGCACCGGCAGCTGGCTGCCCTCGTCCTGGAGGAACACGACCAGCCAGCAGACTGTCAACCCACTCTTCAGTTGTCACCTCGCTGGCTTCCTGTTCGATGTGAGCGTGAAGCAACTGGACAGTGTTTGAAAGCGCAGCGGGTACCTCTTCTCCCTTCGCGCGCATCTCTTCTATTCCTCGTTCGAGACGCCCAACCAGGTCCTCAGCCAAATCGGTGACTTCGGCACTGGTCTGTGGCTCGCGAGCCGAATCGATCTCTTCCGCTTCATCAGCCGTGGTCGCCAAAAGCTCTATGAGAGCATTCAACTCTGCCTTGGTTGGCAAAGAAGTTTTATCTGACATTTCTTTAAGCCTTCTGTCTACTGCTGATCCGTTCCCCACAAATCCCTCATTTTCTTCGCCTTGTATTCCAGTCTCTTTCTGATTTTCTCGACTTCATGCGTCTCCAAGCCGAGTACATACGCGAAGTCTTTCGGAGTCTTTGCGCCTTTCAGTAAAGCATCAAGATATTTTTTGGCCCACTCATCCTTGCCAAGCCTTCGCTTCATCTTCTCGACGATCAGGGGGAATTCAATAAGCGTTTGCGGCGTCTCGTTCGTGATAGCCTCGTGTAACGTTTCAACCTCTTCTGCATCGAGACTGACTGTCGTCCTATATCTCGGGCTGCGCAAAATATCCGTGAACAGGTTCTTGAGTATCACGTAACCCAGAGGAAGGATATCCTCTCCGCCGGCGCCAGGAACCCAACCCCGCTTATACAGCTTAAAGAGTGTGTCCTCAGCCAAATCTTCAGCTGTCTTACTGACCCCAGGTATCACAGCACCTGGACCATAACATCCTATCGTGGCAAGTCTCCGGCGTGCGGAGCGTATGAGCGCGCCGTACACACGTGTCGACTCAGCAACCGCAGGGTCGGGTTTTCTCCCAGGCTCAGCCATGACCAGCTGTAGTCTCCGTAAATTAAAACGAGCGAGAGACTCAAAATTTCCGAAGAAAAGTATTTTTGATCTTCGGGAAAATGCTTTCGCAGTTTTCAACCTTCGAGTTCGTGTTTGCCTAATAGAGGGAAAGCTTTTTCCCGCACATAGTGAGTTAGCGTCTGCTCGCTCATTGTACTTGAGTCTCGCAGCAAAACGCGAGGTTTTCAAACAAATGGCGAAACGAAGACGACGCACAACTAGACGGTCAATTGCGAGACGCTTGAAGGAAGGCCGCGGCAAAGGAAGACTCGCCGATTACAAGCCCTGGCTTCATATTCAAGACGTTCCTTCTCAGGGTCTGGCCTGTCGGGCCAAGGGATGGAAAACCAACCGGGTTCATCACATGCTCAGCCTGCTCGAGCTCCTATATTTCTACATAGCGGAGTGGGCGCTCCAAATTGTCGACATTCGCGAACAGTACCCGCTTCTACCCATCGAGGAGACGCTCGCGATCGCTAGGAGCTGTGGAATTCGTCATCCGACTGACCCAAAAACCAAAGAGCCCGTTGTTATGACCACGGATTTCGTGCTCACAGTTCGCGAGGGCGTCAGCGATATCGATCAACCGCGAACCGTCAAATACAGGTCCGATTTATTCAACCTCCGAACTCTTGAGAAACTCGAGATCGAACGCCGGTACTGGGAAGCCAGGGGTAAAGAGCTCAAGATAGTAACTGAATGCAGTATCCCCAAAGTCCTCGCAAAGAATGTCCAGTGGCTACATCCATATCGACGCTTCCAAGACTTTACTGACCTAAACGACCTTGTGTTGTCGTTAATAGCCTCTATCGTCTTGAACACTCTGCGAACGCGAAATGCTCCTTTGTGTGAAATCACAATTTCTCTCGACGACGAACTCGGCCTCGAAGGTGGTACATGTTTGGCCATCACCAGGCACTTGCTCGCTAACCGGGTTATTAGAGTCGACATGCTCAAACCCATCAATCCGCGCGCGCGACTGATCCTACTCAATTAACCCACGTCAGGTATCAGGACAAATGCAAACAGAGCTATACAAAAACATGGTGTACGAGTGGGCTGATAAGGAAGCCCCACATTCAGTGGAGCGCCTCCTTTGGCTTGACCAGTCCAGCCCCTTCGTATGGACCATCAAGATCTATGGGAATAGCGCACAACCTGTGCGCCGCAGCAGAGAATCCCTACAACATGCACTTGATAGCGGTGCGGCAAGAGTCTTGCCCAAAGACCCTTACGCCTACCTGATTCGCCCGGAAAGAGATATTAAGGAAAGCCATCGGAAGCATAGAGACGAAGCAGCGAGTCTCATATCTTCGCTCGTTGAAAACGGAGATACGCGAATCTTTCAGTTCTACGGGCGCAACTCACCTGTAACGGACCTCGTTAAAGGCAAGCGCTGCACTAAATCAAAAGTTTATCGAGAGTTGCGACGCTACTTCCAAAGAGGACAGATTAAGAATGCAAATCTTCCGCTTTATGACAACTGCGGATGGCGAGACCGTCTGGATAATCTCAAGCCAGGTCAGAAAAAACTAGGCCGTCCAAGTAAGCTCTCAGCCGCCACCGGCGAACCCAGGGGCATCAATATAACCAGCGACGTCCTGCAGTCCTTCCGAGCCGGCATCAAACTCTTTTACGACAAACGCCTGAGCGCACCGCTCAAAAGGGCTTTTCGACAGACGCGGGAGCGATTCTTCAACTGCGGTTATTACCAGAATAAAAATGGTGTCTGGGTTCCCGAGTTACCACCGGCAAACCAACTACCGACTTACCGGCAATTCTGTTACTGGTACAACAAGGAACGAAAACCCCGACAGTCGCAGGTGGCCCGGCAGGGAATGGCAAGGTTTAACTTGTCAGGTCGCGCGAAGCTTGGCAACTCCACTCAGATGGCATATGGGCCCGGCTCAATATTTCAGTGTGACGCCACCATCGGGGATGCCTATCTTCTTAGCTCCCTCAACCGAAGGTGGATCATTGGCCGCCCTGTCATCTACTTCATCATCGATCTTTTTTCTCGTCTGATTGTCGGCCTTAGTATTGCCCTCGAAGGCCCAAGCTGGCTCGGCGCTATGCTGGCTCTGGAGAATGCCGTAACAGATAAGGTCTCCTTCTGTGCTGAGTACGATATTTCTATCGAATATTCGGACTGGCCCTCACACCACCTACCTGAAGCATTGATGGCCGACCGCGGTGAATTCGAAGGTTACAATGCCGACCAACTCGTAAACGCCTTCAGCACTCGTGTCTACAACACCGCACCCTACCGCGCCGACCTCAAAGGTGTCGTAGAGCAGCATATCGATCTCAGCAATGAAAAAACTATTCATTGGGTCCCCGGGCGCGTGAGAAAGCGTGAAAGGGGCGACCGAGATTACCGGTTAGATGCGGCGCTCACCCTATGGGAATTTCGCAAAATCATGATTCTGTCCGCGCTCCATCACAATCACCACCAATATCTTGAAGATTACCCATTGGACGCTGACATGATGGCCGATGGAGTTGAGCCGTACCCGATAAACCTGTGGAACTGGGGGCTGGAGAACCGCAGCGGATGCCTGCGGAAACAAGACATTGAGACGGTCCGGTTAAACCTTCTGCCAGAAGCCGTAGCTTCCGTTACTCAAAATGGTATCTACTTCAGCAATCTTCATTACACCAGTGAACTTGCCCTGGAGGAACAATGGTTTGAACGCGCCGGCGAGAAGGGCTCATGGAAAATACGCGTTGCGCACGACCCCCGGACACGCAGTCGCATTTATCTCCGACTCGACAATGGTAAGAGATTTGAGACCTGCCATCTCGTTGCGGCCGACGAACCATTTCTCGGTCGAGATTGGTACGAAACCCTTGACGAGTTCGAACTACGTAAACAACGAAAGGAAACTAACGAAACGCGGAGCCAGCGTGCCTTCGCTGACCTTCACGCGTCTACCACTCAAGTCATAGATTCAGCTGAAGAAAAGAATGCTATGTCCCGAATCGACATGAGCGATCGATCTCGAATAATGGGCATTCGCGCCAATCGGAAACAGGAACGCGATTTGGAGCGTCAGGTTAACGCCTGGGAACTCGGCCCCGATCCTAAATCTCTTCCTGAATCCAATCAGTCGCCGGTAACCGGCTACGTGCCTCCCCCGCAACCCACAGACAAGCTACGAAAAATACGCGAAAGGGTAATGCATAAATGAACAACAATTCAAAAAAGCCGGCGCCCCCCGTACGTATCGTACGAGGACGTCAAACAGTTGCACATTATCTTGACCAAGAGATCGCAAGCTACTGCGGGAATCCTTTCATTGAAGCCTTGCCTCCCATCCTCACCGAGGATCAGGTGATGGAAGCACTCGCGCGCTTTCCGGACTACGATGAAAAGGACCGACTAATGCCAGCCCACTTGCGCTTACATGCCGTGCAGAATGGATTGCGATGCTTTGTTCCATTGCCTGTGCACTTGGATCTTGAGCAGCGTTGTTCACGCATGATCCGTGCCGGTTACCAGGCGCGAAACCCAATTTCCATTCATTATTCGAGCAGCACTGAGGCCAAGTGCGCGACTCTCCCTCCCTCTACAGCGATCGTAAGTAATTCCGCATATTCTCTTCCGCTCGGCTTTACCATCATCGGCTTCCCTGGAGTAGGAAAATCCACCTCAGTGGAAGCAGTCCTATCGCTGTACCCGCAGGTCATCTTCCACAATCGGTACGCTGGCCGCGACTTTAATGTGGCCCAGGTTGTTTGGCTCAAACTTGAATGCCCCTTTGACGGATCTCCGCGAGGACTCTGCCTCAACTTCTTCAATGCATTCGATCAGATCCTCGGCACGAACTACGAGTACAACTACGCGGGTTGCCGTCGCACTACAGATGAAATGATTCCGAAAATGGCGAGACTTACTGCGCTCCACGGTTTAGGCGTCCTGGTTATCGATGAAATTAACCGACTGAGCGGCATTAAGGGGAGCGGCATGAGACTCTTGAGCTTCTTTGTCCAGTTGACGAATTCCATGGGCGTCCCAATCGTGTTGGTTGGTACATACAAAGCTAAAGAGGTTCTCGCCGGAGAGTTCCATCAAATCCGCAGAGGAACCGGACAGGGCGATCTTGTCTGGGACAGAATGGAAGAAGGCGTGTGGATTGATAGTGCTATTGACAGCGCCATTGACCGTAGCAACGAGCCGTCGGCGCGACTGGGTGTTTGGCAACTACTTCTTGAGTCGCTTTGGACTTACCAATACACACGCGTGCCTTGCCCATTAACCAAAGAGTTAAGCCAGGTATTGTATGAGGAGACGCAAGGCATCACTGACTTTGTGGCCAAGGTTTATATGCTGGCCCAAATTCGAGCCATCGTTACGGCGCGAACTCCCGACGAAGAAGTGATAACGCCTAACATTATCCGATCAGTTGCGCGAGATAGCCTCAAGCAGGCCCAACCTGTCCTGGCGGCTCTGCGGCGCGGAGACATGGAATACTTATCACAAGTTCCAGACGTCCGCCCGATAAACGTTGACCAATTTATTCAACAAGCACAAAGACAACTTGAGCAACGGGCTCGAGGCACTGCGACCAAATCCCTGGACGTTCAGCCGGTTCCATACGGGGACACTCGACCACCTGAACCAAAACTGAAGAGGAGATCAAAGAAGACGAAGGTTCAACCACGATTCGATGCTTGTGATCTGAGAGCCGCGTCCGCGAGCGCAGCATCAGGTGACACATCGATCTTCGAAAATCTTCAACGCGCGGAGCACGTAGCCAACCCAGCTGAATATTTAGACGACGAAGGAAACTCTCGATGATTGCATTCTTCCCGGCATTTTACCCGGACGAACTCGTCTTCAGCGCTTGCTCCCGTTACCACGAACGTATGAGCTACAGGAGTAGCTATTGTACCGGGCGAGACTTATTCGGTGTATCAACCGTCAGAATCGCTGTGGACCTGCCAAATCGACTAGACGACCTGTCAAACGTTCTGCCCTTAGGTCATTCGTACACCGCCGATCGGTTGCTTACACAACACACGCTCTTCCCGATATATACAGCCTTCGAATCCTCCAAACGCGCCACTGAACTGCGCGAAGCCATGATCAAAACCCGCTGCTCCCCTCATGCGTTCGCTGGCGCGCTCACGATCAAGCTACGCAGCCAGTTCCTCAGATACTGCTCAGAATGCGTTGCAGAAGATAGAGCAGCCTGGGGTGAAACATACTGGCACCGCATCCATAACGTTACCGGCGTCGAGGTCTGCCCTGCTCATAAAACATTCCTGCTAGATAGTGGTTTTCCCATTAGACGCCCATCTAATACAGAGACCTTTATGACCGCCGAAAAGGTAATAAGGACCACCAACGTTCACCCTCCAGGGAGAACATATTATGAAACATATTCTGTCCTTGCCGGGGAACTGTTGTGGCTCCTTCAACAAGGCACACTCTGGTGCGATCGCCCATCTAGATCAAACCGTTATGCCCGGCTCTTATACGAAAACGACTTCGCTACTTTCTCCGGAAAGGTTCGCAGATCAACACTCGAGGACGCCCTTCGCGCATTCTATTCAGACGATTTGCTGCGAACACTGCAGTCCGATGTTGACAGAAATAGTAGTTGGGTGCCGGCGATAACACAGCCACGTCATAAGAGTGGCCAACCGCCTTATCGGCATATTCTGATTCTCAATATGCTGGGGTGCTCTTTGGCAAAGTTCTTTTCTCTGCCGGATACACCCTTCGAACTGTTCGGCTCCCCGCCCTGGCCATGCTTGAACCGCGCTTCGGATCATTTCAAACAGTCCGTTGTGGTTGATTGTCGTGTGCGAATGGCCACCGACGGCACCAGCAGACCCCTCGGCATCTTCAAGTGCAAATGTGGATTCGTTTACTGCCGGTTAGGCCCTGATACGACCTTAGACGATCGCTTTCGATACCACAGAGTAAGAGCTTACGGACCTGTGTGGCACGACAAAATGAAAACCCTTCTTTTTAAGGAACACCGTTCTCGCAAAGAAACGGCATTCGAACTCGGCGTTGGGACCGTTACTGTACAAAACGTCCTGGACAAGCTACCCGAGTCAAGATCGCCAGCCTGGAAGGTCTCTTCCGCACTATTAGAAGAGCGACGTCTCCATTGGTCCGCAACCGTAAAACAAAATCCGGGCCTGTCTCGAAACCAGCTTAGAAAAATCGCCGGTAATGTTGTCTACGACACGCTAAGACGCTACGACCGTGGATGGCTGGAACTGCATTCGCCTCCCAAGCGAAAGAAACGGGGACCGAAGGCCTACACAAACTGGCCCGAAAAAGATCGAAACCTCACAGCAAAGATCAGCGATATCGCCGCTGGTATTCTTAACACCCCCGGGAAGCCAATCAGATGCTCCGCTACGTTGATCTCAAGACGCCTTGGCGTGTTGGAGATCCTCTATAAACGGCGCCCAGACCTTCTCCCTATCACCAGAGCCACGATTGCTGCTGCAGCCGAAACAGTCATAGATTTTGCAATTCGTAGAGTTCGCTGGGCTGTTGACGCATACACCGTAGATGGCGTCACTTTTAACGAAGGGCAGCTCAAAGCACGCGCCGGCCTTAGCTGTTCCATGAGTCATCATCCCAAAGTCGCCGCCGTAATCGACGGATTGGCCCGAGACTCCGAGCAGTTCATACCACCACAAAACTCACGCAGAGGATCAGCGCGGACCGAATTGAAGAGTCCTCTAGAGTCAAACGTAACCAGGATGGAGTTACGGCCCTAATTAGCGAAGAGCCAGCATGAGGAACACAAACATGAACAGACGGACTAATAACAAAACGAAGGCACACGTCACGACTATCAATGAAGGACTGACGAAGTTGGCCCACGCCTGCCAACACCGAAATGTTTCTGTCACGTCCATCACTCTAAAACGCGGAAAAGAGATCTACGAACACTCGATCGCGTTAGCCGAACCCGGCGCCAACCGATGTGAAATAAAGGGTCGATGTGAACGCGCGATCGTCACAGTGGTCTGTAACTCGCCAATACCCGTTGATATAAACGCCGATCTCAAATCTCTGGCAACCTGGGCCGCGAGCGCTTCCAGTGACTGGATCGTGCCGGCCCCGCATCTCACCCTCGTCAAAGAACAAGCGACCCTACCGTTTACAGAGATGCTTGGCACGAGCAAACAAATGCAGGTGCTTATGGCTGACATCAACCGCGCGGCTCCATCAAACCACGTAGTCTTAATTCACGGCGAATCGGGAACGGGCAAAACCACTGCAGCATCGATGATCCACAAACGCAGTCCCCGCGCCTCCAGACCGTTTGTCGATATCAACTGTGCCGCTATTCCAGAGGCACTGGTCGAAAGCGAACTGTTCGGCTACGAAAGAGGCGCCTTCACTGGCGCTGTGGGCTCTAAGATGGGTCTCTTTGAACTCGCCAACCATGGCACACTTTTTCTCGATGAGATCGTCGAACTTAAGCTCGAACTACAGGCAAAGCTGCTTACTGCCATCGAGCAACAAAAGATCAGACGCCTGGGTGGCACAGTCGATATCAAATGTGACGTGCGGACTATCGCCGCCTCATCACGAGATCTGCAGCAGATGGTCGTTGAAGGGAAATTTCGCGAGGATCTCTATTACCGTCTCGCTGTCCTCGAGATTGCAGTGCCGCCGTTGAGGGACCGCCGCGAGGATATTCCAAAACTGGTGCGCGATCGCCTGGTTCACGAACAACATCAATTGGGCACGTTGAATGGCATTGAGATAGAGAAAGAAGCAATGCGCGAACTTATGGACTACCACTGGCCAGGTAACATTAGACAATTACATAATGTCATCGCTCGTCTCACCACCCGCGCGGAAAAGGACGCCCCCATTACCGCGGCTTCAGCTCGTAAAGAGATCGCCCGCTTCGGCCACGGTTCGAATAAGCCTCTTACCAGAAATGATCAGTCTATACTCCTGCCGGCTGACTGTCGCATCCTTTTGCCAAACGAATCGCTCCAGCAATACACCCTGCGCGTCAAACGTAATGTTATTGAGACCGTGCGCGGTTGTGTGGGCACTATGAATGCAACGAGCGTGAGACTCGACGTTGAGAGGAGCGCGCTAAGTAAACTCCTATCGAGGCTCAGTGAAAACAAGATAACGATTTCTGAGGAAGAGAGACGAAGCATACCAAGTTAGGACTGCTGCTTGTAATCCTGTTTAGCCGCTCCAAAGATGTCTTCAATCTGTTGCAGACTCGGGGTTCCTTGTGTTCCTGACATGATTCCAACCGGTTTTGCGTAGAGGTCGAGGTCCAGCGCAACGCGATCCAGAATGACTGGATCATGATCTATAGCCAAACTCATTGCACCTGCCAGGTAGTTGAGCTTTAGGTCACGTCTCAACAACATATCTGCTTCATTCAAACCCGCGGTCGGCTTCTCCAAAGGGACCATCTGTCTAAAAATCTCACGAGTTAGAAAGATGCGAAGCTCAGCCAGTTCGTGAAAAATCCTCTCGTCCGGGGGAGCACCCGCAAAATAAAGACCGCCCGGCGTAACGGCTATCTGCCCGCCGTCAAGATGCCCTGCGTAAACGTTGGCGCCCTTGTACAGAATAACTCCCTGTCTGTTTAAGCAACCCACAAGCTTGAGTACGGGATCCAAAGCGCTAAGTAACTGTTCTCTTACTTTGGCATCATCCACATCGTGATATTTAACCTCATCGGGCAAGGTGTTCCGATCAATTGCCGGGGCCCTACAAATTGGCGGCGCCGGCTGTCTCTCAATCCAGTTCTTAATTTTCCCGGCGCCCACCTCGCGCGCCCATTTTACGATGTCTTCAACCGCGGTTTCCGGATGCAGGGGCTCGCTGCCTTGGCCCACGGAATCGCTGCTCACGCCATCGATCTTCCACGAGCCTTGTTCCTTAATGAGCTTATAGTGCACCGTTGCCTCGTTGCCGTTACCCCTCGTGACTTCTACGGTCACCTCAGCAACGTCTCCGACAATATCTTCCTTCAGTACTTTGATGGATTTAATTCCGCCATCATTCTTAAGCTGCAGCGAAGCGTTCGTAAGATCCGTTTTGAGCGGCCCGATTCCTATTCTGCTAATAAGACCACTTGAGAAGAATGTTTCAGCACGTTCCACGTCCCCACGCTCTACGGTTCTGCACAACGCTTCAACTGTCTTCGAGGGACTTGCGGACAAGTTGCAGCCACCTGAAAAAATTAATCCGACTAATGCGATGACCAAAACAACCCGTAAATGCTCAGGGCGGGCAAGACATGTGAGGTAAATATTTTTCATGAACGGTTGACCCTTCAAGAAGGACAGTGACTCCGACGGGGCCGCTCTGGTATAAGAATAGCCCCGATTCGCTGTTTGATTGACAAGCAAAAGGCGCGCGTGATGTGCATACCTAAGGATCGTCTGAGGTAATGCCGATCGCCGGAGATTCGCGTTATGAATTTCTGGCAGATCCCAACAAGCCGTTCGCCTTGCTCCCAATCGGGAGCATAATACTCCTTAGCACCAATAAGCACCAAGCACTAGAAAACGATTCCCGGGGAGGTCGACCCTGATGGGATCGTCGCGCCCGCAGCCGAAAAAGCTCGCAGCGAAATTGCGCCAAATCCGCAACTCGTTCGGACTTACCCAGCAGGAAATGGTTATCCGTTTAAAGCGTGAAAAAGCAGATCTGACAGTCTATCCCGGTAATATTTCGAGATTTGAGCAGGCACTCCGCGAACCTCCACTGCTTGTGCTTTTGGCGTACGCCAGGATGGCTGGAGTTACTATCGATATTCTCGTTGATGACGATCTTGATCTACCCAGGTTAGGAAAGCGCGCTACGCGACATCGGTAACGAGAACGCTCCGGTTCGGAGCATCTTCGATATCGCACGATTGAGCAGCATTGTCAGCAGCTCCCATGAGACAAGACATTCTTTTTTTGTACTCGGGAGTATTGGCGGAGCGCTGGACAGCGCCATGAAAAGCAGCCTGCCAGTTGTGTGTTGCATGTATGCAACACCGTTGAGTTTGCGGGCGATTTACGCTAATATTGTTATTAGTTATTCGGTCTTTGACAGTATGTTGAGCTGTGGGAATCCCACGGTTGTGGAAGAGACTAAGGCGTCGGCTACGATGTCAGCTGATGTGAAAGCGAGTTTGGACATTAACCTTTCAACAAAATCGTCAACAGTGACGAAAGGAGAAACAAAGATGAAAAAACAAACCTCTCATAAAACTGACACAGTAACAATTAGGGCTAAGGCCTCGATAGTATTTTCTATTATTGCAGGACTTGCTTTCACGTTGCTGACTGCAAGTTCGATTCTGAACGTCTCTTCTCACGGCTGAGCTTACTGTCGAGACTGAGTTACTGACCCGCTTCGGCGGGTTTTTTTGTTTCCCGCCAAGAAAGTGCCGGCTCCTCAGCGCTTCGAAGCTCTCCAGAATGACGAAGCTGCAGTGCGCGTTATGTATCATCAGCCACGGTGGGTATCGAGTGATCACGGGAAGCAGGGGCTATAGTCAGAAGCTGAAATGAATCGCCGTCTACACGACAAGCTGCTAAACGACACGAACGAACTACGACGATTAATATCATCGTTTTCGACTGAGTCGATCGCTGGCTCCTGCGCCGCTTACGTCTTTACCCGTATCGGTATCGAGAGCCATAAACCCCCCGAACTTTCGTCACAATTCAAACAGCTGTTTTTCCTGCTCGGCGTAATGTTAACGACTGCCGAGCCTAAACAACCAAAACCAATTGATGAACCAGCATGGCAACGAGTCGTAGCGTTGCTTGAGGAGATTTTTAGAATTTATGCCTTCATGTTTTGGCCCACTCCGGAAGAGTTGCCCACGCTAACCGAGGAGTGGAGAGATGCCCGCGAAGTTGCAATGCCAGCGTTTCTTCATTACTTCAATACGACCCTGCTGGCCTCGAAAGAACAAATCTCCGATCGCGTAACGAATTACTTGTCGCCATTTGACGACCACCTTGCGGCGTCCACGGGAATAAGTGCTTCAGACACTCTGAAGGTGGCCGCATGGATTGCCCAACATCTTCAGGCACAAAGTGATGATCTGATGGAGGCCACGGAAAAGGTCCAGCATGACAAGTCAACAATCGAGGAGCGAGCGGCTGAAGAAGGTTGGGACGAGTCGAAGTTTTGGGAGGAAGCTCGAAAACAGGAAGCCGTGACTCACCACACCGAAAGACTCGGGACTGGAATTCAAAACCTGTTCAAAATTCCGCTGGAATCCATTGAGACGGCATTTGGCACTGCGAAGGCTAATTCGTTCTGGGAATTATTTGTTTCAAGACGTGGGGAGGTCAGCGAGTTTATATACATAACTGAACGAAATGTTGCTGAGGAAAAGCCTTTATTTCAGGTTGAACCAGGAGTTGCACACTGTCCCCAAATAAACGCGCTGTATTTCGCAGTCCTGAACACCGGAGAGCAGCGATTGATCAACAGTCCGGTCAAAGATGCGTTTCTCAGAAGACGAGACAAAATGCTTGAGCGCGAAGTAGTGGAGATATTGAGACAATACTTTCCCCGCGAGACGGAGTTTTTAGCAGGGGTCTATGAAACATCAGACTTGCAGCAGGAACACGATCTGGTTGTGCTATGGAACCGCTTCCTTTTCATAGTTGAAGCCAAGGCCAGTCCTCCGGTTGAGCCTTTTAGAGATCCCGATAAAGCCTTTACGAGAATAAAGCGAGCTTTTCGCAGTAACCGTGGAATACAAAAGGCCTTTGATCAAGCGAATCATCTCAAGAAACTTGTCACCTCAAACGACACGGTCACACTCTATGACGCCAACCACCACGTGGTTCGTGTGATCGCATCGGCAGACATAGATGAGATCTATCTCATCGGCGTCACCAGGGACGACTTTGGTGCTCTAGCCACTGATCTGTCGTTGCTTCTCGAGAAGGAAGATAGCGATTCCTACCCCTGGGTTACAAATGTTTTCGATTTGCAAGCCCTTCTCGATGCATGGTCGTACTTTAAGTGGGGACCTGAACGGTTCTGTCAGTATTTGGACGAGCGGATACAGCTCCACGGCAAGATCTTTGCAACCGACGAGTTGGACGTGGCGGGTTACTTCATACAGCATGGAGACTTTCATCGGCTGTTGGACCTGGAGGCTGACCGGATAGTCTTGAATACGCAGTACTCTGATGTTCTCGACAAAATATACATGACGTGTCACGGCGGACCAGAAGTGAAGTACGCACCAGTAGACCCAGTCCTTACTGACATCCGGAAAGAGTTGTTCGGAGAAGAGAAGCCTCACGAATCGGGTGACAAGATTCAATCAGCGCCTAAGCTGCAAAGAAAGAAGCGCCAGTCGAAGGCCTACAAGAATAAGATCGGCAGAGGTGCACGTTGCTTTTGCAACAGCGGCAAAACATATGCGCGCTGTCATGGGCGACGCAAGAAATAGGCGTCCTTGAGGTGTGACGTTTCGTACGAAGTCTAAAAATGAATTATCCGTCGCGATCGGAACAAAACGTAGGGTACTTCACTGCCCGCGACACGCTTTCCCTTGCCGCACGGGTAGCGGTCGTGTTTGATCGCGAAGGAATCGTTCGCAATATGATCGAAGGCATCATATACACCGACGAGTGTCACGCCCTCTTCTACCCACCCAACAGCGCAACGGAAAGAGGAATGAACTGGAGGCATCATCTGAAGATCGGCGCCAACAAATCAAACCTTGCTATAGATAGTTGGGATCAGGTCCGAGCTCGTAAGTTGATAAACGCCGGTAGTTCATGCAACGCAACTACCGGTATTTCCGAATGTTCTAGATAGGGACTCAAGAGTTCATGATCAACCACAATCAAAGGCGCAACTATCCAATCATCAGAAGGTGAGAGACCTAACCACGACAGGACTTCCGCGAGATGCTCTCTCACCCAAGACGTGCGGTTCTGAAGTTTCTCGACTTCTGAAGTTTTCTCTTCAGAGCCTCTGAATAATTCAGCAACCTCATTCGACATTTCGAAGGGTGTGCGTGCGCCAGCTAAGTCTTTGCACTCGACTATTCTTAAAAGATGCTGAGCTGGTGTTGCTACTAACAAATCCAAATCGCCTAAATCCCCGTGTGGTCCTACTAATCGCAATTGGCCGACCTTCTTAACTCGCTGCCTAACAATATTGGTGGGTGATATGAAATATTCACCGACCCGATCGTTAAAGTCTCTTCCCTTTCGATCATTGATTCCGCCTAAAAACCGTCGCATTTCCTCAGTCCCAGCGCGGAGTCGCCCGTCGGTGCATAAGTTCGCCAGATATCGTCTCGACGTGTAGACGTTCCTGTTGCCCCAGATTACTTCGATCTCTCCTCCTTTTGTCCGCTGGAGAAGCGGCCGCCGCAAGTATGAAAGGGAACGATTAAAGCGCCATGGGAACACGTCTTCCTTACGATGGGGTGCAGGCGGCGACAGGAACTGCGCTCTCGGCGTTAATGAAAATTGACCCAAGATATTAGAAACTTTTTGTTTGGCCCACCCCAATCGTCCCGCCAGTTGTGACGTGAGGTCCGCAAGCAGGGCGGTCCCAACCGTAGGATGAATTTCGCCACCAATGTTTGAGATTTCGATAAGGAAGTTTAGGAGCTCGGTAAGAGTATGTCCGAACTCTTTTTCGGCTGCGGCGTCTAGCTTTTCGAAGAAAGCACGCGACTCATCTACCGTCTCGTTCTCCCGCCAGTTTCTGCTGAAAAAGCTCTTAGCGCGTGTAAGCTCTCCTTCCGCACTCGCCGACTTAAAAGCATCCTGCGCCAAAAGGTAGACGGACCGATCCACGCCAAGTCGACCAGAGGGCAATATTGAGAATTTGTGATCGGCCAGTTCGAAGTAAATTAGGTCGCTCTCGGAGCCATAATCGATGATCTTCACCGCTAGCGCGATTAGTTCGTCGTACACACTCACGCTGATAGGTCGATATCCACGAGGTGGTTGCGTAACGACGTATTCGAGCAAAAAACGGCTAGCGGTTCCCAGGACATTACGTTGCGGTAATTCATCGGTTAGACGCTGAATCATTTCGGCGTCGGAGCTAAAACAGGCAAGTTGCGCCGGAAGCGTCAGCCCGAAAGACGCCGACTCTCGAACAACAGCCTCATTCTGCGCAATCAGCCACTCAATGAGTTTATGCGGATTGAGTGATCCGATTAGTCTCTTAAACTCATCAAACAGGAAGGGAACAATCTTGTTGTTAATAAGCGACGTTCGGTCACTATTCGGGATTGGTCCAACAGCCAACCCTTCAACATCTGTAAGGTTGAGCCCCAGTTCATCCAGGAGCTGACTCACGTCGGCTTCATATTTATCGCGTAAGCGGGGCAAATCACGCGGATCTAAATCCGGTCGCGCAATCAAATCCAATGTAAGAATCATCTTCTTGTTGGTCGGATACGAGTTTCCCTCAACGATGGCATGGATCTCCTCACTCGAGAGCGCGCGGTCACCAACCCTTTCCAACAAGGGACCAAAGCCGGCTAAAACCGATTCCATCAACTCTCGTTCGCCTTGATTTTCAGGGCCACTCAATCGAGAAAACACGTTCGAACTGAGAATAACTCGGACAGTACCGGCACCCGCATCGCTGATTACTTCCCAGGGCGTCCGATCCGTCGCTTCCGATTCTCGATGTTCGTCCCAAGTTTCCGCATCTTTGAGCAAGACCTCGACGATAATGTGCGGGTAACGTAAAGGAAGATTAGTAAGCGCTGTTTTCAACGAAGGTGTGAACTGCCAGAGCCAATATGAAATAGCGTCGACAAATTGCATATACGTTTGAGCAAGACGTGCTTCTGCATCATTGCGAAATGCGTGATTACCCACCCACACACGTATGGGTAGTCTCTCAATTAGGATGTAAAAGTGTCCGTGATCCAAGAGATCTGGTGCGGCGTAAAGTGGAATTTGAGCCGTATCATGTACAGTGGTTACTTCAACCACGGTCCCTCGGACGAAACCTGGGACACCGTGCCAGTCTCGCTTTGCGAGCACTTCTGTTCGTAAGTCTCCAGCCCCGCCGGGCATGATGGCAATGAAATTAGGTCTGGCCCTGTCGGAGGCGTAATAGTCATAGTGGCGCTTACGGTAGAAGTGAAACTCATCCAAATCGTTGGTAGTCATGACATCGGCTGTCTGCCTGATTTTTGACGCAGCGCCGGCATATTTCCAAAGTAGCAGCGGATCATGTCGTTCAGCCCACGAGATTGTCTCCAATGAGGCTGCGGTTAGATACAACAGTCGAGAGGCAGTGTGGTTCGCGATCGGAAGCCCGAAGCTGCGGCCGAGCCCCTGAACAATCAGCAGTAAAAACAATTCGTTGGGCGCATGATCTTCAGACAAAACAGTTTCTTCGATCTGTTTGAATCTGTAGATGACTCGATCAACCAGATCGTCTTCGTGCCATTTTCCAAAAACGTCGTTGTCGTCGTACTCCGTTAAAGGGTCTGTGATTAGTAGCGCATAAATAATCTTGTCTTCATCCAAGCTGAAAAAACCGTCCCGCCACAAAGAGCCGTCTGGGAGCGCTGGGGGAACAGTGTCTACCAGATTGTTCCCGAGACTTTTAAGTGACGAGATAACACTACTCCATACGGCCAAATTAAAGCGGTCGGCCACTTTGTCCGTGACGCCAAGTCTCTTCGCACGCAGTATTACCTGGTGCCTAGCGGCAGGGAGTAATGCTGATGGCAATGCAATGATGTATTCCTGGCCCGTGAGTACGATGGGCTTCTTCAACAACAGCTGAGTGTTTCCGAGTTCATAACTACCGATATCAAACTCGCCTCTCTGGGTGACGAGACAATTAAGAGTTCCTGGGTTCAGACGGGAATCTGTTAGCAGGCGCGCGAGTTGTGACGGCTTGAAAGTAACTGCTCGCTTCAGCCATTCGAGCATTGCGTTATCGGGGACGAAGACGTCACCATTTGGCATTGAAATTGGCGGCACTCCGCGGCTAAGTCCGGCTCTCCGACTAATCTCATCGCTAAGATTCAAGATGCCCTGAATGAGTGAGGAAGCGTCGCGTTTGAGTTGGTAAGGACTAAATCCCTCCGGATGACGGAATAATCCGATAGAAAGCTGCTTCAAAATGTACGCGGGATTTTCAGTGATGCCGGGGAAAACGGTATGTGCACCTTCATAGAAGGTGAATGACTCTGTAAATAGATTCTCAAATGGATCTTCAGCGCTCGCCACGCCTGACTGGTCAAACGGCCAAGAGTTCGAGATCAATGCGAGAGTCTCTGAATTGACTCTTGGATTGTTTGGTTGTGGAGGCGTTGCTGCAGTAACGTGAGCCAGAGCTTCCAGCCGAACATAACGGTCGGCGTTTTGGGGCATTAATTGCAATCCGCTCACTGCTGCGAGCAGATCTGTGGTTTCGAATCGACATAGTGCGCGGCTAACCGGCGCAAACGATTGATCGTTCGTCTCCTGTTCCATATTAATTCGGAGCTTACTTCCCACCGACCTACGGTTACCAATTAAGAATGACTTTATGGGTAACCACGTGGTTGAAAGCCACCTTCAAAACGTCGGGATGGTAGTGGACCGGATTTCCTGAGTCGCCGAAGGGCACTCCGCTTCTGGTTTCGGTTGCAAACCCTTCAAAAGGTTGCTGGCTTAGCCAGATAAGAAACCGAAAGTCCCTGAATTCCAGGAACGCTCCCAATAGTCCGCCATCCTTCGGATGGAAACGAGGATCAACTGTGAGGGCTTCTCGCAGAACATCTTGTGGCTTGTCCGTGCTCTCTTGAGCTAGGTAAAGACCCATGGGGTGATGAAACTTGGTAAGGCCGTAGACGGCATTAAGAGTGTCGATTGGAGGAGCGAGCATTGGATTCTCAGTATCGTGCCATCGAGTGTTGCTCTTTTCTACGCAAACGAAATCGATTAGTGTTTTCGCACACCACCGCTCGAATAAATGACCGTTTGCATTATATCTTTTTGGAAGGAGCTGTTTCTTGGCAGGCGGCGTAGCTTGCCATTTCTGTAGGGTCAGGAGAGCATCTCCTATGAACTTGAAGATTCTTGTTGCCTCTGCGTCTAATTCGCTTAATAGGTGATTGTGACTCTCACAGAGAATCTTACTCTCTAGAGTCGCTAACCATGATCGCGCACCTCTATGCGTTTGCCGCGGGGCCGACAGGTCGCTGCTACTGCCAGCAGATAACGTAAGAGTGGCTAAAGATTTTCTCTTAACACGGCCCGCGCGATATCTAGTCTAGAACTCGCTTTAAGAGTGGTGATATCTGATAAACGTGCAAATTGTAATCACCGGTACGCGAGACATTTACTTTGAATAGGTTTTGATTTTCAAAGGATCTAATCACGTGATTTATAACCAAAATTGGTTGGTTAAGAGCTGCTGCGATTTCTTTGCTGTCGACCTGACTCAAATTTACGATCTGGTTCGCTACGGCCTTTGGCGTGGATTCGTAGCCGGCCACGTAAGCCCTAGCGTATTCTTCCAAACCGGCCGGCGTCATTCTCAAGCTATGAAATAGCTTCGAACTATTGTGAACCAGTTTTATCGTGATGTAATTCCGCGATTCAAGCATCTTCAGCGACTCGAACGCTAATTAATCAGAGAGATCATAGGCCCTCGTTTTCTCGAACAATCGCTCTTCATAGGCCATTCCAGTTCCCTTTTTCAGCGCCTCCTCGCCGCTTAACTTGAACACCAGACTATCTACTTGCGTTAACCCTGGAATAACATCAACGCCCGTACTGATGTAAGCCGGGGATGCGCCAATCGCCGGTTTGTCGCGAAATTCAAAAATTGCTCGAACAACAAGCTCTAACTCCGCATCGTAGACAGTCATGTCGTTGATTGGCACCCAAACAGTTGAATGCAGAGCTTCAGGAACGTCGCAATTGTCTAAGATCACAGGAATAAGTTTGCTCACGCCGTTTATGCGTTTGACGGTTGCAGCATTGAGCTCTTCTCTTACCCATGGCTTATCAACGCTGGACTTCGACAGAATTACAATGATCGCACTAGCGTCTTTCAGACCCTCTTCGAAGATCTTATCGATGAGGCTGTCGCCTGGCAGAATTTCCCAGATATCCAGCCACGCATCCACTCCTTTCGCGCGCAGCTTCGTTGCGAGATCTTGAGCAAAGACCTTGTCTTCACTCGCATGACTTATGAAAACTTTAGGTGTCATAACTTTGATGCGCAGGCCCGCGTCTTTCCGGTGTCGCCTCTTTATCGCTGGTTTAGTCAGTTCTCGTCTTAGTCAGCTATTGAGCTTCGACTGGCTTCTTTGCGGTCCCTGGAGCCTTTGAGTTGATGAAGGCAGTCAACGGGACGAACTGATCTCGTAACGGCCTCAATTCAGATTCAAATTGCTGCTCGACAGCTTCGTCAGTCCATTTATCCAGATCAGCACTCTCAAATACTACAGGTAGCATCTTCCCCAACATGGCCCAAGCCCCGGTATCGATTAGCATATTACGGAAAAGATAACGGTGCGCCACACTGGCAAAAGTCGCTCCCGCCATTTGATACATGTCTTCGACCTTCTTTTCTAACTCACAAAAAGTAACTCTGGTTTTAGGAGTGCGGTCATCCCACATTATGAGCGCTTCCTCCCCTGGGATTGGTTCCCACCGTTCATGGCGCGCCGAGTTCCTCATCCACCGAGCATCTGCATCTACTAACCCCGGATAGTCCGAAAGCCGGCGTGATAACTCGATCACGAGACTGCCAAACCCCGGCTGTGTTGGCCATTCCCCTTTCGCCAGACAGGTCAACTGCCAGAGAGCCAATAGGTATCGCCCATAGAGCATCTCTGATGTCTTACCGTGAGCATCGATCAATGCAGTCGCTTTAGCCTCACCTTTCAACTTGCGCGCGTCCGCTAGACCGGTACCTGCCAAACAGAGCGGCCGAACCAAAAAGTGAAAATCTACGTGCTCCTGCAGTACTAACCAAGATCGAAACGGCACTTCGGCGTCTGTCTCATCTATCAGGCGCATTAACTGCGTGGCCCGAGGATCGTCGGCAATTTGTTTTTCAAGCTTGCAAATACAGATCTGCATTGCGTTAGCCATGGCCGTCCTGAAGTACCTGTGGTTCAGCAGTAGCCTTATTGCTCTAAGCGTCAATTGAGGATGCGACTTGAAACGGTCGACGACGCGCTGCACGACCTTGTTCACATCGCGTTCAATCTCGGCCATCATCGTCACAGGCTCCCGCGGATCGAAACTCTCAACTTTCTTAGCCAGCTTGGAAAACATTTTCGGGATCCAAGGCAGTAGCCTCTCCATCTGTTGATAAAACCCATCACCCTTCATTTCTTCCTCCCACCTGTTTCGCAAAAGCGAAAGCCGCCGCAAGCTTGATTCTCGCGACGGCCAACTTAGTAAACTCTAAACCTGATTAGTTCAGATAAGTCCTTAGTCGCTTTCCAAACGCCAGCCTTCTGGCCTGTCGTTCGTTAGTGGCGCCCGCAGTCTTTGGGTTACCACAACAGTTCTGCCGATGAAACGAACTTTTACGAGTCATGCGATCCAATACCATCCTACAAGCTGAACATTATAGACCGCTGCGGTCTGAAAGAGAACGAAAATCTCTTTCGACTTAGACCTTGCTTTAACGACAATTAACTCTTCAACACAACCCAGCCTGCGACGCTCACGGCTGCACTCGCACTTGCGTTGCGGCTCGAATGTCTGATATCTGCACATTACTACTAGTGAGATGAAGACGGAGATCATTGAAAACAGGCTCGGTTTTGGCTATGTCTGCAATTGTCAGTACGAGTGCAAATGAAACCCCTTCAGCCGGAAACGCTTCATCTGATCTAAGAAGTGAGACAAGTGACAGCCTCCAATTTGACGACTTTCCCCTACCGCGGGTGAAGCGGTCGTGATACACCTTGATTGGCCACCATTTAAGACCATGCCGAATCAACTCATGCTCGAAATGCGCATCATCCTTGTCCTTCGGCAAGAAGGCTTGCTTAATTCCTCTCTCCCAGCCGTCTCCATCCTCCTGCTGGAGGTGCGCATCTAGATTGACACGTACTACTTCACAACCAAACGCAGCATTCAAAGTCGGGCGATAGACCAAAGTCATTCGCACGTCTCCCCGGCACGCCCCAGTCTTGTGATCTACAAGGCTGCGCGGCCAGGCGAAATTGAATTCCAGCTTACGTTTTGCGAGCAACACGTCCGAAAACACGAGTGTGATTGCATAATCTGGGGTCTGAAGCATTTCATCGCAGGGGCTTGGCACACCAAATCCCATAAATTGTCGTGCAACTTCAGCCAGACTGGGACTTTTCAATATTTCCGGAATCTTACAGCCATGAATTAATAGGCCTTGAAGCAGCTCCCGCGACAGAGGTGACAAGATCCTGCTCTCCAAGGTCGCTAAAGGCTTCGCAACCAGCGGCACCGCATAGCTTGTTCCGTGACCCATGACTATTTGACTGTCATCAATCCACGATCGCAGTCCACTCGAAAGTCCCGCTTCAGCCAGAGCCCCG
>WNFR01000549.1_pt1 | contig 44022 bp, 35 predicted proteins | sample 5400221 | NCBI WGS metagenome assembly WNFR01 (sample SAMN13153357, study PRJNA577476) | soil metagenome | isolation source: 40 cm soil under Madrone tree | place: USA:California | collected 2016-06-14 | reverse complement strand
GTGCCGCGCTCTGCGCGTGTACGGCGATCACGCTGAGGATGTACGCGCAACGCAAGGAGTGGCCGCTGCGCTCAGTCCATGTCGACGTGACCCTGCAGCTGCAGGGTCACGACCGTCTCATCGCTCGCAAGATCCGGCTGGAGGGCGAGCTTGATGGCCCGCAGCGGGCGCGACTCGCGGACATTGCGGAACGCACGCCCGTGACACTGACGCTAAAGCAGGGGGTCCGGATCACGACAACCCTGGACTAGGATCGGCGGGAGTCTAGAGGCCGCCGCGTGTCCACCGCGGCGAGTGCCTCGCGACCGGCACCGCACCGGCCGCGAGGACTCATCCCTTATGGCTCTGCGCCCCGCTGCCCGCAGGTCTTGAAGCGGCGTTCGACTCGGCGCGTAGCGCACCCAGGTACGCCATGCAGCTTCGATTTGCCGCGGGTCAGCATTCGCCGGTGACCCGTTGAGGCCCAAAGGAGGTGGGAAATCCCGGAAGGTGGCGAATGTGTGATTGACGCCGCCACGCAAAAGCAACGAGCAGGGGTCGCGGAGGCGAGGAGGCCTGGTCACCTACCGGCGTAGGTTAAAGCGATCGTGTTCATGACCCGACTTACGCCGCTCGCTTCACGCGCGACCGCTTCGGCGCGGTCGCGCTGCAAGTCGGTAGCCACCTGACCCCTCAGATACACGACACCGTCCAGAGTCTGCGCATAGACCTGGTTTGGTAGCTGCAACGGGGATGCCGGCGTTCCGCAGGGCGCACGGGACAGCCCCAGGACGGGGCAGGGGGAGCAGGTCGGAAAAAAAGGAGCGGCCTCGGAGGCGGGGGCGATGATTGCTGGATTCTGAGCGGAGTCTGATACGTACCGTCCATGGAGGCGGTTGCCATCCTGGCATTGCCTTCATCCTTGATCGCACTGCCCTCCCGGCAGCGCCGACACACTCAGAACCTCAGATCACCTCTCGTCCTCCGCCTCGAGGCCGTTAAAGACGCGTCAGACCGTGTGGGGGGTCATCTCGGACGACGCGAGTTGGGATACCCGTTTTGTGCTCGTGCATTGCCTGCCTGGCGCCCGTGAGCAACTCGTCGATGCCTACGGGACGCCGTGAATTAAAGTGCGCGACTCCTACGGTCAATGACAGCCCCGGGAGATCGGAGCTCCGCGTCTGGGGCCTGCGGGCTCGCAGCAGGATCGCGCTGCGCGAGGCGTACTCAGAGCTCGTCGTCAGGGCGGCGAACTCCGCGCCGCTCAGCCGGCCGATGACCTCGTAGACGCCATAGCTGGGGAACAGATCGCGCATGAAGTTGCCCATCTGGCGGATCAGGACATCACCCGCGGAACGGCCGATGCTCTGCGTGATCCGCTCCAGATCGTTCACCTCGAAGTAGATCAGGTGAGCGGAGTGCCCATCGCGGGCCGCGACGTCCAGCAGCCGCGTGCCCATCTGCATGAAGCCACGCCAGTTGCACAATCCGGTGAGTTCATCCGCCAGCGCCACGCAGCGCAGGGCCTGCACCACGTTCAGTAACGCCTTCATCTGCAGCGAGACTCGCTGCCCCTTGCTCAGTCCCTGAAAGCGCAGCAGCTCCGACAACAGGCGTCTGATACGCGCATCGTCACCTTGCACGGCGGCGGCACGCAGCTGGCTCGCGAGCTCTGCATTGCGTGCGCGTAGTGCGCCCTGTTCGGCGGACCGCGAGACCGACGCAGCATCCAGCATAGGAGGTGTTCCTCAACAGCGGCTGCACAACCTGAGGCGCAAGCATAATGGCTGCGTATGGGGCGGTGTGAAGGCAGCGATCCCGCTTCGGCGTCGGCTCCTGACGGATTGTCGAGTAGGGCACCTCCTACATCCGCCCTACTTCTCCGCACGCCACGACCTGACCCACGGGCAATGCCGGTCCGGCATGACCAACACAGGCCCGCTTCCCCGAACAGTCGTTGCAATGGGCGGCGAGCCGGTGCACCGAGCACATGGCAACCTTCAACAGCGCGGCGCCGGCGCGGAATCGCACACCCGTGTGTGCGCCATTACCCCAGAGTTGTGTAGGCTAAATCCTACATTCATTCAGTCGCCCGCCGACCGACGGCTATCCCTGCTCGGTAGATAGTCGGGCTGCGCTGTCAAACGCCTGCTTTGGTCGCGGCAGAAGGCGGCGCGAGTCCACCCGCAGGGCAAAGCCGTGGGCGCAGGCAGCGGCGCTCAAGGAGGCACCATCCCGTGGAAAATACGGCGAATGATCTGGACCGCGAAGCCCATCGCCCTCAGGCCATCCGCGGCGCTGCGAGTGCCGCGCCCCGCCAGGCGCGCCTGGCGGTGAATCAGGAAGTGCGCAAACTGATTGCGGACGTCGAGGATCTGATTCGGCGTGTGGGCGACGCCGCAGACCCCGAGCTGGCTCGCCTGCGCTCCAAGGTCGAAAGCACGATCGCTACCACCAAGAAGGCGGTCTCAGACGGTGCGGAACAGGCGCAGCGTCAGGGCGAGGAAGCGCTCGCCGCGGCGGATCGTTACGTGCGTGATCAGCCGTGGGAAGCGCTCGGCATTGCCGCATTAGCCGGAGTCGCCGTTGGCTTCCTGCTCGGCCGTCGCTGAGCGCTGGGAAGGCGAGGGCGATGCTGCGCCCTGAATGACGACACGCCCGCGTCGAGGCGCCCGGGGAAGTGATCGCGGTATGATGTATTCAGGGTGGAAGCTCGCCCGCGACTTCGTGTCGCGACACCGATTTGCATTGAGTTTCAGGGACGTGCCTCGGTCATCGACCATGAATTCCGCCGCTGCTCGCCAGATGACGCTGGTGGCGCTACTGCTGGCGACAGTGCTTGGTCTGTTCGTCGCAGCCGAGCTGGGGCACCGCAAGCTGGAAGAAGTGAGGCGACAGGTCGAGAGGGCCGCGCAGCGTGAGCAGGCGCTGGCAGAAGTCCTGCAGCTGCTGAGCCAGGCCGAAAGCAGCCAACGCGGCTCCATACTGCTGGGCGATGCCGCATACCTCGAGCCCTACCAGGAAGCGGTCGACAAAATCCCTCAGTCGCTGCGCCGGCTCGAGCAGGCGTTCGCGAGCGCCGACGGGCCGGTACGCACGGACCTCGAGCAGGTCGAGCGGCTGAGCAACGCCAAGCTGGTGGAGATGGGAGAGACGCTGAATCTCTACCGCCAACACGGGCCCAGTGCGGCCCTCGACCTGATTCGTACCGACATCGGCAAGTGGACCATGTCGCAGCTCGCCCAACGGGTGCGGAAAATCCAGGCGCAGGAAACGGGCAACATCCTGGCCGCGAGCCGTTCGTGGCGAATCGATCGCTGGACAAATCTTGCCATCACCAGTACCGCGCTCGCAGCCAGCATGTTCCTGGTGCTGCTGCTGTGCCGTCTGGTCATCAGTTACGTTCGCTCCAAAGAGCGCGAAACCGAGGATCTCGCCGAGCGCAGCACCGAGCTGGAGCTGCTGGTGAAGCGGCGCACCGACGAACTGTCGCAGCTCTCGACTCATCTGCAGTCGCTGGCCGAGCGTGAACGCTCGGCTCTGTCACGCGAACTGCACGATGAGCTCGGGGGGCTGCTGGTCGCCGCCCGGATGGACGTCTCCTGGCTCGAGGATCGCGTGGCCACCAGCGATGCGGAGGTGCAGGCGCATTTCAAGCGCGTGCATGAGGCTCTGCAGGCCGGGGTCGAGGTCAAGCGTCGAGTCGTCGAGAATCTGCGCCCGACCCTGCTCGACAACCTCGGGCTCTTTCCAGCCTTACGCTGGCAGGTAGCGGACATCTGCGGGCGCGCGGGACTGCGTTGCACCGAGCGATATCCCCCGGAGGAGCTCGACCTGACTCCGGAGGCGTCGATTGCCATATTTCGAATCGTGCAGGAGGCCCTGACCAACATCCTCAAGCACGCACGCGCGCGCAACGTCGAGGTTTGCATCGAGTCGCGGCATCAGGCGCTGATCGTGCGCGTCCGGGACGATGGTGTCGGACTGCCGCTCGAGCCGCGTCAGGCGGCGCGATCGCACGGTCTGGCGGCGATGCGGCATCGTGCTGTAGGGCTCGGAGGTCAGTGGCACGTGCTTCGCATGACAGGTGGCGGCACCGAGATCGAGGTCCGCTTGCCGCTGGACAAAATCCTCGCGACGCATTCGGCCATGAATCCAGTGCAGGGAACGACCGCGGCGGCGGGTTAGTGGTCCCCGGCTGCGCGCTCTCTGGCGAAGCCACGCAGGAGCGATGGCAGGCGGAAGTAGTCGCGGGACTTGTCCAGAAACGCGTCGACGCCGAATGACTCGGCCTCGTGTCGATATTCGGGCAGGCCGAAGTTGGTCAGAATCACCACCTTCGGTCGATGGCCGCCGCGGGCGAGCTTGCGCAACACGCCGAAGCCCGAACCCGTGCGCAGGTGCAGATCGAGTATCACGACGTCGGGCCGCGAGCCCGCGATGCTTCCGAGCGTATCGGCTTCCGTATCGACGGTTTCGATCAGATCCACATCGGGCAGGCGCCGAATCAGCTCTGCCAGCCGCGCGGCGAGTAACGACGAGTCCTCGGCAAGCAGGACCCGCAAAGAGGGGCTATTCGGCATAATCAAGGCGACAGGAGCAATCCAGCGTGAGCCGGGGGGCGCTGGGGGTTCCACACACGGCGCGAAGCCTAAGCAGCCCGCGCGCTGCCGGCTGCCGGTGCTCACCTTTGAAGTGTGTCAGTGTCCCCCCACGGGACCGCTACTGGACCAAGCCGTTGCGCAGCGCGTATGCGGTCAGGTCGGCGTTGGTGTCGAGATTCATTTTCTCGAGGACCCGCGCCCGGTAGGTGCTGACGGTCTTGACGCTGATGAAAAGCTCCTGGGCTATCTCCGATACGCTGCGTCCCACGGCAAGCTTGCACAGAATCTGGAACTCGCGCTGTGAGAGCCCCGCGTGCAAGGGCTGGTCGGTCGGCTCATCGAGGGCGCTCACGAGCATCTCGCTCAGGGTGGCACTCACGAAGCGCCGCCCTGCGAGCACGGTGTGGACAGCCCGCATGAATTCCTCCGGCGCCTGGTCCTTGGCGAGATAGCCGAACGCGCCGGCGCGTAACACATTGATGGCATACTGTTTCTCGGAGAAGCCACTCATCACGAGAACGCGGGTATTGGGGTGGCCGGCGCGGATATGTCGCAGGATATCGATGCCACTGCGATCAGGCATATTGATGTCGAGGATGACGAGGTCCCACTGACCGTTGCGCAACTGTTGCAGCGTCTCCTCGCCGCTGCCCGTCTCGGCGATCGGGTCGATCGAACGGTCCTGCTCCAGGTAATGCCGGAGCCCGGTCCGCATCATCGCGTGATCGTCCGCAATCAGTACGCTTGGCACTCAGCATCCTTTGGCTTGGCTGCCAGATGCGAATCTCGGCCGTCCCTGGCCTTCACAGTATCGGCTAACCTGAAAGCTTCACCATACGCCTGCCCCCTGATCGTCTGTAGGCGAAACCCTACAAAGTCCTACGGACCCTGGTCCAATTGCATGGCCTAGCTCTAGCTCAAGAACAAAAGACCCCGCGGTTCACCGAAAGTCCAGGACTGAGCGCCTGACTACGCGCCGCGGGTGCGCAAGTGGGATCGCCGGCCCTGGCGCACTGGCGCTCAGGGCCGCCGAAGCGCTGTTGCGCGTTACTGCGTCAGCTTCGTCACCTTCGCGCCCCCGAGGGACACGTCGGCGATCAGCCCTTTTTCACCGAACACGAATGCGACGACCGGTTTGCGCAGCGTCTCGCTGTCGTATTGCGCGCCCGCGCCCTTGACGATCGCGACACCGGCGTCAACTCCGATCGTCCAGTCCTTGCTGTTCATGAACTGGTCGCGCGCGGCCGACCCCTGCGCCGGCCTTGGTCACGCTCGGGAACACCAGTATCGCGGACGCCTTGTGCGCGAGTTCGCGATGGTTGGGGTCCTGCGCGTAGAAGCGGTTGAGCGCGGCTTCGACGCCCGCATTTATCTCGGGGGTACTGGCGGCCAAAGCCAGTGCGCTGAACGCAACAGCGATGGCGGCAACGGCTCCTGTCAACACAAGCGAGTTGCGATTCATAGAGTCCCTTCAGCCAGGGGAGGAATTGCGCTACAGTCTTGCTCGTCGCGCGTATCCCTATCGACGCATGGCGGCACAGCCGAATATCGGGGGATTGTTGGCGCAAGCCGGCCCGTCGTAGAAGTACGGCATAGGACGTTGACGCGCTCGGCACGATCCAACAACCGGTGTAGCCCGACAAGGAAATAGGTTGGGCCGGGAGCTTCGGCTCTCGTGTAAAGCTCCGGCATGTTCGGGGAATTCTGCAAGATCTGCTTGCTCCTGAGAATAAAGCCTCTGACTTCAGTCAGGGGTTGCTTTACAAGATCTCCACCGTTATGAAGACCGCAGTACTGTGCGCAGCTCGTCTCCTCTACGGCATACGGCAGCCGGATGATGGGTCCAGCCTCTGTCGGCGCGAACCTACGGCTCAAGGGTCACGGACGAATGCCCCAGCAGTAGGGGTCGGCCGGATCGAGTCGTAAGCGGGCTTCGCCGGTGACGTGTGCGGTGCCGGTGATGATGGGGGTGATCTCACCCTTGTCGCGGGCGTGCCAGCGGTAGCGCGCGCTGAACGTGCTGCCGATCAGACTCTCCTGAATCCACGGCTCGCCTTCCCGGAGGCCCTGGTCGGCGGCGAGACATGCGAGCTTGGCGCTGGTGCCCGTGCCGCACGGGGAGCGGTCGTAGGCTCTGCCCGGACAGAGGACGAAGTTACGGCTGTGTACGCCGGAGCGGGTCGCGGGCGCAAAGAGCTCGACGTGATCCACTTCAGGGTAGCCCTGTGCATTCACGGCCTGCCGCACGCGCCAGGCAAACTCAGTCAGGGCCTCGAGGTTCTGCGGTTTGATCTCGAGATCGTGCCCGTCGGCCAGAAAGAACCAGTTGCCGCCCCAGGCCACATCGCCCCGGATGCTGCCAACACCGGGCACCGCGACGGCAATCTGGCGCGCCTTGCGGTAGCTGGTGACGTTCTCGAGGTCGATGCGGCCGTCGGGATGCAGCTGCGCATTCACCACCCCGACCGGGGTGTCGATGCGGAAGCTCCCCGCTGCGCATCTGCCCGCGTGGGCCAGAGAGGCGATCAGGCCGAGCGTGCCGTGACCGCACATACCGAGATAGCCCACGTTGTTGAAGAAGATCACGCCCCAGTTGCAGTCGGGACGATGCGGCTTGCACAGCAGGGCTCCGACCAGCGTGTCGCAGCCGCGCGGCTCGTTCACTATGGCGGAGCGATACGCATCGAAGTGCTGACGAAAGCGCTCGACGCGCTGCGCCAGCGGGCCAGTGCCCAGATCCGGGCCCCCGTCGATCACCAGCCGGGTCGGCTCACCGGCGGTGTGGGAGTCGATGACCTGGATCGTCTTGACGTGAGCCCTCACGCGGGGCGTGCGGCGCGTGCGCGCTCGACCCGCTCCATTACTTCGGCGCGCCGCTGGCCGGCGAGCGGCAGCCGCGGTGAGCGCACGCGCTCGCTGCCCCGTCCCATCACGGCCTCCGCGAGCTTGATGGACTGCACCAGATCGGGCTCGGAGTCCAGGTGCAGGAGCGGCATGAACCAGCGATAGATGCTGCGGGCACGCTCCAGCTGCCCGGTGCGGATGGCCTCATAAAGTGCCAGCGACTCCATGGGGAAGGCGTTGGTGAGCCCCGACACCCAGCCCCGCGCTCCGAGTGTCAGGCCCTCGAAGACGAAATCATCGAGCCCCGCGAACAGCAGGTAGCGATCGCCCAGGGCATTGAACACATCCGTGAAGCGCCGCGGGTCGGGTGAGGACTCCTTGAGCGCCACGACGTTCGCCTGCTCCGCCAGATGAACGAGACTCTCGATCCCGATGTTGACCCGGTAGGCCGGCGGATTGTTGTAGAGCATGACGGGGAGCGAGGTCGCCTGCGCCACGGTGAGCAGGTGATACTCGAGCTCGGCGCGCGTCGGCACGTAGACCATCGCCGGGAGCACCATCAGGCCGTTGACGCCGATGCGCTCGGCATCACGCGCGTATGCCACGGCGCCGGTGGTCGTCAGCTCCGAGACACCCGCAATGAGCGGCACCTTGCCCCCGACTGCGCCGACGGCCGCCTTGAGAACCGCGCGCTTCTCCTCTGCGATGAGGGAGTTGTTTTCCCCCACGGTGCCCAACAGCACCAGGCCGTGAACGCCGTCGCGCACCAGGGCCGACAGCACTGCGCAGGTCGCTGGCAGATCGACCGCGAGATCGCTGCGGAACTGGGTGGTAGCCGCGGGAAAGACTCCGGACCAGGAGCATTTGAGGGGCGTGATCAGGCGCGTACTCCCCTGCGGCCGGTGATACAAGTGGGAGCATCGATCGTATACGCTCGCTGCATGGGGGAGCAAGACAGGGTCGCGGTGATCGGCGCCGGCGTCATCGGCTGCGCGATCGCCTGCGCTCTGGCCCGCGCGGGCTGGCGCGTGCTGCTCGCAGACCCCGAGGAACCGGGCGTCGGCGGTGCGAGCTTTGGCAACGTGGGACACATTGCGGCGGAGCTGATCGAGCCGTTGCCCTCGGTGGCACTCCTGTTCAGCTTCTGGCGTGAGCTGTTCGCGCTCGGGGGACCGGTCGACATTCCGTGGCACCGGCTCCCGCACGTCGCGCTCTGGGCGCGGCGTTTCGCGACCGCGGCGTTCCGTCGCCGTGCCAACACGCAGCATCTCGCGCCGCTGGTCAGACCGGCGAGCGCAGCGTGGGAGCGGTTGCTGCGCGAGCTCGGCACTCCGGGGCTCCTGCGCCGCAACGGCCACTATCAGGTCTGGCTCGGCGCGGCAGCCGGCAGGCGGGCGCGCACCGAGGCGTACAGGATGACTCAGCTCGGCGTATCCACGGCCCCCGCGGCTCCCGAGCTGCTGCGCGCCGTGGCTGGTGCCGCGGGCGATGAAACCATCGCCGGCCTCAGGTTCCCCGACAGCGCTCATGTACTGGACCCCCGCGCCGTGTGCGAGGTGCTGGCGCGGGCCGCGGTCGAGCGCGGCACGACCCTGCAGCGCGCCCGGGTGCGCTCACTCGCCCCTCGCGGTGATCAGATCGAAGTGCTCAGCGATGCGGGGGCCCTCACCGCAGCCACCGTGATCGTGTGCGCCGGCGCGTGGTCGGCGCCGCTCCTCGCTCCGTTCGGATTGCGCGCTCCGCTGGAGGCCGTACGCGGTTATCACGTCGAGCTGCCAGGACACGCGGCGCTCGTCGATGCGCCGCTCGTCTACATGGACCGCAGTATCGTGGTCACGCCGATGGCGGCGCGGCTGCGGGCCTCGAGCTACATGGAGTTCTCGCGACTCGAGGCGGCGCCTGATCCGAGAAAGCCGGCCCGTTTGCGGGCGAACTTGCGGCGTCTCGGCTATCGCTGCGAGGGCGGGAGTTCGGGCTGGTTCGGCCCGCGTCCGGTTCTTCCGGACTACCTGCCGGGGATCGGCCGGGCGCCCGGTGCCGCGAGGCTTTTCTACGCCATCGGCCACCAGCACCTGGGTCTGACCCTCGCACCGGTGACGGCCGATCTGATGGTCGCGCTGGTCTCGGGGCGCGAGCCCCTCCACGACGTGACACCATTTGATCTTCGCCGTTTCAACTGACGCACCGGGATGCCCAACCCTTTGTACCTCAGCGGCCGCTACGCGCTCCTGACGGCGTTCCTGGCCGCAGGCCTCGGCTACGGGTGGCGCTGGTTTGCCCTCGAGCGCTCGGCAGGCGGGCGCCCGAGGCCCCGCGCAGCGGATGTCCTGATCGGCTTCGGCACCAACTTCTTCGACACCCTGGGTATCGGCTGCTTCGCGCCCACGACCGCCATCTTCAAGATGCAGCGGCGTATGGCGGACGAGGACATCCCCGGGACCCTGAACGTCGGCCACGCCCTGCCCACGGTGGTGGAAGCGCTCGTCTTCGTGGCGATCGTCACGGTGGACCTCACGACGCTCATCGCCATGATCGTCGCGGCAGTGGTCGGCGCCTGGTTGGGCGCGGGCATGGTGGCGCGCGCCCCGCGGCGATTCATCCAGCTCGGTATGGGCGTGGCACTGCTGGTCGCGGCGGCTCTCATGCTGGCGAAGAATCTCGCCTGGTTGCCGCCCGGAGGTGAGGCGCTGGGACTTCACGGGCCGACCCTCGTGTTTGCGGTGTGCGCGAACTGTTTGCTCGGCGCGCTGATGATGCTGGGTGTGGGCCTGTATGCACCGTGCCTCATCCTCGTGAGCCTGCTCGGCATGAGTCCATTGGTGGCCTTTCCGATCATGATGGGTTCGTGCGCGCTGCTGATGCCCGTCGGCGGTGCGCGCTTTGTGCGCACGCGGCGCTACAATCCCGGCGCCGCGCTCGGACTGACGCTCGGCGGCATTCCCGGGGTACTGTGCGCCGCCTTCATCGTGAGATCACTGCCCCTCGGGTGGCTGCGGTGGCTGGTGGTGATCGTGGTCATGTACGCGGCGGCCCTGATGCTGGTGTCGGGGCGGAAGTGAGTGCTCACGGTGCGTGGAAGTCCCCGGCCACGGCTTCCACCAGCGTCGGGCCCGGCCGCGCCAGGGCAGCGCGCAGCGCCTCGGCCAGCGCCGCCGCTTCGTGCACCCGTACGCCCGTGGCCCCACAGGCGCCGGCGAGGGCCACGAAGTCCGGATTGCGCGCCACCACGCCGATGGGGGCGATTCCGGCGGCACGCATGTCGTCGCGGATCTGCCCGAGGGCGCCGTTGTTCCACACGACCAGCGGCAGGCTGAGATCGAGTTCCACCGCCGTCATCAGTTCCTGCAACGTGAACTGAACGCCGAAGTCTCCGGCGAGCGCCACCACGGCCCGCGCCGGCTGCGCGATCTTGGCGCCGATGGCCGCGGGCAGCGCGTAGCCGAGCGCCCCGTAGCCTGACGGGTGAAACCACAGCCCGGGACGCTCGGCGGCGAAGGCGTAGTTCCCCAGGTAGGCGATCTGGGTCATGTCGGTGAACAGCACGCCGTCGCTGGGAACGGCCTCACGCAAGGCGCGCACCGCCGCGAGGCGCGCGCGTGCCTCGGAGTCAAACTGCGCATCGATGCGCGCGCGGTGGGCCGCCGCCGCGCCGGCCGCGGTGCGCCAGCCCGCGCGCACGCGGCTCGCGCCGGCCAGCAGCTCGAGGCTCGCGCCCGCATCGCCCCTGACCAGCACCTCGGCCGCAAACTGATCAGAAAGTTTCTGCTCGTCGACGTCCAGGCGCACCAGGCGCCCGCTCATCGCCAGGCGCCTGGTGGTGTAAACGTCGGTTTCGGACAACTCCGTGCCAGCTGCCACCACCACGTCGGCGGCTGCCACCAGCTCCTGGGTCGGGGCATACGGCAGACTCGCGCCGAGGCTGGCGGGGTGACTCTCCGCCACCGCGCCCTTGCCGGCCACGGTGGTAATGAGATAGCCGTCGAGCGCCTCCACCAGCTTGCGCAGCGCACCGCCGGCGCGGCGCGCGCCGCCGCCGGCGATGATCAGCGGCCGCTGCGCTTCGGCAAGCAGTGCCTGTGCCGCCGCGAGCGCCGCGGGCGCGGGCGGTGGCGCGGCGCCGCTGCGCGCAAAGCGCTCCGGGCGCAAAATAGTAGGTTCGGCCAGCAGATCGAGCGGGATTTCCAGGTACGCCGGCCGCGCACGCGCGGCGTACAGCGTCGCGAATGCCGCCCGCAGATGATCGCGCACGTCCTGCGCGCCGTGGGCGCTGCGGGCGAGTCCGGCAACCCCGGCAGCCACGGCGCGCTGATCGCCGAGCTCGTGCAACACCCCCCAGCCCTTGCCGAGCGAGGCGCGCACCGGGCTGCTCGCGATGACCAGCAGCGGCACCGAGTCCGAATACGCCTGCGCGACGGCGGTGAGCGCGTTGGTCACGCCGGGACCGGAGATCACGAACGCCGCCGCCGCGCATCCGCTCACCCGCGCGTAGCCGTCGGCGGCAAAGCCGGCGTTCTGCTCGTGGCGCACCAGCACGTGGCGCAGGCGCGCGGATTCCAGGCCGCGGTACAGCTCGATATTGTGCACGCCCGGAATGCCAAACACGGTGTCGATGCCGTTGGCCGCCAGCGTCTCGACGACGTACCGTCCGACGGTCCAGGCAGTGGCGCTCATGCGCTTGAAATGTTAACACCGCACACGCACAGTACGAACGTGAAATTCTCGGCACTCGTGCAGCGCATCAGCGGCGCCGGCGCCGATGCGTGGCTCACGCACTACCAGGCGGTGGCGGCGCGCGAGCGCGGCGAGGACGTGATCGTGCTGAGCGTGGGCGATCCGGATCTCGACACGCCGGCGGCCGTCGTCGAGTGTGCGGTCGGGCAGCTGCGCGGCGGCGACACGCACTACGTGCCCGCGGCCGGGCGGCCGGCCCTGCGCCAGGCAATCGCCCGCGCACACGCGGCGCGCTGCGGTCAGCCGGTCGGTGCGGACAACGTGGTGTACTTCGCCGGCGCACAGAACGCGCTGTTCGTGGCTTCCCTGTGCCTCGCGGGACCCGGGGACGAGGTCGTGACCTTCGAGCCGCTGTACCCGACTTACCCCGCTACCATCGAGGTGTCGGGGGCGCGTCTGGTGCGGGTGCCCGCCGCGGCCGGCTGGCGTCCGGACCTGGCCGCGCTCGCCGCGCTCATCACGACCCGCACCCGCGCGATCTTCTGGGCGACACCGAACAATCCGAGCGGCGTGGTGTTGAACGAGGCGGAGTTGGCCGTGATTGCGGAGCTGGCGCGCCGCCACGACCTGTGGCTCGTCTCGGACGAGGTGTATGCGGGACTCGCCCCCGGTGGACACGTGCCGAGTCTCGCGGCCCGCCTGCCCGAGCGCGTCGTGACCGTCGGGAGTCTGTCGAAGTCGCACTCCATGACCGGCTGGCGCGCCGGGTGGCTGGTGGGGCCGCGGGAACTGGCGGTGCATGCCGAGCAGCTGGCGATGTGCATGCTGTTCGGCCTGCCGGGTTTCATCCAGGAGGCGGCGCTCACGGCGCTCGCCCTCGCTCCCGAGGCCGAGGAGCGCATCCGCGGGTTGTGCACGGCGCGCCAGGAGCGCTTCACTGCCGGTATCAGCGGCCTGCCGCTGTTGCGGGCGATGGCGCCCGAGGCGGGCATGTTCATGCTGATCGATGTGCGCGGCACGGGGCTTTCGGGCGCGGAATTCATGCGCGGCCTGTACGCGTCGCAGCGCGTCTCGGTGATGGATGGCGCGGCGTTCGGGCGCTCGAGCGAGCACTGCGTGCGCGTGTGCTTCGCCACCGACGAGGCGACGCTCGACGCAGCCTGCACCCGCCTGCGGCGCTTCTGCGAGGAGCTGTCGCGCCGCGCAGCCGGGAGCGGTGCCGGCTAGGCTGGCTAGTCGTGCGCGGCGCGCCCTTTTATTATATTATTACGGCGACATTAAAACCGGCCTGAGGGTGCGGGCGCGATCATGAGACAGGTCAGGACGCTGGGTCTCCTCGGTACCGGAGTGATCGGCGGTGGCTGGGCCGCCCGCGCGCTGCACTTCGGCATCGACGTGCTGGCCGCAGACCTCAAGCCCGAAATGGAGGAGTGGATCCGCGGCGCAGTCGCCAACGCCGAGGCAGCGCTGGCGCGGCTCACGCTGGCGCCGCTGCCGCCGAAGGGCAGGCTGTCATTCACCACCGACCTGCACGCGATGGCGCGGCAGGCGGATTTCATCCAGGAGAACATCCCCGAGCAGCTCGAGCTGAAGCAGCGGGTGCTCGCCGAGGTCAGCCATCATGCGCCGGCCGATGTCGTGATCGCCTCCAGCACCTCCGGCCTCATGCCATCGGATCTGCAGCGCGACATGGTGGCGCCGGAGCGCTTCCTGGTCGCGCATCCCTTCAACCCCGTGTACCTGCTGCCACTGGTGGAGCTGGTCGGCGGCCGACAGACCTCGACCGCAGCCCTGGACGCCGCCAGCACTTTCTTCACCTATATCGGCATGCATGCGCTCAGGGTGCGCCGTGAGGTGCCGGGGCATCTCACCGACCGGCTGCAGGAAGCCTTGTGGCGCGAGATCCTGCACATGGTGAATGAGGACCTGGCCACGACCGGGGAGCTCGACGACTCCATCGTATACGGCCCGGGTCTGCGCTGGGCGGCCATGGGCACCAACCTGATCTATCACCTCGCGGGGGGTGAAACCGGCATGCGCCACATGCTCAGACAGTTCGGCCCGTGCCTGAAATGGCCGTGGACGAAACTCGAGGCCCCGGAGCTGACCGAGGCACTGATCGACAAGATGGTGGCGGGCACGCAGGCGCAGGCCGCGGGCCGCTCGATCCGCGAGCTGGAGCGATTGCGCGACGACTACCTGGTCGCGATCCAGCAGGTGCTGAAGCAATACAACATCGGCGCCGGCGCCACCTTGCGCGCCCTCGAGGAGCGTCTGTACGAGGCCGCGGCCGCCGGTGCCCGCGAGCGCATCCAGAATGCAGCGGCCCCGGGAGCCGCTGCCGAGTCCGGCGAGCCGCTGCGGCTGGTGGAGACCTACGTGCGGCCCGAGTGGATCGACTACAACGGTCACATGACCGATTCGCGCTACCTGCAGGTGTTCGGCGATGCGACCGACGCGCTCTTCAGGTACGCCGGCGTCGATGAGGGGTACCGCAGATCCGGACGGGCCATGTACACGGTTGAAACGCACGTCAGCCACAAGGCGGAGGCGCGCGCGCTCGAGCCGCTGTACGTGACAACCCGGGTGCTCAAGGTCGATGACAAGCGCGTGCGGCTGTTCCACAGCCTGCATCGCCGGCGCGATGCGGCGCTGGTCGCCACCGCGGAGCAGCTGTACCTGCACGTGAATACACCGCCCGGAAAGGCCTCGCCGATGGAGGCGGGGGTGCGCGCGCGGCTTGCGGACCTGCAGGCCGCGCACGGCTAGAGACCATGCCCAAGATCGTCGATCATGAGCAGCGCCGCGATGAGATCGCGCTGGTGGCCTGCCGGGTGGTGGCGGAGTACGGTTTCGAGCAGGCGACCATCGTGCGTATCGCGCGCGCGGCGGGCTACACCACCGGCATGGTGGCGCACTACTTCGACACCAAGCAGGAGATCATCATCGCCGCCCTGCGGCTGATCCTGCGCCGGGTCGAGGAGCGCCTCACTCGCAGCGGCGCCGGCGGGCAGCCGGATCTGCTGAGGCTGCTGACCGAGGCGCTGCCGCTCGATGAGACGCGCTACATCGAATGCGCATTCTGGATCGCGTTCTGGGGGCAGGTGCCGGCCGACAGGCGCCTGAAACGCATCAACGCCGGGTTGCATCGCGAGTATCTGCGGCTGTTCGAGCGCTGCCTGGCGCGCGGCTGGCGGCAGTGGCAACGGTGGCCGGCGGCGACCCAGGAGCAGGTGCTGCGCTCGGTGGTGACCTTCATCAACGGTGTGACCGCGAGCACCGTGGCGAGCCGCAACGAGTGGCCCGCCGCCGGCCAGATCGCGCAGCTGCGGCTGCAACTGCAGCTGCTGCACGCCTGGGCGATGAGCGCCGCGCGCGCGAGGTGAGGAGAATCCGATGGACTTTGCGCTTAGCGAAGAACAGCAGCTGATCATCACAACCACGCGTGACTTCGTCCGCCGCGAGCTCGTGCCCCACGAGCGCGAGGTCGAAGAGAGCGGCCGGCTGCGCGAGGAGCTGCGCCAGGAACTCAAGGCGCGGGCGATTGCCGCCGGCCTGTACGCCGCCAACATGCCCACCGAGGTCGGTGGCGCGGGACTCGATGCAGTGACCTGGATGCTGTACGAGAAGGAGCTCGGCTACACGGGTTACGTGCTGCACTACGCCTGCGTGGCGCGTCCCTCGAACATCCTGCTCGCCTGCCAGGGAGCACAGCGCGAGCGCTACCTGCTGCCGGCGGTGCGCGGCGAGCGTACCGAGTGTCTGGCGATGAGCGAGCCGCAGGCGGGCTCGGACCTGCGCGGCATGAAGACCACCGCAGTGGCGCGCGGCGGGGACTTCATCGTCAACGGCAGCAAGCACTTCATCAGTCACGCCGACCATGCGGACTTCGTGATCCTGTTTGCCGCCACCGGCGAGGAGGATTCGGCGCGCGGCAAGCGCAAGCTCATCACCGCGTTCCTTATCGACACCGGCACACCCGGTTTCGAGATCCGGCCCGGGTATCAGAACGTCTCGCACCGTGGCTACACCAACAGCATTCTGCAGTTCAGCGACTGCCGGCTGCCGCAATCGGCAGTGCTCGGGGAGCTGCACCGGGGATTCGAGGTTGCCAACACCTGGCTCGGGGCGACGCGCCTGCAGGTAGCGGCCAACTGCCTCGGGCGCGCCGAGCGGGCGCTCGAGTGCGCCAAGCAGTGGGCGGTCGATCGCGTGCAGTTCGGACAGCAGATCGGCAAATTCCAGGGCGTGTCCTTCAAGCTTGCGGACATGGCGCTCGAGCTGCGCGCCGCGGAGCTGCTCACCCTGGAAGCGGCGTGGAAGCTGGATCAGAGGCTCGCGACCGATATGGACATGGCGATCGCGAAGCTCAAGGCCACCGAGATGCTGGCGATGGTCGCCGACGAGGCGCTGCAGATCCACGGCGGCATGGGGCTCATGAGCGATCTGCCGCTGGAGCGCATCTGGCGCGATGCTCGCATCGAGCGCATCTGGGAGGGCACCAGCGAGGTGCAGCGGCACATCATCTCGCGCGCGCTGCTGCGGCCGCTGGGCGGCTGAGACGGCCGCACTCTGCTGGTGGCGCTCATTTCCCCTTCCACACCGGCTTGCGCTTCTCGGCGAAGGCGCGCGTGCCTTCCTTCAGATCCTGGGAGCCGATGACCTTCTGCACGGCATCCAGGCTGTCGTGCAATTCGAAGGCCGCGTGCTCGGCCACCATTTCGGTGTGGCGCAGCAGCTGCTTGATGGCCGGGAACAGCAGCGGCGGGCCCTCGGCGAGCTGTTGCGCGATCTCGCGTGCCTTGGCGAGACCCTGGCCCTTGGGCACGACATGGTTGGCCAGGCCCCAGTGCTTGGCTTCCCCGGCGTCCATCCAGCGGCCCGTCATCAGGAACTCGACGGCAACGTGGTAGGGGATGCGCCGCCGCAGTTTGATGGTGCCGGCGTCCGCGAGCACGCCGACGTTGATTTCGGGCAGCGCGAACTTCGCGTGTTCCTCCATCACGATGATGTCGGTCCCCAGCACGATCTCGAAGCCCCCCCCGCAGGCGATGCCGTTGACCGCGGCGATGAGGGGCTTGTCGAGGTTGCGCGGGTAGTTCAGGCCGCCGAATCCGCCCGCGCCCCAGTCCTCGTCGGATTCTTCGCCACTCGCTGCGCCTTTCAGGTCCCAGCCGGGAGAGAAAAAGCGCTCGCCCGCGCCGGTGACGATGGCCACGCGCAGCGCCGGGTCGTCGCGGAACTGCGTGAACACCTCGTTCAGGCGGCGGCTGGCCGCGAGGTCGATGGCGTTCGCCTTCGGACGGTCGATGGTCACCTCGAAAACCGCACCGTGGGTGGCGGTGTTGATGCCGTCGGACATGTCAGTGTTCCTCCAGGCGGATCAATGCGTCGACTGCCACCGCGCCTGAGCCCTGCGGGCGCACGATGACGGGATTGAGGTCAAGTTCCACCAGGCGCTCGAGGTTGGCGGCGGCGTAGCGGGTGCAGGCGAGAGCGGTCTGCACCAGCGCAGCGACGTCCGCAGGCGGGCGGCCGCGATAACCGGCGAGGAGCCTGGCGAGTTTGAGTCTGCCGAGCGCCGCCTCGATGGCGGCGGCGGTGAACGGTGGCAGCAGGCTCACGCTGTCGCGCAGCAGCTCGGTCAGCACGCCACCGGCGCCCAGCACCAGCAGCTGTCCGAACTGCGGATCGACGCTCACACCGACCAGCACCTCCGCGACACCGTCGCTCACCATCTCCTCGACGAGCAGCGTCGCGGACAGCGCGGACAGGCGTCGCGCGGCGGCGGCGGCTTCGGCGGCGGTGCGCACGTCGAGCACCACTGCGCCGAGCTCGGATTTGTGTTCCAGCTGGCTGCCTGCGGCCTTGATCACCACCGGAAATCCGAGCGCCGCGGCCGCCTCGCCCGCATCCGCGGCGTCGACCAGCCGCGAGCGTGGCACCGGCACGCCGAAGGCAGCGAGGGCGCGCTTGCCCTCGTGCTCCGTCAGCGTGCGCGCGGAGCCTGCTGCGGCGCGCGGCAGGTGCAGCTGCACCGCCGCACCGCGTGCCCAGGTCTCGCCGACCGCGCCGGCGAGATCGAGCGCCTCGAGCGCTTCGCGCTGGCCCTGCAGGGGCACGATGCCGGCCGCCAGACACTTCTCCCGCGTGGCGCGCGACAGCGATTCGGGGAGCGCGGCGATCACCGCCCCACGGGTCGTCGTGCCGGAGAGCGCGGCTGCAAACTGCTCGATCACGCTGACGTAGGCGGACGTATCGGCCGCGCCCTCGGGCGGGCAGTCGACCAGAAAGGCGACGACATCGTAGCCGGCGCGCTGCACCGCGCTGAACATGGCGTGCTGCCGCGGACGGTCGAACCACACGTGGGTGTGAAAATCGAACGGGTTGGAGATGTGAACGCGATCCGAGAGAATCTCGCGCAGGCTGGCGGCAGCTGCGGCGGGGATTGGTGCGAAGTCAAGTCCCAGATGGCGCGCGGCGTCGGCGGTCATCGCCATGTCACCGCCCGAAGCACCCATGGTGAGCACGCGCCGGCCGCGCAGCGGCCCGCCGCTGTGAAAGATCTTCAGCGTCTCGCACAGTGTGGCGAGCGATTCGCAGCGGGCGATGCCCGCCTGTGCGCACAAGGCCCCGAAGGCCGCATCCGCCCCCGCGAGCGCACCGGTATGGGTACGCACCGTCAGGGCGGCCGCCTCGGTGCGTCCCGCCTTGATGAGGGCGATGGGCTTGCCGGCGGCGCGTGCCCGCCCGGCCGCACGGGCAAAGCGCGCCGCATCGCGCACGCCCTCCAGGTACAGGCCGAACGCCGTGACGCGCGCATCCTCTGCCAGCAGCTCGATGAGGTCCTCGGCGGCCAGGCGTGTCTGGTTGCCGACCGTGAGCACATAACCGATCGGCAACGAGCGATCGTTGAACGACAGGTCGAGGGCGATCGTGCCGCTCTGGCAGATCAGGGCGACCCCGCGCTCGCAGCGGCCGCCGATCACCTGGTCGGGCCAGAGCGCCACAGCGTCGAAGAAGTTGATGAAGCCATAGCAGTTGGGACCGAAGAACGGCAGCTCGCCCGCGCCGGCGAGCAGCTCATGGGTGAGGCGCTCGCCCTCGACCGTTGCGGTTTCGGAGAATCCGGCCGCGAAGCACACGAAGCCGCCCGCGCCGCGTCGCGCGAGCGCGGCCGCGATCGCCGGGACCTCGCGGTTGGGGGCCGCGATGAAGGTCGCATCGGGCGCGTGCGGCAGCTCATCGATCGAGCGGAAGTAGCGCTGCGCGCTGGACGACGCGCGGCTCGGATGCACGCGCCACACCTCGCCCGTGTAGCCGACAACTGCGCTCGCGGCGAGCGCCGCATCCGCCCAGGCGCCGCCGACGAGCGCGATACTGCGCGGCGCCAGCAGGCGCTGCATGGCACGCGCGTTCATGGGGCGCGGCCGCTGCCGCGCAACGCGAGCCGCCGCGATCCGGGCGTGGCCGGCGCCAGGCCCGCGCCCGCCGCCTGCAACTGCGCGATCGCGCCGCTCACTTCCGGCGGGAAGGGCGTGGTCACGGCCTGCGGCTGCTGGCACACATGCAGCAGCATGACTTCCGCCACCGCCGCTACCCGCGTGGATCCGGCGCTGGCGAGCTCAAAGGCGGCGTGGATGCGCTTCGCGTCGGCGCCGAGGATGCGCATCGTCACGAGGGCGGTGTCGGTGTGCTTCACCTCCTGAAGATACTGGATATGCAACTCGACGGTGTACAAGGTGCACCGAGTGCGCCGCCGGTAGGCCTCATCCAAGCCGATGCGATCCATGAGCGCATCGGTCGCCTGGCTGACGATGAGGACATAGTAGGCATCCCGCAGGTGACCGTTGTAGTCGATCCACTCCGGCAGGATCGGGGTCTGGTAGATCGGGATGCCGGCCACGTCAGTGAAGCTTCAGGCGCTCGCGCGCTTGTGGCGGGGCGAGCACGCGCGCGCCCATGGCCTCGATGATGGTGCGGGCTTTCTCGACGAGCTGGGCGTTGCTCGCATAGACCCCGCGGCTGAGATACAGATTGTCTTCCAGCCCCACGCGCACGTTGCCGCCGAGCAGTACCGACTGCGCCACCCACGGCATCTGCATGCGGCTCACGGCGAATGAGGTCCACAGACAATCCGCGGGCAGGTAGTTCACCATGGCGAGCAGGTGGCCGACATCCGCGGGCACGCCGTAGGGGATGCCGGTGCACAGCTGGATCATCGCCGGTGCCGGGATCAGGCCCTCCTTGATCATAGCTTTCACGAACCAGAGGTTACCGGTATCGAACACTTCCAGCTCCACCTTGACGTTCAGGTCGCGCAGGATCCCGGCACCCTGGCGGCAATAGTCGGGGGTGGAAATGTAGGCGCGATTGCCGTCGCCGAAGTTGAGCGTACCGCAGTCGAGCGTGGCGATGTCCGGGCGATACAGGCCCTCGCCGCACAGATCGATCACGTGCCGCATGCGATCTTCCTGACTCACGAAGTCGGTGCCGGCGGCCGGGGTGTCCTTGAGGCCGTGGCTGCCTACGCAGATGTAGCCGCCCATGCCGCAGGTCAGGTTGACGAGCACGTCGACCTTGCTCTCGCGGATGCGCTTCACCACCTCGCGGTAGTGGCGCGTCGCCATGCTGAACTCGCCGGTTTGCGGGTCGCGCACGTGGATGTGCACGATGGCGGCTCCGGCGCGTGCCGCCTCGATCGCGGAATTCGCGATCTGCTCGGGGGTGATGGGGCAGTGCGGGCTCTTGGTAACCTTGGTGTCATCGCCGGTGATGGCGCAGGTGATGATGACGTCGGAGTTCATGGGATCCTCGCCTTGAGGCACGCGCGGCGTGGTAATATTATGGCGACAATAATATAACGTGCGGGCGCGGTGCAGCAAGCCGCATGGCACATGGCACGGCGCGGAGCGCAAACGAAGGAGACGGCCATGCAGACGCAGTTGCTGATCGGGGGCCGGCTGGTGGCCGGTGAGGGGGCGGTCGAGTCGGTGCTCGATGCCGCCAGTGGCGCCGAGATCGCCACCGTGCCGGGGGCGACGGGTGCGCAGGTGGAGGCGGCGGTGGCGGCGGCGGAGGCCGCGTTCCCCGGCTGGTCAGGCACCGCGCCGAAGGACCGAGGGGCGCTGCTGACGCGCATCGCGGAGGCGCTCGAGGCCGAGGCGGCGGATTACGCCGCGCTCGAGTCGCTCAACACCGGCAAGCCGCTTGGCTGCGCCCTGAGCGATGAGATGCCGGCGATCGCGGACGTGTTCCGCTACTTCGCCGGCGTTTGCCGGGCGCCGCAGGGCCTCGCGGCAGGGGAGTACCTGCCCGGCCACACGAGCTTCATCCGCCGCGATCCGGTCGGCGTCGTGGCCTCCATCGCCCCCTGGAACTATCCGCTGATGATGGCGGCCTGGAAGATCGCACCGGCGATTGCCGCGGGCAACACACTCATTCTGAAGCCCTCGGAGCAGACACCGCTCACGGCGCTGAAGCTCGCAGCGCGGCTCGCGGAGCTGCTGCCCGCCGGAGTGGTGAACATCCTCTGCGGGCGCGGGGAGCCGGTCGGACGCCTCCTGAGCAGTCATCCGCGCGTACGCATGGTGTCGCTCACCGGCTCGATCGCCACCGGGCAGAAGATCCTGACGGCTGCCGCCGACACGCTCAAACGCACGCACCTGGAGCTCGGGGGCAAGGCGCCGGTCGTGGTGTTCGACGACGCCGACGTCGAGGCGCTGGTCGCGGGGGTACGGACGTTCGGCTTCTACAATGCCGGCCAGGACTGCACGGCGGCCTGCCGCCTGTACGTCGGCAAGAGAATTTACGAGCGCGTGGTGGCGGATCTGACCAGCGCGGTGCGCACCATCAAGGTGGGCAGCCAGCAGGAGCCGGGCGTGGAGATGGGGCCGCTCATCTCCCAGGCGCAGCGCGAGCGCGTCGCCGCCATGGTGGCGCGCGCCGCGGGGAGCGGACACATGGAGCTCACGACCGGCGGCCGCAGCCGCACCGGCAGCGGCTTCTTCTACGAGCCGACGGTGGTGGCCGGCGCGCGCCAGGACGATGAGATCGTACAGCGCGAGGTGTTTGGCCCGGTGGTATCCGTGACCCCCTTCGGCGACGTCGAGGAGGCGATCCGCTGGGCGAACGACTCCGAGTACGGGCTGGCCTCTTCGGTCTGGACGCGCGATATTTCGCGCGCCATGCAGGTCGCGGCGCGGCTGCAATACGGTTGTACCTGGATCAACACCCACTTCGCGACCGTGAGCGAGATGCCGCACGGCGGCTTCAAGCGCTCCGGCTACGGCAAGGACCTGTCGGTCTACGCACTGGAGGATTACACGGTAGTGCGGCACGTCATGGTGAAGCTATAGAGCCTCTCCACATCGCGGTGCGCGCCGCCCGGACGGGCGCGGTGGCGGCGGCGCTGGCTGCGGCCGCGCTGCTGGGCGCGTGCGGCGCGCGCGCCCAGGGTCCGCGCGCCGCGGCGGATGCCGACAAGGAACTGCGCGTCTACAACTGGGCCGACTACATCGGCAAGGACACCCTCGCCAACTTCGAGGCTGCCACCGGCATCAAGGTCATCTACGACACCTATGACGCCGATGAGACGCTCGAAGCGAAGATGATGGCGGGGGACTCCGGCTACGACGTGGTGACCACCTCCACCGACTTCTTCAGCCGGCAGATCAAGGCGGGCATCTACCGCCCGCTCGATCGCTCGCTGCTGCCGAACTGGAACAACCTGGATCCGCACGTGCTCGCCATCGAAGCGCAGGCGGATCCGGGTAACCGCCATGCCATGCCGTATCTGAAGCACGTCAACGGCTTCGCCTATAACGTCGACCTGATCCGCGCGCGCATGCCCGATGCGCCGCTGGACAGTCTCGACATGATCTTCAAGCCCGAGATCGTCCGGCGCTTCGCCGATTGCGGCGTGACCTTCCTCGACCAGGCGGAGGACGTGCTGCAGCTCGCCCTCAACTACCTGCACCTCGATCCGAACACCACGCGGGTGGAGGACTACCGGCAGGCCGAGCGACTGCTGCTCGCGGTGCGCCCATATATTCGCGCCTTCGACTCCTCGGAGTACATGAACGGGCTCGCCAACGGCGAGTTCTGCATTTCCATGTCCTGGTCCGGGGACTACGCGACCTCACGCGCCCGCGCCACGACCGCCGGGGTCGACGTGCACCTGGCCTTCAGCGCGCCGAAGGAGGGCTCCAACGCCTCGTTCGACGCCTGGCTCATCCCGGCGGATGCGCCGCATCCACTGGCGGCTCACAAGTTCCTCAACTACATCCTCGAGCCGCGGGTGATCGCCGCCATCACCAACCACATCCATTACGCCAACGACAACCTGGCAGCCAACGCCTACGTCGATCCGCAGATCCTCAACGATCCGGCCGTCTATCCCACCCCGGCGATGGAAGCCCGCCTGTACCAGTCCAGGGAGGCCGGCCCGGCGCTGGAGCGGTTGCGCACGCGCACCTGGACGCGTATCAAGACGGCGCTGTGAGTGAGCGGGGTGCGTGTCCCGCGGCGTGCTCGGCGGCCGCGTGCCGCGTCTCGAGGGCGCGGCGCCGGTCGCTGCGGGTCACGAGCCAGCCGGCGGCGATGATGCACACTCCGACCGCGCAGACGATGAGACTCGCGAGCGCGTTGATGTCGGGACTCACGCCGAGCTTCACCTTGGAGTAGATCACCATCGGCAGGGTGCTCGCGCCCGGGCCGGCGACGAAGCTGGAGATCACCAGGTCATCGAGCGACAGCGTGAAGCACAGCAGCCAGCTGGAAATGATCGCCGGCGCGATGATCGGCAGCGTGATCTCGAGGAAAGCGCGCGCCGGACTCGCGCCGAGGTCCTGGGCGGCTTCCTCCAGTGTGCGGTCGGCCGCAGCCAGACGCGACTGCACCGTGATGGTGACGTAGGCGGTGCAGAAGGTGATGTGCGACAGCACGATGGTGGTGAAGCCGCGATGCGGCCAGGAGAGCAGCTGTACCATGGAGACGAACAACAGCAGCTGCGTGATGCCGGTGATGATCTCCGGCATCACGAGCGGTGCATTCACCATCCCGGTGAGCAGCAGCCGCCCGGGAAAGCGCGCGAACCGCACCAGCGCAACCGCCGCCAGGGTACCGAGCACGACGGCACAGCTGGAGGCGGCGACCGCCACCTCCAGCGACAGCAGCGCGGCCTCCAGCAACGGGCGGTTGTGCAGCAGCTGGGTGTACCAGGCGGTGGAGAATCCACCCCAGACGTTCACCAGCGGCGAGGCGTTGAAGGAGTAACCGATGAGCACCAGGATCGGCAGGTACAGGAGCGCGATGCCGAAGAACAGCACGGTGAAGAGAGCCGCAGAGGAGCGCCGTTCCATGCCGCGCTTCAGGCCTCCAGCTGCCGCACGTTGTAGTACTGGTAGATGGCGATCGGCCCGACGAGCAGCAGCAGGAACGCGATCGCGACCGCCGAGGCCACCGGCCAGTCGTGATTGCCGAAGAACTCATCCCACAGCACGCGGCCAATCATGAGTTGGTTCGGGCCGCCGAGGAGCGACGGGATCACGAACTCCCCGACCGCCGGGATGAACACCAGCATCGAGCCGGCGATGACCCCGGGGAGCGACAGCGGCAGCGTGATGTCCAGGAACGCGCGCCGCGGGGTGCTGCCGAGGTCCGCGGCGGCTTCCAGCAGCGTCGGGTCGAGTTTCTCCAGCGTGGCGAACAGCGGCAGCACCATGAAGGGCAGGTAGGAATAGATGATGCCGAGATATACGGCGAGACTGGTGCGCATGATGCGCAGCGGATGACTGATGAGGCCCAGGTGCAGGAGCGCGGTGTTGAGGAAGCCGTTGTCGCGGATGATTCCCTCGAGGGCATAGACACGCAGCAGGAAGGAGGTCCAGAACGGCAGCATGATGATGAGCAGCAGCAGCCCCTGGGTCGAGCGCGGACTGCGCGCGATGGCGTAGGCCATCGGATAGCCGAGCAGCAGGCAGATCAGGGTGGAGAAAAAGGCGGTGCGCAGGGAGTAGAGGTAGGCGACGCCGTAGACTTCATCCGTCAGCAGGTAGCGGTAGTTGCCGAGGGTCAAGGACAGCTGCAGATGGTGATCGCGGGTGAAGGAGATGATGTCCGTGAAGGGTGGCACGCGCGGCGCGGCCTCGGCGAAGCTGATTTTGAAGGCGAAGGCGAACGGAATGAGGAAGAATACGAACAGGAAAACGAGCGGTGGCAGAATGATCAGCCAGCGGCCCGGTGGCCAGGTCGGTTTCATGATGCGTGTTTTTGCCTGTGCCCGCGGGCTATTGTGCGGGATAAACTTGCGCGCAGTACAGGCCACCGCCCGCGGCGCGCGGGCGCTGAGGTCTTCGGTGCGGTAAGCCACGTGTCGAGCGAACGAGCCTCCACCACAGTCACCGGGACTGCCGCCAGCGGCGGCGGATCGCGCATCCGCCAGCGCCAACGCCAGCGCCTCATCGACGCCTGTATCTCCGCGCTGCACATCTACGGTCCCTCGCGCACCACGGTCGAAAAGGTGGTCGCGCTCGCCGACCTGTCCCCCGGGATCGTGCGCTTCTACTTCGAGTCCAAGGCGGCGATGCTGGTCGCGTCGCTGACCTATCTGGCGGCGGAATTCGAGGAGCGGGTGCTGCAGCCGGTCGCGCGGCTCAAGGATTCGCCGGTGCAGGCGCTGCGCCTGCTGGTGGAGCTGTACCTGGATGCCGATATCGCCAGCCCGCGCAAGGTGTCGGTGTGGTACGCGTTCTGGGGCGAGGCGAGTGCCCGCCAGGAATACCAGGACATCTGCGGCCAGAAGGACGAGGAGTTCGCCGCCCTGGTGCGCGAGCTCATCGAACGCATGATCGCCCTGAGCGGCGCCCACCACCTCGATGCCGACGGCGTGGCGCTGGGACTCATCGGCGTGCTCGAGGTGTTGTGGCAGGGTTTCGCCTTTCAAAGCGAGGCGAGCATCGACCGCGCTGCGGCCGTGGCGCGCTCGCTCAGCTATCTGCGCTCGGTCTTCCCCGGCGAGTTCGGTGAGGTCGCGAGGAGCGGCCCCGCGAGTGAAGGCGGCGCGGCGGCCTGCGGCGCACGCCTGCCGGTGCGGGCCTACGCGGACGAGGGGCTGCTCGGCGCCGAGCGCGAGCAGCTGCTGCGGCCGGCCTGGCAGGTGCTCGGACACGAGGCGGAGTTGCGGCTCGCCGGGGATTATCTCAGCGGCGAGGTGGCCGGGGAGCGCGCGCTGGTGGTGCGCGCCGAGCGCGGCCGATTGCACGCCTTTCGCAACACCTGCCGCCGGCGCCCGCATGCGCTGCTGACGGCGCGCAAGGGACACCTGAAGAGCGCCATTCACTGCGCCACGCACGCCCTCACATACACCTTCGACGGGCACCTGGTCGAAGGCAGCACGCCCGGGGATCTGAGCGCGCTCGAGATGAGGCGTCAGGGGCGTCTCATCCTGGTGCGCGCCGCCGCGGCGCCTGAGGGCGTATCCGGCGAGCACGCGCCGTGGGATGCGTTCGCGGCGCTCACGCCGCGAGAGGTGACGGACCTGGAGGTGGCCGCCGACTGGAAGGTGGTGGTCGAGCAATGGCTCGAGAGTCCCCAGCCGCATCGGCATTTCGCCGCGCCGAATCAGCTGCTGGAGATCCGCCGGGAGGGGGCGCTGATCCTGCAGGTGGCGCCGACCGCGCCGGGCCGCAGCCGCATCCGGCGCTTCGATTTCGCGGCCGCGGGTGCGGGGCAGCCGCGCACGGGACGCGCGGCGCGCGATCCCCGGCAACGGCAGGCCGACGCGTGGCTCAAGGGACAGATCGAGCTGGCGGAATCGACTCAGGCCGGGCTCGTCGGTGCGGCGGGGGAGGCGGTGGAAACCGGACCCGTCACACCCGCGCTCGCGCAGTTCCGTGCCCGCATAGCCGCATTGCTGCAGGCGCCGCCCGCGAGCTGACAGCGGTGCGGCCTAGGAGAAGCGCAGCGGCGGACTCGGCTGGCGCGCTTCGGGAATGCGCTCGCGCAGCAGGTCGTGGAACTCCAGCATGCAGTTCTCCAACCGCGACAGGGGACCGGGCTCGTAGCTGCCGGAAGCCAGACCCCGCTGCACGCGGCGGCACAGGAACTCGTCCTCGCGCTGCACCTGCCGGTTGATGCGCGTCGACAGGTAGCGCACGACGCGCATTTCGCGCCGCTCGTCGGGATGCGCGAACGAGGCGCCGCGGATCGTGCACTTGCCCGGGCCGCGCGGCAGCACCTGGAAGAAGTCCATCTGATCCGGGAACACGTCGATGCCGAGGTTGGGGAGCATGCTGTAGAAGCTCCAGCGCCGGCGATGTGGCTCGGGAAGATCCGCCGACACCCCGCCGATGAGCTTCTGATACATACGCTCGCTCCAGCGCGAGGAAGGACGCTCCCGCAGCCAGCCGATGCCACGCGCCACCCCGGGAAGATTGAGCTGGTCCTCATAGTCGGGCGTGAACATGCGATTCAGCCCGGGGTGTCCGACCGGCACATGGTAGGACTCGAGGTAGTTGTCCATGGCGATCTTCCAGTCGCAGTCCCAGTGCTCGATGTACATGCTCCCGAACGGGCGCATGTCTGCGAAGCGATGCGGGGCGAACTCGGCGGCGACGCCCGCCCAGATCTCTTCCAGTGGCCGCGGAGTGCCGGCGAGACACATGAACACGAAGCCGAACAGCACCTGCGAGCGCACCGGCTTCAATGCGAGCTGCGTACGGTCCAGGGGCGGGAAGGTCTCGCGCGCCGTCATGCCGAGCAGCTCGCCGCTGAGCTTGTACGACCAGCCGTGATAAGGACAGGTGATGGCGCCCGGGCAGTTGCCCGCGCCCTCGAGGATGCGCGCGCCGCGATGGCGGCAGACGTTGTGGAATACCTGAATCTCGCCCTGCGAGGTGCGCACCGCGACGACGCTGTCGGCGCCGACATCGAGCGTGACGAAGTCCCCGGAGCGCTCGAGGGAGCTGACGTGGCACACGATCTGCCAGCTGGGCTTGAGCAGCCGCTCGTACTCCAGTCGCGCCATCTCCGGATGATCGTAGACCCAGGCCGGCAGCGCGCGCGCCAGGGGCGCGGCAACGGGCTCGAGCGGGCGGGCGGCGGTCGAGTTCATGACGGGATTTCCGGCAAGGGGGCGATTAGGTATACGAGCATATAATTCTACCGTAGAAAACTATATGATCATATAGACGCCACGCGTCACGGGTGGTACGGTGGCACATACGCCTTGAAATCCCGGTACTTAGCGAGTGCAGCCATGGCCAGAAACCTGACCAGAAACCATGACCACTTCCGGCGGGCACTCACGCGTCTGCCGCTGGGCGTCGCTTCCAACTTTCGCTTCTGGGGCGAGGATCGCACCATTTACGTAAAGCAGGGGCGGGGGGCGCGCGTCACCGACCTCGACGGCAACGTCTACGTCGACTACCGCATGGGCTACGGGCCGGCAATCCTCGGCTACGCCGATCCGCGGGTGGATGCGGCCGCCCGCGCCGGCATGGAAGTGGGTGGCGTGTTCGCGCTGTCGACCGAGCGCGAGTACCGCGTCGCCGAGCGCATCGCGCAGATGGTGCCGGCGGCGGAACTGGTGCGCTTCTCGAACTCCGGCACCGAGGCGGTCATGGCCGCCCTGCGCCTGGCGCGCGCCTACACCGGCAAGGACAACTACGTCATTCTCGAAGGCAGCTATCACGGGCTGTTCGATGCCGCCATGTGGTACACGCCCATGGAGAAGTGGTCGCAGGTCGGCGACCCGGTGGTGATGCCCTACAGCGAGGGCGTGCCGCTGGCGACCCGCGCCTTCGCGCACTTCGTGCAGGCGAACGATGCCAACCAACTGGAGGACGTCCTCAGGCGCCACGGGCACTCGATCGCCTGCCTGCTGATCGAGCCGATCATGGGCAACTGCCTCGGCATCGCCGCCGAGCCCGGCTATGTGCGCGCCGCCCGCGAGCTGTGCGACCGCCATGGCGTCGTGATGATCATCGATGAGGTGAAGACCGGCTTTCGCGTGGCGCGCGGCGGGGTGCAGGAGCTCTATGGCGTGCGCGCCGACCTGTGCACCTTCGCCAAAGCGCTCGCCAACGGCTACCCGATTTCGGTCCTCGCGGGGCGCGAGGAGATCATGCGCAAGCTCGGCAAGGGCGTGGCGCACGGTGGCACCTACACCGCGCACCCGGTGTCACTGGCGGCGGCGGAGAAGACCCTGGAGATTCTCGCCGAGACCGACGCGCTCGAGCGCGTAGCGGCTTTCGGCACGCGCCTGCGCAGCGGCAAGAGCGTCATCCTCAAGGCGCGCGGCATCGCGCACAGCTTCGTCGGGCACCCGTCGATGAGCGGCCTGTATTTCGCGCACGACCCGCCGCGTACCTATCGCGACTGGAAGCGCAGCGACTACAGCTTCTACGATGCGGTCGCGCGGGTGCTGCACGATGAGTGCATCCTGTGCGAGCCGGACTCGCGCGAGCCGTGGTTCATGTCTGCGGCGCACGATGACTCGTGTCTCAAGGACACACTCACGGCCTTTGAAACGGCGATCGATCGCACGCTCGACTCCCTCGGCACCACGCGACGGATGCCCGCCTGATCGGCAGCGGGCACACGGCTTCGGCATGAGTACGCGCACGGCGAACTATGACGCCATCGTCGTGGGCGCCGGCCACAACGGGCTGGTGAGCGCCTGTTACCTCGCCCGTGCGGGGCTCAAGGTGCTGGTGCTCGAGCGCAACTCCTACATTGGCGGCGCGGCGGTGAGCCGCAGGCTCTACGACGGCTTCACGTACTCGAACTGCTCGTACGTGTGCAGCCTGCTGCGCACCGAGATCATCCGCGCGCTCGATCTGCCGGCGCACGGACTGCAGATCATCCCCTACGAGGGTGGCTGCACCCTGATGCGCAGCGGCGAGCATCTGGCGATCTACGACAACCACGACGCCCTGCGCCGCGAGATCGCCCGGCATTCGCGCCACGACGCCGAGGCCTATGACCGCTACGTGCGCGACATGCTGCGCCACTGCCGCTTCATCAAGCCGCTGCTGTTGCGCGAGCCTCCGGACCCGACCTCGTTCAAGCCACGCGACCTGAGCGAGCTCATGTTCCTCGGCCGACATTTCCACAAGCTCGGTGAGGCGCGCATGTACGACACGCTGCGCTTCTTCACCATGAGCTGCGCGGACATGCTGGAGGAGTACTTCGAGAGTGAGATCGTCAAGGCGCATCTCGCCGGCAGCTCGATCATCGGCACCGCACTCGGGCCGCGCTCACCGGGTTCAGCCTACGTGCTGCTGCACCATTACATGGGCAGCATCGACGGCGCGGTGGGCGCCTGGGGTTTCGCCCGCGGCGGCATGGGCGCGATCACGCAGGCGCTCGCGGCATCGCTGCAGGCGAGCGGGGGCACGGTGCGCGCCAGCGCGCCGGTGGAGCAGGTACTGGTGCGCAACGGGCGCGCCACCGGTGTGGTACTGGCGGGCGGGGAGGAGATCGCAGCGCGCCTGGTGGTATCGAATCTGGACGTGCGCCGCACTTTCCTCCAGACCGTGGCGCCGCAGCACCTGCCGCCGGAATTCCTCGCCCAGGTGCGCCGCTTCAAGATCCGCGGCTCTTCCGGCAAGCTCAACATCGCACTCGATGGTCTGCCGCACTTTCCGGCGATCCCGCAGGGCTCGCCGTGCACGCGCGGGGACATGCACGTGACCGACACGCTGGAGATGGTCGAGCGCGCTTACGATGACTGGAAAGAGGGCCGCTGGTCGCGCGCTCCTTACGTCGACATGCTGATCCCGACACAGATCGATCCCACCATGGCTCCGGATGGCAAGCACTACATGTCGGTGTTCGTGCAGTACTGTCCCTACCGGCTGGCCGACGGGGACTGGACCCCCGAGAAGCGCCAGGCCTTTGGTGCCACGGTCATCGACACGATCGCGCGCCACAGCCCGAACTTCAAGGATCTGATACTGCACGCGGAAATCCGCACCCCGCGCGACATCGAGAACGAAGTGGGCCTCACCGAGGGCAATATCTTTCAGGGCGAGCTCACTTTCGATCAGCTGCACTTCAACCGACCGATCCCCGGCTACGCGCAATACCGCTCGCCGCTACGCGGCCTGTACATGTGTGGTTCCAGCACCCATCCCGGCGGGGGTGTCATGGGCGCCCCGGGAGCCAATGCGGCGCAGGCGATCCTGCGCGATCTGGGGCGCGCGTCATGAGCTCAGCGCCGCGTGCCCGTTACGACAGCATTGTGGTCGGTGGCGGGCACAACGGACTCATTTGCGCGGCTTACCTGGCGCGCGGCGGGCGCTCGGTCCTGGTGCTCGAGGCTGCCGAGCGCGTGGGCGGCGCTGCCGTCACGCGCGAATTCGCTCCCGGCTTCAGGGTGTCCGCCTGCGCGCACCTGTTGCACCTCATGCCGCGAGCGCTCATGCGGGATCTGGGTCTCGAGAGCCAGGGGTTGAAGCTCGCGGCCGATGGGCTGCCGACCGTGGCGTTGTCGCCCGACGGCGGGCACCTGGTCTTTGGGGCGGGAAATGTCGGCGGCCTGACCGAGCACTCGAGTGCGGATGCCGCGGCTTACGCCGAGTGGCGCGCGCTCCTCAGGCGACTCTCCGGCGCCTTGCATCCGGTGCTCGCCGCCGCGCCGCCGCGCCTCGGGAGCGACGCCTGGCGCGACCGTGCCTCGCTCCTGGGCCTGGGCTGGCGCCTGCGCCGCCTCGGGCGGCGCGATCTGCGCGAACTACTGCGGATCGGCGGCATGTGCGTGCACGATCTGCTCGAGGACCGCTTCGGCCTGGCGCTTCTCAAGGGTGCGCTGGCGCTCGATGCCGTGCTCGGCACGAACTACGGCCCGCGCTCGCCCGGCACCGTGCTCGCGCTCCTGTACCGCGCCGCCGCTTCACAGGGCGTGGAGGCGCTCGCGCAGCCGCAAGGCGGTCTCGGGGCGCTTTCCGAGGCGCTGGCGCGTGCGGCCGCCGCCGCCGGTGCGCAGATCCGCACCGCCGCGCCGGTGGCGCGCATCCTGGTGCGCGAGGACCGGGCCGCGGGGGTACAGCTGGCCTCGGGCGAGGAGATCTGCGCCACGAGCGTCGTGTCGAGTGCGGATCCCAAGGCCACCTTCCTCAAGCTTCTGGGGAGTGAGCATCTCGATGCGGGCTTCGTGCGGCGCGTGGCGCAGGTGCGCTCGCGGGGACTCGCCGCGAAACTGCATCTCGCGCTCGAGCGCCTGCCGCAGTTTCCTGGCGTTGCCGCCGACTCGTTGCGCGGCCGGCTGCTGGTGGCGCCGTCCGCCGACTACATCGAGCGCGCGTACAACCATGCGAAGTATGAGGAGTTCTCGAGTGCGCCGATGCTCGAGGTGAGCATTCCGACGCTCGCGGATCCCGGACTCGCGCCAGCGGGTAAGCACGTGATGTCGGTGATCGTGCAGTACGCACCCTACGCCCTCGCGGGGGGCTGGGAGGCGCAGCGGCAAGCCTTCACCGATGTCGTGATTGATACACTGAGCCGCTATGCGCCCGGGTTGCGCGGTTGCATCGGCGCGAGCGAGCTGCTCACCCCGCCGGACATCGAGCGCGAATTCCGTATCACCGGGGGTCACTGGCACCACGCCGAGCTCGCGCTCGATCAGTTTTTCATGCTGCGGCCGGTGCCCGGTGCCGGCCAGTACCAGGCGCCGGTGCCGGGGCTGTTCCTGTGCGGTGCCGGTTGCCACCCCGGCGGGGGCGTGATGGGACTGGCCGGGCGCAATGCTGCGCGGCAAGTCATGCGCGAGGCCGCCTGAAATGCTCACCGTGAGCGAGCCGCACTACCGCCAGCCGCTGCTGAAGACACCGTTCCACGAGCGCGCCCGCGCGGCGAGCCAGCTCGACAGCTTCGTGCCATGGAGCGGCTACACGACCGTCGACGTGTTCACCAGCGTCGAGCAGGAGTATTTCGCGATCCGTAACGCGAGCTCGCTCTACGACCTGACTCCGATGGTCAAGTACCGGATCGCCGGAGCGGGTGCCCTGCGCTTCCTCAACCGCCTGGTGACCCGCGACCTGAGCAAGACGGGGCCGGGGAGGGTCGCGTACGCGGTGTGGTGCGACGACGAGGGCCATCTGATCGATGACGGCACCGTCTTCTGCATGGCCCACGACGAGTACCGTGTGTGCACCGCGGAGCGACAGCTCGACTGGTTCACGGCCTCGGCGATCGGCTTTGACGTCGAGATCCGCGAGATCACCGAGGAGATCGCGGCGCTCGCGGTGCAGGGCCCGACTTCCTGCAGAGTGCTGCAGGCGGTGGGTCTGGCGGGCGTCGAGCGCCTCAAACCCTTCGAGCACGCTGTGTTCACGATGCCGCGGGCGCCGAGCGGGCCGGCGCAGATCGCGCTGATGGTGTCGCGCACCGGTTTCACCGGTGATCTGGGCTACGAGCTGTGGATGCAACCGGGCGATGCCGAAGGGGTCTGGGATGCGCTGATGGCGGTGGGCAGCACGCGCGCGCTGCGGCCGATCGGATCGCGGGCGCTCAACATCGCCCGGATCGAGGCGGGGTTCCTGCTGCCGAACCTGGACTTCGTGTCGGCGGCGCATACCCTGCATCCGGGTACCGGGCGCTCGCCGCTGGAGCTGGGGCTGGCGTGGCTGGTGGATTTCAACAAGGGACACTTCACCGGCCGGCGCTCGCTCCTCGCGGAGCAGCGGCGCGGGCCGCGCCGGCAGCTGGTCGGGCTGAATGTCGAGGGCAACAAACCCGCCCACAACGCCCTGTTATATTCGGGGCGCTCGGGAAGGAAGGAAGCGGGCAGCGTGACGTCGGCGGCATGGTCGCCGACCTGCAAACGCAACCTCGCGCTCGCGATGCTCGACGCGCCGTACATTGCACTCGGCTCCACGGTGTGGGCGGAGATCTATCTGAACCGCGAGCTCGTATGGCAGCGGCGCATGGTACGCGCGCGCGTGGTGGAACGGCCCTTCTATGCGCCACAGCGCCGGCGCGCCACGCCGCCGGCGGATTTCTGAAGGCCAGACAGGCAGCGGCCAGATGATCGCAACGCAGTCAAAACCTCTCGCCGACCGGCCGTGGCTCGATCCGGGCGCCACCGCGCAGATCTTCATCGACAGCCTCAGCAAGACCTACGGCACCCACACCGCGGTCGATGATGTCACCCTGAGCATCTACAAGGGCGAGATGTTCGCGCTGGTCGGCGCCTCGGGCTGCGGCAAGACGACGCTGCTGCGCATGCTGGCCGGTTTCGCCCATCCGGGCAGCGGGCGGATCTTCATCGACGGCGTGGAGATGGGAGCGGTCCCGCCCCACGAGCGTCCGGTCAACATGATGTTCCAGTCCTACGCGCTCTTTCCTCACATGACGGTGGAGGGCAACGTCGGCTACGGACTGCGGCGCCTGCCGCTCGACACCGCCACCCGCAAACAGCGCACCCAGGAAGCCCTCGACATGGTGCAGCTCGGCGGCCTCGCGCAACGCAAGCCGCACCAGCTCTCCGGGGGCCAGCGACAGCGTGTGGCGCTCGCCCGGGCCCTGATCCGGCGCCCCAAGGTGCTGCTGCTCGACGAGCCGCTGTCGGCGCTGGACAAGAAACTGCGCGAACAGACGCAGTTCGAGCTGATGGACCTGCAATGCAAGCTCGGCATCACCTTCATCGTGGTGACGCACGACCAGGATGAGGCGATGGCCCTCGCCACCCGCATCGCGGTCATGGACCGCGGCCGTGTCGTGCAAGTGGGCACCGCGGCGGAGATCTATGAATTTCCGCGCAGCCGCTTCGTGGCGGATTTCGTCGGCACCACCAACCTGTTCGAGGGCACGGTGAGCTCCTGCGAGCCTGGCCTGATCCGCGTGCAATGCGCCGAGACCGGCGGGGAGCTCATGGTGGATGACAGCGGGACGTTCGCGGTCGGACAGCGCGTGTGGGTGGCGTTGCGCCCCGAAAAGGTGCGCCTGGGCAAGCAGCCCACGGACGCCCCCCGCGTCAATCAGCTGCGTGGCACGGTCCGGGAGCTCGGTTACCTCGGCAACCGCTCGACGTATCGGATCAGGACCACGAGCGGCAAGTTGGTTACGGTCTTCGCCCAGAACGAGCGGCGCACGTCGCAAGCCGCCATCGACTGGAGCGATGAAGTGTTCGTGAGCTGGAGTGCAGATGCGGCGGTGCTGCTGCAGTTGTAGACTACGCTGGCGGGCTCGAGGGGGGAAGGATAAGCATATGAAGAATTCAACTCGCACCATCCGTTCGATCATCTGCTTGCCACTGGTGGCAATGGCAACTTTCGCCGCCACCATGCACACGGCGCGCGCCCAGGATCAGCCCAGCGCACCGGCGGGGGAGAGCAGCACTGCGCGCGGCGGGCTGCAGGAAATCGTCGTGACGGCGACCCGTCGCGAGGAAGCCCTGAGCAGGGTGCCGATCAGCGTGACGGCGCTCACCCAGGAAGCGCTCGATCAGAAGGGCATCAAGGACATCAGGGACATGGTGCGCTTCACCCCCGGGGTGACGATCGATGACTCCGGCACCAATGCCATCTCGATCCGCGGCATCTCTTCCTCGGGCGGCGCCGGCACGACCGGGATCTACATCGACGACACCCCGATCCAGATGCGCTCGGTCGGCTTCAATCCCGACGACACCTTGCCCAAGGCCTTCGACCTGCAGCGCATCGAAGTGCTGCGCGGTCCGCAGGGCACACTCTTCGGCGCCGGCGCCGAGGGCGGCGCGGTGCGCTACATCATGACCCCTGCCAGCACCACGGCGGCCGACACCTACGTGCGCAGCGACCTTTCCTATACGCAGTACGGCCAGCCCAATGCCGAGTTCGGTATCGCGGTCGGCCACCCGGTCGTCGAGGGCGTGTTCGGCCTTCGCGGGAGCATCTGGTACCGCTATGACGGCGGCTGGATGAACCGCGTCGATCCTGGCACCGGCGAGATCATCAACCACAACATCAACTATTCGCACTCCTACATGGCGCGCCTGGCGGCCACGTGGCAACCGAGCGCGAGCCTCACCGTTACGCCCAGCATGCTTTACCAGAAGCAGGACAAGCACGACGAGGCTACCTACTGGCCAGCGTATTCGAGCCTGAGTCAGGGGCAATTCAACACCGCGACTCCGGAGCGGGTAGGTGGTCCGGATACCTACTACCTGCCGGCGCTCAGGGTGGACTGGAACCTCGCCAAGAGCCAGCTGATCGGTGACGTTTCTTACTTCAACCGCAGTCAGCTCACCGGCTACCAGGGCACGGTGTATGACCTGAGCTACTGGAGCACGATCCCGAGCAACCTGGTATCGCTCGGGTTCGCGCTGCCACCCAAGTGCACGGCCCCCGATGATGCGACCAGCTGTTCCTGGTTTCCGCTGATCAACGCCGCCGGCATCCATCTGCCCGCGGCGCTGCGTGGCACGCAGACGCCCAACATCATGACGAACTCCCAGAAAAGCTACACCGCGGAGCTGCGCTGGCAGTCAACCGACGCGAGCTCGCGCTGGACCTGGACCGCGGGTGTCTTCTGGCAGCAGGCGAAGGAGGGCAGCATCGAGGAGCTGAAGTCGACCAACATCGCCCAGGTGTTCAACTACCTGTATGGCCTGGCTCCGTCGGACTTCTATTCCCCCGACGGGGTTACCCCCGCCTCCTTCTACTCCTGTCCGACCAATGCGGCCTATCCTGTCATTCCGGCCTGCGACATCTACTACAATAACAACACCACCATCGACCGCCAGGTCGCCGGCTTCGGTGAGGTGAGCTACGCGTTCACCGACCGGATACGCCTGACCGTGGGCGAGCGCATCGCGCACTCCACCTTCGCGCTGGAGCATTATGCGGACGGCTATGAGAACTATGGGCCGGGGCCAGCCTCGGCGAGCCAGAGCGAGACGCCCAACACGCCCAAGGCGGTCCTGTCGTTCCAGGTCGATCCCCGCAACCTCTACTACCTGAGCTACGGCAAGGGTTTCCGCGTTGGTGGCGGTAACGCGCCCCTGCCTCCGTACTGCGACGCCGACCTGGCCGCCGCCGGCTACCCCAATGGCGCGCCGCCCACCTACAAGTCAGACTTCACGCAGAACTATGAGGTCGGCGCGAAGAACGCGGTGGGCAGCTGGCTCAGGCTGGCCACCAGTGTCTACTACATCCAATGGCACAACATTCAGCAGAACCTCTATATCTCCGGGAACTGCGGCCTGCAGTTCACCGACAACCTCGCCACCGCGGTCGCCAAGGGCTTCGACCTGCAGGCAGACATGGCGTTCGGGCCGCTCACCATTGAGCTGGCCACCGGCTACACGAGCGCGCGCTACACCCAGAACGCCCCGACCGACTGCACGCCCGGGTCCACGGGGGTCGGCGTACCGTGTCTGGCCGTCACAGGCGACGCCATCTCCGGTCAGGAGGGCATCAACTACGCTCCGGGCACCATGCCGCCCTGGACCGCGGCCGTAGGCGCCCAATACAACTTCAAGTTGACGCAACGCGATGCGTTCGTGCGCGTGGACTGGCAGTACAAGAGCCAGAGTCCGTGGCTTGCCAACGTGCAGGACCCGGCCGCCGGCGCGCAGTACTTTTACGGGTACTCGTATGCGTATCCCACCAATTCCTACACCTCGCTGCGCGCCGGCATGAACTTCGGGAATGTTCAGCTCACGGCCTACTGCGACAACCTGTTCGACTCGCACACCACGACCAACTACATCCTCGGTCAGATCGATGGTACCTATACGCCGCAGCAGAACACGTACACGTTCAGGCCGCGTACCATGGGGCTGAATCTGATCTGGCACGGGCGCTGACTCGCGCCGGGCACCGGCCGATGGTAGCTTGAGGGCCCTCATGCCCTCAGGCGAAACAGCGGCACCGCCCGCACCTGACAGCCGCGCCGAGCGGCTGAACACCCGGGCCGCGGGCGTCGTCGGGCTCGCGGTGCTCTGCAGCCGCGTGCTCGGCCTCGCGCGCGAGCAGATCTTCGCGGCGCTGTTTGGCGGCGGACGCGTCATGGACGCGTTCACCATCGCCTTTCGCATACCGAACCTGCTGCGCGACCTGTTCGGGGAAGGCGCGCTGTCCACGGCCTTCGTCACGGTGTTCACGCGCACCGCGGCGCTGGAGGGCGACGCCGCGGCCTGGCGGCTCGCCAACAAGGTCGCAACCCTTACCGCGGTCTGCCTGAGCGCGATCACCGTGCTGGGAATCATCACGGCGCCCTGGCTGGTGGCCGCGCTCGCGCCCGGCTTCGATCCCGGCAAGGCGGCGCTCACCGTAACCCTCACGAGGGTCATGTACCCGTTCATCCTGCTGGTGTCGCTGGCGGCGCTGGTCATGGGCATGCTGAACGCGCGCAACGTGTTCGGCATCCCGGCGATGGCCTCGAGTTTCTTCAACCTCGGGTCGATCGTCGCCGGCGTGGCACTCGGGTACTGGCTCGACCCGCACTTCGGGCCGCGTGCGATTCTGGGACTCGCCATCGGCACCCTGATCGGCGGGGGGTTGCAGCTTCTGGTGCAGCTGCCCGCGCTGGGCCGCGGGGGCTACGCGTTCCACGTGGATTTTCGCTGGCGCGACCCGGGGGTGCGGGCGATGCTCACCCTGATGGGGCCGTCGGTGATCGCCGCGAGCACCACCCAGGTGAACGTACTGGTCAACTCGGTGTTCGCCTCGCAGCTCGGCGACGGCCCGACATTCTGGCTGACGGTGGCCTTTCGCCTCATGCAGCTGCCGCTGGGAGTCTTCGGCGTCGCGCTCGGCACCGTGGCGCTGCCGCTGCTGACGCGCATGGCGGCGAGCGGCAACACCGAGGCCTTTCGCAGCGAGCTGGCGCGCGGCATGCGGCTCGCGTTTCTCATGACCATTCCGGCGAGCGTCGGTCTCATGGTGCTCGCCGAGCCCATCATCTCGGTGCTCTACCAGCACGGCCGCTTCGGAGCCCACGAGACGGCGGAATCCGCGGCGGCGCTGCGCTTCTACGCCATCGGCCTTTGCGGCTACGCCGCGCTCAAGGTGCTGGTGAACGCCTTCTACGCGCTCGATCGGCGCAAGACACCGATGGTGGTCAGCTTTCTCGCCGTGGGCCTCAACCTGCTGTTGAACTGGATGCTCACCCTGCATTTGGGCTGGGGTCATCGCGGGCTGGCGTTGTCCACCGCCTGCGTCGCCACCAGCAACTTCCTCATTCTTTATTTCCTCATGCGCTCGCACCTCGGGCGCCTGGAATCGCGGGCGATGCTCGCGCTGCTGTGGAGGGTGGCGCTGGCCTCGGCGGTACTGCTGGGGATTTGCTGGGCGGGAGCCCACTTCCTGCTCGCCGACTGGGCGGTGCAGCGCTTCTGGCCGAAGTGCGTGAGCCTGCTCCTTGTCATCGGCAGTGGCGCTGGTGCGTTCTTCCTGTGTGCCAGCGCCCTCGGGATCGGCGAGGTCCACGAGATTGTGCGCGCCATGCGTCGCAGGCTGCACCGCGCGGCGTGAGGCTTGCGCCGCCGCGGGCTGAGGCACACGCCGGGAACCGGGGCGCGCACGGCGTAGTCTCAATTCAGTCCCAATTCAGCCGCAGGACCGGATGATGCAGCACATGAAGTCTTACATTCGCATACTCGCGCCCCTGGCACTGTTGGGTTGTGGTGCGCCGGCGTTCGCGCAGGTGTATCAGTACGCGCCGGTACGCCCGCTGCAGTGGTTCATCGATGGCGGCGCGAGCGTAACGCAAGGACGCACCGCGGACTTTCTCGACAGCGGCTGGAGCATCGGTACCGGATTCACCCTGCGGCCGGTTCCCGGGCAGCCGTTCATGCTGCGGGCGGACCTCAATTACAGCCGCTTCAGCGCGACCAACCAGCTCATCTCACTCGGTCAGGCGGTGAACCAGACGCCGGTCGACAATGGTTACGGCCAGACGGTCACGGCGTTTGTGAACGGGGTGCTGGAGGCACCGACCAGCCCCTGGACGCGCTTCTACGTGACCGCCGGGGTGGGGCTGGGTTACCGCCGCATCGATCTCACCCAGAACGGCTTCCTGTGCGACCCGTTCTTCTGTGGGCCGGGCTTCGTGTCCAACACGGTGGCGAGCGAGGACACGACGCGCTTCGCATGGAACGCGGGCCTGGGTATGGACTTCGCGCTGCCGGCCGGCCAGTCCTGGTTCATCGAGGCGCGCTACGAGCGCATCGAGACCCAGGAGCCGACCGAGTACATTCCCATCCGCTTCGGCTTCCGCTTCTAAAAACGCCCTTCTAGGAGCGCGCCTCGGACGCAAACCCGATGCACGCCGTGAGGACTCGCTCCAGCACGGCGCGCATCGGGGCGGCGAATCCCTCATCCCACGCGCACGGCCAGTTAGACGCAGTGACCTCGCCGGGTGGTTCCCGCAGGTAGCCGCGGCACGCGAGCTCCATCTGCACGGCATGCGCGCCCTCGTGCGGGCGCCCGTAGTGCCGGGTGGTGTAGCCGCCCTTGAAACGACCGTCGGTGACGCGGGACAAGCCAGTCACGTCACACAGCCGCTCGAGGCGTCTCGTGAGTGAGGCAGCGCAGCTCGTGCCGGAGAAACTGCCGAGGTTGAAGTGAGGCAGGGTGCCTGTGAACAGGCGTGGGACGGCCGAGCGGATCGAGTGGCAGTCGTACACGACCAGCGCCGGGTGCAGGCCGCGCAGCCGCGCGATCTCCTCTTCTATAGCGCGGTGATACGGCTCGAAGTACTCGCGCCGGCGTGCGGCGACCTCCGCGGGGGAGGGGGCGCAGCCGGCGCGGTACAGGGGCTCGCCGTCGAAGGTAGTCGTGGGACACAGCTCGGTGGTGGCCTGGCCGGGGTAGAGCGAGGCGCCCGACGGGTCACGATTCGGATCGATGACGGTGCGCGAGATGCCGGTGCGCACGATGCTCGCGCCGAGACCCTGCGCAAACCCATACAGCCGCTCGATCCACCAGTCGGTATCCTTGCGCGCCAGCCACGGGGAGGCGAGGGCCGCTTCCACCGCCGCCGGTATGTGGGTGCCGGTGTGCGGCATGCACAGCAGCAGGGGCGCAGAGCCGCGCTGCACCGTGAGCCACTCGGCTCCGGACTCCTCGATCATCGGGCCGAACCCTCCTTCAGCTGGGTGGTCGTGCCATTTTGAATCGAAGCAACACGGAATGGATGTTGCGACCCGCCGGCGAATTGCGCAATTGTTACAATAGAGTAAGAGCGGCAACGACAATGAATGGTCCCACTGATCCTGTCTCGGTCACGCGCACTGTGCGGCTGAAGGTCAAACCCGAGGCACGCGCGTGGCTGAACGCCGCGGCAACCGAAGTCAATGCCGTGTGGAACTGGGCGAATGAAGTAAGCGCTAAGGCAGCGCGGCCCTTCGCGGGCAAGCCGAAGTGGTTAAGTGGGTTTGACCTGAACAACCTATCCGCCGGCGCGACGGAGTGTTTTGAGAAGATCGGCGCCGATACGATTCAGCGTGTGAACGGCGAGTATGCCGCGAAGCGTCGAGGAGCCAAGCGTTGCCGATTGCGCTGGCGTGTGAGCCGGGGCCCACGCCGTTCACTCGGCTGGGTGCCCTTCAAGGCAGCAAGCATCAAGCGCAAGGACAAGGCCATGCGCTTCTGCGGCAAGACGTTTCGGGTGTTCGAGCCTGAACGTCTGGAAGGCGTGAAATGGCGGCAGGGCTGCTTTGCGCAGGATGCGGTGGGGGACTGGTGGTTGTGCTTGCCCCTATTGGTGCGGGTCGTTCAGACCGTTGCGCCCTACGAACACGTCGGGATTGATCTCGGGTTGAAGGACGTGGCGGTCACTAGTGATGGTGATCGGTGCGCAGCCGGCGCCTTCTACCGCGGCATTGAGCGGCAGATTGCCCTGGCTCAGCGTCGCGGCCATCGGCGCCGGGTCAAGCACTTGCACAGGCGGGCAGCAAACCGCCGCAAAGACGCTTTGCACAAGTTCAGCCGCCAGATGGTGGATCGATATCAGAACATCGTTGTAGGAGACGTGAGCAGTACTCAACTTGCACAGACGCGAATGGCGAAGGCCGTGCTGGATAGCGGCTGGGGAATGCTCAGGCAGATGCTGCAGTATAAAGGCGAGCACGCCGGCAGGTCTGTATCAGTTGTCTGCGAGAGGTACACCAGCCGCGCCTGTTCGTCCTGCGGATCGCTGACTGGACCGGAGGGCGTCAACGGGCTGTGTGTAAGACGGTGGACGTGTGTCGACTGTGGTGAGTCGCACGATCGGGACGTGAATGCGGCCCGGAACATCCTCCGTTGCGCCGAGGCGTCGGCGTCCGTGAGCGGGAACGAGCCATCGCACTTGCGAGTTCCGCCGAGCAGAGCTCCGGCTCTCGGGCAGGGATTGAAAAAGCAAGGGCGGCGTCACGAGCACCGGAATGTAGCGCATGGCGAGCCTGTGGTTTGAATCGGCGCTGCTGCCGCAGGGTTGGGCGCGGGGCGTGCGCTTCAGTGCCACCGGCGCATACATCGAGCGCGTTACCGAGAACGCGGCGCCGGCGCCGACCGATGAGCGCCATGCGATCGCGCTGCCCGGACTCCCCAACCTGCACAGCCACGCTTTCCAGCGGGGTCTTGCGGGGCTTACCGAGCGCCGCGGACCCGGGGGCGACAGCTTCTGGAGCTGGCGTGAGCTCATGTACCGCTTCGTCGAGAACATCGATCCGGACGAGTTCGAGGCGATCAGCGCGCTCGCGTTCGCGGAGATGCTCGAGGGGGGCTTCACGCACGTCGGAGAGTTTCACTACCTGCACCACGATCGCGGCGGTGTGCCGTTCGCGGACCCTGGCGAGCTCGCTGGACGCCTCGTCGCGGCGGCAAGCCACACGGGCATCGGACTGACGCTGCTGCCGACTTTCTACGCGCACAGCGGCTTTGGCGGCACCGCGCCCACCCTCAGGCAGCGCCGCTTCATCAACGATCCGGAGCGCTTCGCGCGCATCGTCGAGGCCAGCCGCAAGGCGGTGCGCACGCTCGCCGGGGCGGGCGTGGGCGTGGCGCCCCACAGCCTGCGCGCGGTGACTCCCGAGGAGCTGCGCGCCGTGGTGCAGCTCGCGCACGGCGGCCTCATCCACATCCATATCGCGGAACAGTCCCGCGAGGTCGAGGAGTGCGTGGCCTGGAGCGGCCGCCGGCCCGTCGAATGGCTGCTCGATGCCCAGGCGGTCGATGAACGCTGGTGCCTGGTGCACGCGACGCACGCCACACCTGCCGAGCTCGCGGGCGTCGCGTCGCGGCGCGCCGTGGTCGGCCTGTGTCCGCTGACCGAAGCGAGTCTCGGCGATGGGACATTCCCGGCGGCGGCCTTCCTCGCGCAGCTCGGCCGCATCGGCATCGGCAGCGATTCCAACATCCTGCTGGATGCCGCCGAGGAGCTGCGCAGCCTCGAGTACTCCCAGCGCCTGCAGCAACGCGCGCGCAACATCCTCGCCTCGGGCGCCGGCGCTTCGACCGGACGCTGCCTGTTCGATGCAGCGCTCGCCGGTGGCCGCCAGGTCCTGCAGGCCGGCACCCCCGGGCCGGGGCGTCCGGCGGGACTGGTCGCGGGAGCGCTGCTGGATGTGGTGAGCCTCGCGAGCACTCATCCGGCACTTCTCGAGCGGCGCGACGATGAGATCCTGGACAGCTGGATCTTTGCCGGTGGCCGCGGCGTCATCGACTGCGTGTGGCGCGCCGGCGTCAAGGTCGTGAGTAACGGGCGGCATCACAACCGTGACGCGATCCTGGCACGCTACGCCCGCGCACTGCAGCGGCTGCGCGCCTCCGAGACCACGCCATGATGAGGAAAATCTCCGCCGCCCTGCTGGCCATCGTCGGCGCCATCGCCATCGGCGGGGTGGCGCTGCAGAGGCACGAGCCGATCAATGCTCTGTGGATCCTCACCGCGGCGGTGTGCGTCTATCTGCTGGGGTACCGCTTCTACGCCGCCTGGATCGCGGCCCGCGTGC
>WNFR01000560.1_pt1 | contig 44028 bp, 31 predicted proteins | sample 5400221 | NCBI WGS metagenome assembly WNFR01 (sample SAMN13153357, study PRJNA577476) | soil metagenome | isolation source: 40 cm soil under Madrone tree | place: USA:California | collected 2016-06-14 | reverse complement strand
ATTGCGTTCATGCCTGCGCGCGTTCTGCTGCAGGATTTTACGGGAGTTCCGGCGATCGTGGATTTGGCGGCGATGCGCGAAGCCGTCAAGAAAATGGGTGGAAACCCAAAACGAATCAATCCGCTGTTCCCTGCTGAGTTGGTGATCGATCATTCGGTGCAGGTGGACGCTTTTGGAAATGTGGACGCGTTCGGGTTGAACGCGCAAATGGAGTTTCGGCGCAACGGAGAGCGGTATGCATTTTTGCGTTGGGGACAAACGGCATTTCAGAATTTCAAAGTGGTACCGCCGGAAACGGGGATTTGCCATCAGGTGAATCTGGAATATCTGGCGCGGGTGGTTTGCGCGGTGCCGTCTGGCAACCGATTCCAAGCGTATCCGGATTCGCTGGTGGGAACCGATTCGCATACCACGATGGTGAACGCCCTTGGAGTGTTCGGCTGGGGCGTGGGAGGGATTGAAGCCGAAGCGGCGATGCTGGGGCAGCCGAGTTCGATGCTGGTTCCCGCGGTGGTGGGATTCAAGCTGCACGGAAAACTGCCGGAGGGCGCAACGGCGACGGATCTGGTGCTGACCGTGACGGAAATGTTGCGAAAAAGAGGCGTGGTCGGAAAGTTTGTGGAGTTTTACGGCAGCGGACTTTCGACGCTGAGCGTTCCGGACCGCGCTACCATCGCCAACATGGCGCCAGAGTATGGCGCGACCATGGGATTCTTCCCGGTCGACCGGGAGACGTTGGCGTATTTGGAGTTTACGGCGCGGCCGCACGAGCAAATAGCGCTAGTGGAAGCCTACTGCAAGGAACAAGGGTTGTTTCGCACGGACGAGACCGCCGATCCGGCGTTCTCCGATACGTTGTCGCTCGATTTGGGAACGGTGGAACCGACGATTGCGGGACCGAAGCGTCCGCAGGACCGTGTTGCGCTGCACGCGGCGAAAAATTCATTCACGAAAATTGTGCAAGGTTCGCCGGCAAAACACGTGCAAGTGGGGGGCAACGGAGATTCGTTCGAATTGTCGAGCGGCGCAGTAGTGATTGCGGCGATTACCAGTTGCACCAACACCTCGAATCCTTCGCTGATGCTGGGCGCGGGATTGCTGGCGAAGAAAGCAGTCGAGCGCGGTCTGCAAGTGAAACCGTGGGTAAAGACCAGCCTGGCACCGGGCTCGAAAGTGGTGACAGACTATTTGTTGAAAGCCGGATTGACGGAATATCTGGACAAACTAAAATTCAATTTAGTGGGCTACGGCTGCACGACTTGTATCGGCAATAGCGGTCCGTTGCCTGAAGCGATCGGCGCAGCGATCAAAGAAAATAATATGGTTGCGGTTGCGGTGTTGAGTGGCAATCGCAATTTTGAAGGGCGCATCCATCCGCTGGTGCGCGCGAATTATCTGGCATCGCCGCCGCTGGTGGTGGCTTACGCGCTGGCGGGAAGAATGGATTTGGATTTGACGACCGAGCCGCTGGGAACGGATTCGGCTGGAAAGCCGGTTTATCTGCGCGAGCTATGGCCAACGCCGCAGGAGGTGGAAACAACAGTGCGGGAAGCGGTGACCAAGGAACAGTACAAGAAGCAGTACGCGGCGGTGTATGAAGGCGACGAACATTGGAAGGGCATGTCTGTGCCGCTGGGCGATCTGTATGAGTGGGATGCGAAGTCCACGTACATCAAATTGCCGCCATATTTCGAAAATATGTCGAAGACGGCTGCGCCCCTGGCCGATGTTCACGCCGCGCGGGTGCTGGCGGTGCTGGGCGACAGCATTACGACGGACCATATTTCGCCGGCGGGATCGATTGGAGCGGATTCTCCTGCGGGGAAATATTTGATCGCGAATGGTGTGAAGGCGCACGAGTTTAATTCCTATGGATCGCGGCGCGGAAATCATGAGGTGATGGCGCGCGGCACGTTTGCGAATATCCGGTTGAAGAATCAACTGGCGCCGGGGACAGAAGGTGGCTGGACGACGTACCAGCCGGGCGGCGAGCAGATGAGTATCTATGATGCTTCGGTGAAATATCGCGAGGCGGGCGTGCCGTTGATCATTCTGGCTGGGAAAGAGTATGGATCGGGTTCGTCGCGCGACTGGGCTGCTAAAGGCCCGAAGTTGCTGGGCGTGCGCGCGGTGATTGCGGAAAGCTACGAGCGGATTCATCGCAGCAATTTGGTGGGGATGGGAATTCTGCCGCTGGAGTTTAAGGCGGGCGAGAATCGCGAGACCCTCGGATTGACCGGAAAAGAGACATTTGAGATCACCGGCGTCACCGCTCTTGCGCCGCGGATTCATATCAATGTTGCGACGATGAGCGAGGATGGAAGCGCGAAACAATTTACCGTGGTGGCCCGCGTAGATACGCCGGAAGAGGTGGCGTATTACCAGAACGGCGGGATCTTGACGTACGTATTGCGGCAGATGATTTAGCGAATTCGTTTGGTGGCGAGTGGAAGCGGAGGAATTGTGGCGCGCCTGCGGCGCTCTTTCCTTCGTTCCTTTCGTACCCTGGAACTTGCCGGCTGGGCTAGCTTGTTTCGCGCCTGCGGCGCTTGGCTGTTTCAATCCCTCATTTTCACGATGCCATCCATGAATTGAAGAAAATCCATCCGCGGTCTATGATGCGCGGGCGCGAGCTATACAGCATGCGCTGGAAAACTTTTTCTTTCAGAACTCGAAGAGGTTGACGTGAGACATCGAATTTTCGTGGTGCTGGGACTCCTGCTTGGTTTCGCATGCGTGCTATCGGCGCAACGAACGCCGGTGCCGGAAGCTGTTACTGCGATCAAAGCGGGTCATGTAATTGATGTGGAAGGCGGGCGCGTGCTGGAAAAGCAGATTATTTTGCTGCGCGGGAAGAGGATTGAGGCGATGGGCGCCGAGCTAAAAATTCCAGCGGGCGCAAAGATTCTGGATTTTTCTGCAAAGACGGTCTTGCCGGGACTGATTGATTGCCACACACATCTGGCGGACGGAGCACACGACGACGGCGGGGATCCCACATCGCAACTGAAAAAGACTGCGTCGCAAGTGGTGCTGGAGTCCGTTCCCAATGCGCGGATGACACTGGAATCGGGATTTACGACGGTGCGCGACGTGGGCGTGTATCGTGCGTTGAATGATATCGCTCTGCGCGATGCCATCCAGCACGGATATATCGTGGGGCCGCGGATGTTTGTGGCTGGAGCATACATCACGATCACCGGAGGAGCGGGCGCGATGACTGGCTTTGCGCCGGATATCAAGCTGCCATGGGATTTTAATTACGGTGAAGCGAACAGTCCGTGGGAGGTGCGACAGAAAGTTCGTCTGCTGGCGCATGACGGAGTGGATCACATCAAAGTTCTTTCCACTGGTGCCGTACTCACACATGGCAGCAATCCGAACGCGCAAGAATTCACGCTGAAGGAATTGCAAGCAGCGGTTTCGGAAGCAAACAATTTTGGATTGCGAGTGGCAGCGCACGCTCATGCACCACAAGGAATCAAGAACGCGATCCGTGCAGGAGTAGCTTCCGTGGAGCACGCGACTTTGATTGACGACGAGGGCATCGCGCTTGCCAAGGAGCATGGCACGTACTTGGATATGGATATCTATGATGACGAATGCATTCAGGCGGCCGGGAAAACTGGCAGCATGCCTGCGGATTTTCTGGAGCATGATCGCGACCTTGGCGAAATTCAGCGGCGGAATTTTACCAAGGCGGTGCGGGCCGGAATCAAAATGACGTTTGGCACGGACGCGGGAGTTTGTCCGTATGACGTCGCGGCGCGCCAGTTCGTGTTTATGGTGAAGTACGGCATGACGCCGATGCAGGCTATTCAGGCGGCGACGATCAATGCAGCGACGCTGATTGGCAAGCCGGAAGAGTTTGGCTCGATTCGCGCTGGGAAATTCGCAGATTTAATTGCGGTAGACGGCGATCCGATTGCGGATATCCGGCAACTGGAGCATGTGACGTTTGTGATGAAGGAAGGCGTGGTTTACAAGCAATAAATACTGGGCCTTCCTGATGAGCGCCTACAGGAATCGTCATAGGATGCGCGCGAACGTAGAGAGATTCCTGGTTACGCTCGGAATGACGGCCAATTTTAAGTGGCTAGGCTTATTTCGCGGCGGGCCGCGGCGCGGCTTCTGCGGCTTTCCTGATAAAAACGAAGAAGAGCACAACGCCGAGCAGTACCGACGCTATGCTGGCGGCTTGAGCGTTGGACATGCCGAAGAACGAACGCGGGTTGAGGCGAATGATTTCGACGAGAAAACGCGCGATGCCAGTGAAAACGAGATAGCCACAGAAGACGAAGCCTGCGGATTTCTTCTGTTGCAGCACAGATGCGCCTATTCGCCACAGCACATAAGCGATCAGCAGCCACACGAAAAATTCGTACAGCGGCGTGGGATGAACGCGGCAATTCGCAGGCCAGCCCTGCTGCACGCAGGTCTCCGTGGTGGGAACAACGCCGATCGGGAAACTCATGCCCCAGGGGAGATTGGTGGGAATTCCGTAATCGCCATCGCCGCTGAGGAGGCAGCCAATGCGTCCGATGGCGTAACCGACACAGGCCGCTGGACTGCAAGCGTCCAGAAATGTGAGCGTGGGGATTTTTTCCCGCCGGCTGAGAATTAGGAGCGCAGCAAAGCCGCCGAGAAATCCACCAAACCATGCAAAGCCAAAGCGGCTGATCAGTTGCGGCCATGGGTTCGCAAAAAATTCGGAGGGCGATTCCAGGACGTGATAGAGCCGGGCACCGACAATTCCTGCCAAGCCCGCGATGCCGATGATCAGGAATGCGTCGGTGCGAATTCCGCGGCGGCGAAAATCGGCTTGCAGAATGTAGGATGCGACTAACAAGCCAGTGGCAACCATCAAGCCGAAGGTTGGCAGGCTGAGTGGACCGAGATGAAGGTATGGGATCATTTATGTTTGGGAATTGGCTCGTGAAAAGTATACATGAGCGGTTCAGGAAGCTTTTGATGCCGAGCCTGGGCGGCTCCGATGCATGGCGATTCCGATCAGGAGCCAAATGGCGAGAGCGATCCATTCTGCCTGCGTAAAATGTCCGGGAAATTTCGGAATGACTTTCATCGCGACAAGGAGCAATGCCACGATTGCTCCGATTGCCGCGATGAGTCGCGTGACAAGACGAGTCTCGACCAGTAAGAGCGAGATACATGCAGCGAACCAGCCGGAGGCGCAGGCCATCGAGCCGACTTCGGTCACGGGAACCAGCAACGAGTCGCCGAGAGCGAGACCCGCGAGGGTGGCGAAGGCTACACCGGCGATGGCGATGGACGGAGTCTGAAACGATGGATGGATGGCAGCGAAACGCGCTGGAATCGTGCCGCGCCTGCCGAAAGAAAACAGCAAGCGGCTGGCGGCAACAAAATTTCCGTTGAAGCACTGAAATAGACCGAACATGGCCGCGATGAGGATGAGACGCACCGGCCATTGCGATCCCATCACTTGCCCGAACGCGGCGGCGGTGGCGAACCGCTGGCCAAGCAGAGTCCGCCAAGGCGCGACAAATGAAACGGCAGCAATCACAGCTACGTAGAACGCCGCGCCCACAAAGAGTGCCAGCACGATGGCGCGGAAAAAGTCCTGCGAACGGAACTTCTTGTGAGCTTCTTCGGCAGCTTTGGGAACGGATTCGAACCCAGTCATGAAGTACGGAACGATCTGCAAGACCAGCAATACAGAAACAAGCGGCGCTGCGGAAAAGCCGGGATGAAAATTGCTCGCCGAACCGTGCAGGGCGCCCGCTACCGCGACAATTGCGAACAAAACCAGTACCGCCGTCGTCGCCAAACCCTGAAACGTGGCACTGACTCGAATGCCACGATAGTTCAGCGCGGCCAGGAACAGCGTCATAATTATTCCCAGCAAGAGCCGTGGCAAAAATACCGGCTCGCCTGCGATGCGATAAATCTCAAATGAATTCAGAGACGGGACCAGGTAGCCCGCGAGTTTTCCCACGGCCACCGCTTCCCACGGGCACACGATCAAATAGGCGAGAAGCATAATCCAGCCCGTGAAGTAGCTCACAAGCGGCGGAAAAACTTGCGCAGTGTAAGCGGCCTCACCGGCGGCATCGGGCAAGCGCTGGACCCATTGGCCGTAAACATACCCAATCGGAAGAAGCAGAAGGCCGCCGATAAATAATCGTGCAGTTCTAATTTGCGCGCCAGGACGGTCATATGCGAGTTCGCCGAAGCATTGTGGAGCGGGGATTGTAGCCGGGTTTCACAAAAGCCGCCAGAAAGGAAAGCGAAGTAGCCATTCCAACGGAATGCAGGCCGTACTACACTCGGTGACGCCATGAAAATCAAAAAATTGATCAAAGAAGCGGCTGAAATCGCCGAACCGTATCGAATCACGAACGGGGGAAAATTCCGTCTCAAGGACTATGACCCGGCAGATACCGGCGGAATGAAGGATAAGGAAAAAGCGCTGAATATGCTGGAGCAAGGCGTAAAACTTCTTTCGCACTTGCAGGAGAAGCTCTACGCGCAGGATCAATGGGCTGCCCTGCTGATATTTCAAGCCATGGACGCAGCGGGAAAAGATGGCGCGATCAAGCATGTGATGTCCGGCGTCAATCCCGAGGGTTGCCAAGTCACATCGTTCAAAGCTCCATCGCACGAGGAACTCGATCACGATTATCTGTGGCGAACCCACAAGGCGATTCCGGAACGGGGCAAAATCGGAATTTTCAACCGTTCGTACTACGAAGAGGTGCTGGTGGTACGGGTTCACGAAGCGTTGCTGGACACGGAGCAACTGCCGAAAGAAATGCGCGGAAAGGGTATCTGGGAGGATCGCTACCAGGACATCAACAACTTCGAGAAATATCTGGTGAGCAATGGCCTGGTGGTGCTGAAATTTTTTCTGCACCTTTCAAAAAGTGAGCAGAAAAAACGCTTCCTGGAACGGCTGGAGATGCCGGAGAAAAACTGGAAATTCTCGATGGCTGATGTGAAAGAGCGCGGCTACTGGAAGGACTATCAGAAAGCGTATGAGGAGATGATCCAGAATACCGCGACGAAACAGGCGCCGTGGTACGTGATCCCCGCAGACAACAAATGGTTCACGCGACTGGCGGTGGCGGCGGCGACGATTGATGTATTGGATTCGCTGGACCTGCAGTTTCCCGAAGTGGACAAGGAAAAGAAGAAAGAGCTGGCGAAAGTGCGCCAGGCACTGATTCGTGGCGAAGAATAGCGACTGTAAGGCGCTGCTGAAGTAAACTGTCGCGGTCTAAAATCGTACGGTTACAGGAGAGGCTGGGCGATGAAACAAGTTGCGGCAGTGATCGGGGCGGGATTTGTCGGAAAGGCGCACATCGAAGCTTTGCGAAGGTTGCCGGTTCCGGTGCGCGGAACGTTGGTGAGTTCCGGCGAACGCAGCACGGCCGCGGCAAAGGCGCTCGGACTAGACCGCGCTTACCGAAGCGTGGATGAAATCGCATCCGATCCCGAAATTACGGCGGTGCATATCTGTACGCCGAATTACGTTCATTTCGAGCAGGCTGCGAAGTTGATGCGCGCCGGGAAGCACGTGCTATGCGAAAAACCGCTGGCGATGGACTCGCGCGAAACCGCAACCCTGGTGGCTCTGGCAAAAGAAACGAATCGCGTAGGCGGAGTGGCTCACAATTTGCGGTATTACCCGCTGTGTGTGCAGGCGAAAGCGCTGATAGAATCGGGCGCGATCGGACAAGTGAAACTGGTCCATGGCGGATTTCTGCAGGACTGGCTTACGTATCCGACAGACTGGAACTGGCGGCTGGAATCGAAACTTGGCGGCGAATTGCGCGCGGTGTCCGACATCGGCACGCACTGGCTAGATTTAATTCAGTGGATCACTGGACAGAAAGTGGAGGAGCTTTGCGCGGATCTGGCAACGGTGGTTCCGGTGCGGCTCAAACCGCGCGGCCACGTGGAGTCGTTTTCGTCCGCGAAAAATGTTGCGACGGATGAGATGCCGATCGAGACGGACGACTACGCGTCAGTGCTGGTGCATCTGGACCATGGCGCGAAAGGAGTCTTCACCGTTTCGCAAGTAAGTGCGGGGCGGAAGTGCAAACTCCATTTCGAGATCAACGGAACCGAGGGTTCGCTGGGATGGAATGCCGAAGAGCCGAACACGTTGTGGATCGGACGGCGGAATGAAGCGAACGAAATCTTGATTAAAGACCCGTCGCTGTTGGCTCCTGCTGCGCGACCATATGCTGCTTATCCGGGCGGACACGCCGAAGGGTATCCCGATACGTTTGTGCAGCTCTTCCACGATTACTACAACTACCTGGATGCAGGCGATTTTGAGGCGCCGCGGAAATTCCCGACCTTCGCGACAGGGCACGAGGAATTAATTTTGTGCGAAGCGATTCAGAAGAGCGCACACGAACGTGGCTGGACGAAACTGCACTGGGACTAGCGGGTTTCGGGCTTCGCATTTCGAGATGTGACGCGTTTGCAATTTTAAGGAAGTTGAGCGGTCGCGGTGCTGGCTCTCCCATCGCCGTACATCTGCCTTGGACCCCGCAGGGGCGCCACCTCAAGTTGCCAGAAAAGGAAGCTCAAGATGTCGGTGAACTCCTCGATGGTTTTTTTGACGGGGCGGCCACCGGAGTGTCCGGATTTGGTGTCGTAGAGGAGCAGGATTGGGTTTTTCGACCCGTTGGCAGCTTGTAGACGCGCAGCCATCTTGCGAGCGTGCAGGGGAGCGACACGGGTATCCCCATCGCCAGTGACAAAGAGCGTCGCGGGATATTTCGTTCCTTGCACTACGCGGTGGTAGGGAGAATAGGCATAAAGAAATTTGAATTGATCCAGGTTTTCAGAGCTGCCGTATTCAGATACCCAGTAGGGGCCTTCCAGGAATTTCTGGAAGCGCAGCATGTCCAATAGCGGATAGGAACACACCACGGCGCGGAAAAGCTCCGGGCGCTGAGTGATCGCCGCACCCATCAGCAATCCGCCGTTACTTACCCCCAAAATAGCGAGTTTGGAAGTAGCCGTGTATTTTTGCGCGATCAAATACTCGGCAGCCGCAAAAAAATCATCGAATACGGTCTGCTTCTTTTCAAACATTCCAGCATGGTGCCACGCTTCGCCAAACTCACCTCCGCCCCGGAGATTTGCATCGGCGTAAATTCCGCCATGCTCTACCCAGAGCAGAGCCAGCGGCCAGTAATTCGGCGTTTCGCTCACGTCGAAGCCGCCGTATCCAGTGAGAAGTACCGGATTTGAAGCGTCAAGCTTCAGACCCTTCTTGTGAAACAGAAACATCGGAATGCGAGTCTTGTCTTTGGAGGGATACCAAACCTGCTCTATTTCCAAACCTGAGGCGTCAAACACCTCTTTATTCCTGGCCCAAATCTCCGATTTCGCCTCGTTAACGTTGTAACGAAATATGGCGGGGGCCGAATCGTACGATTCGAATGAATAAAAAAACTCTGAGCTTTCCCATCGCCCGGAAGGGAAGCTCACCGAACCGAGCGAGGGAAGAGCGATGGAGGATTCGAATTTTCCGGTCGCATCAAAGACTTTTAATTCAGACGACGCGTTGTGGGTGTATTGGCAGACGAGCTTGCCGCCTGCAGCGGCGATTCCTTCAAGGTGAACATTGCCTTCGGGAACCAAGTCTCGCCAGTGTTCGCGTTGCGGAGTAGCTAGGTCCGCGGAAACGACGCGCCACTGTGGCGCCTTCCAATTTGTAAAGATGAAAAGACGATTTCCGGCAAAGCTCGGAAAGAAGAGCGCCTTTTCGTTGTTCATTGCGGCCAACACTGGCTTCTTTTCCCTTACGTTCTGAACGTAGATCTCGGATTGCTCAGAGCCCGACCCATAAATCACGAGGTAAACAAGGAAAGTGCCGTCCTCCGATAATTGCAGCGCTAGAATTTTGTCTTTGCCGAGATTCTGACCGAAGATTACCGGGTCTTGGGCTGGGTCATCCCCCATGCGGTGATAAAAGGCGCGAGGACCATCCGGCGTAACACGCGAATAGTAAAGCGCCTTGTTATCCGGAGTGGGCTCTACGCCAAAGTACTGTTCCTTCGGGAACGCGTCGGGGAGAGTTGTCTTGGTATCAACTTCGAGGACGCGCAAAGTGACTTGGTCCTGTCCGCCGTCACGCCGTCCGTAAAAAACAAACTTGCCGTCGCGACTCACATTTTCAAGAGAAACACTTGCAGAGTGGTCGGCGCTCCAAGGAAGAGGATCAATCAGGATTTCCTCGGGTGCATTCGGCCCTCGCCGGATATAAAGAAGCGAAAGATCCCCTCCGGCGGGGCGCTTGCGAAAGAAATAACGGCCACCGCGCTCGGTGGGAGATTCGTAGGAATCGGTGTGTAGCAATTCCCCGAGGCGCGTGCTGACGGATGCACGATCCGCCACCGAGGAAAGAGCGGCTTCGGTGCACTTTTGCTGCGTTGCGATCCACGCGCGTGTCTCAGGGCTGTCCTGATCTTCTAGCCAGCGGTAGGGATCGGCGACGATGGTATCGCCGTAGGTATCTTGCACCGAGTCGATACGCGCTTGCGGAGGACACTTTGGCGCGAATGAGGAAGCCTGCGCCGACAGGAAGCCAGGTGCAAATATGCAGAGTACGACGCCCGATGTCGCACGAGCGAACCACCGGTTCCTGATGGCCCATGAAGAATTCCGCGACCCTTGATCACACTTTGCGCTCACAGATTCCTCCTGCACAGCTACATGAGGATACCGGCTTCGCCGAGACACGGCAGCTTAGGTCGGCTGTGTGGCAATCTCAAGCGTTAGATTTCGAGGTTAGACGGACGCGCGCTTGGCGGTTCTCACTTCAAAACTGGAAAATGGTACTGCAGATCGGCTGGTAGTTTTCCGGACCGCTGACGCGTGTTGTACTCCAACTCATATTGCGTATGCGACGCGTCTTCGGGGTAGGCAGCACCGGGCTGGTATGGATAAGGCTTCAATCCGTGTTTCGGTAACGGTTCGACAGTGAATGCGTGCGCGGCGTAGAAGTCCATGTCTTTTTCGAAGCCATCGGCGTAGAAGAAATAATCGCGCGTCCAGCCTGCGGGAAGCGCGGGCAGTGACTTCGCGTCGAAATCCAGCTTTAGACCTTCGCCGGAACTGAAAATCACGAAGCGATCGTCGGCAGCGCGGAGCAAAGACTTCACATCGCCGTAGCGGGTGTAGTTCCCCGCCGCGCGGGCGTACGGCCCTGTCATGCTGCGTTTGGCATAGGAATACATCGTGTCGCTTGCCGGAGTTAGGCGAATTTCCTTCGGAAAGCCGAGAAAATCAAGCGAAGCGTTTGCTAAGGGAACTTCTGTTATGTGCACGGAGCGCTGCTCGGGGGTCTGGTCAATGCGAATCGCATCCCAATAGATTTTGAGATTGTTGACGATGCGAATGCGGCGCGTGCCTGTGGCAATCTTTCCGGTGAGATCGGCAATCATGGTGCGTTCGAGGCCAGCCGGGAAACCCATGTCATCAATAACGCGAATCCATTTGCCTTGCGCGTCCTGCGCTTCGACGTACGGCGGAATCACCTTGACTCCAGCCTGGTCGGCTGCATACATCGAAGTGGCAGTGAAATAATCGGTGTAGCCGTCGGCGATCAACCGCAGCGGCAGCCGGGGATTCCAGTCACCTAGGTCGAGTTCGATCCAGTGCAATCTTGCGAAACCCGCAAACGGTAATCCCTCAAAGCTGGTGACATATTTGCGGTCGCGTTTGGCAAGAAGCGGCAATACGTCGTTTCCACGATCGTCCCAGGCGCCAACCGGTGGATGCGCGTTGCTGCTTGGCACCACGCGAAATTCTGGAAACGGCGGATTGCTGGCAAAGCGCTCGTTGGGATAAACGTCGAAGCGCGCGGGATGATCGATTGCGAGCAGCTTCACTTGATCGAGATAGACGGTTTCTTCCATCGGCTCGAGAAAGCGGAAGCTGAGCTGGCCATCGCGTTGCTGCAAACTTTTTCCGGAGACTTTTAGATATTCGGTTGGATCGGGAACGTCGCGCTCCCCGGGCGCGACCCAGTGTCCGACGACGCCGGGGCCGATCATGTCGGCGATAAATTCGTATTCCTTGCCATTCCAGGAGAAGAGAACGGGGCAGGAACTACCGCGGCGATCGAGTTCGGCGACAGTCTGCGTTTTGCGGCCGTCGAGGCGAATCTCGTCCTGCGGTACGCCGGTAGGCCACAGAAGACGGACAACGTCCGCCCCTTTTTCGCGGCCCAGGCCAACGTGAATCGGCAAGGCGCTTTGGCCGAGGTAGCCCGAAGCTCCGGGGACCTCCCATTTTTGATAAAGTGAGCCGGCAAAAATTTCCACCTTCGTTCCGATGGCGCTCTTGTTGTCGTTGAGCGCTTTCAAATCGATTTGCATCCAGCCATTTTTTTCGGCGCCACGATTTTTTAACAACAGCGGAGCACCTTCGGTTTGAGTGACGAGTAGATCCACTCCGCCCGTTCCGGCAACGTCAGCAGCAACAATCGCTAGTGGTTTAGCTAGTTTGACAGAGTCGAGGCCTGCGTCTTTGGTCGCGTCAGCCCAATTCCCTGCCCCTAAATTTCGCAGCAGACGAAGTTCGCCGCCGTTTGCTCCTTCGCCAGCAGCAACCAGATCGATCCAGCCATCGTTGTCGTAATCGACTGCAGCGATTCCCGCACCGCTCTTCCAATTGAGCTCCGGCAGTGCAACACGCGCAAGGCCTTTGCCATCTTGGTTGCGCCATAAACTGATTCCTGGAGTGCCCGCGTGAGTGAACGCAAGGTCCATCCAACCGTCTTTGTCGAAATCGAATGACACAACACCAACCGCCGGCGCTAAACCCTCTTTCGCAAAATCGATTCCGGCAAGCGCTCTGAATTCACCCTCGCGCGGATTGAGCAGCACGGATGCGCCCTTCGCGCCTCCCGCTAAAATAAAATCTATGGCGCGATCGTTGTTGAAATCGGAAGTGACGACGCCAGCGCCCGTGGCTTCCGTGCCCAGCGCGGTTTCGGCCGACACGTCAGTGAATGTGCTGTTGCCATTGTTGCGCCACATCACGTTGTTCGCGGCGCTGCCCGGCTTAGCGGTGACGTAGAGATCAAGATCACCATCGTGGTCGTAGTCAACGAAGGTCAATCCCACGCAGCCTTTTTCACTGCGAATGTTCACCGACTTTGTCACGTCGGTAAATTTTCCCGCGCCATCGTTGTGGAAAAGATGCACGCCGTCGCTCATGCAAACGGCAAAATCAGTTTTGCCATCACTGTCGAAATCGCCGGCAGCACATCCTAGCCCGCTTCCGGTCAGAGTTAAGCCCGAGCCGCTAGTTTTATCTTCGAACTTTCCGCTGCCCGCATTGTGAAGGAGGTGCAGCGAACCATTTTCCGTTGCGCTTACCAGCAGGAGATCCGGTTTGCCGTCACCGTCATAATCGAAAAAACATGCGCCGGAGCTTGGTGCAGCGGCGATAGCTTGCGCCGCGTAGGCAACCGGAATCGCCGCCGGCGCTTTCAGCAAACCGTTCTTCGAGTATTCCGCCAGTGAAAATTTTCCCTGGTCGCCATAGCCGGCGCCGAATGGAGCGCCAAGATGCTGGGCAGTAATTTTTTGGAATTTCTGCAGATGCTCGCGCGCATTTTCTGTATCGCCTTTGCGCTGGTAAGCCCTGGCCAAACCAAACTCCGCTGAGGCATGGAACGGGAACACTGCAAGTGCGGACTGAAATGCAGCAATCGCAGCGTCATACTTCTGCAATTGCGTATTGAGATAGCCAATAAAATAAAACGCATCCGGCTCGGATGGAGCGATCTCGCTCACGCGTTGAAATGCGGCGATCGCTTTTCCCTGCTCGCCAACATCTTTGTAAACAAGGCCCAAGTTGTACCAGGCGTAAGGATCGCGAGGCAGCTTTTCCGATGCCTCCTGCAATGCTTTTTTGGCATCCTCGGATTTTTGCTGGCTCAACAGTGAAATGCCGAGATTCAATTTCGCCAGCGCGTAATCCGGCTGCGCTTTGAGCGCGGCCTCGAACTGCTTTTGTGCGTCGGCGAAACGCTGCTGGTTCATGTACGCGACGCCGATGCTGTTCAGCCGTGCGGCTTCGGCGTTGTCTGGGTCGCGAGCGGCAGCATTGGAGCCGATCGAAAAAGTCGCAAGCGATTTTCTGGCTGCGAACACACCGCTGAGCGGCAGCGCAATTCCGAGCACCACCACAATAAATTCGGCAAATGGGTACGCAGAGCGAATGCGCTTTCGCATAGTGACGAAGTTTTCCAGTCTTGGGCGATGAGAGACGGCAGTTACTGCAGCGCGAGCCCCAACCAATTCTCGCGACGTTCGTCATGGCCGTCAACGGCTTTCGCAGGCTTTGCCGAGCTGCGCTTGACGCTCTCGCTCTCCGCTCTTAGTCTCGAAATAGAAAAAATGACCGCCCTCCACTACTTGTCTCTCGTCGAACTCGCGGAGAAAATCAAGGCCCGCGCGATTTCCCCGTGCGAAGTCATAGATCAACATTTAGCGCGGATCGCCGAATTCGAACCGCGATTGAGCGCATTCGTGCATATCGATGAAGCTACCGCTCGCGAACAGGCACGAGCCGCGGAAATCGCGGCGATGCGGGGCGAACCGCTGGGCGTGCTGCACGGTGTACCGCTAACGGTGAAGAGCTGTATCGACGTGGCGGGCTGGCCGTGCGCGGCAGGTTCGCTGCTGCGCAAAAATTACCATCCCAGCAGCGACGCGGTACTTGTGCAGCGGCTGCGCAGAGCCGGTGCAATTTTGCTAGGCAATACGAACACTCCGGAATTTCTGATGGCGTACGAAACCGACAATTTGCTCGCCGGAAAAACGAGCAATCCGTGGAATGCGGCATATTCGTCGGGCGGATCGAGCGGCGGCGAAGCTGCAGCCATTGCGTCAGGATGTTCTGCAGGCGGAGTCGGCAGCGATGGCGGCGGTTCGATTCGCGTGCCGGCACACTTCTGTGGCATCTGCGGACTGAAGCCGACGCCGGGGAGCATTCCTTCGAACGGACACTATCCGGCCAGCAACAGCGCGTTCGGATGGCTAGGCGTGGTCGGGCCGATGGCTCGCACCGTGGGCGAGCTAAAAGTTTTATTCGAAGTTTTGCGGGGACCTGACGCGGGCGATGCGTTGACAATTCCGCTGCGCACTTTCGACGATACATCGTTGCGTTCCAAAAATATACGAATCGGGATCCTGGAGGGCCATGGACTTGGAGCAGTCACACCTGAAACGCAACTCGCTGCCAGACAAGCTGCTCAGCTTCTCGCCTATCAGGGATTTATTCTGGAACCATTCCGCCTGAATAATCTCGAATGCGTGCTTGAGCTCTGGTGGTTTTTTTTCGGCACAGTGATCAGCGAACTCTTCCAGGAAGAAATTCGCGGCCGCCAAGAGCTACTCAGTCCGCTGTTTCACGATTACCTCGACGCCGCGCGCTGCTCTTCACCCGAGCCGCCCATGACGATGGCGCGCTTGGTAGAAATGTGTGAAGCGCGCGACCACGAGCGAGCTCACATTCTGGGCGCGATGAACGACACTCCAATTCTTTTGTCACCTGTATGCACTGCACCAGCGTTTCGTCACGGAGAAGGCAACTGGAATCCGTGTACAGGTTATCGAGACACGATGCGACATTCGCAGTGGCTGAATTTGGCAGGCTTCCCGGGAGTCAGCGTGCCAATGGGACAGTCGCCCGAAGGCCTGCCAATCGGCGTTCAATTGATCGGGCGCCCGTTCGAAGACCAGCTAGTACTCGCCGTCGCAGAACAACTTGAAACCGCGCGCGGCGCATGGCGTTTTCCACCACTGGGATAGACCCTCAGCTATTGGTCCCGAGTCAGCTCAGGGCTGGGTACCAATTGCTCGTCCATTTTCACGCGTTCCTCGGCTAGCCCTGAGGCAAATAACTCTTTAGCCTTGGTCAGTTCGTCTTGCCCCTCCTGCTTGCGCCCGAGCCGCAACAATACCTGCCCGCGGAGCAGATGGACGTTACGATTCTTCGGTGCGTATTTCACCGCGACGTCTAATTCCTGTAGAGCTTTCGCTTCCTCTCCGTGCCGATGCATGATTCGTGCAACTTCCAAGCGCGACATGGGCAGCCGTGGGTCGCGCTTCAATGCTTCACGGTATTCCGCAAGCGCCTCGTCTTCTTTCCCGGTTTCCAGCATTATCCTAGCCAACTGTTCGTAGCTATAGGGCATATCCGGATCGATGGTGGTCTCCTTGAGAAATTCCGTCACCGCCTTCTCATGGTCCTGCAAGTGCTCGTAGGCCATCCCCAGATTGAAATGTAGAAATGAGAAGTTCGGATCAGCGGCTTCCACCTTTTTGAATTCTTCCAGGGCCTTTTGGTCGTCGCTGCGGTTCAATAGCGCTTTCCCCATCAACAAGTGAAACTGCGGCGTGTCGCCGCCCACTTCCACAAGCCGCTGCGACGCCTTCTGGTCCAATTCTTTGTTGCCGGAATAAAACGCCGAAATTCCTAGGACATACAGATAAACAAACTGATCCGACATCTGCGCCCAGAGCGGTTCCAGCGTTTTCGTGGCATCCGCGTGCTGGCCCACAAACGAATAGCACAAGCCCAAGAGATAACGTGGCTGCGCTGCCTCCGGCTGGTCCCGCATAGCGGCGGATAGCGGCACAATCGCATCGGGATAGTTGCCGCGCTTGTACTCCGCCAAGCCGATATTGAGGCGAATGCCAGCCATCGTTGGCGCAAGTTTCTCGGCATGCCGCAATTCTCCCAATGCCTTGTCCCAGTTCTTCCGGCGCATTTCGATAACGCCGAGATTTACGTACGCCGCAGCTGCCCGCGGATCCGCTTGCAGCACTCTTCGAAACTCCACCTCCGCCGAGTCTAACTCGCCGGCCTGCAATGCGACCTGCCCTTGCTGAAAAGTCTTCGCCACATCGGCGTGCTCAACCTCGGCAGCCTGCTCCGGCACCCGGGCTAGCTCCCGCGCTTCCGTACGGCCCGCGGCAAGAAAAATCGTAAACGCCAAAGTGGTTATCCGCTTCATCGCCGGTAAGTTTCCGTCAAGCAATCGCTACATTCAAGCGCTCGCTGTCTTCGAGACCATTCTGCATCACGGCTCGCGCCTCATCGCTCTTTTTGCTTTTTCTTCTTTTCTCAGTGTCCCCATTGGCTGAGCGGACAAATCTCACCCCGTGTTCTTGTCCCATTTTAGCGCTTGACACGAACCAACTATTGCAGTATTAACTCGTTTTAATAAGGCAGTTTCGTGGTGTTCGTTCGGTCGAGTAGTGAGGGTGGCTCTAAGGGGTGGTGCTTTCCTTCCGGCTTGCTCCGGGGTGGGTTTTGCCGGGATCCCGTGCGTTGCCTCCTTTCACATCTTGAAGAATTCAATCTCTCTTGGAGGGACAAACGTGAAGGCATATCTTATTCCGTCGGTCTTGCTGCGAAGTTTTTGGCGAGCATCGCTTGTTCCGTGCATCGCCTTGATTACCCTCCTTTCGTTCTCACCGACCTCTCGGGCTCAAGATACCGGATACATCAGCGGTACCGTCACCGATAAATCCGGCGCGGCAGTTGCCGGCGCTGACGTGGTTGTCCGCAACACGGCAGGCAGCCTCACACGCACCACTACCACTAACGGCGACGGCGCGTACGTAGTGCCCGCTCTTCCCGGTGGCACTTATGACGTGTCCGTGAGCGCAAAGGGCTTTCAGAAGTACGTTGCACAAGCCGTAGTGTTAGACGTCGCGCAGAAGGCGCGCATCGACGTGCAACTTACGGTTGGATCCGTAAACGAAGAAGTCGTGGTCACGGGCGAAAATGTTGCCCAAGTGGAAACTTCATCCTCTGAACTAGGCGGCACCATTACTGGCAAGCAGATTGACCAACTCATGCTGAACGGTCGGAACTTTACGCAACTTGCTACCTTAACTCCAGGTGTCGTCAACCAGGGACCCGACGAGGCCGAGGTCGGCGTTACCAACATCTTCTTCAGCGTAAACGGCGGCCGCGAGGAATATAACAATTGGGAGCTGGACGGCGGCGACAACATGGACAACGGCAGCAATGCCACCCTCAACGTTTATCCCAGCCTTGAGGCCATTGCGGAATTTAAGGTACTCACCTCCAACTACGGCGCGCAATATGGCCGCAACGGCTCTGGAACTGTGGAAGTGGAAACCAAGTCCGGTGCCAGTGTCTTCCACGGCAGCGCGTATTATTACGGCCGCAATGAGGCCTTTAACGCGCGTTCGTTTGAAGAAGGAGCCGATCCCACGCAACCAAAAGCGCTATACAGAAAGCACGACTATGGTTACACGTTTAGTGGTCCATTCTTCATACCCAACCACTACAACTCGGACAAAAAGAAAACCTTTTTCTTCTGGTCGGAAGAATGGCGCAAGGAATCGAATCCCACGACGATTTTGCAAAGAGTACCTTCGGACGCCGAACGCGGCTTGGTGGGCGGCACCCAGGCCGGATTCGGAAACTTCAGCGATCTGTGTCCGGGCCCCGATTGTCCGAACGTTGCAGATCCTACTGCAGTACCCATCAGTTCCGTTGGCCAGGCGCTTACGAGCTTAATTCCTCAAGCAAACACCACCAACGGCGGTTTCCCCGCGGTTCTACAGACGGTTTCTCCGAGTACCACCTGGCGTGAGGAATTGGTTCGCGTCGATCACAACCTGACCGACAATTATCGCCTCACCTTCCGCTATATCCATGATTCCTGGCACACCGTGGTGCCAAATCCGCTGTGGGGCAACGGAAATTCCAATTTCCAAACCATTAATACAGATTTTGTCGGGCCCGGAACGAGCTTCGTCGCCAAGCTCACGGCGAACATCACACCCACTCTGCTCAATGAATTCGTCGCTAGCTATACCGGAGACCACATTTTCCTCACTGCGTTGAACAACCCACCGCTTCCTTCCCCCTTTGCCATGGGCGCGTTGTTCGACAACGGCTTCGGCGGAAAACTTCCGTCAATTCAACTCCAGAACAATGAAGCGTATGGCGGCAGTTTCGGTCAGGACACTGGTTACTTCCCCTGGGTCAATGCCAATCCCACTTACACTTACCGCGACAACGTCACCAAAATCCTGGGCACCCACACTCTGCAGTTCGGCGCCTATGCGGTCTTCGCACAGAAAAACGAAGCCAATTCTCCTGATGTGCAGGGCATCCTTACCTTCGACACGACTTCGACCTTCACCACCGGAAATGCTTACGCCGATTTGCTGTTGGGTCGTATAGGCAACTATAAACAGTGGAGCGCTCAGACTAAATATTACAATCGCTACAAAATCGTCGAGCCCTATTTCCAGGACGACTGGCGTGTGAATAAGCGTCTGACCCTGAACCTCGGCCTGCGCGTCAGCCTGTTTGGCACTTACCGTGAACGCTACCGGCAGGCCTTTAGTTTTGAGCCTAGCACCTTCGTTGCCGCGAACTCACCGGCGATAGACCCGGATTCCGGCGCCTTGTCTCCTGGTACCGGCAATCCCTTTAACGGTGTCATCCAATGCGGAGGATCGGGTGGAACCGTCGCCATTCCGGCGACGATATTGGCTGCTTTTCCAAGCGCTACCGTAGGTGGCTCTAAGAACGACGGCTGCTTGAAGGGCCATCTGTTCAATCCTGCGCCGCGCATCGGTTTCGCGTTCGATCCGAAGGGTGACGGCAAGATGGCCATTCGAGGTGGATACGGAATATTCTTCGAGCACACCAACGGCAATGAAGGCAACACTGAGTCGCTCGAGGGTTCTGCGCCCCTCGTCCTCACTTCCTCACAAAACAATATTCCGGACTATGCCAGCGTAGGGGCCGGAGGAGGTTTGCTCTTTCCGCAAACTCTCACTTCCATTCCCGCCAAGGCCGTTTGGCCGTACATGCAGCAGTGGAACCTCAGCGTGCAGCGCGAACTGCCGGGTCACTTAGTTTTCTCGGCCGCCTACGTGGGCAGCAAAGGTACTCATCTAACTTTGTTAAACGATGGCAATCAGATCTTGCCAACCCCGGCCTCCGCAAATCCTTTCGCGCCGGGACAGCCAATCACTCAAGCGGACTGCGCCAGTCTGGCTGGCAATCCAAGCGGTACACTGGCAAATGGCACGCCAATTTCCGGACAAGCGGCTACTAATCTCAATGTCGCCTGCTCCAATGTTAATCCCGATGCGCAACGCACTGTTTTCCCGGGGTTCAGCGACATCAACTCTTTGCGGGACGTTGCTAATTCCATTTACCATTCCTTCCAAACGTCGGCCACTCGGACCGTCGGCGGTCTGACGTTCAGCGTTGCGTATACCTACAGCCACTCTATCGATGACTCGTCCGACAAGGGCGACTTAGCTTTCGTCAACGCCTATGACATCGCCGCCAATCGTGCCAGCTCCAATTTCGACCTGCGTCACAACCTATCCATCAGCTATGTCTACGCCCTGCCCTTCTTTAAAGGGTCCGGCCTGACTCATTCCCTCTTGGGCGGCTGGCAAGTTTCCGGTATTACCGTCGCTCAAAGCGGCCTTCCATTTACTGTCACCAACGGCACCAATTTTGGCGATAACGCCGGCGTGGCCAACGGTGTCGGCACTGGGTCGCGCCCGGATCTCGTCGGCGATCCCAATCACGTCACGTCCGACCAGAAAGCCGCCAGCACTGCCGTTTTCGGGCCTCTGTACTACAACCCAGCCGCATACGCGTTGCCCACCGGTCTCACTTTCGGAAACGTCGGGCGCAACACTCTATACTTGCCGGGCCGGTTGAACTTCGATTTCGGACTCTTCAAACAGTTCCCCATCCGCGAAAAAATGGGTTTCCAGTTCCGCTGGGAGATGTTTAATGTGTTCAACCACACCCAGTTCGACGCCGTGAGTGGAAACAGCGCGCTTCAAGCGCCCGGTGGCACCAGTGCTGCGATGGACTCCAATAACCCCGGTTCGCCCGTAAACCTGGCCAGCTCCAGCTTTTTGCATCTGACCGGCGCCCATCGGCCACGCACCATGCAATTCGGCCTGCGCTTCCAGTTCTAGGTCGATTTTCTCCACCCCGACGGGGGCAGCGCATTTTTTGCATGCGTCGCCCTCGTTTTTTGTATACTCCCTGCGGCACTTTTCTAATTCGATGTGCGCCCGCCCTCATAAAAGGAGCTTTAAGATGATGAACCGCCGCGCATTTCTGGGAACGTCCGCCGCCACCTTGCTGGCTTCAGAGCTGTCCTGGGCGCTTCCTGCGGAGCACAAAATCAAAGCTGTCGGCCTGCAGCTCTACACCGTTCGCGATGCCATGAAGTCCGATTTCGAGGGCACCATCGCCAAGGTCGCCCAAATTGGCTACAAGGAAGTCGAATTTGCGGGCTACTTCGATCATTCGCCCAAGGACATCAGCGCGGTGCTGAAGAAAAATGGCTTGACCTCGCCGTCTTGCCACGTTCCTTACGACACCGTTGAGAAAAAATGGTCCGAGCAGATCGAAGCCTCACACGTCATCGGCCACAAATTTATCGTCTGCCCGTGGATTGACCCTAAACAGCGCCAAGAACCTGACGGCTATAAGCGCGCCGCTGATCTGTTCCAGAAAGCCGGGGAAGTCAGCAAGAAGGCCGGCATTCAGTTCGCGTATCACAATCACACCTTCGAATTTCAGCCTTCTGAAGCGCTCGGCGGCAAACTTCCCTACGACATTCTGCTCGCCACCGATCCAAACTACGTGAAGATGGAACTGGACCTGTGCTGGATCTCCGTTGCCGGCAAGGATCCCATCGAATATTTCAACAAATATCCTGGTCGCTTCCCGCTCGTTCACGTTAAGGACATGAAAGTGCTTCCCAAAGGCGCCGAAGGCCCCACCGCCAGTCCCGACAAGGAAATGCCCAACATGACCGACGTCGGCAGCGGCGTCATCGACTGGAAGCATATCTTCTCGCACGCACAGAATGCCGGCATCCAGCATTATTTCGTCGAACACGATTTCCCGGCCGATGCTTTCGCCAACATCACCAAGAGTTACGCGTACCTGAGCACGCTTACGTTTTAATCAGTGCCGTGATTCTCGAGCGTAGCGAGGAATCTCTCTTCGTTCGCCAACTGGTCGCTGATCTCTGTTCACTTTTTTTTCTCGGAGGCCGCTATGAAAACCACTCGTCGTCAATTCCTGCAAAAATCAGCCGGTACCGCCGGAGCGCTCGCCGTCTCCCGAAACATATTGATCGAACCCGAACATATTCCGACCGCGCTCGAATCCGCGGTGCCCGCAAGCGACCGCCTTCGCTTCGGCATGATCGGCGTTGGTATGCAGGGCTCCGGGTTGCTGGCTAACGCGGTGACACTGGCTGGGGTCGAGTGCGTGGCCGCAGCCGATCTTTACGATGGCCGTCACACCCTGGCCAAAGAACTTGCCGGCGCAAAAATAAAAACCACGCGCAAGTATCAGGAGCTTCTGGACGACAAGGAAATCGATTGCATCATCGCCGCGGTACCAGATCACTGGCACAAGCAGGTCGTGGTGGACGCCGTCAACGCCGGTAAAGACATCTATTGCGAAAAGCCCATGTCACACACACCGGCCGACGGAATCGCCATGGTCACTTCTTACAAAAAGACTGGTCGCATCGTGCAAATCGGTTCGCAACGAGTCAGCTCCGTCCTGTGCGCCAAAGCGAAAGAGTTGCTCGCGCAAGGAATCATCGGCGACTTGAATCTTGTTGAAGGCTCGCTGGGCCGCAACGATCCTTGCGGCGCGTGGGAATATCCTCCGCCGACCGATGCGAGCCCTGAAACGATAGACTGGGACACTTGGCAAGGAACCGTTCCCAAGCGTCCCTTCGATGGCAAAATTTTCGCGCGCTGGCGCTGCTGGAAGGAATACGGCACCGGTCTCGCCGGAGATCTTCTCGTCCACCTGGTAAGCGGCATGAACTACATGCTCGGCTGGAACGAACCGCCCTCGCGCGTGATGGCCATCGGCGGAATTCTGCGCTGGCCAGACGGCCGCAACATGCCGGACGTGCATGCTGCTCTTTTCGAATACGGAAAGTATCCGGTGTACTTGCGGCTGAATGCCGGATGCGAATCGCCGGAAACCTATCGCTTTCAAGGTTCTAAGGGCGCTCTCGAAGTAAACGAATTCGGCATGGCCTACAGTCCGCAATCCGGCCGCGACGAATCGCCCTGCTACTACGTTGCCAGCTACCCGCGCGCCATGCGCGAAGAATACCTGAAGCAATGGCACGCCGAGCACGACCCCAAGGTTGGCAAGGAGCCGCTGGTCGAATCCTACACATATAAGGGAAACGATTGGGACGACGTGAAGCCGCACCTCTGGGCGTTTTTCCAGGGCGTCCGTTCACGCAAGCCGGTCGTCGAAGACGCTGTCTTCGGCCATAACGCGGCGCTCGCGTGCCACATGGCCAACGAATCTTATTTCCGCCACGCCGCGGTTACCTGGGACGCGGCGTCCGGTACCATTAAGTCGTGACCGCTTTCATGTTGCGAACAACAATCGTGCTTGGCACGCTGATGTTCACCGGTGTTTTACTCTTTCCGCAGAGCGCCAGCAGACCTTCCGATCCACAAAAGCCTGTTCCGCACATCTCAATCGGCAGGGCTACGCCGCGTCCTGAGGACGTCTCGACCATCGACGGCATGATCAAAGCCTATTACGAGGTTGTTTCGGGTCCCGCGGGTCAACCGCGCCAGTGGGATCGCGACGCCACACTGTATATTCCCAACGTCCGCTTCGTCATCATCAGCGAAGACGCCACAGGGAAAACCACCGCCGAATCCATGACCCACCAGGAATTTGTGGATTCGAGTGAGGCTTCCATCGCTGGCAAAGCATTTTACGAACACGAAATCCACCGCATCACGCAACGCGCAGGGAATATCGCCCATGTGTTCAGCACCGCCGAACGCACTTCTTCCCCCGATGGCCCGGTTGCAGGCCGCGGCATTGACAGCATCGAACTCTTCTGGGACGGCAAACGCTGGTGGATCACCAGCGCTAACCTCTGGGACCTCAACACCACCAAGCATCCGCTGCCGGCCGAATTTCTGCCCTGAATTTCCGAAGAAATTAATTCTTGAGCGTCGAACTGAATCTCTGGACTGCCCTACATGTGGGTTTTACGTGCGGGGCGTTTGATCTTTTTGAGGTCGTCAACCGCGAACGCGCGCAGACCTCCTCACAAAAACCTCACCAGCGCATCCATCGTTTGCTTTGGCTGTTCTTCCATAATCCAATGGCCGGAGTCTTTAACCACCACCACCCTCACGTCGGTCGCCACTAATTTCACCTGTTCGCCAAGCGGACCTCCTAACGACTTATCTCCTCCGATCGATAGCACCGGCATCGTCAATTTGGTCTTGGAGAGATCCTCAAAATCCCTGGCAGCCTGTATAAACGAGACAAAATATTCCCAGGCCGAGCGCATCCGTCCAGGCCGCGAATACGCAGCTAAGTACGTCTTCCGGTCCGCTTCCGGCAGCGAATGATTTTTGTCCGCCGCCAAATCATTCCAGAAGTAGGCGAAGAAAATGTCCTCCCGCCCCTGCACCAACGCCTCCGGTGTCGGACCATGAAAACGGAAATGCCAATACAACGGACTGTTATAAATTGGCTCCCAACCGGCAACGCCCGGGAGGAACGCATCCATCAATACTAGTTTTTCTGTTTCTGACGGAAACTGAGCCGCGTACGCGTACGCGACCATCAGCCCAATATCGTGTCCTACCACGCGCGCTTTTGTAACGCCCAATGATTTCACCAGGGCATGAATCCGGATCGCCGCCGTCTTCATGTCCAATCCGTCGGCCGGAATCGACGAATCCCCGATTCCCGGCAAGTCCGGCGCAATCACCGTAAACTTCTCCGCAAGCAGCGGGAAAATCGGCGTCCACATGCGCGAAGTTTCCGCGTACCCGTGCAGCAAAATCACCGCCGGGCCATGCCCTCCCATGGTGTAATGAATCTTTGCACCCGCAACCTGCGCGTCCTGCGAAGCAAATTTCTCATCGGCTCCAGCGGCGCCGGCCACTGCGCAAAACGCAACACAGACCAAACTGGCAAGGACTGCGCTGGCCACTTTTATCGCTCGCATTCCGATTTTCATCGTCTCTCCTATAGAACTGACCTGGATACTTGGCAGAAACTCTAGCATCATTTGTATTCGGACCCCACTCCAGATCGCCCTTCTTGGGTACGGAGGTTCTCTTGGCCGAACAGTTTGTGTACCTCGTTTGCCTGGCTACTTTTCTGGCGTCGCAAACCACCGCTCCGGAACGTAAGGTCGAACGAAATGCCATTCTTTCGGCGCACGATCCAAACGTGCGCGTACAATTTCCGCCGTCGGCGCAGTACGTTGGCGCGGATCGCTGGAATTTGTATGATATCGCCGATTGCGAATTGCACGCTTTCGTCGATTCCGACCCGCAAAAAAACGTCCAGCGTCTTTACTGGGTGCAGTTCGAAGCCTATCTCCCTAGCAAACCCGACCTCGCGCATCAGTACGATTCGCCGCGGCACACTAGCCTCGGTGGCCTGGATTTCTACGTTGATACCTGGGTGCGCCCGAAAGACGCGGAAACGCAAACGGGCTCGGACCGCCAGCACATTGAAGAGCTGATCCGGTCGAAAGGATTCAACATGCCGGCTGGAATGATGTACGTCCGCTTGGTTCATTTACTCGATGAACGCAAACGCAAAGAGCTTATGATCATTTATGGTGAAGACTTGGCTCCAACCGGTCTCAGTGCAGCCGACTTAAGCCAAGGCGGCAAGGCCTTCGGCCAATGGCCAGCCATCGAAAAAGATTTGCTAGAACATGCTGAGAAAAAGATCACAATACAGCAAAACCCCGATACGCATGCAAGCAAGTTCCTTATCCGTTTCTGCTGTGGTTCGCGCTTGAGCGGCTCGTAATACAGCGCTAGTATTTTATCTTCCCACTCGGCGTCATCGAAGCCGCCCAGCCTCTGGAGCCCCAGGAGGCATCACATGAAGGAGAAGCCCAAAGTTCTGTTCCTCTGCACCGGTCACCCCGAACGAAGCGAAATGGCAGCAGGGTTCTTGCGGCAACTTGCCGGTGATAAGTTAACCCCGGTTAGCGCATCCATCGAGCCTGCACCGGTAAGTCCGCTTGCTGTCGACGCCATGAAAGAAGTTGGCATTGACATTTCCAACCAGCAGGTGGCGGACGTCCCCACCGCATTTAAGGAACGCTTCGCGTTTGCCGTCGGTGTGGGTGATCAGGCAAAAGAGCGTTGTCCGGTCTTTCCTTTCGCTTTCCGGCTGTTTCGCTGGAGTCTCGAAGACCCAGCCGCAGCCCAGGGCTCACCGGCGGAACGGCTGGCTGTGTATCGTCGTGTTCGAGACCAGATCCATGGCCGCGTGCGCGAATTCGTTGAACAACTATCAACCGATTCCGCGCTGTCAGTGGCCCTTAAATAGGTATTAGTTCGAGGATTTTACGTGCGGCGCTTGACCGGCACATAGCGCCACACAACTCTGTCAACCCACAGATCAACTATACATTTTTCGCCTTTTCGCTCGTTTTGTGATCGGTTGCGTTTGCCTGAGCCGGCTTGTTTTTCTTTTCTTTATCTACGGCGGGATCGGCGGCCCGCTTTTCCTTCTCGTTTTCATCCTGGCCGGCACCGGCTGCAGCACGCTCATCCGCGCGTTCTGCACCTTTAGGGTCTTCCTCAGTCCTGCCTTCGGTTTCGCCTTCAGCTTTGCCTTCCGTTTTCTTTCTCTGATCGCCGCTGTTTTCTTCTCCGTCTCTTTCCTGTGTTTTTTTCTTGGGCTTCCCCGCCGTCGGCTGCGGCGGCTTTTTTTCCTCCTGCGCAGCATCTTGCTCGACAGCCTTCTGCGGGGGGTTCGTAATGCCCGAAATCAGATAGTCAATTCTTACTCGGGCCGCACGACGTTTAATGCTACTGGCTTTTCCGGCTTGCTCCAGGTAGGGGGCGAGCTGTTCATCGCTGGCACCTCTGTCCTTTAAAAATTGCAGGATAGCGGCGGTCTGCGTCTCTAAAGTCTCAAGCGATGAAAATAGTTCATCGAGGATCAGTTGCGCTATCTTATCATCCATGTAATATCCCTCCTCCTCCCGCACCTCTTTGATGCTGCAGGCGCTTCGCCGGGCGTCAGAAGTCGTTCCGTCTGACAGGGGATAGACTCTTTCGGCCTCCCCTCCAAACACTGGCCAGCAGATTCCTGGTCGCTGATTTTCCAAAATCGATTTGAATCGTATTTATTTCGTTAAGTATTTCTGAAGTTCTGCTAACACCTTTATCGACGCAAAATCACCTTTGCAAGTTTTCTAGATTCCGCAGTTACGAAAAAGGACGGGGGGCGGCGGCCCGGCATCGGGTCGCTGTCGATCACGAGCGTCAATATCGCTGTGACGACCCGGAACCGATCTAACCGAGCAACACCAGCGCCAGCGTAATTTTTGGGTTTTTCAGGCGATGTAATTTTCCAGGTGATACCGGCGAGATCTCGCAGCGGCATCCTGATCTCAGGTCTCCAGCCACTGCCTCACTCCGGCAACGGCGGACACCCTGGCCACTCGCTGCGCGTCACGTTGCCAATATATTGCAAGTCCGCGATTCCTATTTTGCTGGTGTAGTAGCCGTCGCAAGTCATCTTTCTCAGAAATGCGAAGAACGCAACGCCCTGGCTCAGTCCCGAATCCTTTTTCACGTTTTTCCGGAAAGCGATCAGGTCCAGCAATTCCTTACATTGTTCCGGCGCGCACTCCATAAAGACCTTTCCATATTGATCGACGCACCGTGTGTCCAGCCACATCAACCCGCCGCCGAGCGCCAGCTGGTAATCTTTGTTCTCGCTGGCCAGCAAATCGATAAACTCCGGCGCGCCCGCTTCCAAAGCTCCGCCGGATTTCTCATCTTTCGGAATGATGGTGTCGCAGAGCGACGAAATTGTTTCGTACTGCTTCGCGGTGAAATATTTTGGCGTGTACTTCCCTGCCGCTGCCGCCGCCTTTTCCTTGTGTACCATCTGGTGCGCCAGTTCCGCGGCCTCGAGCGGAATCACCCGGAGCACCCCGCCGCCCGTCACGCCCAGCGCCAAAGTCCTCAGCACATCTCGCCGTGCAATTCCCTGCGTCGTCATTTTTTCTGTTCCTTTTTCCTTCTCTGCGAACTCTGCGTTAAGGCTTCCTTTTCCTACAAACTGCCCTTCTTCGCTTCCTCCAACAGATATTCCGAAGCCCGCCAGGACAGCGCCATGATCGTCAGCGTCGGATTCTTGTCCGGATTCGTTACCAGTGGCGCGCCGTCCGTGACAAAAACATTTTTCACGTCGTGGGTCTGGCAATATCCGTTCAACACGCTGGTTTTCGGATCGGCTCCCATCCGCGCGGTGCCAACTTCATGAATAATTTTTCCGCCGGGGAGAATCCCAAACGGATATTGGCCGTCGATCCGCGTCCGCGTTTTGTAAGTACCACCCATCATCTCGACGATGGACTTGAAGGTTTCCTGCATGTCTTTGGCCTGCCGCAATTCGTATTCCGTCCACTTGAAGTGGAATCGCAGCACTGGAATTCCCCACTGGTCCACCTGGTTGGGATCGAGTTCGCAGTAGGTATCCGGGTTCGGAACCATTTCGCCGCGTCCGGAAAATCCCACGGTGGTTCCGTAAACTTGCCGCGCTCTCTGCTTCAGTTGCGCGCCGTAGCCTTCTTCGTTGTGGCACAACCCATCGAACATGCCGACGCCGGGCATGTCCCGGCCGCCCCACAACTCAATGTGATAGCCACGCGGAAAATCGTTCTTGCGATCGAACTTCCACCACGGCACGTAATAGTGCATACCGCCCACGCCATCGTGATTGTGCGGCGGCATTTTTTCCAATGCAGGAATTTCGCCCCAGCCGTCGCTGCCCACCGAATCGGTAAGATACCTGCCAACGTTACCGGTAGAGTTACCAAGGCCATCGGGAAACAGCGCGGACTTCGAATTGAGCAGCAGTCGCGACGATTCGCATGCGCTGGCCGCAACGACAATCGCTTTTGCATACACCCGCTTCTCGCTGCGCGTTGCTTTATCAATGTAGGAAACCGCTTCGGCTTTGCCATCTTGGCCAACCACGATTTCTCGCACCATGGCTCCGGTAATCAGCGTGAGTTTTCCAGTGGCCATCGCCGGCGGCAGCAACACCTGGCTCGAACTAAAGTTCGAAGCGGTCGTACATCCCCTCCCGCACTGCCCGCAGTAATGGCAAGCCAACCGCCCGTTGAGGGCCTTGGTTAAAATCGCCAGCCGCGCTGGGATGCAGGTGATGTTGAGTTTGTCGCAAGCTTTCTTGATCAGAATTTCGGTGCAGCGAGGTTTCGGCGGAGGCAGGAATACACCGTCGGGTGCGCTCGAAACATTTTCCTTGGTGCCGAAGACGCCGATGTAGGATTCCACTTTGTCGTAGTACGGCGCCAGATCATCGTAGGTGATCGGCCAATCATCGCCCAGTCCATCGCGGGTTTTCGATTGAAAATCGACCGGAGCGAAACGCAGTGCGATACGTCCCCAGTGATTGGTGCGTCCACCAACGATGCGCGAACGAAACCACTGGAAATTTGCGCCTTCCGCAGAAGCGTAGGGTTCACCTTCGATTTGCCACGCGCCGTTGGGCGCAAGAAATTCGCTAAAATTTTCGCTGGCTCGTCCGCCAACACCGGCGCCGCGGTGCGCCAAATCATACGGCCACATCAGCATCTTGAAGTCTTTGTCGGGATAAACTTGCGGGCCGGCTTCGAGCATCACGACGTTCAGTCCGCCTTCGGTCAGCACTTTTGCCGCCATGCCGCCGCCTGCACCCGACCCGATCACGCAGACATCGTAAGTTTTCGGCGAACGATTGATCTGAGACATACTCCGCCCTTCTGCACAAATCTACTGAAAGCTTTGCGAGTCTTACGTTGCCAATTACAGTTCGTTCTTTTTCATTTGCGCTACCGCATAGTCGCATGCCCTTGCGGTTAACGCCATATAGGTGAGCGACGGATTCACGCAGGAGTTGGATACCATGCAGGCGCCGTCGGTCATGAAGAGATTTTTGACATCATGCACCTGATTGTGTTCGTTCAGTACGCTGGTTTTGGGGTCGCGTCCCATGCGCGCGGTTCCCATTTCGTGAATGGCCAGCCCCGGACGGGTGATCTCTGAATAAACGATGATATTCGTCGCGCCAGCCGCCGCGAGCATTTCCGCCGCCTGAATGGCGATGTCCTTGGACATGGCGTGCTCGTTTTCGCTCCAATCGCAATTAATCTTAAGCGTTGGAATGCCCCACGCATCCACTTTGTCTTTGTCAATTTCGATGTAGTTGTTGTGGTTCGGCAGGCATTCGCCAAACCCGCCCAGGCCCAAGCGCCATTGGCCCGGTTTGCGCAGGGAATTTTTGAAGTCGACGCCAAGGCCCGCCGAAGTCATACCGCGCTGCCAGCCATCGCGGCTTCCGCCGCCCTGATAGCCGTAACCGCGCAGAAAATCCTTGTGCTTGGTTTTTACGTTGCGGAAGCGCGGAATATAAATCCCGTTGGGACGATAGCCAAACGGCATTTTATCCAGGTGACCGGGCATGGTGCCGGAAGCTCCGCTGCCCATGTGGTGATCCATCAGGTTGTGGCCAAGTTCGCCGCTGCTGTTGGCGAGGCCGTTGGGAAACTCCGGCGTCGCGGAATTCAGCAGAATGCGCGTGGATTCAAGCGTCGCGGCGCAAACAAAAACGATGCGGCCGTGGAATTCCAGCGCTTTTTTGGTTTGGCCATCAATCACGCGGACTCCGGTAACGCGGCGCGACGAGGGATCGAAAATCAGACTGTGCACAACACTGTAGGGTCGCACCGTCAGTTTGCCGGTCTTCATCGCCGCGGGCAGCGTGGAATTCAGGCTGCTGAAATACGACGAGGTGATGCAGCCGCGATGACAAACACCGCAGTAATGGCACGCGGCGCGTCCTTTGTGAACGCGAGTGAGCACCGCCGAGCGCCCGATGGTCATGATGCGATCATCAAAATTTTTCGCCAGCGCATCGCGAAAATCCTGTTCGACGCAGGTCATTTCCATGGGCGGGAGAAATTTGCCGTCGGGAAGTTGCGGCAATCCTTCGGCCTGGCCGCTGATTCCGGCGAATTCCTCGACGTAGTCATACCACGGAGCGATATCCGCGTAGCGAATCGGCCAATCGATGGCGATGCCTTCCTTGGCGTTGGCCTCAAAATCGAGATCGCTCCAACGATAGGACTGGCGGCCCCAGGTGATGGACTTGCCGCCAACCTGACGTCCTTTTATCCAGGAAAAATGTTTTCCGGGTTCGCTGGTGTAAGGATTATCCGAGTCCTTAACAAAAAACTGGTGAGAGAATTCGTCGCAGGCGTAGTAGCACTCACGCTGAATCGGTTGAGTAACCTCGCGCTCCTTGCGGTCATCCCAAGCGCGGTACTTGAGCTCCCAGACCGGGACGTGTTCGACGTAATCTTTTTCCGGGGTGATGGGGCGGCCAGCTTCGAGAATCAGCGTGTTCAGACCTTTCTCGGTCAGCTCTTTCGCAGCCCAGCCTCCCGTGATTCCGGATCCGATGATGACGGCGTCATAGCTTGGTGTAGGCATTTTCTCTCCGAAAGTTCAGGCTTCCCCGAGTCCGGGCCCTACGGGCTGACAGCCATGCTGGGCGCCTGGAATAATTTGCAATTTGAGTTCCTGGGAAAAACCAATTTCAGAAGTGTAGTAGCCATGAACAGTGAGGCGTTTGAAGACTTCCCAGAAATTGCCCTTCAGTTGGGTGTCCGGCTCAGGAACGTGGTTTCCGTGATGGGCGCTAGCAACGCGGCCAGAGAGTGTCACATCGTCAATGGCGCGCAATTGCGCAAGTTGCTGCTCGGAAGTGGCATCGACAAAATTCTTGCCAAAAAGTTTCTGGCTCTGTTTATCGATCTCCTCAACCCCCGCGATAAAATGCGCGCGCTCTTCCGGGGTGGCCCACTCGGTGAGAATAACGTCGATGAATTCGTTTACGCGGGCGCCCTTGGCACCGGGAGTGTCGGTGGCTGGAATAATCTGTTCGGCCATTGCGACCACGGTGTCGTTCAGCTGTGGCGTCAGCGTGCGCAACTGGTATCCGGGCGGGGGCTGCGCCTGGCGAAATAGCGCGAACAGTTCCGGTGAGAACACGGGCAGAACGGCTCCCGCGGCAAAAATACGTAAAGCGTCACGCCGTTGCATGGACCCTCCTCAATGAATCTTGTCTGTGAATGCTACTCTCCCAAAATTTCCTTGCGCACATTCTTGAGCACATAAGCCGCGCGCTCCACGCCGACTTCGCCCGTAAGAATCGGGTCTTCGTTTTCGATCGAGAGAATGCCGTCATAGTCGACGTCCATATACGCCTGCACGACAGACTTCCATAACGAAGCGCTGTGGCCATAGCCGACGGCGCGAAAGGTGTCCGACGAAGTAGCCAGATCGCCTTTGTCGAATGCGAAATTAAGCACGCCGTATTTCGCACAGTTTTCCGGAAAGATGACGGTGTCCTTCATGTGTCCGTGAAAAAGAGCGCCCTGTTTGCCGAGGAAGTGAATTACTTCGACGGGATCGCAGCCTTGCCAGAAGAGATGGCTCAAGTCACAGTTGGCGCCAATCTCTTCGCCGACGGCTTCGCGCAACTTCATCAAAGTGAAAGGATTGTAGACCACAAAGTTGGGATGCATTTCAAACGCCAGGCGTTTGATGCCGTGGGAGCGAGCGTATTTCGCGGCCTCCTGCCAGTAAGGAATGACTTTTTCTTTCCACTGCCATTGCAGCATCTGGTTGTATTCAGGAGGCCAGCGGTAAGTGATCCAGTTCGGCTGGGCGTCGGCAGGAGTGCCTCCGGGACATCCGGAAAAACCGACGATAACCTTAACGTCGAGCATTTCCGCAAGCAAAACTGTTTTACGAAAAGTGTCGGCATCTTTTTGCGCGTGCTGGGCGTTGGGATGAACTGGATTTCCGTGGCAACTGAGGGTCGCGACGCGCAAACCCTTATCTTCAAATCTCTTCTGCCAGGCTTTGGCCTTGGCTTGGTCCTGGATCAGTTCATCAAGCGGGCAGTGACGATTATTTGGATAGCCGCCGGTGCCGATTTCCATGGCTTCGAGGCCGAGGGCGCTCACTTTGTCCAGCATTTCATCGAGAGAAAGATGCTCGTAAACGGGGTCGAAGACACCGATGGGGATCTTCTTTTTCGCGCCAGCCGGGAAAGCAGTGCGAAGTTCGTCGCTTCCGCTATCAGTTGCACCCGAAGAGTCGCAAACTGCGGCCCATGCGCCAGTAGCGGGAAGCGCAGCGGCAGCGGCCAGCCTCGTCCCGGTTCTAGTTAGAAATTCACGGCGATTTACCGCGTCCTTGCGCAAACGAGAACTCATCTAGATTTTCCTCGACGGAAAAAGATTAACGCTCCAGGCGTGGGAATTATACGCCTCTGGAGGCTGGGAGCAAGGGCAGAAATGCCAGTAGAAAATCCTTTTAGTAGAGCCCAAGGAGCGATTTGGGCGGCTAGGCGCGTTTAGGTTTTAACTCTGCAAGCGGCGGTATGGAAGAAGCAACCGTCAGCGCACGTTCCGGTTGCTGCTCGCCTTTGCTAATTGCCTGGAAAAGCATTTCGATCGCTTGCCCGGTATTCGGCGGAGCAAATACCGTTGCCGCAAGCAGCCCGCTGGTAACCCAGGCAGCTCCGGTTTTTGGCAGCCCGTCACACCCGGTAAACGGAAGCTTAAGCCACCGTTCACGTTCCGATTCGTTCGCGATTTCTTGAAATGCTTTACGCGCGCCCATAGCCATGGCGTCATCTTGCGCAGCTACCAGATCAATGATGGCTTTTTGGGAAGTGGAAAGCTTCAGCCACGAGCGTACGGTCCGCATGGAGCTTTCTTCAGTCCATTGCCCTTTCAGGGTGGTGATTTGGATGTTTGCAGGCTTCGTGCTCATCATTCCCTGCGTTCGTTCCTTGGCCGCGGAATTTTCCGAAGGTCCTTGCACATACAGAACATTGCCGCCTTTGGGGAGAAGAGCGGCGAATTGGCGTCCCTGAATGCGCCCAATCTCGACATGGTCGTTGCTCACACAAAAAATCGGAGCTTTTGACATACGACGAAGTTCGGCGATGTAAGTAGCTTCGCGGTTGAGCACAGCCCAGCCGATATTTGCCGTGACCGCAGCCTTTGCCACCTGCGGCAAAGCAGTACCGCCTACTGGTTCGAACACGATGCCGTCCGGCCGGTCCTGCTGGGGGGCCTGAATGGCGCGAAGCAGGTGAGTGCTTTGATTGATGGCGTCGTTATCCGCGTAGACTATCTGTAATTCGATGTTGCGGCGGCGACAAGCGTCCTGTGCGGACTTCGCCTGTTCGATTTGATAGTCGTTGTCGTTGGTGGTCAGGGAAACCAGAATGTGAAGTTTTTTCATAGTGTCGCGCGACCTTAGGAACGTACTCTTTAAGATAGACTGTGTTTAGGCCGGTCGTTCGGATTTTAAGCGCCTGGTTGTCGGAAAATGAAGCCCCGTGAGCAAAATAATATGTCAGCTAAAAGTGACGGGACGCAGAGAGCAGCGTTCCGGTGAGTCCGGAATATAACGCGGAGAGCGAAGCGCGCGGCAAGTTGCAGGCGGCGCGGCGAATCGTTATCAAGCTGGGTACCAGCACCGTGACGGATGCCGAAGGCGGCGTCTGCGCGCAGAGAGTGGAACCGATAGCGCGTGGAATTTCCCAGCTGATCGAAGCAGGCCGGCAGGTAATGCTGGTTTCATCTGGCGCAGTGGGATTGGGAAGAAGTTTGCTGCGGCTGCATCCATCTCGGCTGAAGGATATGGCGGTGAAGCAAGCGTGCGCGGCGGCAGGACAAAGTTTGTTGATGGAATCGTACAAGCGGTTATTTGACGCGCAAGGTCGGAAAATCGCGCAAGTTTTGTTGACGGAAGAAGACTTCAGCAATTGGGACAGATATTCGAATCTGCGGCGAACGATGGAGAAATTGCTAGGTTTCGGCGTGCTGCCGATTGTGAATGAGAATGACACGGTGTCCACGGCGGAATTGGAGCGTGTGGATGGTGGGAGACCTGCAGCGTTCAGCGATAACGACCGGTTGGCGGCGCTGGTCATGAGCGGGATGGAAGCCGACGCCTTGCTGCTGCTGACGAATGTGGATGGATTTTTGCGCAGGAGCGCCGGAGCGAAGCAAGATGAGCTTCAACCGTTCGTCGAACGCGTGACCAGTGATATTCGCGCGGCAGCGGCCGGACCTTCTAGAACCGGAGCGCAGGGCGGTCGCGGCGGAATGAAAACGAAGCTTGAAGCGGCGGAGATTGCAATGAATTGCGGCGGAGTCGCGTTGATTGCGAACGGCGCGAATCCGAAAACGCTGGAAAGCGTATTTGCGGGGGAACGAACCGGGACAGTGTTTGCGCCGGCCACACGGATGCGCGGCAAACGGCGATGGCTTGCGTACGCGGCCGGAGTCCGGGGACGAGTCGTGGTGGATGCAGGAGCGCAACGCGCGATTACCGCAGGAAAAGCGAGTTTGCTGAATTCGGGAGTAGTGCGAGTGGAGCGCGAGTTTGGTTCGATGGATGTGGTGAGCATTCGAGATCTGGAGGGGCGCGAATTTGCACGCGGAATCGCCGCGTATGCGAGCGAGGAAAGAAACGCTGAAGGAAAGAAGGCCGCAGCGCGGGTGATGTTTACACGCGAGAATATCGTGGTGCTTGAGGCCGCAGGTTGAATATAAAGATGAACGGTGGGCAGGTGGAAAAGAGGGGGAAAGTATCCGCGACATCGAGCGCGCCGGATGCGGCGAGGCTCGCGCGGACTGCTTCGCGAAAGCTCGCGGTTTTGAGCGAGGAAACGCGCAACGCGGTCTTGCAAAACGCGGCCAACCGGCTGGAAGAAAACGCCGAGAAAATAGTGGCGGCGAACGCGCAAGACATTCGTGCGGCGGAAGCATTGGTAGGTGTGGGAAAAATGTCCGCGGCGATGCTGGCGCGGCTGCGCGTGACGGAGAAAAGCGTTCGCGAGATGGCGGAAAAGGTCCGCGGTGTGGCGAGGCTGCCCGATCCGCTGGGACGCCGATTGGCAGCGACAGAGATGGACGAGGGATTGGTGCTTAGCAAAGAATCGTGCCCGCTGGGTGTGGTCGCCGTGGTATTCGAATCGCGCCCCGACGTGGTGCCGCAAGCAGCGTCACTCGCTTTGAAATCCGGCAACGCGATCTTGCTGAAGGGCGGAGCGGAAGCGGCGCGCACAAACGACGCGCTGATGACGGTTTGGCGCGATGCGCTGGCCGATTCAGGTGATGTGCCGGACGGAGCGGCGGAGATGCTGCACTCGCGAGCGGACGTGATGGAGTTGCTGAATCTCGAGCGCGATGTGGATTTGCTGATTCCTCGCGGCGGAAAAGCATTTGTGGAACAAATTTCACGGCAGAGCCGAATTCCCGTACTCGGGCACGGCGAGGGAATTTGCCATGTGTATGTTCACACTGCAGCAGACTTAGGTAAGGCGGAACGAATTGTGATGGACGCTAAGGTAGATTATCCAGCTGCCTGTAACTCGGCGGAGACGCTGCTGGTTGACGCGAACGTGGCAGCGGAGTTTGTGCCGCAGATTGTCGGGCGATTGATCGCGGCTGGAGTGGAAGTGCGCGGGTGCGACCGGACCCGGGCCATTGCAAAATCGGACGAGGTGAGAGTTGCTGCGGAAGAAGACTGGGCGACCGAATACGGCGACATGATCCTGGCGGTGAAAGTAGTGGACGGATTGGATGCCGCGATTGCACATATTCATGAATTCGGAAGCGCGCATACCGAGGCCATCATTACCGAAGATGAGGCAGCGGCGGAAAGATTCTTGAGCGAAGTCGATGCCGCAGGGGTATTTCACAACGCTTCGACGCGATTCGCGGACGGCTATCGGTATGGACTGGGAGCCGAAGTGGGAATCAGCAACGGAAAATTGCACGCGCGAGGCCCGATGGGCATGGAAGGGCTGACGACGTATAAATACAAACTGCGCGGCAGCGGTCAGACAGTTGGCGACTACAAGAGGGGAAAGAAATTCACGCATCGTACGCTGTAAAAAGCAGTAGAAAGCAGCGATTGTGGTCACTCGACCGGGCCGCGTGAGCCGAGTCACAGGGACCAGTCCGCGAGGCAAATCAGAATTCGCTGGCGGCGGCGTTCCGGTATATACTTTGCCAACCTGCAACCCGAGAGGGGCGTATGAGCCCAGAAAGTTCACAAAAGGTTTGGATACCGGTCTGCTGCGGACGAGTGATGCGCTTCAACCGCTTCTTGAAGCAAGACGGCGACGCCTATGGATCGATGGTGTGCACGGTGTGCAACAAGAACATCGTGCTGGAACAGGAAAACGCGCCTGCCACGGACGCGTACGGAGAAGGCACGCGGATGCTGACGGTGGTTGGCACGCCCAAGCCGCCGAAGACGGACCGGCGGAAGGCCAGCGACGCGTTGAGCGGCTTTAGCTCAGACGATCAAACGCTTTAGATGCGGCAATTGAAAGCGCTCTGCGTCGATGATTGGCCAAACTTTTTCCCACTATCGCGTACTTGAAAAGCTGGGCACCGGCGGCATGGGCATTGTGTATAAGGCGCAGGATTTGCGCCTGGAACGCTACGTCGCGCTGAAATTTCTCCCTGACAATTTGACCAATGATACCCAGGCGCTGGAGCGATTCCGTCGCGAGGCGCTCGCTGCGTCCGCGCTGAATCACGCCAACATCTGCACCGTGCACGATATTGGCGAGCGGGATGGCCGGCCATTTCTGGCGATGGAATTTATCGACGGCGAAACCATGCGCCGCCACGTGAATAATAAGCCCCTGCCAGTCGAAGAGATTTTGAACCTGGGAATTCAGATTGCCGACGCGCTGGACGCGGCGCACGCCGAAGGTATCATTCACCGCGATATTAAGCCGGCAAACATTTTCGTTACCAAACGCGGACAGGCCAAGGTGCTGGATTTTGGGCTGGCCAAACTGATCATCAAACGCGACGGCGACACGGAAGTTTCCGATTCATCGCATCCCGGCCTAGAGAATCCGATTTCGATTGTCGGAGTAATCAGCGGGACGCCTTCTTACATGTCACCCGAACAGATTCGCGGCGACGATCTGGATGTGCGCGCGGATGTGTTCTCCATGGGTCTTTTGCTGTACGAAATGGCGACGGGGCAAAAAGCCTTTCCAGGAAGCACCGGCGGAGTCATTATCGAAGCGATTCTCAGCAAGTCGCCAGCGCCAGTCCGCAGCTTGAATCCGGATATTCCGGTCGAGCTCGAAGCCATCATTAATAAGGCCATTGATAAGGACAAAGAACTCCGCTACCAAAGCGCTGCGGAACTGCGCTCTGATCTACAGGTGTTGAAACGCGGTTTTGAGTCCGGGCACACGCAGAGTTCGCTGTTGCTGGCCACTGCAGGAACGAAACGTGCGCCGTGGCACAAGCGCAAGAAATGGGCAGCTCCTGTTGCCGCCGGGGCGATCATTGCTGTGATGGGCGTCGGCCGTTGGTTCTATGACACGCGCAGGGCACACGCGCTGAATGAAACGGATACCGTGGTGCTGGCGGACTTCACCAATAAAACAAATGACGCGGTTTTTGACGACGCGTTGCGGCAAGGTCTGGCCGTGCAACTCGAACAATCGCCCTTCCTGAGCCTGATTTCCGATCTGCGGACTCGCCAGACTCTGCAATTGATGGGCAAATCTCCTGACGCGAAACTGACGCCCGAAGTTGCGCGGGAACTTTGCGAGCGGACCGCGAGCAAAGCTTACCTGAGCGGGACAATCTCCAACATCGGCAGTCAGTATGTTCTAGGGATCAACGCCGTCAATTGCCAAACCGGCGACACGCTGGCGCAGGAGCAGGCGACCGCGGACAGCAAAGAGCATGTGCTCGCAGCGCTGGGCGAAGCGGCGACTAAGCTGCGGGAAAGGCTTGGCGAATCACTGAAGTCGGTGCGCAAGCTGGCGACTCCGATCGAGCAGGCCACGACGCCTTCGCTGGAGGCCCTGCAGGCATATTCAATGGGGCGCAGCACGATGTTGGCACAGGGCAATTATGCGGCTGCAGTGGCGCTGTTCCAGCGCGCAATTCAGTTGGACCCGAACCTGGCGATGGCGTACGCATCGCTGGGCACGACTTACCACAACTTGGGAGAGAAGGAACTCGCGGCCGAGAACACGCGCCGCGCGTTCGAACTGCGCGCCAAAGTCAGCGAACGCGAAAAGTTTTACATCGAATCGCACTATCATCACTTCGTAACCGGAGACCTGGAAAAAGCGGAGCAGGTATATGAGCTTTGGGCGCAGACGTATCCGCGCGATTATGGACCAGCAAACAATCTGGGGATGGTGTATCAGACCCTGGGGCAGTACGAAAAATCGCTGGAAAACTTTCGATCTTCGCAACGGCTCGCGCCAAATGATGCGCTGGGATACGCGAACCTGTTGGTCATTTACGTAAATTTGAATCGCGTCAAGGAAGCACATGCCATTGCGGCGGAAGCGGCTTCCAAGAAGCTGGATTCGTCGAGCATCCGATTCGCGCTTTATCAACTTGCGTTTTTGCAGAGTGATGACGCGGGCATGGCTGAGCAAGTTACCTGGTCAGCGGACCGGCCCGGCGATGAGTCGGAGTTGCTTTACTACCAGGCAGATACTGCGGCGTATTACGGCCAACTGAACAAAGCTCGCGAGTTTTCACGGCAGGCTGTGGCAGCCGCGGAAAGAGCGGGACGCAAGGAAGGGGCCGCGGGTTGCGAGGCGGCAGCGGGCTTGCGCGAGGCGCTCTTCGGAAACGGCGCGGAAGCAAAGCGAGCCGCAGGCAACGCCCTAAGATCAACAAACGGAAGAGATGTGCAGTTTGTGGCCGCGCTCTCGCTCGCAATGGTGGGAGACAAGGACAAAGCGGTCGAGTTCGCAGATTCACTCAAAAGCCGCTTCCCCGATGACACCATTGTGAAGTTCAACTACCTGCCTACGATCTACGCGCAGATCGCACTAAATGATGGTGACCCTTCGCGCGCGATTGAGTTCCTGCGCGCCGCGATGCCATACGAATTGGGCCTCGCAGGAACCAGCAACTATTCCACCTACTTGTATCCCGTTTTTGTGCGCGGACAGGCGTACCTCACCGCGCGTCAAGGCGCTCCGGCTGCCATAGAGTTTCAGAAGATTCTGAATTGGCCCGGAGTGGTGTCCAACGAACCGATTGGCGCCCTGGCGCTCCTGGGGCTGGCGCGGGCTCACGTGATTAGCGGGGAGACCAAAGACGCGCGCACGTCTTACAACAATTTTCTAACTCTATGGAAAAACGCGGATAGCAGCTTCCCTTTCCTGTCAGCGGTGCGGGCAGAAGTTCCAAAATAGCTCAAGTAATTTCGCGAGAAGTTGACCGGTCGTTACCCTACGCGACCACATCCTGTCTTGATTCGCCGAGACCTTCCACTCCGAGTTCGACCACGTCGCCGGGTTTCAGGTATTGCGGCGGCTTCATTCCCAGCGCGACGCCTGCGGGAGTTCCGGTGCTGATCACGTCGCCCGGAAGCAGCGTCATGAACTGGCTGACGTAGGACAAAAGGAACGGCACGCCGAAGATCATTTCCGAAGTTGAGCTGCGCTGGCGGAATTCGCCATTCACTTTCAGCCACATTGCGAGGTTGCCTAAATTTGCAAGTTCGTCAGGCGTTGCAAGGAACGGTCCGAGCGGCGCGAAAGTGTCCGCGCTCTTCCCTTTTACCCACTGGCCGCCACGTTCCAGCTGAAAGTTGCGCTCAGAATAATCGTTGTGCAGAACAAATCCGGCCACGTGGCCGAGAGCCTTATCTTCGGAGACGTAGGAAGCTTTTGTCCCAACAACGAAAGCGAGTTCCACTTCCCAATCGACCTTTCGTGCGTTACGCGGAATTCGCAGCGGATCGTTGGGGCCAACTATCGCCGAAGTGGACTTAAAAAAAATGACTGGTTCCCGCGGAGTATCCATTTTGCTTTCCGCCGCGTGATCGCGATAGTTCAGTCCGATGCAGACGATTTTGCTGGGCCGGCAGATCGGCGGCCCCAGCCGGAATGAATCCGGAACGCGCGGCGCCGACGATGCCTTCGTCTCTAACCACAGGCTGAGCCTCTCCAAGCCGCCGCCGGCGAAGAATTCTTCATTGTAATCAGCGCCAATTTCGGAAACGTCCAACCGAACGCCGTCGTGCAAAACGACGCCTGGCTTTTCGTGGCCAGCTTCTCCAAATCGAATCAGCTTCATGTAGCGTGCGCTCCCGTTTCGTAGCCGATTCTACCAGCGAAGGTATGCGAGTAGCCCACGGTTGTGGAATTCAAAAAATGAACGTTGCGATTTCGAATGACGAACAGTGTTTGAAATGGTGCGCCCGGTGTGATTCGAACACTCGACCTTGTGCTTCGGAGTTTTGGGGGCACAAATTCTAAGTGCCTTATCGTCCGCTACCTACAGGCGAAATGACCTAGAAACCTGCCCTTCCAGATAGGCAAATGGGCTACGCTTTCGGGCCCAGATGCTAAAGAACGTCCACGTGGTGGGTCATCTATAACGAAGCCGGCCAATGCCTAAACCCTTTCACTAACATGAAACGAAGGCGACGCGGAGGTCGCCCCGCTTTTCGAATTGTAGATATCTAGTCGGTTCCGACAGAACTTCCTGAAGAGCTGCCGGTGTGTGATTTTCCCGAGGCCAGCAGAATCGCCGCACGTGACACTGGAATGGTGAATACGTTGTCGGCAGTCTCGATCTTGCTGAGGAAGTGCTCGTCCCCGGCTGTTTCAAAACTCAGGTGAGCTTTCTCGTTGGGAGTGCTTTCCACTTTAGTTGGAAGGACTATCGCACCGGCACGATTTTCGAAGCTGCTGAAGATTAACCCTGCCCATCTATCATCTGATACACGATTCACGCGGTATGTGCCCGCCGGAAGTGTTTTGCCAGCGACCACAAACTCGAACGGTATGGTCACAACGACTTGGTCTACAACCTGAGCCTTGGCCGTAATGCCTAACCCAGCGAAACCGACTAGCGCTACTGCAATACGCAAGCACAGCTTTTTCATCATTTCTCCTTTAAACGCATCGGAGCCGTCATTAGAGGCAACTGCCGCGCCTGGGTTTTATTCCGCACATCTGTATCAACAATCATCCTCAAAACGACTACATACCGTTTGACGCGCTCACCCCCGTAACAGTCACAGAACCGGTTGTAAAGGTTTTGTCACCGCCAGTGGCCACGCGCTGCCCCTAGAAGTTGGAGTCCTATGCGTCGGGAAGAGTAAGCCGCATGGTGCGGATGTGCCGCCCAGCAAAAAAAACGTGGGAAGGATTTGGGGAAGAACTCCAAACCAAAAACTGAATTGTATACGGGCTATCGCACATCTCTGGTAACTCAACCCAGAGGGAGTGCCCGCTCTTGCGCAAGAGGTGTACCATCGGCGACGGAGTTTTGCGCGCGCTTCTATGATGGACGCAATTCAGTCTCAGCACGAGTCGGCTCTCACCGGCCACAGATTCTTTTTGCTCTTCGTTTTTCTCTTGGCGACACTGATTCTATTTCCCTATGCCGAAGCCAGCCACTTCGGTTCCTACGCATTTCGCGTTATCGGAAGCTTGGCCATCGTAATCAGCGTGTATGCAGCCAAGGTTCACCGGAGCCTGCTCATCTTCGCCATCGTGCTTGCGATTCCGGCCTTAATCGAACGTGCCGTGCTTCCCAAAGTCAATGCGCACTCATTTTCCATATTCAACATCGTCCTGACCCTTGTTTTTGACGTAGTGATTGTCGTGGTTATTTTCCGCCACGTGCTGGCTGCGGAACAACCAACATCGGAAACCATCTTTGGAGCCCTCTGCATTTATCTGCTAGTGGGCTTCACTTTTGCCAGTGTCTACGGAATCGTAGCCGCGTTCCAGCCAAACGCCTTTTATCTGGATCCGCGTACTAACCTTCATAACGTTCCCGACCGCTTCGATTTCATTTACTACAGTTTCGGCACTATGACCTCGCTCGGCGCCGCTGGGATTATCCCTGTCTCGTCTCAAGCGCGTTCCTTTTCTATCCTCGAAGCTATCCTTGGTGTTCTGTACCTTGCCGTCCTGATCGCAGGATTGATAGGTTCATACCGCCCCAAGTCCAACGCGTGAGCATGGTGTGCCGGAATGCTGGAGGAGACAGAATAAGAAGAACTACGCTGCTACCTTTCCCGCATTTGGTTCCCACAATATACTGCGGACTCTTGATTAACGCCGGACTCATGATTTCGAATGCACGCTCCTCGTGATCCGGACGTGATCGCGTACCGAGCCTCCTATGGCTTCGAGCCGGCACCGAGCGCGGACTCGATGACGATATCCGGTCGGGTGCTGTCGACGATCGCTTTCAATTCATCTTGCTCCTCAGCGGGAACCGCGAACTTATCCAGTGTCTGCTGAAAATCGTCCAGGAACGCTTCCCACTCCAGGCTGGTAATTTTCAGATGGGCATGTGAGTCCGCCATCGACTTCCCTGTATATTTTTGCGGGCCGCCTGTTGCCCAGCACACCATCTCGGTCACTAGGTACTTGAAGCCTGCAGGAGGCACGCGATGGTGTGCTTCGTCTACGAGGGGATTGGCGTTCAATCTGGGGTCAACCATAATTCGGTTTACGAAGTCGTCCACCACGGTAGCGATGCTGTAGACGCCACCGAGTCTGCTGTAGAGAGAGGGCTCTTCTGCTGGCTTCATCATGGACCTCCTTGCAGCTTGGCACTCTATCAGAATGACATTCGGAGAAATAGACGCTTAGCAGTTGCTCTGTGCTGACCGATGATGCTGTGCCGTTCACATGATGCGGCGTCGCCTATTGGCGCAAACCGGAGATGCACCTTTACTCTCTTCAGCAAAACTAACCAACCAATGCGCCCAATGGCGGCGGGAGGTGTGACGTGTCGATGGGAGAAAAGAAGACGATAGC
>WNFR01001823.1_pt1 | contig 44187 bp, 9 predicted proteins | sample 5400221 | NCBI WGS metagenome assembly WNFR01 (sample SAMN13153357, study PRJNA577476) | soil metagenome | isolation source: 40 cm soil under Madrone tree | place: USA:California | collected 2016-06-14 | reverse complement strand
GGCTGCGCACCTTAGCACTACGCATCGCCTGCGGGATCATCGCCGTTGCGGTCTTCAGTCAGTTGGCGCAGGCGGCGCCGCCCGCACTGGAACGGGGGGTTGGGCTGGAGCATGGCCATCCGCCGGCACCAACCATCAATCCGCGACCGTCGCCGGTGAGGCGGTTCCTTCCAACACCGCCGGTGAGGCAGTTCCTTCCAACACCGCCGGTGAGGCAGTGGGTGCAGGACTACGGGCACCGTCCCCTGATTCGTTCCGTCGACCCCACGGCACTACCTAGCGGCGGTCAAGTCGTCGCGGGCACTGGCACAATCTCGCAGACCGGCAACACGTTGCAGATCCTGCAGTCCACAGCGAGCCTCATCACCGATTGGCAGAGCTTCAATATTGGCAGCGCCGCCTCGGTCACGTTCCTGCAGCCAAACACCAGCGCGCTGGCGCTCAATCGTGTGCTAGGCGCGGACCCGTCGCAAATCTTCGGTCGCCTCAGCGCCAACGGGCAGGTGTTTCTACTCAATCCCAACGGTGTGCTGATCGGCAGGAGCGCGAGCGTGGACGTGGGTGGGCTCGTCGCCAGCACGCTCGCTTTGCCGAATGCCGCGTTCCTCGCGGGCCACTATACGTTGTCGGGCAACGGCACCGGCGGCTCGGTCATCAACGAAGGATCTGTGACCGCGAGCAATGGTGGATACATCGCGCTGCTGGCGCCGCAGGTGCGCAACGACGGAACCATTACCGCTCCCCAGGGCACGGTGGCGCTGGGCGCTGCAGATCAAGTCACCCTCGACATCGACGGCAACGGGCTGGTCGATCTGACGGTCAACCGCACCGCGGTCGATGCGCAGATTACCAATGCCGGCAGCCTCGTTGCCGACGGGGGCCAGGTCATCGTGAGCGCGCGCGCAGCCAACGCGGTCAGCGGCAGCGTTATCAATATGAGTGGTGTGGTCGAGGCAAAAAGTCTCGTGAACCACGACGGCCGGATTTTCCTCGACGGCGGCGACAATGGCGAGGTTCGTGTCAGTGGCACACTGGATGTGTCGGGAGGCAATACGGGCGCGAGCGGCGGTGAGATCACCGTGCACGGCGAGCACGTCGGCCTCGCCGATGGCGCGAAGCTCAATGCCTCGGGCGATGCGGGCGGCGGCACGGTGTTCATCGGCGGGGACTGGCAGGGGGCAGGATCCCTGCCGAACGCCGCAGCGATCTATATGGCACCGACGGCGTCGATCAGCGCCGATGCGCTGCGTTCCGGGAACGGCGGTGAGGTTGTGCTCTGGTCGCAGGACTACACGGGCTTCTACGGCTCGATCTCGGCGCGGGGTGGCGCGGTCTCGGGCCATGGCGGGAAGGTCGAGACGTCTTCGCATGATGTTCTGCAGGCCTTCGGCACGGTGGATGCGGCCGCGCCGCACGGGGCGGCGGGCTCCTGGTTGCTCGATCCGGCGAACGTCACGATTTCCGTCGGTGGGACCGCGAACGAGTCGACGAGCGGTACGACGACGATCACCTACACACCGACGGCCACACCGGCGACGGTGAACGCGACGACGCTCACCACTACCATCAATGCCGGCACCAATGTCACGGTGACCACGGTCTGCTCGATCTGCGCCGGCAACGGCGACATCACGCTCTCGAGCAATCTGACGCTGGCACCGATAGCGGCGACCACGCTGACGTTATCCGCCGAGCGCCACATTGTGTTGGGCACGAGCACGATCACGGCCAGCACCTCGGCGCTCAACTTGGTGCTGTCCGCCGGCAACGGCTCGGGGGCCGCCGGCAACATTACCGGCACCGGTGCCATCACGAGCAACGGCGGCGCGGTCACGGCCACGACACCCTCCGGGACGATCAGTCTCGGCGCCATAACGACGGCTGGCGGCGCGGTGACGGCGACGACGAACGCCGGTGCGCTGACCCTGGGCGCGATATCCGCGGGCAGCGGCGCGGTCACGGTCCGGGCGGGTCCCTCCTCGGGCACCGGCGTCACCACCGGCGCGCTCACGTTGAGCACGGTGAGCGGCGGCGTCCTGTCGATCAATGACACTCAGACGGGCATCGGCAGTACCGTGACGACGGGTGCGCTGACGGCCAACGGCAACGTCGACCTCTGGCAGTCGGTGAGCAATACCAACGTCACGCTCGGTACCAGCGTTCCGTCGATCACGGAGAGCTCGAGCAGCGCGACGACGATGACTATCAAGTCCGGGCAGTCGATCACGGTGGCGGGCGCTGCGATTACCGATTCCGGTACCGGCGCGATGAGTCTGGTGCTCGATTCGCACTACACCAACGACACCAATCCCGGGTCCGTCTTCTTGAATGCAGCCACGCTCAGCACCAAGGGCGGTGGTATTACGATCGGTGGCGGAGCGAATGCCGCAACGACCAATGCCATTGGCATCTCGGGTGAGCCGAGCGTGCTCGGCGCCGGTGTCCTCATCCTAGGCAACACGACATTGAATGCGGCCGGCGGCAACATCGTCATCAATGGCCAGGGAGTGAACGGCAGCGCCGCCGGCGACTTCCCCATCGGCCTCTTTTTGGACAATACCGGCGCCACCGCACAGTCGCTGTCGACTTCCGGCACCGGTACCATCACGCTGAGCGGCACTGCGGGGACGGGCGGCAGCGCCACTTACGGCTCGCTCGGTATCGCGCTGGTGAAGACCAGTACGGGCTCGATCACGATTTCCAATAGCGGTTCGGGAGCGATCACGCTGACGGGTACCGGTGGTAACGTCGGCACCTATCGCTATGGCGTGTGGCTCAACAATCAGAGCGCGGTCGGCACGGAAGCGATTTATTCGAGCAGCAGCGGCAATGTCATACTGAATGGCATTGCGCTCGATACGGCGGCCTCGGCCATCAATTCGACTCCGTCCGTCGGATCGGGCAACGACTACGTCGGCTGGGATGGTGGCGCCAACATCACCACCGGCAACATTACGATTGCCGGTCAGACGCCCAACGCCTCCACGGCGGGCGCGAACGGCATTCTCTTCGTGAACAACGCGGGTGGCCTCGGGGTCATCCGAAGCGGCGCCGGCAACCTGACCATCGGCTCCTGTCCGGTGACCGGCACCTGCCCGGCAACGGCGACGGGCGGGCTTTCCGGGGTGACGCTGCAATCCGGAACCGTCTCCGCCTTGTCGGTCTGGAACAACGTGACTCTCGGCGACGCCAACACCGCCTACGTGAACATCACCGGCGGCACCTATGCGTCGACGGGCACAGGCACGCTGACCGCCACGGGCGGCGGCACTTATAACGGCGTCGCAGGCGCGGGCCAGGTGCAAATCACAGGCTCGACGTTGACCACGGCGGGCGGCGCGTTGACTCTCAGCAATTCAAGCCAGGGCGCGACCACCAATAACGGTGGCGTGATGGTGAACAACAGCACCGTCAACGCCAACGGCGGCAATATCTCGATCACCGGCTACGGTGGCGGCACGAGTGGCTATCGCACCGGCGTCTGGTTCGACGGCGCGACGACCAACATCCAAACGAGTGGCACGGGCACGATCACCATCACCGGCACCGGCGCGAACGCTAACTCGATCACGAGCGTGGACGGTATCTGGTTGCACACCGGTACGGTTTCGATCTTCAACACCGGCTCGGGCGCGATCACGCTGACGGGCACGCAAGGTGCCGGCACGGGCCTGACCTACGGTACCGGCATCGAATCGCTCAACAACGGTACGGTCGTCAAGATTTATTCCGCCTCCGGCAATATAACCCTGACCGGCAAGACACCCAACAATGCCTATACGGGGGTCTATCTGACCGGCGTCGGCGGCAATTCCAATACGACCGATATCGGCTGGGACGGCGTCGCCGCGAATGGCACGACCGGCAGTATCTCCATTCTCGCCGAGACGCCGGTGACTTCCACCGTCGGCGTCAGCGGAATGTTGCTCGGCAGCACCAACGCCTCGGTGCTCCAAATTAAGGGTTCGGGTGGCCTTACCATTGGCAACAGCAACACGGGCCTCAGCAATTATCTCTCCGGTATGTCCCTCGGTCGCTCCGGCGCGGGCGTTCTTGCGGCGGGCCAGACCTTCACCTCGATCACGCTCGGTAGCAACGGTGCGGGCACGACCGGCAGCATGTATATCTATGGAACGGCAGCTGCTCCGTTCCAGACCTCCGGCAGCGGCGCCATTACCGCGAGTGGAACCGGTGTTGGCGCCAACATCAACGTCAGCCTCGACGGCACGACGCTGACCACGGCCGGCGGCGCGATCACCATCGCGAACACCGTATCCGGCAACATCAATCTGTACAACAGCCCCGTGCTGACCAGCAACGGCGGCAACATCTCGATCAGCAATACGACCATCTCGGGCGGCAACGGCATTTATCTGACAGGCGGCTCCGGTGTCATCAACGCCAGCAAGTCGGGGGGCACCGGCGGCAACATTACGCTGAGCGGCACGTCTTCCACCGCGTCCGGTCTCTTCTTCGCTAACACGGGCTGGCAGATCTACACCAATGGCGGTGCGATCTCGCTCTCGGGTACGACGACGGCGACCAATCAGGACGCCATCTCCATTCCCACCGGCGGGGCGACCAATATCGGCTGGAACGGATCGGGCGCGGGCACCAGTGGCGCCATTTCAATCCTGGGCTCCACACCGGCTGCCTCCACGCAATATATCTACGGCATTGATCTGGGTGCGGCGGTCATCAATGGCTTGGGCAGCCTCACACTCGGCAATACGGCCACGGGTTATCTCTCCGGGCTCTACGTGCGCGCGGGCGACATCGCCCCGGGCGCGACGTTTTCGGCCATCAACATCGGCAATAACGGCACGGGTACCACGGGCTTCGTTCAAATCGATGGACCGATCACGCTGGCGACCTCCGGGACCGGCGCGATCAACATTGTCACCACGGGGAACAGCACACAGAACGGCAACATCAACCTCGGCAACAGTGCGGCCGTCACGTTGGTGACGGCGGGCGGAGCGATCAACGTCCAGAGCAATGTCAACGGTTATATACAGCTTCTAAACGGCTCGAGCTTCACCAGCAACGGTGGCAGCATCTCGATCGTGAACACCAGCGCCGCGGGCAGCGGTATGACCTACGGCAGCGCTTGGCGCGGTATTTATCTGACCGGTGCCGGCGTCATCAACGCCAATCTAACCGGTGGGACAGGCGGCAACATCACGCTGTCGGGGACCAGCTCGGCGTATGAAGGCGTCTATTTCGCCAACAGTGGCTGGAAGCTCTACACCAACGGCGGCAACATCTCCCTCACCGGTGCGACGACGCTCACCAATTACGACGCCCTCTACGTCGACACTGCCTCCGCCAGTTATCTGGGCTGGGACGGAACCAACCCGGGCACCACGGGCAATATCTCGATCTTGGGTTCCACTCCCGCGGGCTCGACGCAAGGCAACAACGGTATTTATCTCGGTCAGTTTCAAATTCGCGGTTCGGGAGCGCTGACCCTCGGCAATGTCGGCAATGGCTATCTGTCGGGATTCCAGCTTCCCAACACCACGAATATCTATTCGACCGCGAGCTTTTCCTCGATCACCCTGGGAAGCAATAATGGCGGTACCACGGGCGGGCTCTACAACAACGCCAATCCGCTGACGACCAATGGCGGCGCCATCAGCGTCGCGACCTCGAATTCGCCGGGCAACGGCATCAACATGACCGGAAGCGCGCTGACCAGCGCCGGCGGCGCGATCACGCTGACCGCGGGTGCGGGCCAAGTCACGACCGGCGCGATCAATGCGGGCGCGGGCAATGTGACCGTGCTGACCGGGCCTTCCGGCACCACCGCAGGCACCACGGGCGCGATCAGCCTGGGCGTAATCAACGGCGCGGTGATTTCAGTCATCAACGATCAGACCGGGTCGGGTTCCAGCCTCACCACCGGCGCGATTACCGCGGCGGGCAACGCCATCACCATCACGGCGTCGGATACCAACACCGACATCACGGTGGGTGCCATCAGCCAGAGCTTCGCCACCGCCAACACGCTGACAGTGAAATCAGGCCGCAGCATCGTCTACAACTCTTTTGCCAACACGCTGGCGGGCAAGACCAATATTGTTCTGGACGCGCATTACACCAACGACACCAATATCGGCTCGGTCTATGTGACCGGCAATATCTCCACCAAAGGCGGCAATCTCACCATCGGCGGCGGCGCTGATCCCACCGTCACCAAGGCCATCGGCACGTATAGCGTAGGTTCCGAGCAAGGCGTCGGCATCAACGGCGCGGGACTCACCCTCGATGCCGGGGGCGGCAATATCCTCATCAACGGCCAGGGCGGCGGTGGCGGCTATGGCCAATCCAACTGGGCCCAGGGCGTCGGGATTTGGAACTCCACCCTCCAAACCAGCGGAACCGGCACGATCACGATCACCGGCCAAGGCGGCAGCGGCGGTAATTACAACCAGTCGGGTATTTTCATCAACGGTGGCACGATCACCACAGTCAATGGCGCGCTGACGCTGACCGGCACAGGCTATGGGAGCAATAACGATCCCGGCGCGGGTTCCAACCTGTCCAACCAGATCACTGGAGGTACCGGCGGTTCAGGCAATTCGGTCGGGCAGCGCACCGGCATCGAGTTTTTGGGTGCAACCAATCTCGTGGGCACCACCGGCACCGGCAATATCTCCCTGACAGGCAGCGCCAGCGCCAGCTCCGGCTGGAACCACGGCATGGTGCTCGGCGGCTCTTCCGGCGGAAGTTCGACGACGATCGGCGCGACGGCCGGCGGCAGCATCACTATCAACGCGACCCAGACCAACAATGATTGGGCGTTCGACAACGGCTCCGTGAATACCAATATCACCCGCATCACGACCGGCGGCGGCGCGACCGCGGGCAATATCACCATCAACGCCACCTCGGCCGCCAATGAGGCCGTCGATCTGCGCGGCGATGTGCAGATCACCTCGACCAATGCTGGCAATATTGCGCTCACCGGCACGAGCGGCGGCTCAGGCGTCTACGTAATGTATCTGCACACGGATAATGGCAGCGTCGCCAAGAATCTCATCGTCAGCACGACGGGCGCAGGAACCGTCTCCGTCGCCGGTACCTCGACTGGCGCGTCCGGTCACGGCATCTACTCGGACGGCATCGGCACGCTGGACCTCCACACGGGCAGCGGCGCGCTGAACCTGCATGGCATCGCCACCGGCAGCGGCTATCAAGGTCTCGGGCTCAACGCCACCAATACGAATATCTACAACACCAGCGGCAGTGTCACCGTCGATGGCGCCAGCACCAATGGTTACGGTATCTATTCCAGTGGCACGAATCTGAACATCGGCACCAATGGCAGCACCATCACCACGACGGGTGCCGTGACGGTGGGCGTGGCAGGCACCGAAATCGGCGGCCTGGCCCTCCAAGCAACCAATACGACGATCAAGAACGCCGGAACTTCGGGCATTGCTATCACCGGTGTCGGCCGCACCGGCGGCAGCGGTAATGCTCAGGGCATCGAATGGTCGACCAGCGGCACCGCACTCGTCACCACCACGGCCAATCTGAATATCACGGGCACATCGACACTGAGCGATGCCGTGGCGATTTATGGCGCCGGCAGCCACACCTTCTCGGCCACCAACGGTGGCAATATTGCGATCACGGCCAGCACGACTTGTGGCTGCCAGGGCTTCTACGCCAGCAATTCCGGGTCCAATCTCTCCATCCTGACCAGCGGCGGTGCGACGGCGGGCGCGATCACCATTACAGGCACCGGCGCGCGCGGCATCTACCTGCTCGACGCACCGACTATTGCTTCGACCAATGCGGGTGTCATCACGCTGACTGGAAATGCCAATGTCGGTGGCTATGAGGCTACTCATTGGAACACGCCCTCCGGTCGTACCACCACCCTCAGCACCACGGGCGCGGGCACCATCACAGTCACCGGTACCTCGCTGGGTAACCATGGTGTTTATATCGATGGCGCAGGTACCACGCTGATCAAGACAGCGAGCGGCGCCATTGCCATACGCGGAGTGGTGTCTAACGGCGGCAATATCGGTGTCTATCTTGGGGAAGCGACGAACAATATCTATTCCACCTCCGGTGCGATCTCCATCACCGGCGTTGCGCCCAGCGCCAGCTACAACGCCGTTCAAACAACGGGCGTCACCCGCATCGGCACCGACGGCGCCAGCGTGACGACCAGCGGCGACATCACGATTGGCACCACGGGTACAGATCAGGGCGGTGTGTATTTCGGCGGTGCGTCGAACACAGTCAAAACCACCGGGAATATCACCGTCGCCGGTAACGCACCCCTCGGTCAAGTCGGCCTGCAGGTTCAAGGGTCGTCATCGAATGTATTTTATACGCCGACCGGCAATATCACGCTGACCGGCATCACCGGCGGCAGCGGCACAGGCACCGCGGCGATGAATTTCCACGGCAGCGCGCCCACCTATATCGGCTGGGACGGCACCAGCGCCGGCACTACCGGCAACATCTCGATCCTCGGCCAGACCTCGATCAGTTCATCGGCAGGCCAAGGCGGCATTACCTTCGGTAACGCACAGATCAAAGGCTCCGGCGCACTCCTGATCGGCAATACCAACACCGCGGGGGCGAGCCTCTCGGGCTTCACACTCAATGCCACGGGCAATGCCACGGGATCCAATTATACGAGCGTGACCTTGGGCACCAACGGCGCGGGCACGACTGGCAGCATCTATGACTACGCCAGCTTCACGACGCAAGCCAACGGCGCGATTTCCGACAAGGGCACAGGTAATATCTGGATCGATGGCGCGACGCTGAATTCCTCCGGTGCTGCGCTGACAGTGCAGAGTACGGTTGAAGGTTACATTCAACTGGTCAATAGCTCGAGCCTCATCTCCGGTGGCGGCAATATCACCGTCAGCAACTACGATCTGGTCAACGCAGGCACCTACGCCATCTACCTGTCTGGCTCCGGCACCGTCATCAACGCGGGCGGCGGCAACATCAGTATCAGTGGCAAGGTGAGCTACAACAGCGCGGGTCTCTCCGGCCTCTATATCAGCGGCAGCAGCAAGATTTACACCGGCGGCACCGGCACGGTGTCGCTGACCGGTAATGGCAACGCGGTCAACAACCAGGCGATCCGTATCGACAACGGCACCAATTATATCGGTTGGGATGGCGCTGCCACGGCGACGGCCGGCACGATCACCGTCCTTGGCCAGACCAGCAGCGGCAATACGCGCACTGACGCGGTGGTTCTGTCGAACGCTGTGTTCAAGCCGAATGGCAATGACATCGTCATCGGCTCGACCGGGCTTGGCAATGGCGGCGGTATTACCCTTGGCGCCACCACCTTCGCGAGCGGCAACTGGAAGACCGTCAACATCGGCGACGCCAACACCGGTAGCGTCACCATCAATGGCACCTCGATTGCCACCAACACGGCCACCACCGGCGTGATCAATGTGCGCGCCGACGGTACCTACAACGGCGTGGCGGGCCTCGGCAACATCACCATTCAGTCGAACGCCACGCTGACCGCCGCCAATGCGCCTATCACGGTGCTCGGCACGGGCAACGTGCAGCTCGACGGAGCCGGCACGCTGGTCAGCTCCGGCGGCGGCACGATCAATGTGAAGAGTACTACCAGCGGCTATGTGTATCTCACGAACAGCGCGAGCCTAGTCTCCGGTGGCGGCAATATCACCATCAGCAATGCCAACCAGACCGCTGCGAATTATGGTGTTTACTTCACCGGCCCGGCCACGGATGTCGACGCCAGCAAGACCGGCGGCGGCGGGGATCTCACCATCACCGGCACCGAGGCGAACGGCGCCTACCAGGCCGTCTATTTCAACGGCAGTGGAAAATACTTCACCAGCGGCACCGGCGCGGTGACGATCACCGGCCATGCCAATACGAATGGCAACGCCATCCTCTCCAATACCGGCGCCAATTATATCGGCTGGGACGGGGCAGCCGTTTCCACCGCCGGCGCGATCAAATTGTTGGGCGATTCCGCGCCCGGCAATTCGCAGTGGACCATCCAACTGCAAAACATCACGCTGAAGCCGAACGGCCAGGCGCTGACCATCGGCTCGACCGGCAACGGCCTCTATTCAATATACGCCACCAATATCTTCGGCAGCGGCAACTGGGGCGCGGTCAATATTGGCGACGCCAATACGGCTTATGTCAACTTGACCGGCAGCACGATCAACACAAACGGCGCTGCGATCAACATGCAGGCCTTGGGCGGCGGCACCAACAACACCGGCATCGGCCAGGTCCTTATGGGTGGTAGTACGCTACAGAGCAACGGCGGCAACATCACTATCGCCAATGCAGCGGGCGGGGCTATTGATAATGCCGGCGTCTATCTGAATGCGGACACGATCAACGCGGGCACCGGAAATATCTCCATCACCGGCTATGGCGGTGGATCCACTTGGTTCATGAACGGTGTCTCGATCTATCAGAACACCGTGACGACGACGACGACAGGCAACATCACCATCACGGGATGGGGGGGCAATGTCTCCGGGCGAGCCTCCAACAGCGGCATCGAGTTCTGGGGCTCTAACTCCGGCCCGACGCAGATCTATAGCACCACGGGCAGCATCACCCTCACGGGCTACACGGGAACCGGAAACATCAACACGGGTCTTTCCAGTGTAGGTTATGAAAGTGCCGGGATCGGTTCATTGGGTACATCGACCGTCAATCAAAATCTGACGCTCAAGATCTATTCGACAAGCGGCGCTATTTCGCTCATCGGGCGCAATCAGTCCGCCTTTCAAGGGCCCGCCATCTCGCTCATGAACCAATACAATCCCGGAAACGGGAATTGGTACTACCTCACAGCTTATATCGGCTATGACGGCATCAGCGCGGGGACGACCGGCGCTTTGACGATCCTAGGCGAGACCAACAGTCCGACCTCCGGCACGGGCGGCATCGCCTTCCTCAACAACGGCACAAACATCAATATCAAAGGTCAGGGCGCGCTCACGATCGGCAATGCCACACCGACCTCGATCAGCACCGGGCTCAACCAGACACTCACTGGTCTGCAGCTCAACGCGACCAATATTGCTGCGGGCGCAAATTTCAGCTCCGTCACCATCGGCACCAACGGTGCGGGCACGACGGGTCAAGTCTATGACTATGCCAATTTCACCACCCAGTCCAACGGCGCAATCAGCGTTATCGGTAACAACAACGTTACGCTGAATGCGCCCACGCTGAATTCCAATGGCGGTGCGCTGACCGTGCAGAGCACGGTCGATGGCCAGGTGTATCTGGCCAATGGCGCCAGCCTGATTTCGGGCGGCGGCAATATCGTCCTCGGCAACAACGACGCGACGGCAGCCGGTCATGGCGTCTGGTTCACGGGAACCGGAAGCGTGGATGCCAGCAAGACCGGCGGCAATGGCGGCGCCATCACCCTCAGCGGCAAGACCAGCACCGCAGGCGGTTACACGGCGGTCTTTCTCAACGGGTCCACCAAGATCTTCTCCAGCGGCACCGGCACCATCGCGATCACCGGGCGCGGCAATAACACCAATGATTATGCGGTCTATGATGGCGGCGGCACCGACTATATCGGCTGGAACAATGGCGCCACGGTCCAGGCCGGCGCCATTACCATCCTGGGCGAAACCGCGCCCGCCACGACGCTGACCAATGCCATCGGTCTGACCGGCACGGTGTTCAAGCCGAACGGGCAGACCATCACCATCGGCTCGACCAATCGCGGTGTGTCCGGCATCACGTTGGGGACGGCGACCTTCTCCACCGGCAGTTGGAACAATGTCAGCATCGGCGATGCCAACACTACCTATGTGAATCTCGGCGGCGCCGCGCTCAATGCGGGCGGCACGGGCGTGATCGCCGTCAATGCCGGCGGCCTGTACAACGGCACCGGTGGCGGCGGCAGCATCGTCACGGGGGCGGCCACGCTGACGACAGCGGGCGGTAGTATCTCCCTGCTGACCGGCAACGCCTCGCCGACGCTCACAACGGTCGGCATCAACGTCACCGGCGCGGCAAATTTCCAGTCGAACGGCGGCAATATCACGCTCGGGGGCACAGGCGCTGGTCCGGCCGGAAATCTCTACGCCTATGGTGCAAACGGGCCGGGCATCCTCACCGTGGCGGGCACAGTGTTCAATTCCGGCGCGGGCAACCTCAAGTTCGACGGCAAGGTGAACGTCGCGAACGACAGCGGTATTCGGCTCGCTGGCACCACCATAACGGCAACCACCGGTAGCATCACGCTTGATGGCGTCAGTTACAGTAGCGCCAGCGGCTATCACGGCGTCGATTTCGGCAGCGGCACGAACAGCATTACCACGACCAGTGGCGCAATCTCGGTGACCGGTACGGTCGCCAACGCAAGCGGCGCGGCACCCGCGTACGGCATCGCGGTCAGTAGCGGCGCGACTTCCATCACCTCCGCGTCCGGCGCCATCACGCTGACCGGTAGTCGGTTTGCGTCGTCTGCCGCCAGCTACGGTCTTAGTGTTCTTGCAGGTACGTCGCTCTATGTCGGTACACCCGCGAGTGCCACGCCGGTCGATTCAGGCGCGATCACGATCAATGCCGACAACATCAATTACGCGGGCACGCTGTTTCAGGTGCGGAGCACGGGCGCGCTGACCGTCGCTCCGATCACGGCTTCGACCACCATCGGCATCGGTGGCGGCGCGGGCACGCTCGCCCTGCCTGCCAGCTGGTTCAGTGGCGCGAGCCGCGTGTTCCAGAACGGCTTCTCGTCCATGACCATCGGCGAGCTGACGGGCACCGGTGCGATCACGATGAACGCGACCACCTTCACTGATCCGGTGAATCTATATGCGGCGTCGTCGGGCGGCTCGCTCACCGTCAATGGTGCGACTGTGGATACCAGTTCGGCGGCGGGCGGCTTCACCGCGCGCGTGGGCGGCAATGTCACGCTGGCAGCAGGTTCTTCGATCACGACTACGGGCGCGAACAGCAATGTGGTGTTGTCCACCGAAGGCATCGGTGCGTTCCAGAACAATTCCGGCTCGGCCACACCCTTGCAGCAAGGTCTACGGAAACGATGCGACTGCCGCAGTCGCGACGCAGTACACGGCCGGTGTAACCAACGCGACCAACAACGGCTCCGGTACCGCCTACACGGCGCCGGCGGCCACCGATGCCATCAACGGTACCGACTTCACCGTTACTTCGCTGGGCGCAGGTCCGACTGCGAACGTCGGAACCTACGCGGTCGGCTTCTCGGCCACGCCGGCGACGCTGTCTACCGGTTTCAACGCGGTTTACAGCGCCATCGGCATCGAAACGGTGACGGCGCGTCCGATCACCATCAGCTCCAGCGCCGGCCAGACCAAGATCTACGGCGCCGACGATCCGAATGCCGCCAAGACGGCGTACACCGTGACCGGCGGTTCGCTGGCCAATACCGACACGCTCACCGGCAACCTGGGCCGGGTCGTAGGTGAGACGGTCGGTACTTATAACTTCACCCAAGGCACGGCCACGGTCAGCGACGGCAATGGCGGCGCCAATTACGCCCTCACCTTCAATGGCTTGACCAACAAGTTCGCCATCACGCCGCTCTCGCTGACGGCGCTGATCACGCCGACCAAGGTGTACGGCGCCGACGATCCGGCGCTGGCGAGTCTGCCCTTCACGCTGAACGCGGTGAATCGCAGCGTGCTCGACATCAACGGCACCAGCACGGCGATCAACGATTCAACGGCGGCGAAACTGGCGACTACGTTGACCAGTGTGACACGCACAGCCAGCGTCGCCACAGAGCTGGTCGGCACGCGAGCCATCAGTGGCGCGACCTTCGGCGCGGTGACCGGCACGTCAGCCGCGAATTACAGCGCGCCCGCCCTCAATCCGTCGTCTGCGATTACCATCACCGTGGCGCCGCTCAACGCCAGCGTGGCGAATCAGGCCAAAGTGTACGGTCTGGATGATCCGGCCTTCGGCGGCGTCACCGTGACGCTCGCGCCGATCAATCGCACGGTGGCCGTACTCGGCGGCGGCACAGTGGCGATCAATGACACGGGCAACGTGAGCGCCTCGGTCACCGGCCTGACGCGCGCGGCGGGTGAGAACGTCGGCACGTACAACATCACCGGCGTCACACTCTCGACGCCAACCGGCAGTGCGGCCGGCAATTACTCGAGCAGCGCGACTGTAACGGGCAGCGCCACGCTGACCATCGGCAAAGTCAATCTGACCGGAACGATCGCGAATCAAACCAAGATTTACGGTAACGATGATCCGTCTCTGGCATCGATCACGCCCATACTCTCTGGGGTCAATCGCAGCGTTTCGACCTGGAACGGCAATATTACGGTGAATGATTCCGGTGCCGCAGCGCTGGCGACGACGCTGAGCTCGATCACGCGCGCAACGGGTGAGGGCGTCGGCACGCGCACTGTCACCGCAGCCACCTTTGGTTCGCTCACCGGCACCTCGGCGGGGAACTACAACGCGCCGACCCGCTGACCTGGAACAGCGCGACCGCCATTCCGATCAACGACTCGGCAGCGGTTACGACCACGATCGCGGCCCTGGTGCGCGCCGCGGGCGAGAACGCCGGCGCATACAACATCACCGGCGCCACCTTCGGCGCATTGTCGGGCGCGACTGCGGGTAATTATCTGGCGCCGACTTTCCTCGGCACGCCGACCCTGACAATTACGCCCATCACGCTGACGGCGACCATTCCGAACCGGACCAAGGTGTATGGCACCTCCGATCCGGCTGTGGCCGGCATCACGCCGACCTTGAATGGCGCGCTCAGCGGCGTCACGGTCACCAACTGGATGGGCGCGACCACTCCGATCAACGACAGCGTGAACGCATCGCTGGCGAGCTTGACCCGTACGGCGGGCGAAAATGTCGGAACCTACAACATCACCGCAGCCACGTTTACTGCGCTGACGGGCACGGGTGCCGTCAACTACACGGCGCCGGCCAGCTTCAGCGGGACCCCGACGCTCGCGATCACGCCAGTCACACTGACGGCCTCGATCCCCAATCAAACCAAGGTGTACGGTGCGAACGATGCGGCGCTGGCCAGCGTCACCCCGACGCTGTCCGGCGTGGTGACGGGTGTCACCGTCACCAACTGGATGGGGACGAGCGCGGCCATCAACGACACCACCGTGACGGCGCCGCTGGCCAGCCTGACGCGTGCCGTAGGCGAAACCGTTGGTGCTTACACCATCACCGGTGCAACCTTCGGCGCCCTGGCCGGCGCCGGCGCCGCGAACTATGTCGCGCCGAGCAGCTTCACCGGTGCGCCGGCATTGACCATCTCGGCGAAGAATCTCACCGCCTCGATTGCCAACCAGGCCAAGGTGTACGGCGCCGATGATCCGGCACTGGGCGGCATCACGCCTGCTCTGAGCGGTGTGGTCAATGGCGCCACAGTGACCAACTGGATGGGCGGTACGGCGACGGTCAACGACAGCGTGAGCGCCACGCTGACGGGCCTGATTCGTGCCGGTGGAGAAGCGGCGGGTGCCCACAGCATCAGCGGCGCCACCTTCGGTGCGCTGACCGGCACCGGGGCGAGCAACTACAACGCGCCCACGCTGACCGGCAGCCCGATTTTGACGATCGGGACGGCAACGCTGAGCGCTTCGATCCCGAACCAAGCCAAGGTATACGGCGTGAACGATCCGGCACTGGCCGGCATCCCCGTCACCTTGAGCGGTCAGATCAACCGCACGGTCGCCACCTGGAATGGGAGTACGCCGGTGAACGATACCGGTGCGGTGTCCGCGACTCTTGCGGGTCTCACGCGGGGTAGCGGCGAGAACATCGCTGGCTACAACATCACGGGCGCGACATTCAGTGCACTCGGTGGCGCAAGCAGCGGCAATTACAGCGCGCCGACACTGACAGGCACGCCGACTCTGACGATTACGTCGAAAATGCTCACGGCCAGCATCGCCAATCCGACCAAGGTATATGGCACCAGCGATCCGCTGCTGTCGGGCATCCCGGTGACGCTGGGCGGCACCGTGACCGGTGCGACGGTGACCAATTGGATGGGTACAACTACCGCCATCAACGACAGCTCGTTCCTTTCGCTGGCCTCACTTACCCGCACTGCGGGTGAGACAGTGAACAGCTATGCCATCAGCGGCGCCACCTTTGGCGCGTTGACCGGCACCGGCGCCAGCAACTACACCGCGCCGACCGCGCTGTCCGGCAGCCCGGCCCTGGTTATCACGGCGAAGACATTGACCGGGAGCATTGCAAACCAGACCAAATCCTACGGCACCAACGATCCGTCCCTGGCGTCGGTCGTGCCGACGCTCTCCGGTGCTGTCAGCGGCGTGACCGTGACCAACTGGATGGGCGGGACACTGAGCATCAACGATAACGTAACGGGTGTACTGACCGCGCTCACGCGCGCGGCCGGTGAGACCGTGGCCACCTACGCCATCACCGGTGCGACCTTCGGTGCGCTCTCCGGCGCCGGCGCCGGCAATTACGCCGCACCGATCAGTTTCACCGGCACGCCGACCCTGACCATCACGCCGGCCACGCTCACGGCGTCGATCGCAAATCAGACGAAGACCTATGGCGCGGACGATCCGGCCGTGGCCGGCATCGCAGTGACCTTGAGCGGTCAGATCACGGGCATTTCGGTCACCAACTGGATGAGTGGCTCGACGGCCATCAACGATACCGGCCTGACCAGCTCGATCGCCGCGCTCACGCGCACAGCCGGTGAGAACGTCGGCAGCTACGCGATTACCGGCGCCAGCTTCGGCGCCCTCGGCGGCGCCGGCGCGGGCAACTATGCCGCGCCGACCACGTTCACCGGCAGCCCGACGTTGAGCATCGCAAAAGCGACACTCACGGGCTCGATCGCCAACCAGACCAAGGTCTATGGCGCGAATGACCCAGCGATTGCCGTTCCGACCTTCACCGGCACGCCTTCGCTGACCATTACGGCGGTATCGCTCACCGCGACGGTCGCGAATCAGAGCAAATCCTATGGCAATAGCGATCCGGCGCTGGTCTCGATCACGCCAGTGTTCACCGGCGTGGTGAGCGGCGCGACCGTCACCAACTGGATGGGTACGAGCACTCCCATCAACGATGCGGTGAGCGCACCGCTGGTCAGCCTCGCCCGTCAGGGCGGCGAGAACGTCGGCGCCTATTTCATCACCGGTGGTTCGTTCGGTGCCTTCTCGGGCACGGGTGCAGCCAACTACGTGGCGCCTACGGTACTGTCCGGCGCGCCGACCTTGACCATCACTGCGCGTTCACTCACGGCTTCGATCCCGAACCAGACCAAGGTGTATGGCACCAGCGATCCGTCGCTCGGCAGCATCACGCCGACGGTATCCGGAGGACTCTCGGCGGTGACCGTCACCAACTGGATGGGCGGCACGCTCACCATCAATGACGGCCCGGCGACCTCTTTCACGGGCCTGACGCGCGCGGCCGGTGAGAACGCGGGCAGCTACGCGATCACGGGCGCGACCTTCGGCGCGTTGACCGGCACGGGTGCGGCCAACTACACCGCGCCGACCAGCTTCACTGGCAGCCCGGTGCTCAACGTCACCGCGAAGCCGCTGACCGCGACGATCACGAACCAGAGCAAGGTGTACGGTGCGAACGATCCGTCGCTGGCGTCCGTCACGCCGGTAATCGTTGGCGCAGTGGTCGGCACGACGGTGACCAACTGGATGGGCACCAGCTTGACCATTGACGACAGTCCGACCACTAGTCTCACCGCGCTGGTGCGTGCGGCCGGTGAGAATGTGGGTACTCATGCGATAACGGCTGCGAGCTTTGGCGCGCTGGCCGGCACGGGGTCGGCGAACTACATCGCGCCGACCTTGTCCGGCAGCCCGAGTCTCACGATCGCAGCGGCGCCGCTGACGGCGAGCATCGCGAATCAGACAAAAGTGTACGGCGTGGACGATCCGGCGCTCGCGGGGATCGGCGTGACGCTCGCCGGTGCGATTAATCGCACCGCAGTCACGTGGAACGGCAATGTCGCGGTGAACGACACGGGCAACGTGTCGGCGACGCTGGCCAGCCTGACCCGTGCGGCCGGCGAAAATGTCGGAACCAGCAGCATTACGGCCGCTACCTTCAACGCGCTCTCCGGCAGCGCCGCGGGCAACTATAGTGCGCCGACGCTGACGGGCAGCCCGACGCTCGGCATCACGGCTGCGACCTTGACGGTGAGCCTCGCCAATCAGACCAAGGGCTATGGCACCAACGATCCGATCCTGGCGGGCATCAACCCCGTTCTTACCGGGCTGGTCAATCGCAGCGTGTCTTCTTGGAATGGTGCGGTCGCCGTGAATGACAGCAGCGCGGTCACGACGTCGCTTGCGACTCTCACGCGCGCGGCCGGTGAGAATGTGGGCAGCTACAACGTGACCGCGGCGACCTTCGGCACCCTCGCTGGCGCCTCGGCCGGAAACTACAACACACCGACGTTCACGGGTGTGCCGACTTTGACGATCACCGCGCGGACGCTCACGGCCGCAATCGCGAACCAGACCAAGACTTACGGCGCGAGCGATCCGGCCGTGGGTTCCATCACGCCAACATTGTCGGGTGCTGTGAGCGGCGTGACCGTCACCAACTGGATGGCGGGCACGACCGCTCTCAATGACAGTCCCGCGACCTCGCTTGCGGCGCTCACGCGCGCGGCGGGTGAAAACGTGGGCAGTTACGCCATCACGGCGGCCACCTTCAGTGCCGTGACCGGGACCGGTGCGTCTAACTACGCAGTGCCGACGACACTCACCGGCAGCCCGCTGTTGACCATTGCCAAGGCGAACCTGACGGCCTCTATCCCCAGCCAGAGCAAGGTGTACGGTGCGGATGATCCGGCGCTGGCCGCGATCACGCCCAGCGTCAGTGGCGCGATTAACGCGACGATCACGACTTGGAACGGCACTGTTGCCATCGCCGATAGCGTGGCAACCACGTTGAGCGCGGCGACCCGTGCGGCTGGCGAAAGCGTGGGTAGCCATAGCATCACGGCGGTGACGTTCGGAGCGTTGACGGGCACGGGTGCGGCGAACTACACCGCACCGAGTCTCACCGGTACTCCGACACTGACCATCACGGTGGCGCCGCTCACTGCGAGCATCGCCAATCAGACCAAGAGCTATGGCGCGAATGATCCGGCGCTCGCCGGTATCGGCGTGACGCTCACGGGCGTGATCAACCGCAGCGTAATCACCTGGAACGGTGCCGCGCCGGTCAATGACACGGCCACCGTATCGACCATGCTTACCGGTTTGACCCGCAGCGCGGGCGAAAATGTCGCGACATACAACATCACCGGCACTGCTTTCTCCGCACTCGGCGGTTCTGCCGCCGGCAATTACAGCGCGCCGCTATTTGCCGGCAGCCCGACCCTGACGATCGCGCCGATCGCGCTGACCGCGGGCATCGCCAATCAAACCAAGTCCTATGGCAGCAGCGATCCGGCGCTGGCCGGAATTGTGCCGGTCCTGGGAGGTGTGGTCACTGGTGTGACGGTGACCAACTGGATGGGTACGACCACGACTATCAACGACGGCCCGGTTCTGCCGCTCGCCAGCTTGACCCGTCAGTCGGGTCAGAACGCCGGCGTCTATGGCGTGACCGCCATCAGCTTCGGTGCATTGTCGGGAACAGGTGCGGGCAACTACACCGCGCCCAGCTTGCTGAGCGGCAGCCCGACGTTGACGATCACGAAGGCCAACTTGACGGCCTCGATCCCAAGCCAATCCAAGATCTATGGCAGCAGCGATCCCGCGGTGTCCTCCGTCATCCCCACACTGACTGGCTCGAAGTCGGGCGTGACCGTGACCGACTGGATGGGCGGTACACTCACGATCAACGATAGCCCCGCCACCACGCTGACCAGCCTGACCCGCGCCGCGGGTGAAACTGTGGGCAGTTACGCGATCACGGCGGCGGGCTTTGGCGTGCTGACGGGCACGGGCGCGGTGAATTACAACGCGCCGACGATGTTTGTGGGCAGCCCCAGCCTTGCGATCACTGCGAAACTGCTCACCACGAGCATCGCCAATCAGACCAAGAGCTATGGCGCGGATGATCCGGCGCTCGCTTCCATCACACCTGCCTTGACGGGCGTAGTGATGGGCGTGGTGGTCACCGACTGGAATGGCGCCAGCACCACGATCAACGATGCGGCAACCACGAGTTTGACCGGCCTCACCCGGGGTCTGGGTGAGACGGTTGGCAGCTACAGCATTACCGCAGCCAGTTTCGCGCCGCTGACCGGCACGGGCGCCACGAACTATCTGGCGCCGACGTTCACGGGTACGCCGATCTTGGCGATCACCGCAGCCCCCCTGACGGCGGGTATCGCGAATCAGACCAAGGCCTATGGCGCAGACGATCCTGCGCTAAACGCCGTCACGCCCACACTGACGGGTGTCGTGAATCGCACGCTTGCCACCTGGGGCGGCAACGTCACCCTCGATGACACCGGCCGCGTTGGTGTGGCGCTGACCAGTCTCGTGCGTCAAAGCGGCGAAGGCGTGAGCGTTAGAAATATCACTGCCGCCGGCTTCGGCGCCCTCACGGGTACGAGTGCGGCCAACTACGGCGTGCCGACGTTGACGGGGAGTCCGACGCTGAGCATCACCGCCGCACCGCTGACGGTGAGCATTGCAAGTCAGACGAAGCCGTATGGCACGGATGATCCGTCGCTGGCGGCGGTCACGCCGACGCTGACGGGTGTGGTCGATCGCACGGTCGCCACCTGGGGTGGCAATGTCGTCGTGAGCGACGGAGTGACCACGAGCCTGACCGGCCTGACCCGCACTGCGGGTGAGAATGTGGGCAGCTATGGCGTCACGGCGGCGACCTTCAGTGCGCTGGCCGGCACGGGAGCCGTCAATTACAGCGGGCCGGCATTCACCGGCAGTCCGGTATTGACCATCACCGCGCGCACGCTGACGGCATCGATGCTGAACCAGAGCAAGGCCTATGGCTCGAATGATCCAGCGCTGGCCGGCATCACGGTGACCTTGAGCGGCGCGGTGAGCGGCGTGACCGTGACCAACTGGATGGCGGGCGCCACGACGATCAATGACAGTCCGACGATGACGCTGACGAGCCTGACGCGTGGAGCCGGTGAGAATGCCGGCAGTTACGGCATCACGGCGGCGACGTTCGGCGCGGTGACCGGCGCCGGGGCGGTCAACTATGCGGCGGCCAGCAGCTTTACCGGCAGCCCGCTACTGACAATCACCAAACTCAACCTGAGCGCCTCGATGCCGAACCAGAGCAAGGTGTACGGCGCGGACGACCCCGCGCTGGCGTCGATCACACCCAGCGTCAGCGGTGCGCTGAGCGGCGTGACCGTCACCAACTGGATGGGCTCCAACACGACGATCAACGACAGTCCGGCGGCGACCTTGGCGAGCCTGGCGCGCGCCGGCGGCGAGAGCCAGGGCAGCTACCCGATCACAGCGGCGACATTCAATGCGCTGACCGGCACGGGGGCGGCGAACTACAACGCACCGAGCCTCACCGGTACTCCGACACTGGCCATCACGGTGGCGCCGCTCACTGCGGGCATCGCCAATCAGACCAAGAGCTATGGCGCGGATGATCCGGCGCTGGCCGGTATCAGTGCGGTGCTGACGGGTACGGTCAATCGCACGGTCGTGAGCTGGAACGGCTCCACGCCGGTCAACGATTCTGCGACGGTGACCACGACGCTCACCAGTCTGATACGCACTGCAGGTGAGAACGTGGGCAGCTATGGCGTTACCGGCGCGAGCTTCGCCGCGCTCTCGGGGAGCGCCGCAGGTAACTACAGCATGCCGGTATTCGCCGGTACGCCGAGCTTGACTGTTACGGCGGTGCCGCTGTCGGCCACCATGGCCAATCAAACCAAATCCTATGGCAGCAGCGATCCGTCGGCTGCGAGCATCCCGACGACGCTGACGGGCGTCATCTCGGGAGCGAACGTGACGAACTGGATGGGCGCTACAACCGCGATCAATGACAGTCTCTTGCTGCCGGTCGCGAGCCTGACGCGCGTCGCCGGACAAGGTGCCGGAACCTACGGAGTCATGTCGGCCACCTTCGGTGCGTTGACGGGCACCGGTGCGGGTAACTACACGGCGCCGGCGGTGTTCACGAACAATCCGACGTTGACGATCACGAAGCATAATCTGACGGCCTCGATCCCGAGCCAGACCAAGGTCTACGGCAGCAGCGATCCTGCGGTGGTCAGCGTGACACCGGCGCTCTCGGGCGCGGTGAGCGGCGTGACCGTGACCGACTGGATGGGCGTCACGTCGACGCTCAACGACACCCCGGCGGCGAGCCTAACGAGCCTGACGCGCGCGGTGGGCGAGAACGTGGGCAACTACGCGATTACGGGCGCGGGCTTTGGGGTACTGACGGGCACGGGCGCGGCGAACTACAACGCGCCGACGACATTCGTGGGCAGCCCGACCTTGAGTATCACCCAGAAACCGCTGACGGCGACGGTTGCGAATCAGACGAAGGTGTACGGCGCGGATGACCCTGGCCTGGCGTCCTTGTCGCCCATCATCTCGGGTGCAGTCATCGGCACCACGGTGAGCAACTGGATGGGCACCACCACGACGATCAATGACAGCCCGGCGACGACCCTGACCCTAGTGGCGCGCGCCGTGGGCGAGAACGTCGGCAGCTATGCGCTCACGGGTGCGTCGTTTGGTGCTCTGACGGGCGCGGGTGCGTCGAACTACATTGCGCCGACCTTGTCCGGCAGCCCGACGCTGACGATCACGGCTGCGCCGTTGAGCGCGGCGATCGCGAATCAGACGAAGGTGTACGGCGCGGATGATCCGAGCCTAAGCTCGATCGCGCCGGCCCCGACGGGTCTGGTCAACCGCACGGCGGCGACCTGGAACGGCAATGTGGTGATCGACGACACCAGCGGCGTCACGCTCACGCTGTCGACATTGAGCCGTCAGAGCGGTGAGAACGTGGGTGTGCGCAACATCACGGGCGCCGGGTTCTCCTTGAGCGGAGGCACGGCGGGTAATTACGCTACGCCGGTGTTGACGGGCAGCCCGACGCTGACCATCAGCGCTGCACCGATGACGGTGACGATCGCCAGCCAGACCAAGGTGTATGGCGCGAACGATCCGCTCTTGAGCAGCATCGCGCCGCTGTTGAGTGGCGTCATCAACCGTACCGCGAGCACCTGGAATGGTGCGGTCGCCATCGATGACAGCAGTGCGGCGGCGACCACGCTCGCCAGCCTCACGCGAGCGGCGGGCGAGAATGTGGGCACCTACAACATCACCGCGGCAACGTTCAGTGCGCTCTCGGGTGCTGCGGCCGGCAACTACGGTGCGCTGGTGTGCACGGGCGTGCCGTCTCTGAAGATCGTGCCGGTGACGCTGACGGCGACGATGCCGAGCCAAACCAAGGTCTACGGCACGAACGATCCAGCACCGGCGAGCATCACGCCGGTGGTCAGTGGCGGTCTCACGGGCGTGACCGCGACCAACTGGATGGGCACGAGCACCGCGATCAACGACGCTCCGGCGACCAGCTTCGCGGGCCTGACGCGCGTCGCGGGTGAGACGGCTGGCACCTATGCAATCACGGCGGCGAGCTTTGGGCCCGTGACGGGCACGGGCGCGGCCAATTACCTGGCGCCGACGAGCTTCAGCGGCAATCCGACGCTTACCGTCACGCCTGTGGCGTTGACCGCCAGCATCGGCAATCAGACCAAGATCTACGGCGCCGACGATCCGGCCCTCGCTGGGATCACCGTCACGCTGAACGGTGCGCTCACGGGTCTGACGGTGACGAACTGGATGGGCGCGGCCACCACGATCAACGACAGCCCGGCGGCAACGCTGGCCTCGTTGACGCGCGCTGCGGGTGAGAACGCGGGCAGCCATGCCATCACGTTGGCCACGTTCAACGCGCTGACGGGTACGGGCGTCAGCAATTACACGGTCCCGACCTTCACCGGCGCTCCCACCCTGACCATCCAGAAAGCGGGGCTGAGCGCAACCATCGCGAATCAGACCACGATCTACGGCACGAGCGATCCGGCGCTGGCCGGCATCACGCCGGTGCTCTCGGGACTCATCAACCGCACTGTGATCACCTGGAACGGAACGACGGCGGTCAACGATTCCTCAGCGGTCACGGCGACGCTCGCATCGCTGGCGCGCGCGGCCGGCGAGAATGCCGGCAGCTACGCGATCACGGGCGTGAGCCTCAATACGCTCGCGGGTGCTGCGGCCGGCAACTATCTGACGCCGACCTATGCCGGCGGCGCGACCCTCACGATCACGCCGGTGACGCTCACCGCGACCATCCCAAGCCAGACGAAGGCCTACGGCATCTCCGATCCGTCGCTCGGCTCGATCACGCCGGTGCTCTCGGGCGCGATCACGGCGGTGACGGTCACGAACTGGATGGGTGCGAGCACCTCGATCAACGATGCGGTGACGGCGCCGCTGGCCTCGCTCACGCGCCAGGCCGGTGAAAGCGCGGGCAGCTATGCGATCACGGCGGCCGCCTTCGGCGCGCTGACGGGCACAGGCACCACCAACTACGTGGCACCGGGCACCTTTAACAACAATCCGACGCTGACGATCACGAAGCTGAACCTGACGGCCTCGATTCCGAGCCAGACCAAGGTGTACGGCACGAGCGATCCGGCGGTCGCGGGCGTCACGGCGACACTCGCGGGCGCCGTGACGGGCGTCACGGTGAGCAACTGGATGGGCACGTCGACCCCGATCAGCGACAGTCCGACGATGGCGCTCACCGCGCTCGCCCGCGTGAGTGGCGAGAACGTGGGCGGTTACGCCATCACCGGTGCAACCTTCGGCGCGCTGACCGGCACGGGCGCGGCCAACTACATGGCTCCGATCAGCTTCAGCAACAGCCCGACGCTGACCATCACGCCCGCGACGCTGAGCGCCAGCATCACGAATCAGTCGAAGGTCTACGGCGCGAATGATCCTGCGTTGTCCTCGATCGCGCCGAGCGTGATCGGTGTCGTCAACGCGACCCTCAGCACCTGGAACGGCACGAGCGCCATCAACGACGCCGGAAGGGTGAGCGTGGCACTGGCGGGCCTCACACGCGCGGGTGGCGAGTCGGTAGGCAGCTACGGCATCAGCGGCGCGCTCTTCACGGTGGGTGGCACGGCGGCCGGCAACTATGCCGCCCCGACGCTCACCGGGACGCCAGCCCTGACAGTCACGCCGGCCGCGCTGACGGCGAGTATCGCGAATCAGTCCAAGGTGTACGGCGCGGATGATCCGGCGCTGGCCTTGATCGCCCCGGTGTTGACCGGCCTCGTGAACGGTACGATCACGACCTGGAACGGCAGTGCATCAGTCAACGACAGCGCGGCGGTGAGCGCGGCGGTGTCGACCATGAGCCGCGCGGCGGGCGAGAACGCCGGGAGCTACGGGATACCGAGCGCCACGTTCACGCTGTCCGGCAGCGCCGGCGGAAACTACAGCGCGCCCGTGCTCAGTGGCGCGCCGACGCTGGTGATCGTGACGGCGCCGCTGACCGTGACTATTGCGAACCAGACCAAGACTTATGGCACGAGCGACCCGGCGCTCACCGGCATCGCCGCGGTGCTCGGCGGTGTGGTGAATCGCACGGTCGCGAGCTGGAATGGCGGCGTCGCGATCAACGACTCCAGCAAGGTGACGACCACGGTGCTCTCGCTGACGCGTCAGGCGGGCGAGGGCGTGGGCACGGCCAATGTGACGGCGGCCACGTTCAATACGCTGGGAGGCGCCTCGGCCGGCAACTACGGCACGCCGCTGTTTACTGGGACGCCGACTCTGACGATCACGCCGATCCAACTCACGGCGGCCATACCGAACCAGACGAAGACTTATGCCACGAGCGACCCGACGCTCGCGAGTATCACGCCGGTGGTCAGTGGCGCCGTGACCGGCGTGTCCGTGACCAATTGGATGGGCGGTACGGCCGCGATCAACGACGCTCCGGCGACCACGTTCACAGGCCTGACCCGAGTGGTGGGCGAGAGCCCGGGCAACTACGCGATCGCGGGCGCGAGCTTTGGTCCTGTGACGGGCACGGGCGCCGCGAACTACCTGGCACCGACCAACTTCACCGGCAATCCGACGCTGACCATCAGCGCGCGGCCGCTGACGGCGACCATCGCCAACCAGACCAAGGTGTACGGGACGGCCGATCCGGCCTTGAGCTCGATCGCGGTGACGCTCCCGGGCGTGGTGAGTGGAGTGACGGTCACCAACTGGATGGGCAGCGCGACCACGCTCAACGATGCTCCCGCGGTGACGCTCGCGAGCCTCGCGCGCGCGGCGGGTGAGGCGGCGGGCAATTCCTATGCGATCAGCGGCGCAACCTTCAATGCGCTGACCGGCACGGGCGCAGGTAACTACACCACGCCAACCCTGACGGGCACGCCGACGCTGGCGGTCACGAAGGCGCCGCTGACGGTGACTATCGCGAATCAGACCAAGAGCTACGGCAGCTCGGATCCGGCGCTGGCGGGCATCACGCTGGTGCTGAACGGGGTCGTGAACGGCACCATCTCGACCTGGAATGGCACGACGTCTATCAACGACCAGAGCGGGGTGACAGCCCCGCTCAGTGGCCTGGCGCGCGCCGCGGGGGAGAACGCCAGCGCGTATGCCATCACCGCCGTGACCTTCGGCCCGCTAGCGGGCTCGGCGGCGGGCAATTACCTGACACCGACCTACACCACCGGCAGCGCGACACTGACCATCACTCCGGCGGCGCTCACCGCGACGCTCCCGAGTCAGGGTAAGGTCTATGGCACGAACGACCCGGGTCTCGGCTCGATCAGCCCGACGCTGTCGGGTGTCATCACGGGGGTGACAGTCACGAACTGGATGGGTGCGAGCACGACTCTCAACGACAGTGTGACGGCCTCGCTGACTTCGCTCACACGACAGGTGGGTGAGAGCGCGGGCAGCTATGCCATCACCGCAGTGAGCTTTGCCGCACTCACCGGCACGGGTGCGGGCAACTATGTCACGCCGAGCACGCTCACCAACAACCCGACGCTCGCGATCACGAAGCTGACGCTGACCGCCTCGATCCCGAGCCAGACCAAGGTGTACGGCACGTCCGACCCCGCGGCCTTGGGCATCGCGCCGACGTTGAGCGGTGCGCTCTCCGGGGTGACGGTTACGAACTGGATGGGCACGTCGACCACGATCAACGACAACCCGTTGGTGGCGTTGACCGGTCTCGCGCGCGGGACGGGTGAGAACGTCGGCACGTACAACGTCACCGGTGCAGTATTCGGGGCGCTGAGCGGGACGGGTGCGATCAACTACCTGGCGCCCACCAGCTTCACGAATAGCCCGACCCTGACGATCACGCAGAAACCGCTGTCCGCGACGATCGCCAACCTGACCAAGGTCTACGGCCAGGACGACCCGGCGCTGGCCTCGTTGTCGCCCATCGTCACGAGTGTGGTGAGCGGTGTGACCGTCACCAACTGGAACGGTACCAACACCACCATCAACGACGCCGGCAACGTGAGCACCTCGATGACGAGCGTGCAACGCGCCGTGGGCGAGAGCGTGGGCACGTATGCGATCAACGGCGCGACGTTCAGTGCGCTCAGCGGCAGCGCCGCGGGCAACTACAGCGCACCGGCGCTGTCCGGCGGCCCGACGCTGACCATCAGTGCGGCGCCGCTCACCGCGAGCATCGCGAGCCAGACGAAGATCTATGGCGCGGGTGATCCTTCTCTCAACTCGATCACCCCGACGGTGTCGGGCCTGGTGAATCGCACGGTCGCGACATGGAACGGCAACGTGGTGCTGAATGACACAGGCAGCATAAGTGTCACACTCACTTCGCTCACACGTCAGAGCGGCGAGTCCGTGGGCAGCTACGGCATCACGGGCGCGAGCTTCACGAACTCGGGGACGGTCGCGGGCGATTACAGCGTGGCGACGCTCACCGGCAGCCCGACGCTCGCGGTGACCCGCGCCAATCTCACCGCCTCGATCGCGAATCAGACGAAGACTTACGGCGCGGATGATCCGGTGCTCTCGAGTATGCCGGTGACGCTCGGTGGCGTCGTGAATCGCGTCGTCGCCACGTGGAATGGCAATGTGACCGTCAACGACGCCTCCAACGTAGCGACCACTCTGGCGAGCCTCGCGCGTGCGAGTGGCGAGACCGTCGGCAGCTACGCCATCGCGGGCGCAAGCTTCAATACGCTGACGGGCAGCTCGGCTGGTGATTACAACGCGCCGACGCTGCTCACCGGTGTGCCGACCTTGAGCATCACGCCGGCGTCGCTGACGGCTGCGGTACTCAGCCAGACCAAGGCGTATGGCGCGGATGATCCGGCCTTCTCGGGCATCACGGTGACCTTGGGCGGCACCATCAACCGCACGGCCGCGACCTGGAACGGCGGTGTGGTAGTGAATGACACGGGCAACATCAGCGCAACGCCGTTGGGACTGGTTCGCGCCGTGGGTGAGAATGTCGGTACCTACAGCATCAGCGGCGTGACGCTCGGCGCGCTGTCGGGTTCGGCTGCGGGCAACTATACCGCCACGGCAACCACCACGGGCTCGCCAACGTTGACGATTACGCCGGTCACGCTAACGGCTTCGATGACGAACCAGAGCAAGGTGTATGGCCAAGACGATCCGACCGCCGGCAGCATCGCGGTGACACTGGCCGGTCTGGTCAATCGGACGGTCTCGACTTGGAATGGCGGCGTGTCGGTCAACGACAGCAGCAACGTGAGCCAGCCGCTCACGGCGCTCGCCCGCCAAGTGGGCGAAGCACCCGGCAGCTACAGCATCACGGGTAGCACCCTGGGGGCACTCGCGGGTAGTTCGGCAGGCAACTATGCGGCGCCGGCCAGCCTGAGCGGCAGCAATACGCTGTCGATCAGCGCGGCCTCGCTCACCGCCACCGTCGTCAACCAGACCAAGGTGTACGGCGCGAACGATCCCTCCGTGGCGAGCATCCCAGTCGTGTTGAGCGGGCTGGTCAATCGTCAGATTGTGACCTGGAACGGCAACGTTGCGGTCAACGACACGACGGCGGTGACTGCCAGCCTGAGCGCGCTGGCGCGCGTGCCGGGCGAGAGCGTGGGTAGCTATGCCATCGGCGGCGCCGGTTTCGGCGCCCTCAGTGGCTCGGCGGCAGGCAACTATACGGTGCCGACTTACACCGGAAGCCCGACCCTGACGATCACGGCGGCGCCGCTCATCGCCACGATTCCGAGCCAGACCAAGGGGTACGGTACGGATGACCCGGCCTTCTCCGGCATCAGCGTCACGCTGAGTGGCATGCTCAGCGGCGTCTCCGTGACCAACTGGATGGGCACGAGCACGCCGCTGAATGACAACGTGACTGCAACCGTGGCCGGCCTCACGCGCCAGAGCGGCGAAAATGTCGGTACGCGCTCGATCATCGGCGCCGGCTTCACGCTCACGGGCGCAGGTTCCGGCAATTACGCGAATCCGGCGCTGAGTGGGGCTTCGACCTTGGTGATCACTGCGGCGCCGCTGACTGCGGCGATTGCCGATCAGGCCAAGATCTATGGCAACAGCGATCCGTCGCTCGCGGGTGTGGCGGTGACGTTGGGCGGTGTGGTCCGCGGCACCACGGTCACCAACTGGATGGGTGCAACCGCTTCGCTGAACGATAGCGTGACGACAACCGTGACGGCGCTCACGCGCACGGCGGGCGAGAACGTCGGCAGCTACGCCATCACCGCGGCCAGCTTTGGCTCGCTGTCGGGTGCCGGCGCCGGCAACTACGCCGCGCCCACGGGGCTTGCGGGCAGCCCGCTGCTGGCCATTACCGCCAAGCCGCTGGCGGCCAGCCTTGCCAACCCCAGCAAGGTGTACGGCACCGATGACCCGGCGCTCGCGAGCATCACGCCGGTGATCAGCGGCGTCGTGACCGGCACCTCTGTCAACAATTGGATGGGCGGCGCGACCGTCATCAACGACAGCGTGAGCACGACGCTCACCAGCCTCGCGCGCGCCAGCGGCGAGAACGTCGGTAGTTACGCGCTCACAGGAGCCGGCTTCAGCGTGCTCACAGGCAGCGGCACGAACAACTATGTCACCCCGACGTTGACGGGCGCCCCGGTTCTCATGGTGGTCCCCACGTCGCTGACGGCGGTGATTCCGAATCAGACCAAGGTCTATGGTGCGGATGATCCGTCGCTGGCGGCGATTTCGCCCACGTTGGGCGGGTTGATCGACCGTACGGTCGTGACCTGGGGCGGCAATGTGACGCTCAACGACACGGGCAACGTTGCCGCTACACTGGCGAGTCTCAGCCGTCAGGCCGGGGAGGCCGCCGGTGCGCACAACATCGTCGCGGCGACCTTCAACGCACTGACCGGCACGGCCGCGGCGAACTACTCTGCGCCGACGCTCGCCCCGGGCGCGGCACTGACGATCAGCACCGCGCCGCTCGCCTCGAGCATCGCCAGTCAGACCAAGGTATACGGTGCGGATGATCCCTTGCTGTCCAGCTTGACGGCCATCCTCAACGGCGTCGTGAACCGTACCGTCTCGACCTGGGGCGGCAGTGTCGCCGTCAACGACAGTGGTGCGGTTGCGAGTAGCGTGTCGAGCCTCGCCCGCACGGCGGGCGAGAACGTCGGAGCGCATGCCATCATTGCGGCGAGCTTCGGCGCCCTGACCGGCGGCGCGGCGTCGAACTACTCTGCGCCCACGGTGCTGGTGGGAAGTCCGGTGCTGACGATCACCCAGGCTGCACTCAGCGGGACGCTGCCAAACATGACCAAGGTCTACGGTCAAGATGATCCGGCGTTGCCGCCGGTCGCGCTGAGCGGTATCGTCAATCGCCTGGTCTCGACCTGGAACGGCGGCGTGGTGGCCAACGATACCGGCAATGTGAGCGCCGGGGTCACCGGTTTGACTCGGCAGTCCGGCGAGACCGCGGGCAGCTATGCCATCACCGGTGTCACGCTGGGCTCGTTATCGGGCAGCGCCGCCGCCAACTACAGCAGTGTGGCCTCAGTGAATGGCGCTCCGACGCTGACGATTACGAAGGCGACGCTGAGCGCCTCGATCCCGTACTCGTCCAAGGTGTATGGTTCGGATGACCCCGCGCTGTCAAGCATCGTCGTGACGCTCAACGGTCTGGTGAACCGCACGATCTCCACCTGGAACGGCTCGGCCGCCGTCAATGACGCCGGGAGTGTCGCCGCGACGCTGGCAAGTCTCAGCCGCGCCGCAGGAGAGAATGTCGGCAGTTATGCGATCACCGGGATGACACTCAATACGCTGAGCGGTAGCGCGGCGGGGAACTACAGCGGGACGGTGACGCCGGCAGGCACTCCGGTGCTGGTGATCGCGGCCAGGCCACTCACCGCCTCCGTTGGGAACTTGACGAAGGTCTACGGTCAGTCAGACCCGACGGCGAGCAGCGTCGCGGCGAGTCTGAACGGGCTGGTCAATCGCGCGATCAGCACTTGGAACGGCGGGGTAGCTGTCAACGACAACGGCGCCGTGAGCGTCGCGCTCGCGAGCTACACACGCGCTTCGGGTGAGAACGTCGGCAGCTACCCGCTCGCCAGTGCCATCTTTGGCTCGTTCAGCGGTACCGCGGTCGGCAACTACATCGCGCCGAGCGGCGTCGCAGGTAGCCCAAGTCTCGTGATCACGCCGAAGACGCTGACGGTCACGGCCAACAACCTCGGCATCACGGCCGGGCAGTCGGCTCCGACGCTGACGTACATGGTGACCGGATTTGCCAATGGCGATACGAGCGGGGTGTTGAATGGTGCGCCGTCGCTATCGACTGCGGTGACTTCGAATTCGACGGCAGGCTCCTACGCGATCTCGATCGGACAGGGCTCGCTCGCCTCCTCTAACTACAACCTGTCCGGCTCGGCCTATGTCCCTGGAACGTTGACCGTCACGGCCAGCGGATCCGGCAGCGGTAGCGGCGGATCCGGTAGTGGTAGTGGTAGTGGTAGTGGTAGTGGTAGTGGCGGCAGCGGCAGCGGCAGCGGTAGCGGTGGATCCGGAGGATCGGCGTCGCCAGCGTCGATCAATCTGACCGCGGTCGACAGCCTAGCGCTGCGTCAATCGAACCAATCGGAGACGGCTGCGAGCGCAGGCCGTGCGGTGCCTGCCGTATGGGTCGAGATCGAGGGCGAAACCAGCGTGAAGCCGACCGAGACTGCTTTTGTCGTCAAGCCCATCCAGCTGAGCGCGGGTACGGCGATGGTCGAGGTGTACTCCGACGGCTCGTCCCGCGCCAGCACGATCCAGTCTGTTGGGAAGGACTCGATGAGTATCGTGTTGACGGGCAACTTCCCGACAATCGGTGTCGGGGCGCCACTCACCCTTGACGGCGAGGTGGTCGAGCAGTTCTCGATGGGGGTGCGCAATGGCGTTGCATCGATCAACTCCTCCGCCATGAGCGGCACCCTGCTCAGCGACACGGGGGGTCAGGCGCCCGCGAGCCAGTTGTCGGTCCAAATGATGCTCCAAGGCAGCGATATCCGAGTGGGTTACGATCTGGCGATGGTGGGAGACGAACTTACGATCATGCCGAACGCGCAGACCGCCGCCGCGCTCTTCGGTCCCCAGCGGGATGCGAAGTTGCTCGATGCCATCGTCGCGGAGGCGGTCATCGATGCGACGACGAAACTCAAGGCCAAGGGGATCCGCCACGTGTCCTTGATGAGCCACTGAGGAACTGATCGCACTGGCTGGAAATCCCCTGTTCAGGGGATGTTCGCACGGTGCCACGCTGGCGCACAGTGGCAGCGGTGGATAAACGTATGAGAGGAGACACACATGCCTAGTTTCAGGATCCGAATGTTCCTTGCGGCATTGACCATAGGGGTCGTGGGCGTGCAAAGCGCCGGGGCGGCCGGTGGGCCGGACGCCGTCCCCGTCGGCAACGGAGCGGTGACTCCGGTGGCCATCGTGAACGGCAAGCCTATCGACTCCGAGTTAGCGACTATCATGTCACGCGATCTCGCTGCTGCTGGCCAGCCCGTCAACGCGCAGACCGATCAAGCGGTTGCCGAGCGGCTCGTGGTGAACGAGCTGTTGGTTCAGGAAGCCGTGAAAGCGGGTTTGGACAAGAACCCGGAACTGGCGGCTCGCGCCGAAATGCTTGGCCGGGACGTTCTCGCCAACGCGTACCTGCAGTCTTATCTGACCGCTCACCCTGTCAGCGACACCCAGATCCGCGCCGAGTACGAGCGGCGCAAGGCCGGGTTGATCGGTGCGAAGGAATACCGCCTGCGGCACATCCTTGTGGCCGACGAGACTGTCGCGGGCGATATTATCCAGAAGATCGGCGCCGGTCGCCAATTCGAGCAACTCGTGGACGACTTCTCGATTGATGACGGCACCTCCAAGAGCTACGGAGGCAGCCTCGGCTGGGTCTCGATGGACAACACCGACAAGACGCTGATCGACGCCGCGGCGCGGCTCAAGTCAGGTGAATACTCGTCTAAGCCGGTCAGGACCCGAGCAGGCTGGCACGTGTTGAAACTCGACGGCGTACGCAACATTCGCGTTCTACCCTTCGAGGCCGTCAAGGATCGGTTGGGCCAACAGCTGCTGCAGCAAGTGGCGCAGAATCTCACGCAGGAACTGCGAGCGAAGGCGAGCGTGGTCTGGAACGAGGGCAAGGGCGCTACCACTGCCGTTGACCGTTAATCGCTTTACCATGGTGGCCAACCCCAAATGCAAGGCTTCGGGAACACGCGTTCCCTGCGATACCTTTTGAAGTCGGACGGCGGAGCCGCGACCCCCTCGCTCCGCCACCCGCTCCGACCGCTCCCGAATCGGATCGGGGTATCGTTAGGATTGGTGACGACCGTGGTGGTGCCCCTCGCGGATTGCACCGCGAGGGGCACGTTTTCTCTCGTACAACTCATGCGCGGCGCGCGAGCTGCATAACCAGACGATGACGAGCACCCTGATCGCCGGGGCCGCAGGATGAGCGAACCGCACAAACTGCTCACCAGGCAGCTGGCGCGCAGCACCTCATCCTCCGGTGCGGTAGATCTTGTGCGCCTGGTGGCATCGGTCAGCGCCGCCTACGAGGAAATAGATCTCGAGCGACTGCGTACCGACCGCGCCAACAACCTGATGGCAGACGAATTGGCAGCGCTGGAACGCGAGCGCGAGCAGCTTCTAAACAAATTGCAGGTGCAGAACACTCGCTTCGAAGCTGCGCTTGACAACATGTCCCAACACGATTCGCTCACCGATCTACCGAACCGCTCTCTGTTGCTCAAGCGCCTGCGCCAGGCGCTGCTCCGCGGATCGCGCGGAGAGCGTTGCGCCGTGCTATATCTTGACCTAGACCGCTTCAAGGTGGTCAACGACTCGCTGGGTCATCCAATCGGGGATGCGCTGCTCCTTGCCGTGTCGGCGCGCTTGCGGCAGCACCTGCGCAGGCATGACACGGTCGCCCGCATCGGCGGCGATGAGTTCGTCATCGTGCTCTGCGGCGTGGGCGGTCAGACACAAGTCGCCGACTTGGCCGAGCGACTGATCCGGGATATCAGTCGTCCCTACCCTCTCGAAGAACATCGCGTGTTTATTGGCGTCAGCATCGGTATCTGCATGGCACCCGGTGAAAGGGGAGACCCAAACCAGTTGATCAAGGAAGCCGATATTGCACTTTACTGCGCCAAGGAGCAGGGGCGAGGCTGCTACCGCTTCTATGAGCCGGCCGTCGGTCAGTTCGTGGCAGCCAAGCACTCCATGGAAACGGACCTGCGCAAAGCGGTAGCGGAAAACCAGTTCGTGCTCCACTTCCAGCCGTTGGTGAATCTGCGGCCACGCCGACTCAACGGATTCGAAGCCTTACTGCGTTGGAACAGTCCGGAACGCGGGCTCGTGATGCCTGAAGACTTCATGGCTGCGGCCGAAGAAGCCGGTCTCGCCGAAGCCATCGGCGAATGGGTGCTGTGCGACGCCTGTCGAGAAGCCGCACGCTGGCCAAATCATCTGAAGCTATCGATCAACCTGTCGGCGGCACATTTCAAAATCCCTAATCTGCTGGCTACCATTTCCTCTGCATTGCAAGAGTCTGGGTTGCGGGCGCCGCAGTTGGAAATAGGGCTCACCGAATCCGTGTTGATGGAGGGCAGCGAGAATACGCTCAAGACCTTGCAGCAGGTGCGCAGACTGGGGGTAAGCGTATCCCTCGACGATTTCGGCACCGGCTATTCCTCCCTGAGCTACCTACTGCGTTTTTCCTTCGACCGGATCAAGATCGACCAGGCGTTCGTTCGCGAACTCGGTCAAAGATCAGACTCCATGGCAATCGTACGCGCGGTGATTGGCCTGTGCAGCAGCCTGGGCATCCGGACTACTGCCGAGGGAGTGGAAACGGAGGAACAGCTGGTATTGTTGAACGCCGAAAACTGTATGGAGGCCCAGGGCTTTCTCTTCAGCGACGCGCAGCCCGCGGAGAACATCCCGCTGCTGCTGGAGATGCTGGACGCGCCGACGAACAGCGGGGCGCCGCAGGCCCAAACGGACCTGCCGGATACGGAAACGTCCACCGTGATGGCACGAATGGCTCCATATCCCCAAAACAAGGGATAGCCGTGGTGGGGAGCATCGGGCAACACTGCGCCCAATCGCCGTGGAGCGCCACATTGAGGAGGCAGCATGACTCAAACGTTGATATCCAAACCGTTCGTGAGCTATCTCACGTATGCGGAATTGGTGGGCCGCCTGCTGCCCGCGACGCGCGAGCTCTGGTTCATTGCGCTGGATGGCGCGCTGCTCTGGAGTAACGAGTCCGCGCGCGAGCACACACCGCCGGACGCTGAGCAGTTGGCTGTCTTAGGGGAAGGCTGCGGACTGCTTGATCAAGGCCAGCCAGTAGCCGCGTTTCCGGTGCGCCACGTGTCGACAGTTCTGGCGCGGCTTGTTCTGGTACTGGTGCCGCTCGCTGAGGAGTCAACGGAGCAAGCGCTGCGCAGGACCGAGGCGACTCTCGCGCCAGTGTGCCAATGCCTGGGGCGAGAGCTAGCCCATGCCCGCGTAGCGGTCAGGCATCTGTCGTCGGTTGAGCCGACTGCGGAGATGGAGTGGCTGTTGTCGATGAGCGCGGAGCTACGCTCGACAACCGACGAGGCGGCGGCAACCGAAAAGCTCCTCGCTGCGGCAGTTGAGTGCTTGAACGTCTCTTGTAGCGCGTTGCTGATACCGGAGCGGCAGCTCAATTTGACCCATGCGTCGCACGTGTTGGGAAGTGCTGAAGCCGTTGCGGCATGCGCTCGGTTCGCGCCGCAGCTGCTGCGGGCCGTCAAGGACCGCGCCGGTCCCGTGCTCGCGAGCAGGACCGTTCAAGGCAAAGCGGGAGCGGTGCGTCACGAGATCATCGCAGTACCCATCGCGCGCCAGAAGGTGAACGTCGCGGGTGTCATCGCGTTCTTCCGTCCGGCGGTTCGCGGCGAGTTTAGTCGACGGGAACTGTCACTGGCGAGACACGTCGCGCAGCAGATCAGCGTCGTGTTGGAGCACAAGTATGATGCGGCCACGGGGCTGTTGACGCGGGCGGCATTCGAAGAGCAAGTAGCGCGCGTGCTCAGCGTGTGTGGTGTCGACCAGCCTCACTCGGTGGTCTACATTAACATCGACCGGCTGCACGTCGTCAACGAGACTTTCGGCTTCGATACCGGTGACGACGTCATTACCCGGGTCGCCAATTTGCTGCGTCAACCGACATTACTGGCCGATGTGATTGCGAGTCGCATTACGGGTGACAGTTTTGCCGTGTTCTTTCGGGAGCGAGGGGCCGAGCTCGCTCAAACAGCAGTGCAGTCGCTGCAGCGGGCGGCGGCGCAGATTGTCATTGGTCCTCCCGACCAGCACTTCCTCGTGTCGATGAGCTGCGGCATTGTGGAGCTGCCGAAAGAGAGCGAACCGTTTTCCAGACCTCTCGCGGCTGCTGAGCTGGCCTGTAGAACAGCCAAGAACCACGGTCGCAATCGTTGCGAGGTCTACCAGCGCGACCTCGAATAGCCATTGCTTCGAAGTCATGGCGTGGGGCGGTATCGGTATACAATGGCACCGTCAACTTGAGAGGAAATCAGGCATGTCTGAGCCACCGCTTCCCTACCATGATCGGCCGGAGTTATCGGAGACCTTTGTCGATACGGTTCGGCTGACTCATTGGGATGGCCACACGGCTAGAATCGAATTCGCCGTAACGCGGCCTCTCGTCGGACCGGAGCCCAATGCCTCCAACCCCATTCAGTATCCGGTCGCACGGCTTGTTTTGCCCCCGATCGCGGTCGCCGAGCTGTTCCAACAGCTCGCGATTTTGGTCCGGAAATTCGAGCAGGACGGTTTGATCAAACGCATCAGTCCCGGTTCCGATTTGAAACAGTAAGGTGGGCTGTAGTCACTTCGGTCAACGGCTGGCGACCGTGACCACGGGCGTGCTGCGATGACTCGGCCAGGCGACCTTCGCCTGTGACCACAAGGTCTGCGCGAGTGTGTCGGTTTGCGCCTGCCGCAGTTGCGCAAGGAAGCGTGCCTTGACCGCATCCAACGGCAAGATGCGTATCTCACGCACCGCGTCGAGCTCGACCACGTCCCAGCCCAGTGGGGTCTGAATCGGCACTGATGTACGGTGCCCGCTTTTCAGCTTGGCGACCACATCAATCAGCGCTTTGTCGGCATTGTCCACCGAGATCCAGCCAAGACTGCCGCCGTAGTTCTTCGAGGCATCATCGAGCGAAAAATCATCGACCAGCTGGGCGAACGCGGCCCCCGCCCGAAGTCGCTGGATGATTTGCTTTGCCACAACGGAATCAGCGACCAGAATGTGGCGTACGCTATATTCCTTTTCGCCGATCAGGCGAGCTTTGCGCCGCTCGTATTCCGCCTGTATCTGTTGAATGGTGATCGGGTGGGCCTGGTCGTAGGCGCGCAGATAGGCATTCGCCAGCAGGTCACGATGCGCCATTTCGGTGCGCCGTTCGATGTCAGGATCCTTGTCCAGACCGAGCTGAAGAGCTTGCTGCACGAACAGCTCGTTCCTAACGAGTTGCTCTGCGACCTGCTGGTGCATGGTCGAGTTCGATGCGGTGGAATCCCCGCCGCGGTCGTCCAGCATGATCCTTGCCAGTTCTGCGGCAACCGGCGTGCCATTGACGACCGCAAACACACCTTGACTGGCAGTGGGCACCGCGGTCTGGACGGTCTGAGCAGGGGGTTGCTCGGTCCGCGTCCATGCTCCATGGACAGCGATAATCGTGAGCGACACGATCGCGATGGCGATGCCGAGCAGAAGTTGGATACGGTTTTTCATGCGACAGGTCCTTATAGCCGACCACCCGATATAGAGCGTCTCGACTATGCCCTTAGAACTGGGGAGTGAACATCCCGAGAATGGGGGATCTGGGCGAACGGAATGTAATTCATCTTCGCGCCAATTCTGCGGCGACCTCTCAAGCGGAGGAGGAGGCGAGTATCTGGGCGAAGATCTCGTGTCGCGAGTCTCCGGGCCCTTCTACCTCATCCGGCTCGTCGTCGCCGGGCGTGTGATTCCGGTCACGTCGCCACCCATATACCCGATTCTCGGGATGTTGCTCTCCTCGAGCTGACGGCACAGTCGTTACAAGCTCGACAGCGGGCAATCTGCGAGAGGAATGATCCCCATGAGAAAATGCGTCCGACTACAACTTACGGATACTCCCGTGCGGCCACCAAGCCGCGGCAGCATTCCGTCGGCCCAGGAGGAACGAGACGATCAGTCGCCGCAAGAACACGGCTGGCCGGAAATCGATCCGCGCGAATGCAGTGAATCATTGAGCCTCCGGTGTCGTATCGAGGCGCTAGCGCTTGCCGCGCGCTATCCACGGCGGTGGCGCGACAATCAGGGCCGGGGCGTGTCAGCAGCTACGTCCCGCGCGCCGACGTTGCGCGGTGAGCGGTCGGGGAGTGCAAACCCGCCCGATTCTACGCGTACCCCATAGCAACACCAGCCTGCAACTACTCGGCGAGGCAGACGATCATGGGACGTTCGGCTATTTCCAAAAGCAAGGCGACCAAGGAGTCGCTGTATTCGTCGTACGGCGATCTTGCCAAGCGACTGCTGCCCACGGCTGCACGATTGAGCTTTTTCGGTGCGACCGGGCAGCGACCTCATCCGATCCATCATCCCCGGCGGTTCGCTGGAGCCGCAAGCGCTGCGAGTATCGGACACGCTCGTCGCGGTCGCGCTGCCGGTCGTGCTCGACGGGAAATCTATCTGCATCGTGCTTGTACATTCACAGGCCGACAAGTCGCAACCGGAACGGCGAGTCAAGCGCGACGTGGCAAGCGCCGCGGCGCCCTTAGTCGATTGCCTATGCCGCGAGCTCGGCTCCTTGGGAGGCAAAGCGCTGAAGTCCGCAACTCTTTCGCAGCGGACCGAAGAGCTAGAATGGCTTTTCGCACTGACCGAAAGCCTGCATTCGAATTCCGATGATCCCAAGGCCATCAACCAACTTCTGGGCGCGGCGGTCGAGCGCATGAGATGCTGTTTCGGCGCCGTCGTCGTTCCCGAGCACGGGCTCTCATTGACTTACGCCTCGTTGGCCCGCATCGATGTACAGGCCGGCAGAGCCTTCGAGCGCCTTGGTCCCTACTTCATGAACTACGTGACACGACGCAAAGAGCCGCTGGTCGCGAACAAAGTGTCGACGACAGACAAGATGCCGCCGTTCAAACTGTTGCTCGTGCCGATCGAACCCCACAAGGGCAGGATCATTGGCTATATTGTGTTTCTCAACCCCATTGCCTCGTCGGATTTCGGTCGTCGCCAATTGTTCCTCGGCCGCCATCTCGGTCAGCAGATTGGAGCACTCCTCGAAAGTCAGTACGATCTAGCTACAGGCCTGCTGACGCGCCGAGCCTTCGAGCAGCAGGTCAAGCACCACTTAAGCTCGGATACCGGCGAGTGTATGCACTCGTTGATTTATTTCGACATCGATGGCTTGCATGTCATCAACGATACGGCGGGATTCGAGCGGGGTGATGAGGCCATTGCAAGGGTGGCGGATCTGCTGAGGCCGCCGTCATTACCTGAGAACGCCATTGCTTGCCGTCTCGGCGGCGACAGCTTCATCGTGGTTGTTCCCGATCATGACGCCGACCACGCCTGCGCGCGCGCTCAAACGGTGCTGACGGCGGCCACCGAGTTGGCCATTGGGCCGGCCGCGCAACGCCTCGCCATCACCTTAAGCTGCGGCGTGGTGCGCCTGTATTCGCTCGAGGGCGGAATCGGTGACCCGCTCGCCGCCGCGCAACTCGCTTGCAAGAGTGCCAAGGAACACGGTGGCAACCGCGCCGAGATTTACCGCGATGTCGATGACAGTATGATGCGTCGGCGTCGCGACGTCTTAGAGGTCGGTAATCTTCGCAATGCCCTGGCAGAGGGCCGCTTTCACATGTACGGCCAAAAGATCGTATCCGCGAACGACACAAGCCAGGTACGAGGCATTGAATGCCTGCTCCGCATGACGGGGCAGGATGGCGAGATCGTGAGCCCGGACGTGTTTCTACCGAGCGCCCACCGCTACCAAATGATGCAGACCATCGATGCTTGGGTCATTTCCAACGCGTTGCGGGAAATCGCGCCGTACCGCTCCGTGTTGCTCGAAGCCCATATCAGCGTAGCCATCAATATTTCCGGGCAATCCGTGCAGGATGAAGCGTTTGTCGAAGCCGTCGAGCGCGCGCTCCTTGAATCCAAGGTTGCTCCGGGTATCATCCTATTCGAGATCACCGAGACGGCGGCCATATCGAATCTCGCCCGCGCGGAACGATTAATCCGCAAACTGCGCCGACACGGGTGTGGTTTTGCGCTGGATGATTTTGGCACCGGCGTCAATTCTCTGACCTATTTGAAGTGTCTGCCCATCACGTGCGTCAAGATCGACGGCAGCTTTACGCAGGATCTGCTGTCGAATAATCGTTCCGATGTGGTGGTCCAAACGATCGTACGCATGGCTAAGTCGCTCGGCATCGAATGCATCGCCGAATGCGTGGAATCGACCGCCGTCGCCAAACGGCTGCGCGAATTCGGGGTCGATCACTTGCAAGGTTACTATGCACATAAACCAGAACCGCTGCGTGAGACGTTGCAAACCATCAAGAATGACGAATCTCAACGGCTCCGTCAGTTATTCCTCCTCCAATAAGGGTTGTAGGCCCGTACCTCGGACATGGTGCGACGTCTTCGCTGGCCCAACAGCGAGCGTATCGCCATGAACTCCTATCGGCAGGCCATAGCATCTCGATCAATCTCTGGCTTTACGCTGCGTATCCTGCGGGCTATGCACAGGATGCTCGTTCGGCCATGTGATAAGGGGCCATTGCTTGACGATCCGTCGCGTGCGCGGCTCACCGCAGACCCGCGCCGTGAGATGTTGTGGACCATGCTCGACCAGTCCCCCGAAATCGTCGTCTGCTACGACACGGCGTTACGCCGAACTTATGCGAACGCCACTTACAAGCGCCACACCGGACAGGTCAGCAATCAGTACCTGGGTCGTCCGGTTGACGAACATTCAGTCGTCGGTACTGCCACCGATGACATGGTGGCCTGCCTGCGCCGCGCGCTGGCGACGGGCCAAGAGCAAAGGCTGGATTTCGAATGGCGGACCGCCGAGGGAACGCTGACGTGGCAAGCACTACGAGTGTCGCCGGTACGCGATGCGACCGGCGCGATCATTGCACTCGTGAACGTGTCCCGCGATATCACCGACCGCAAGCTCGCTGAGTGCCAACTGGCGCAACGTGAGCGCGAGTTTCGTGCGCTCGTGGAGAACTCGACCGACTGCATAGTGCGCTACAACACCCAGGGCGAGCGCCTGTACGTCAACCCGGCCATGCGCGCGTTGGTGGCAGAGCGTCACCTGGGGTTGGACCAGCCGCCCGATCAGGGCGGCGGCCCAATCGTCGATGTGACGCGCTACCGGCAGCTGATCCAAGAGGTCGTCGAGACGGGAGAGGCGCGGTCCACCGAGCTCTTGGCGCATGGGCCCGATGGCAGGGAACGCTGGATCGACATGCGCTTCTGCGCCGAGATCGATGAGACAGGGCAGGTGGTGTCCGTTTTGACCATGGGACGGGATGTGACCGACGCGGTCGTCATGCGAAATCAGTTCGCTGCGCAGGCGCTCTCGGACCCGTTGACCCATCTGGGAAATCGCCGGGCAGCGTACGAGCGCGGAGGGACGTTCGTTGACGAGGCCCAACGTCACGGACGCCAGCTGGGTGTGATGCTGCTGGATTTGGATCGTTTCAAGGAGATCAATGACACCCTCGGCCACCAGGCCGGCGATCAACTGCTCGCCGAGGTTGCCGCCCGGCTGGCCCGCGCCACGCGCCGCTACGATTTTCTGGCGCGCCTCGGCGGGGACGAGTTCGTCATTCTGGTACCAAGCCTGGTGCAGGCCGATGATATGGCTGCCATCGCCGCCAAGATCCGCCTGGCCATGAGAGAGCCGGTGCACCTGAACGGACGCACGGTTCACGCCAGTGCCAGCATCGGCATCGCGGTGTGTCCGAGGGACGGCGAGCAACTCGACATGTTGCTGGAGCACGCGGATCTGGCGATGTCCCAAGCCAAGCGGAATGGTCTCGGCGGTGTCATGTTCTACCAGGGAGAGTTCGCGGCCCAGGTTCAGCGTAGGGTGGACGTCGAGGGCGGGTTGCGAGAAGCGAGCGATGGGACGGGTCTCGAACTGTACTATCAGCCGCAGATGCGCCTCGATCTGGGCACACTCGTCGGAGTCGAGGCGCTGCTGCGGTGGCACCATTCCACGCTTGGTCTCGTTCCGCCGGAAGAGTTCATCCCGATCGCAGAGGCTAGCGGCTTAATCGTTCCTATCGGGCGCTGGGTCCTGAGCCAAGCCTGTGCCGCGGCCGTACGCTGGAACCGCAACCGAGCGTCGCCACTACGTGTGGCGGTCAATGTCTCGGTGCTTCAGTTCCTGCGCGACGACCTCGCTGACGTCATACATAGCGCGTTGGCGAACACGGGCTGCGTGGCGGGGTGGTTGACCGTCGAAGTCACCGAGAGCCTGCTGGTGAAAGACTCAGCGCGTATCGTCGAGAGTCTGCGCGAGCTGACACGCATGGGTGTGTCGATTGAAATCGACGACTTCGGCACGGGCTACTCGGCGCTTAGCTATCTGACACGTTTCGACGTGCACGGACTGAAGATCGACAGAACATTCATGCGCGGCATCAGTACCGAGCAGCGCCAGCGCGAACTCGTCAAGGCTTTCATCGCCATCGCCAAGGCGCTGCGCATGAGCGTCGTGGCTGAGGGTGTGGAGACCCAGGCGGAGGCAGACTTCCTTCTCGCCCTCGGCTGCCAGAAGGCGCAGGGTTTCCTGTACGGAGCACCGATGCCCGCCGCTGCATTTGAGCTCGAGTGGCTGCAGGCCACGGCAGGAAGAGAGCGCCGGCTCGCGATCTGATGGCGACTCGCCTTGATTTCTGTGCCACGAGTGCCGGCGAGAATGGATTTGCTCCACTCCGGCGCGCGCTGCAATGCCATTTTACCCTTTATTGCCCATATGGGCCTTCTGGCCTAGGCCACTTTCGACCGCAGATACGCCGCCATCCTTCTGACTTCGATGGTCAACGTTTCCGCGAGCGCGGGAATTTGAGCGCTCTTTCCCAGGCGTGCGGCTGCCTCGAGCTGTTCGGCGGCGGCGGCGGCGGCCGAGGCGCGCAAATTTGCGCTGGCGCCTTTGAGAGCATGGGCGGATTCGCGCAACGCGGCGGCGTCGCCCGTACCCAGCGCCGCCGCGATTGCCGCAAGCTCCCGATCTCCGGTCCCGATGAACGCATCCGCGAGATCGCGCGCAAATTCTCGATCGCCATCGATCGATTCGAGCAGGGACTCCCAATCGACAGGGGCTGGTTGGGCCGCACTCTGCGCAACGGCTGGAGCTTCCTTGAGCATGGGCATCCGACCTGTCGAGCCGGTGCTTGGCAAGAGACGTTCCAGGCAGCTCTCCAGCTTGGCGTGATTGATCGGCTTGGAAAGATAAGCATCCATACCGGAGGCGCTGCATCTTTCTTCATCGCCCTGCATGGCATGCGCAGTGAGTGCGACGATGGGGATGTGGCGCTTACCGTCTTCCAGCCTGCG
>WNFR01000397.1_pt1 | contig 44194 bp, 70 predicted proteins | sample 5400221 | NCBI WGS metagenome assembly WNFR01 (sample SAMN13153357, study PRJNA577476) | soil metagenome | isolation source: 40 cm soil under Madrone tree | place: USA:California | collected 2016-06-14 | reverse complement strand
CGCGAGCCTCCCGTAGGTGCCGGGGGAGCTGTTACAAAGTCGTGGTCGAGGCTTGTCGCAGGTCGCGAGTTCGCGATCTCCCTGCACAGCCGACGCTTCGGGTTGTGACGTTACGCGGGTTCGATTCCCGCCGCCTCCATTCTCCCCGCAAATAGCGATTTCGGGCAGGAACGATTGCAGCAGAGCCGTGAGAACGCGGAAGAAGAACGGGAGCCACGCGCCGCAGCGCTGACAGTGGCTCGATCCGGCCTTCGTGACGTGCGGGTAGCAGCGAGTCACGCAGCGGCCTCAACGGGTGCGTAGACGGCTGGGCACTCCGGGCCGTGCATCCCGCACGGCGCCGTGATCTTCGTCCAGTCCTCCTGCTTACAGGCAGTGCAGGGGCAGTGGCGGCCGTGGGTAACCCGGGGCTGGCACAGGTCGACGACGTAGCGCACGGCCATCGCGGCGAGTTGGATCGCCTCAGCGCGAGCCGCGGCCGACTGGCCAGTGTCCGCCTTGACGTGCTCCCAAAGCTCCTCGAACTCCTCGCGGATGACCGAGTGACCTTCGTGGGGAGACGCCATCGCGGCGTGCGCCCGGCGAGCTGCGTCGAGCTCGCGCCCGACTTCCCGTAGCGTCCGCTCGGCGAGCGTGCTGTCTGCGATCTTGAGCTCGACGCGCACGAGCCCTCAGTCCTCGTCCGTGCCCAGGTTGTAGACCCGTGTGAGCGCCTCAGCGAGGTCACCGGTCTCGAGGTGCGAGTAGGCGTCGGTCGAGCTGATGTCAGCATGGCCGGCAAGTTGCTTCGCGACGGCGATCCCGGAGTCCCGGATGATGGCGGTGATCGATGTGTGGCGGCCACGGTGCATGTTCAGCCCGGCGGTCGTCCCTGCGGGCACGAGCTCGGCGGTCTCCAAGCAGCGGTACCACCAGCGGTGAACCGAGTTGCCGGCCAAGTGACGATCGTGGAAGCGGTTCGTGACCCAGGCGTAGCCCTGCTGCTTGCCAGTGCCGAGCTCGAGGATCTCCGTCGCGTCGTCCAGGTCGACCTTCCGCCTTCGCGAGTCGCGCCGGTAGAGGAGATATGAGTCGGGGCCGAGACCTTGAGCCTGCAGCGCGAGCAGCTTCGCCCAGAACACCCGATCGGGGAGCGGCAGCGTGTGAACCCGGCCGCCCTTGGTGTGCACAGTGAGGATCCGGCGGTCCCAGTCGAAATGCTTCATCTGGACGTTCGCGACTCCGCCGCGGCGCATCCCGTACATGCAGATCAACATCAGCGCGAGCAAGTCGGCCTCGTACGGGTTCGCGGCGAGCACCCGTTCGATCAGCGATTCGGTCAGCAGTTCCTTCTCGGTGTCCCGAACCTTCGTCCGTGCGATCGCCCGGGCCGGGTTGCCGTGGATACCCCTGCCTTCACGGATCGCCCACTCGAAGAAGTCGATGTAGGTGGAGCGAACCTTGTTCTTCGTCCTTGGCGCCGCGGTGCCCCAGAAGAAGTCGACCGCCTCACGGATCCGTTCGATGCCGACCGGAGGGGAGAAGTCGGAAAGCTCGAGATCGGCGAAATGGACGCACAGGTTCCGAAGGTGTGCCTCGTAATCGCGGATCGTGCTATCCGTTGCGCCCCACTCATTCCGCTTCCAGCGGATGTAACGCGCGACCTCGAGGCCGAGTGGGGTCGCTCTATACGAGCGATCCTTCACGGCGTCGCGCATCATCCTTGCCGCGGCGGCGAGGGTCAAGTCGGGACTGGCCATCACGGTCACGTGCCCTGTGTCTCCTGGAGCTTCGCGCCAAGGATCAGCGCGGCTGAGAGAGCGCCGATCAGGCGTCCCTCAAGAGCGAACCGGCTCGGGGCCGAGATCAGCGCCGCGAGCGCGGGTTGCGCCCACTCGCCGACGTCCTCGAGCGTCACCTCACCCGGCAACGCCTCGCTCAACGCGAGACGAACACCGGAGAGATCAGGGTCGTTGACCGGGGCGTCGATCCCGAGCCACGCACGCTGCGCGAGCTCCGCCGCAACCGTGTCCGCAAGCCTCACTGCAACGCCCCATCCACGTCCAACACGTCCCAATGAGCCAGGTGAAGAAAGCAGCCGTTCGGCCGGCGGAACACCCGGAGGAAGCCGACCCGCTCAAGCTCTTCGACGACAGGTGCAGTGACCGCCAGGTCGAGCGGACCGCGCCGGTACGTCACCGTCAGCGGTGCCGTGGACGGCACCGACGGCCCGGTTCCGTGCCCTACGTCACTCGTCATCGCAGCACCACGGGCAGTTCGGATGAGGGCCGAATCGCCACGCCTTGTTCCAGAAGCACCAGCGCCAACGACGCCCGGTTCCAGTGCGGCCATTAGGCACGATTCGTCCTCCGGTTCGGGTCGGTGGCGGCGAACCCCGTCCACTTCTCAGGTCGGCCCGGAGGCCAAGTACGACCGCAGAAGAAACACAACACGGCCCCTCGGTTCAAGGCGCAGTCGTCGCCCTTCGGACACGGATGCTGCCCGGTTCCAGTCTCAGACACCGAGCCACCTCAGCCAAGTCGTCACAACGGCCCACGCCATCCAGCAGCCAAGTCCGGCGAGAATCGCCCTTGGAATCCAAAGCGAGTACCAGGGCGTATGGCCGCGCCAATAGGCGTCAACCTCGGCCTGCGTCAGGTCGTCTTTAAGCCCGGCTCCAGTGCGTCCGTCAGTCACAGGACACCTGCCAGTACGGGACAGCCTCGGGATGGTCTGCTTCGCACCGCCACCACGTTTCGCCGTCTCCTGCCCATCCATTTCCAGGACGGAGGGGAACCGGCTCAGTAGTCACGTCGATGCACTCGTAGTCATAGCGAGAGCCGCCTAGGATGGTTTCGGGCAGCACCACACGCTTCGCAGGGTCGCGGCCAACGAACGCAATCCGCTTCGCCCGCTCGGGCGTTGGTACGAGGTCGGCGCGAATCCAAAGCGTCTCACCGCCCTCGTCCCACAGGTCAACCGGGGCGTCTTGGAACAGCGATGGGAGTGCTCCGCGTTCAGCCACGGTCGGCCTCCCGGATCTCGCGCACGGCGTCGCCGAGTGTCGCGGCGAGTCCGTGGATCGGGCAGCAGAGGTCGTACGCGTCGAGCGCCAACATGACGTCGTCGCAGATGCAATGGCGCGGGGCGTCCTGGTTCGCCGACAAAGACGGTGATGTCGCTGTGTCGTCGCCCGCCGCGGCAGTCGCCCCGCTGCGGCGATCCTCAAGAGGTTCGGGCCAGTGGCGCTCGAGCGCGTCAAGGACGCCGTGCTCGTTCGCCCACCTGATACACCGCGCCGGCAGAAGGGAGCGAGGGATCAGCTCGACCTTGTTGTCGTGGCGCCGGTGGATCTCGTAGCAGCCGGGGATCCCGTTCGACGGGTCGTACATCAGGTGCCACAGCCGCCGCTTCTTCAGCGTCGCCTTCGGCACCACGTGCATCGCTTGCAGCGGACCGTCGCACACATGACCGGGGATCTGGGCGCCGATGCACGACTCCGAGCAGACGACCTCCTTGAAGATCCCGGCGGCGACGGTGTCCGGGGTGTAGTCGCCCGGCGCGCGCGACTGGCTTCGCGTGCCGCCGGGCTTCTTCTTCCCGATCCCACCGGGGGACGGGGCAGGCTTCGGATCCGGCCGGCAGACCGTCAGGTCGCCGAGCTGGCTCAGATCGGTCATGCGCCGATGCGCTTCCGGTCGAAGTTGATCCGGTGGCCGCCGTGCGCGTAGTCGTACGCGTGGCGCTTCACACGCACCTCGTTCCGCAACAGCACCACGATCAGCGCCGCGAGCAGCACGGCCGCGACGACGAGGAGCACCATCAGCAACATCACCGGCGTCCCCAACTTCCCCAGCCGGACGCGGCGACGAAGCCGGCGCCGATCATCGCGACCGACACGCCGAACCACAGACCCGGATGCTCGAACACGAACAACATCAGGCGACCGCCTTCCTCTCGACGACACGAAGCTCAGACGCAGACCGGAACGAACGAACGCCGCCGTGCTCGACAATCACCCACGAAGTGCGGAGGGGACGGCGGAACGCCCAGGTGAGCGTCGACTTGAATCCGACGATCTCGCCTTCGACACCGATCGCGTCGACCACGGTCTGTCCCTTGCGGAGCGACTTCGAGAGCGGCGCATGTACGACCTGGCCGTTCACCACGTGCCGGCCGTCCGACGCTCGTCGCGACGCTCAGAACCGGCGAACAGGGCCTCGTTCAGCGCACGCTCATAGTCGACCTGCATCTGCTCGCGCTCGTCGTCGTCCTCGATCACGTTCAGCTGCGCCGCGACCTCGCAGGCGAACTCGAGCAGACGTGCGCGGATCTCTTCCATCAGAACCGGTACCCCAGGCGCTCACACGCCGCGCTGAGCTTCTCGCTCTTCGCCATGATCGACTCGCACGCAGGACAGCCGGGCTTCCAGAACCCACGATTGACGTCGGGGCCGTGGTGGCATGGCGGTGTGCCCGGAAGCGTCTCGCCCACGACGGCCAGCATGTGCAGGAACTCGTCGCCCGTCAGTTCGACGTCCGGGATCCGGATCGTCTCGTTGGGATCGCGGTAACCGACGGCAGTCATCAGCGAGCCACCGGCTCATAAGACGCGAGGACACAGACCGTGCAGATCCCCTGATTCGGATCGCCCGTCGTGTTACCGCACGTGCAGGAAGGGATCGGTGCGAGCGGAGTCGGATGCTGCGTCGACGCGAGCGGCGCCAACGCCTCGCCGCACTCGCACATCGTCGCAGACTCCGGCTGAAGATCATGGCACCGCGAGCACTCGCGCATCAGAGCGTCGCCTCCGCGAATGGGTTCGTCGGGATCCGCTTCGCGGCCATTGCGACCGCGGCAACGTGCAACACGTGCTCCATCCGCCGCGGATACGTCGACGGGACCGCCTCGCCGATCCGCTTGATGACCGCCTGCGCCTCCGGAAGATCGAGCAGCCGAAGGTCTGCGATCGGGATCCCGGAACGGTGCCGCGCGTGACGTACGTCGAGCACGCTCATGCGCGCCTACTGATCCTGATCTTGTACCGCTGGTTCGTCCGGACACATACGCGAACGAGCGAGTCCGCAAAGAACAACGAAGCGAGCACGTAATCCGTCACAACCAAAAAGCCGTGGTCGTACTTCGCGAGGTTGCAGATCAGCAACCCAAGCAGCACGCCGCGGACGATCACGCGGCTTCACCGAGGTCAAGCTGAGAGTCGGACGGCCCGGCAGCCTCTGTCAGGAGGGGATCAGCATCCGGGGAGAGCTGCGCTGCCGGGCCGTCCGAGGCAGCCGACTCGCCGCGGGGCGCCTCAACGCCACCGGTCAACGTGTCGGCTGCCTCCGACGCCTCGGAAGCCGTCCCGATCAGCCGGTACTCGTACGCGTTCGGGCCAGAGTGCTCGCCGTCGACGTGGCGGCAATCGATCACCATGCCGCGGCGCTTCCGCAGATCCGCGACCCTTGAGTTCAGCCTGCTGAACCCGCAGCGGTGATGGATCTCCGCGGTGGTGTGCCATTCCCGATCAGCGAGAACCGCGGCGATCAGGTCACACTGAGTGCGCCTCTGCCGCAGGCCCAAGCCGTCCGCGCCCCCCGGAGCCAACCGGTACACCTGCGGCGACCTGTGCTCGTTCTCGTCCCTCACGGACGCCGAGAAGCGCTCCGACGACAGAATGTCGCGGATCGCCCCATCGCGGGCACGCACACCGCGGGCGATCTCCGGCAACGTCTGCGCCGGGTTCGCCACCACGAAGTCGATCACCCGCTCAAGCAGCGTCTTTACCACCGACGCGCACCCCGAGTCGTCGCGATCGCGTGCAGCAGCATCACGATCACCCAGACCAGGAACAGCGCCGCACCGATCAGCAGACCGACGTGAGCAAGCTGCGCGTGAACCTCGGGGGTCACAGCCGCGGCCCCGCAAGCTCGTCGATCTTCGAGTTGATCCGGACAGCTACCCGAGCGAACGCCGCGAGCGTCCCCTCGATGTCTTCACGCTCAATGGCCGCCGCAGCCTCGCCGAGGTCGGCGCGCAGATGCTCCACGAAAGCGAGGAGCTCCTTCACGACACAACCTCGTCGCCTTCGAGCGCTACGGATTCGATCCCGGCGAGACGTGCCTGGTTGTTCAGCACGTCAACGAGCCCCAGCTCTTCGAAGCCCTCCGCGATCTTCCCGAGCGCCTTCGAGATCCGCTCCCGGTTCGCCAACACCGGGTCGAGCAACTCAGCTTCACCGAGCAGCCACTCCTTCGAGCGGCCGGTGAAAGCCGCCAGGCGCTCGAGGAGATCCAACGAGACCGGCGCCTTACCATTCTCGATCCGGTTCAGCGTGACGACATGGATGCCGAGCGCGTCAGCGGCCTCAACCTGCTTCATCGGCCTGCCCTCGTCGTTCCGGAGTGCCTGCCGGGCCTGACCAACTCTCGCGCCGTTCACCGTGTAGCTCTTCATTAGCATGCAAGCTAATAGATCACGCTATTAATGTCAAGGCTAAGCGTGCAGCTTATCGATCTAGCCTTTCCATCACCGTAGCGTCAGGGCTTAGTGGCAGAGAAACGCAGCGAGCAGGAACGCTCGGAGCTTGGCGCGTTCATTCGTGAGCTCTATGTGATCGGCGGCTACGCCAGGTGGGCGGAGTTCGCTGATGACGCGCGCGTGCATCCGGTCAGCCTGAGTAACTGGCAGAACGGCGAAAAAACGCCTGACGGCGTCAACGTGCTCAAGCTGATTCGGGCAGCGGCGGCACGGACGAATCGCGAAGCTCGGGAGCTGGCGACGTCACTAGCCGTAGCTGACCGTGAGCGGCTGGCCGATCGGCTGGAAGACGTCGAGCGTGGGATGACCGAACTTGCTGGGCTCCTGCGTGAGTCGCTCGGAGAGCAAGAAGCCGACGAATCTCCTGCACCTCAGCCCAAAACGTCGACAGCGGCACTTGAGGGCGAGCGGCAGTGACTTCGGAGGTGCTCTCGGTCGCGGACAGCAGCAGCGCCTACCTTCCTCGTTCGGTGGTGGTTCGCCGTCCGCCCCGGCTGAACAACCGTAAACTACAGGCTGAGTCGCGCACAAGTCCGCCGACTCAAGTTCACTCAAAGCGGTTACCTCTTGCCCTCATTCTCGTCTGCGCAACCGTCGGACTCACCGGGTGCGGCACGAGCGTCTCAGGGAAAGTGGCAAACGTCACCGGCAACACGAACGCGGACTGCTCGTTCACCGGCCGGATGCTCGTCGGCGGCACCTCGGAGAAGGTCTACCAGTGCTCCGACAAGAGGTACGACACGACGATCGGCTGCTATGCGATCCACGGCGACGAGGTCGCCGACGTCTCGAAGCCGTTCCAGTCGCTGATCAAACTGCAAGGCCAAACGATCGACTGTGGGTTCTAGCCCGCACAGAAAAATACCCCGCCGTCGTCCTTGCGGGACGACAGCGGGGCTGAGAGAGCGTATGCGCAGCGGTGGTTCAGGTCTCGGTCGTTCTCGTTGCAGTGGGCGCGGCCCAGCCGCCGGCGAACGTGAGCGCGAGCACGATCGCGGCGGCAACCTCGTTCGGCACAGTGATGTGGCCCAGCGAGAACAGCCACACGACGATCAGTCCGAGCGCGCCGGCGAGCGACGCACCCGCGACCTTGGGATGCAGATCCAAACCGCCGTTCATTACCTTCCTCCTTCGGGTTGCACAACACGGAAGCCGCCGGTTGCTTGCACCGCGGCGGCGAAGTCGTGGGTCTCGTGGTAGCCGCCAGGGCAGCCCATCGATGCGTGGTCGACGGAGACACGGCCGTGCCACTGATCGTCGTCGAGCTCGCCCCGCCGGCCGCAGCCGGGGCACTCGAGCAGGTAGACGAACCGTTGATCACGGATCACGCGTCGGATGACTCCGAGGCGCGTGTTCGCGATGACGGTCATCCGCGGCTCGCGACGACGAGCTCCTTCAGCGTGTGGAGTGTGTCGTTCACCGATTTCTGCATATCGATCAGGCCGTTCACAGCGGCGACCAGCGCGACGTCGTTCCGCTGCGTTTCAGCGAGCTTCTGCAAGATCGGGGTCAGGTCGCGGAGCTTCTTCTCCGCCTCGAGCTCCGATCTCAGGCTGTGCTTCAGCTCGCGCTGCTCGTCGCGTTCCTTCTCGACACGCTCGACGCGGGCCCGGGCGGCTTCGGCTTCGTCTTTCCAGTACCGGATCGCGTTTGAGCGAACGGTGAGCACCGCGGTGCCGATGATGACCACCATCGCGCCGATTGCGCCCAGCAGCGAGTTCGAGTTGAAGATCGAGAAGTCGGCCACCAGGCCGGCCAGTCCGCCCGACCAGATCAGCGACAGCTTCGCTCCCCACACGACGAAGCCAACCGGCATCATCTCAGACAACGCCCGGCAGATAGATGAACGCGTACGGGCGAGCGCCGAAGTTGATGTAGCGCTCGTGGACGCCGTTCGCGTCGTTGCCGGCTATGTAGGCGAACCCGGACGCCGTCACCTTCGCGACGAATCCCATATGGCCGGTGCCCGGCACACGGTTCCCGTTGCGGTCGTAGGTGATGAACGCGACGATCGCGCCGACCTTCGCCTTCGCGCCCAACCAGTTGCGTTGACGGGCGTAGTCGACGGCGTAGTAGACACCAGCGGTCCGGTCGGCGAACGTGCCGTACCCGACCTCCTTGAACGCCCACTGCTGCGTCGAGACGCACCATGCGACGTTGTAGGCGCCGGTCGACGACTGGTACGAAGGCCTCGAGCCGACCTGGTAGGAGATGTGCGGCCCTCGGTTCGACCCGTCAGGCTGCTCCTGCACACCGAGCTGCGACACGAGGAGCGCCTTTACCTTCAACGCCAGCTCGGTCGCTCCCGGCTCGATCGCCGCCACACGCGACGCAGCGAGCGTGACCCAGGTAGCCGGGCGTGTCTTCGTGCCCCTGAGCAACGAGAAGAAGTACGCGCCGGCGACCGGGTGTGTCTTCGAGTTCCACTTCGCCGGGTAGCCGAGCCGGTACTTGTAGGCGAAGAGCGCCGCGCCGGCAGCATTGCCGAGGTAGCCGGCGTTGCGGGTCGGGCAGAGCGCCCCGGTGTACGTGCCGGCGATCTTCGTCAGAACGTTCGGTCGGTGGCCGTGCGGCCCGGAGATCATCCACTTGAGCCCGCACACGCGGGCACCGCTCGAGCCGACATGCAACGGCAGCTGATCGCTCGCACGCGCGGGCGTCGCGAGGAACGTCGCCGCGGCGACGGCGAACACGAGCAGAAGAACACGGGCAGGCCGAAGCCCGCCGATCGGCGTACGCATCTGAATCTCCTTCAGTCGTCTAGAGGGCGGGGCTAGTGACCAGGCTCGGCCACGTGAAAGCGCTCGACGGGATCCGCGGCATCGCGATCGTCTCCGTCGTCGGGTTCCATCTCTTCAACTGGCCGCACGGCGGACAGTTCGGCGTCGACTTGTTCTTCGTCCTCTCCGGCTTCCTGATCACGACGCTGCTCCTCGAGGAGCACGAGCGGCACGGGCGCATCGGTCTGCGAGCGTTCTATGTGCGTCGTGCGCGACGGCTGCTGCCAGCGCTCGGTGTGTTGCTGATCGCGATCGCGGCGATCGGCGCGCTGGTCTACCCGACCAGGCGGCTCGTTGAGATCCTCGCCGCGAGCGCGTTCTACGCTGCGAACTTCGTCCGAGGCTTCGCCACCTACGACGTCTTCTGGGCGAGCCCCGCCGACCACCTCTGGTCGCTCGCCCAGGAGGAGCAGTTCTACTTGCTGTGGCCGCCACTGCTGATCGTGCTGCTTCACCGCACAACGGTGAAGAGGATCCTGACCGGCACGCTCGCGCTCTTCGTCGCCCTATGCGTCTACCGGTGGGCGCTCGCCACCGGCGGCGCACGGTTCCAGCGCATCTACTTCGCACCTGACGTCCACGCCGACGGACTCGTGATCGGCTGCGCGGCTGCGTTCGCGCGCGCCCACGGGATCCGCCTACCGGCCGGGACCGGGTGGGTGGGACTCGTCGTCTTCACGGCCGCGGCGTTGGCGGCGACTGAGTCAATCGACACCCAGGTCTACGTGCTCCCAATCGTCGAACTCGGAGCCGCGGCGCTCGTGCTGCACGCCGCCAATCCGGGGCTGCTTTCACGGTGCCTATCGCTGAGACCGCTCCCGTGGCTCGGTGCGATCTCGTACAGCGTCTACCTGTGGCATCAGATGGCCGGCTGGTTCGTCGGCTGGAAACACCCGTGGTACGCGCTCGCGGCGACAATGATCCTCAGTATCGGCTCGTACTACCTCGTCGAGCGTCCGTTCAGAAGACGCAACACGGTGAAGGCAAAGCCTCTCCCGGCGTTGGCTCCCGCTGAGGCGTGATCAGGCAAGCCCGAGCACCGTCTTCACAGACGCCATGTTGAGGCCCTCGACGGTCTTGACGCTTGCGCGGGCGAGCCCCTCGACGGTCTTGATCGCCGACGTGATCCCGCTGCCCGTGCCGCCGCGGACGAGCGGAACCCAGAGCTGCGGCGTGTAGACCTGGGCACGCCCCGGAACCTCGATCGATCCCTTCGGTGACGTGCCGCTGCCCGACGGAATGTCGAACAGCGGGATCGGCCGAGGCCCGAACCCGAAGTCTGGTTCTAGAGTCGTCTCGAGGAGCGGCCAGTAGTGGTCGGGCCGGAAGTTCGCGATCGGCATCCCGCCACCGAGCGCAAGCGCTTCGCCTTTCGTCAGTGCGCGCGAGAAAAACGCGACCTCGGCCATCAGACCGCCGAACACCGAGTTTGAGACGCCCGGGATTTGGCTTCCGACCGCCAGGTTCGAGTTGAAGGGAGTGTTGCCGGCAGCCTGGGCGCTCGACGTCTCGGCGGTCGTGTCGATGAACAGCGATCCGACGCTGCCGTCGTACATGCCGATCACGCGATGCCACTTGTTGTCGTTGACCGACGCGGCGCTCGTCCAGAAGGACGCGCTGCCGCCGCCGGCAGTGAACAGGATCATCTGCAGCTTCGCGGTCACGACCTTGTATTGCATGACGCGGCCGCCGCCGGAGCCGGTGTCCATGCCGACGATCGTGCCGTCGCCGCCGGTTTTGATCGACGCGACCCAGGTGAACTTCATGCCCGGATGGAGCATCGTCAGGCCGTTGAGAAACAGCCTGTCGGTGGAGCCGTTGAAGCTGCGCGCCATCTAGAGGATCGTCGCTTGGACGCCCTGATATGTGAGCGCGTGATCGCCGCCGGTCGCTGACAGCGCGACGCCGCACTGATTGAGCGCGATGATCGACCACTTCTGCGGGATCGCCAAACCACCGAACGCCCTGAGCAGCGAGAACGGCCCGCCCTTGTACGCGGTCGAAGCCGCTGCGAGGTTGACAGCGCCGAGGAGGACCGCCTTGGCGTTCAGACCGGCGGTGATCGCCGCATCGGAGCCCGTGGCGGGTTCCGGCCAGGTCGTGCCGCTGTCGTCGGTGCCGAGTGCGTACAGATAGATGTAGGGGTCGCCGCTGATCGTGCCGGCGGCGGTCTTCGTCTTCAGCATCACGAGCACGTCGAGGAACAGGTCGGACGTGTTGTCGATCGCCGTGGCTTCGCGTGCGGAGCCGCTCGAGAGCGACGTCAACGTGATCGTGATCGCTTGCCCGCCGCTGCCGTACTTCGGTTTGACGTCGGACATCGCTTACTCCGCTTCAGGTGCATGCACCTGAGCGTCGTGGTCGCGCGCCTGATCCTTCGCGTGCTGCTCGTCCGGGGTCGGATTGCCCTCCCAGCCGCAATCCCGCACGGGACAGTAAGCGATGAACCATTTGAGGGTGACTTGCTTCGTCTTCGCGGCCATTGACGAGCCTCCTAGGTGTGCGTGATGTAGACGAGCTGCGGGTTGACGAGCAGACGTGTGGTGGCCTCTGCTATCCCGAGCACCTGAATCGCGTTGTCGGTCGCCGACGGCTGCACCTGAGTGAGCCCGGAGGCGGTGGAGAGGTAGACGATCCCGCCGACCGTCCACGCCCACGCATCGTTACGGGCAACGCCGAGCAGCAACACAGTCACGGTGGCGTTCGCGGCGGCCGTGTTCAGTGCGATGCCGACGGCCGGGAACTTGCCGGCGGTGTCTGCATCGGCCTTCCAATATTTGCCGTCGCTCTTGATGTAGACCGGATCGCCGAAGGCGAGTGCTTCTCCGGCGGTGACGTCGAATGTGAGGCCCGTTGCGGTCAGGTCGGCGCCTGGTGCTTCGGTGACCGCTTGCGCGGCGCCGAGCGTCGCGCGAGCCGTCGCCGCGTCGGCGTCGTCCAGCAGGGTTCGTGCGTACGCCGTCAGGTCTGCGAGCGCCGCCATCCCCGAACCGGTGAAGTAGGGCAGCTTGTTCGCGGCTGAGACGAGGGCGGCGAGCGCGGCGAGCTCGGCGTCTTGCGCCTGAACGTCCGTGCCGATCACGAGCCCGGCGAGCGTGCGGAGCGCAGCGGCGTTGGCTTGTGTGAGCACCGAGCGGCCGTAGGCGGTGGTCGCGAGCGCGGCGATCGCCGTGAGGTCGGCATCGAGCGGTTGCGTGCCCGCGATGGCCGCCGTGAGTTGCGCACCCGTGGCGACGTTCGCGATCGGCGCTCCCCACGAGCCTCCAGACTTGTGGTAGATGTCGCCGTTCGTGGTGTTCTCGTAGAAGTCGCCGTTGTTGCCGAGCGCGGTCGGCGGTACGCCGGCGCCGTAAAACCACTGCGATCCGGCCGCAAGCGTCGTCTCGAACGTGGCGGTGTATTGGGCCGTCAGCGTCGCGTCGGGAAGCGGGACGGCGTACACCGCGGTCTCGTCCTGCGTGCCGTTGAAAAAGTTCGAGAAAATGCCGGTTCCGCGCACGCCACCAACCTCACGTGCGCCAATGATCAAGTCGCCCATCCGAAGTGAGGGGCCGAGGATGCCCGGCCCCGCCACGGCCGCACCGTCCTGCGCACCGTCGACCCACACACTCACTAGGTTGGTCGCGACGTTGAACCGGCCCGCAACGCGGTGACGCAGACCGTCGTTGACGACGATCGCGCCGACCTTGGAAAAGCTGTTCGCGTTTCCGGCATCGAACACGATGAACTCGACGACACCGGCCGCCGTCATCCTGAACTGGAAATAACGGAAGTTGTTGTCGTCGGCGCAGACGAACATCGCGGTCGCGCCCGACTGCGTCGTCTCGATCGACGTCGAAACTGTGATATCGCCGCTGTCGACGAACCGTGCGGCGTCGCCGAAGACGATTCCGTACTGGCTCGAGGCGGAGTGGAACGCGACGGCCTTACCGGTGCCGATCAACGGCGCGACCTGCAGCGTCGGGCCGTTCACGTAGGAGCCGTTGAGGCCGTTCGGGCCGAGGTCGGCCATCAGCGCGAGGTCGGCATCGTCGTGCGGCCAGTAGCCGCCGAAGATGCCCATCGGCTCGAGGATCAGGTCGTTGAACGACGATGTCGGCAACGTCTGGTCGATGTAGCGGCGCTCGAGGTTGCGGGTGCGCCCGAGACCGCGCGCGAGGCTGCGCTGCGTTCCGGCCGGACGGAGCGGTCTATCCATAGGTGTTCTCCGCCGAGGTGAGGAGCTCAGAAACCTGCGAGACGTTCTCGCGGCTCCACGTCTTCGTGAACCCGTACAGGCGCTGCGTGGCCGTGAGGTCGAGTCCGAGGCTGCCGCCGGCGTTAACGGCGACGTCGTCGCCTGCGTCGTAGTCCTTCAGCGCGTCGTACAGCGCTTTGTCGCCTTTCGACGGGGTGATGTAGAGCAGGTCGCGCGGGAAGACACGGAAGCCCTGTTCGGCGTTCCAGAGGGCGAGGTAGAGCGGCCGGCTGCTGTTCTCGGTGCCGACGCTGTCGTAAATCCGGATCCACATGAACTGGCTGCCGTACAGCACACGGCTCGCCGTCGGGTCAACGGTTGTGCCGGGCGATCCGGGCGTGATGTTGCCGGCCCAGCGTGTCTTCGTCTTGCGCGGCCCGAGGTAGTCGTAGAGCTTGTTGCAGATCTTCGAGAAGTCCTGCAGGTGCCTGATGCCGCTCGCGTTGCGTGCGCCGGTGTCGTAGTCGAAATGCACCGTCGCTGATCGGTCGGTGCCGATCCTGGAGCGGGCCGACAGCTCTTCCATCACGAACGGGTCGAGGACGCCGGCGAGGTTCTTGCCGGTGCCGGGCGCGAGCGGCCGGAGGTTGTAGTCGCAGACACCGGTCTGTACGAGCTGCTGCACGAAGTCACCACAGAGGACAGGCCAGTCCATTGAGTCGACACAGCTCAGATCGACGGCCGGAGGCACCGCCAGGTCGAAGGTGCCGCTGACGAGGTCGATCTCAAGCGGCCCCTCACCCGGGTGCGCGCCCGACTCGGGATCCGGGCCTTGGCTGTAGGTCAGCGCCTGCTTGATCAGGTCGGGCCCGCTGATCGCGGCGCCGCCGTCGACGCTCGACACGAACGTCGGGTTGATGAAGTTGCCGGTGTGGTCACGGACGGGACGTCCGGCGCGCTCGTCGGCCTCGAAGCCGAGCCCCATGTCAGACGAGAACGCGGTGATCGTAATCGGCACGTTCCGCCCGCCGGTGCCGACGCGTTCGGCGTTGAAGACGCGGCCGTGGAAGATCGGATCTGTGATGCCGGCTTCCCAGACGACGAGTTTGCGGTTGCCTGACCAGAGGTTCGGGTATCCGTCGCCGCCCATCGGCACCGTCTTGAGTAGCGGGTGTCCGGCGATCGACTCGATCGTGAACGTGCGCGGCCCGGCGTGGAGACGCTTGAGGCTCTTCTCCAGCGCGATCGGGCTGATGTCAGCGAGCAGGTTCGACTGGAGGTCGTACAGCTTCGCGGTGATCGTGCCCATCAGGCGAACGCGTCCACGACGAGTCCGAAGGTGACGGTGCAGATGTGGTAGTTCGACCAGGTCGGATCGAGCTTCGAGTAGAGCCAGACTTTTTCGGTGCCGCCCGAATGTGTGAGGTTGTTTGGTGCCGCCTTCAGCGCGTCGAGCGCGGTCTTCAGCGACGCGAGGAGCGTGCGCACGGCGGGTCGGTAGCCGGCCTCGCTGCTCGGTCCGGTCGACGTGACGACGAGGTCGCCGGCGAGCGTGATGATCCATGCGCCGTCGAACGGCGGGAAGATCAAGGCGTTGTTCTGAGCGGGTGCGTCCTCGATCGTTGTGCGTAGGTCGGGGCCGCCGAGTCCGGTGCAGCGGTCCGGATCCAACGCGAGGTAGTCGGCGGTCGCGTTTGTGAGCGCGGTGAACCCGCCGATCACGCTGATCGTGGTCGGGTCGATAGGCGCACTCATCCGACAGCCGCCTCAGCCGACGCGACCGCGAACCCCGACCCGGGGAACGTGTTCGTCTTCTTCAGATCCTTGAGGTGCGCGTTCGTCTGCCGGGTCTCGTGGACGAGCTCGTAGAGATGTGTGTCGCCGCGTCCGCCCGACGGTGCCGGCTGCGCGTTCGGCGCGAATCCCTTGATGATCGCCTGGAACGACGCGAGGAACTGCGCCTCGTTCGCACCGGCCGTCGACGCCGCCGCCGGGCCGAGAAGCGACTTAAGCTCACGCTCTGCGGTCAACTCTTCGCTGAGAGCCCTCTTCCGCTCGTCCAGCGACAGCTTCGTGTTCTTCCGGCGCTTGTCGAGGTACGCGATCTCGGCGCGCAGCATCTTCGCTTCGAAGCTGACGGCCTTGTCGTAGGCGGCTGTGCCCTCGGTGGCGTTCAGGACGGCGAGCTTGGCTTGGTCGACGGCGAACTGCAGCTGCTCGAGCCGGCTCTTCTTCAACGCGTTCGAGATCTGCTTCCGCACGGTGCGGATCTGGTTGTCGACGCGGGTGAGCGCCGCGAACAGCTGTGTGCGGAGCTTGCCGGTCGCGTTCTGCCACTTCGCGCGGATCGCCTTGTCGGCGACCTGGAGGTCGGCGAGCTCGTTCTCGAGGTACCGCTTCGCGGTCTGGCCGACGTTGCCGAGCACCGAAGCCTTGCTCTTGTTCGCCGACGCGAGCGCCTCAGCGTGCGCGGCGAGCGGCGGGATCAGCGGCGGCTTCGCGGCCTTCTTCCCCTTCGGCCCGAGGTTCTTCGTGAACGCCGGATCCGCACCGAACGGCGACGAGCTCAGCGCGGCGAGTTGCGCCACGTAGTTGTTGAGCGCGTCCTGCAGTGCGGACTTGGTGTCGAGCGAATGGGCGCGCGCGAGGCGCGACTTCAAAGTGGCGACGATCCGATCAAGCACCGACCGGTCATCAGTCGTCGTCTTTGTGCCCTCCGCAACCTTCAGCAGATAGCTGAGGTACGGCGTCGCGGTGCCGGGCTCCTTGAACTGCGGCGGAAGAGCACCCTTGCCGTGCGCGGCTTTCGCGGCGGCCTCCGCGCCCGCACCGCCGGCGGCGGTGCCGATGAGCCCGTGTGCCTTCGCCCACGCGTAGATGTAGTCAACGACCGTCTTGTTCTTGAGCGCGTTCCCGGCCGGGGTGTTCGGATCGATGCCGCCAGCCTTCGCTGCCGCGCGCAGCACGTTCTGCGGGATCTTCCCGCCGGCGCCGAGCTCGGCCACGGCGGCTGCCTTTCCGGACTCCGGGATCTTCGAGACGTTCGGTGCGCTGCCGCTGGAGGCGAGCACCGCGGCAACTGACGCGGCTGCGGCACCGAGAGCGGCGAGGACGCTTGCGCCACCGAGCCGGAGGAGAGCGGCCTCGAGCAGACCGACCTTGCCTACGGAGCCCTCCGCCGCGGTGCCGATCGTCCGGATCTTCAGCACGGTCTTGCCGATCGCGAAGGCGAGCTTGGCGAACCGAGCGGCGAGGATCCCGCCGATCACGAACTCGAACGCGACCTTCCAACCGCCGATCGCGTGCGCGACGGAGTCGAGTGCGCGTGCGAGCGCGCCGACGATCGGCGTCAACGTCTTCACGGTCGAAACGAGAGCGGCGAGCGCGCCGCCGACGATCTCCCGGATCGTCTGCTGGTTGCGCTGAATGATCTTGGAGAGCTCGTTGAAGCCGTCCGTCAAATCCTTGACCGCGATCTTCGAGACCGGGTAGAGCGCGCGGCCCAACGCGAACACCGCCCGGCCGATCGACGCGAAAAGGCCGCCGACGAGGCGCAGCGAAGTTTGCGCCTCGTCCATGGCGTGCGCGAGTCCGCCGGAGGCGTCCTTCGCGTGTAGCCATGAGTCGGCGAGCTTCGCGCCCTTGTCGGCGGCGACGGTCAACCAGTTCGTGAACGGGATCGCGGCGCGGCCGATGACACCGACCGCGTCGAAGAGTGAGAGGAGGGCGCTCGACAGGCGGGTCAGGTTGTGCGCACCGGCTGCCATCAGCGGCCCGAAAATGCTTTGGAACTCCTGCGATCCGAAGTATTTGCCCCACGCAACACCGGCCTGGCCGATCGCGCGTGCGAACTCGGCGACGGCGTTCGTGATCGCCCCGACGGTCTCCGGCGACAGCGCCGAGTGGAGCGCCTTCGTCAGTTGCGGGAAGAGGTTCGCTCCGGCGGTCTGCTTCAGCTTGTCGAGCCAGCCGTCCAATGATCGGACGGTGAGCACGAACTGCTTCTGCGACGCCTCCAGCCCCTTGAAGGCCTTCAGATCGCCGCCGATCGCCTTGCCGACACCCTGGAACGCCAGCGCGAGCGTGCCAAGCGCCCCGACGCCGCCAGCGGCGAGCGTCGGGATAGCACCGAGCAGACCGACCGCGCCGGGACCGGCTGCAGGCCCGAGCAGTGTCCCCGCACCAACGGCGGCACCGAGCAGTCCGATCCGGCCGAAGCCGGAGCCGAACGGGCCGACACCGGCGCCGGGGTTCCGCCGGCCTGCGGCTCCGCCGACGCCGCCGACGTTGACGCCCGCGAGGCGCAGACGGTCGAGTGCGCGGCGTGCCTCGTTGGCGTTCCGGGTGATGTCATTGAGCTTGTGGTCGATGACATCGCCGGACGCGGTCGTCTCGGCCGCGTTCGAGGCGTCGAGCTTGACCTTTTCGAGGTGCCGCGACGCTTCGGCCGCGGCACGGCCGACCCGGCCGACGGAGCCTTCGATCCGGTCGGCGATCGCGGCAGACTCGGTGGCCTGTGCAGCGTCCAGTTTGACGCGGTTCAGCGCCTTCTCTGACAGTTCGGCGATTCGCGCGACCGACTCGAGCGACGATTCCATGCGGCCGGCGCCGCGCTCCCCGGCCTCCATGTTCCGCAGGAACTCGCCGAGGTTCGCCTCGAGGTCGAGTACGGCTTTGCCGAGCGATTCGCCTTCAACGGTCATCCGGTCTCACCTCGCCTCGGGACTTCGACAACGGTGATTCCGGACGCAGCGAGCGCGAGCCGGATCTCCTCCGGGGTGGTCGGACGCTGCTGCCGCTGTTGCGGCCCCTGTGCACGGCGATGCCAGCTGCGGATGATCTTTTGCCGGGCGGCGTCGGTCATGTGCGGCACCGACGCAGCCTCGATCGAGAGGTACTGCTGTTCGGCCTGCAGCTCGGGGAGCATCTCGATGAACGCGTTTAGCGCGTAGCCCGGGAGGTGGAACCACGCCTCCGGGTTGCCGCCGTAGAACGCTTGGAGGCGGGGGACGAGTCGCCCGTAGTCGATGCGCTCGCCTGTCCGTCTTCCCCCTCAGCCGCTCCGTCGTCGGTCGCGTGCTTGATCGACCACGCAGTGACGATCTTCGCGCGCTGTGTGTCCTCGATCTCGGCGAGCACGCGCGGCTCGAGCGTCGGGATGATCAGCTTCAGAATGTCGCCGAGCGCCTTCGAGAGCTGCCGCTCCTGCGCAGCCGTCGGCTTCTTCTTCAGCTGCGAAAGCGTCTGAACGATCCCGTGGCAGTTGACGATCGCCTGGTGCTCGAACGAGCCGAGCTCGTCGATGTTCAACAGCTCGTACAGCTTCCCAGCCGGGTTCTTCTTCGTGCGGATGTTGACGGTGTCGCGCTGAACGACGGTTGTGATGTCGAGAAGTTCGGTCACTGTGACGCCCTCCTTGGGGTCTCTGTGATGGTCAGGTCGATCCCGAGGCGCGCGCACTCTTCGCGGAGCAGGTCAAGCTTCCCCATGAGTGCGCGCGCCTCGCGGCGATGGGCCTCCGCGATGCGCTTGTGCTCGCGCGCGGCGGAACGGATCGTGTCGGCTGCCTCCGCTAGCGCCCTGGCGGCCGGATGGGTCATGTCAGCCGCCTAGGACGCGACTGCCGTCTGGATCTGGCACTCGACGATGTCCGCGGAGCTGTGGCGGATCGTCTCGATCTCCAAGGGCAGCGCGGCGACCTTGGTCTTGTCGAAGATGACGTCGCCGTTCACGGAGACGAACGCCTTCGAGATGACGTACTGCATCGTGAGGGTGTTGTCGACGGACGACATGCCGCGGGCGAGGACGGCGAACGAGTTCACGATCGTGCCGCGGAACAGGCTGAACTTCTTCAGGCCGGCGACGCCGACGCCGGCGGCGATCGTCGTGACCGCGGCGTTGTTCATCGCCTTCGCGTAGACGGCCGGGCTGAGGTCGACCAGGTCGAGCTTCAACTTGAACTCCTCGCCGATGCGGAACCGCTTCGACGGCATCGTCGAACCGGACGGCTTGAAGTCGAACACCTCCTCGCCGTGCGAGGCGACGACGCCGCCGTCGTCGTAGTTGTTCGGGCCTTCGGTGCCGACCAGCACCCATGCAACGGCAGGGGCGGCGTCGATCAACGGGAACGCGGTGCCGACGTCGGCGAGCCAGAGCGTCAGCGGGGCCGCGAGGATCTCGTGCGGAGCGGGCATCGGTTACTCCTTCTCTTTCGAATGGGTGCCCCTCGCCGCCGGCGGCCTCGGGCTGGGTTGTGCCGCCTCAAGGACGGTCACCTGGACGTTCGGGTCGGCGGCGAGCTGGGCGGCCTCCTCCTCCGTCATCTCGACGGACTTGCCGGCTTCGAGCTCGTAGCCGAACGCGATCAGACGGCCGGGATGGCCGTCGAAACGAACCTCGGGCATGTTCTCGCTCCTTCGGGTTTGTCAGGTCGCGGCGGCTTCGCCGGCGAACACGATCCAGCTGGAGAGCGCGGTCGGCCATTGCGTGACCGGGTCGCGCGCAAGCACTCCCTTCGACGCAACCGTCACCGTCTTCAGCGCGACGCCACCGACGATGTGTGAGCGCATCTGCTTCAGCGCCTCATAGGCGGCGAGGTAGACGTCCCATGCCTCGCCGAGCGTCACACCGTGGCACCACAGGTCGATGCGCTGCGCGCCGTACCGCTGGAAGCCGCCACCCGGGAAGGCAGAACCGCCAGCCGGGTTGACGACGATCGCCGCCTGCGGCATCTCGTCAGTGACGCTCTCGGGGATCTCTGCGCCGTAGATTCGGGCCGCGACGAGCGCGGCGACGGCGGTGTCCGCAAGCAGCACGGTTCGGATCGCGGCGACCGGATCGACTGCGCTCATCGTGCAAGCCTCCCGCGGATCCGCGCCGCCAAAGTCGGGAACTGCCGGTCGGCCGCCGGCCTAAGCCACGGCAACCGGTACTCCAGGAACAGGCCGTAGAAGGCTGAGCGGACGCCCTTCTGGCCGCTGTTCGTGGCGCCGACACGGCCAACGACACGGTCACCATGGAATCGGGCTCGGTCGACCAGGATCTTCCGCTCGAGGTAGCCGGTGCGGTTGTGCCACCAGTGCGACGTCGTCGCGTCCTCGTCGGTCGCGCGAAGCGTCTCGTTGATCGAGACGCGCGCGGCTTCGGCGACGTTGGCGATGACCTTGTCGCCATTCCAGTTGAGCTTGGCACGGCTTCTCGCCATCTACGCGACCCGGACGAGCACAAGCTCGAGGTGGTCGGGCCGGGCGAGCACGGCGCGTATGCCTAGCGGCCCGGCCTGCGCCGTCCCGCCGCGATACGTGATCGAGGCGATGCGATCCGCCTCTGTGACGTCTGTGCCGAGAGGGACGATCACACGGACGTCCTCGACCACCGTGACGGTCGTCGTTCCCTCGACAATTTCGCGGCCGGCGTCGGCCCAGGTGCGGCAGCGGACGTTGGTGAGGTGTGTCTCCCACTCGGACGGCACCTGGCCCCACGCGTCTGCAGCACCGGCCGCCCGGCGCTCGATTGTGCAGCGGTGGGTCATCGTCAGTCCGGAGGAGGTGAGGCTCATGGCTAGCCGGCGACCTGGACGCTCGTTGCGCGACCGCCGAAGAAGCGACGGAGCTCGTTCCGTTCGGTGTCGGTGAGCAGCAGTCCGGACGGGGAGAAGCGGTTGTTGTCGTACACCGTCTGGGTGTTGCCGACGGTTTCCCGCGCGACGGATCCGGGGTTGACCCAGACCCGGACGGCCATCTCCATGCAGATCGTCTTGACGAGCGACGGGATCGCGTCGTCGTCGTAGCCGTGCGTGTAGACGATCGTCAGGGGGAGCCCGGGCCAGCCGAAGCTGCGGCCGAGCAGATACGGCGCGTCGAGGAACCCGTCGAGGCTGCCGTTGCGCACATAGATCGAGGACAGACGGATGATCTCGTCGCCTTTGAGGTACCAGTCGTGACCCTCCGCGAGGGCCTGGCCGCCGATCGTGACGGAGGCGACCTCGACGACGGGCCGCTCCGGGAGGCGGAACCTGTCGCGGTTCGTGCCGGGCATCGTCAGTGTGTCGTCGGTGACGAGCGCGATCTGCTGCTTCGCGTGCTCGGCGATCAGACCGGAGGCGCTCGCGAGGAGAGCGTCGGCGCGCACGATCTCGTCGTCGGTGAACTCAAGGCCGAGACGAATCGCGAGCTCGGCCGCGGTCGCGAACTGTTTCTCGACTGATGGGTTCTGCACCGGCCGCGTTGGCTGGCCGACGCCGCCGGTCCCGTCGACGAACGTGAGGCGATACCAGAAGCCTGTGCCGTCGCTGCCGTGGACGGTCGTGACGTTCCGGACGATCGGATGCGCCGGGTCGGCATCGACCGGGATCAGCGCGATCGTGTCGATCAACGTCCACGGGCCCACGTTCGACACCGACTCTTCGACCTTGACATTCGTCCACGGCGTCGCGTCATACCGCGCAGCAGGGACGTAGCCGACGAAGCTGACGACCTGGCTCATCAGGTGATCCTTCCCTCGCGTAGGGCATCAACGGCGCCGCCACGGCTGCCCGTCGTGACATGACCGTCGCTCGCTGGTGTAACCGAGCCTGTCTGCGGCGGGCCGCCGACGAGCCGCAAGACGAACGCCGTGATCGCTGATGTTGCGGCGGCGGCAGCGCCGGAGACGTGGCGGGCTCGTGTGAGCGTCGCAGTGACCGCGCTCGAACCGAGCAGCGCCGCGGGATGCACCAGGTACAGAGTGTTGGTGTGTCCTGTCAGTCCGCTCGAGGCTGCGATCGCGGCTGGATGCAGCGCGTGGATCTCGACCAGGAAACCTGTGACGGTCGACGTCGACGCGATCGCGGTCGGTAGCGCACGGACTCGCCGCGTGACCGTCGCGGTCATCGTGCTCGTTGCGGTGATCGCCGTGTCCGGGGAGAGCCGGCCACCGGTCGTCTTCGTGACCGTCCCAGTGACCGTGGACGTCCCCGACACGCTTGCGGGATGCACACTGGCCCGGCGAACGATCGATGCTGCGGTGGCGCTTGTGATCGTGATTGCGGCGGGCGCGACGCGGCGGAGCGCAACCAGCGACGCCGTGATCGTGCTGGACGATCCGATCGACGCGGCGGCCAGGTTTCGTCGAGCGACGACCGAAGAGCTAAGCAGCAGGCTTGATGCAGAGATCGCCGCCGCTGCGATCCGTCGCAAGGCCACGATCGTGCCGCTCATCAGGCTCGATGCGCTGAACGCGACGGCCGCGATGTGCACGAGCCGCCGGACGGTGCCGATCACCGCGCTCGTGGAGCTAGCCGCGGCAGGTCGGACGGCAGCGAGATGTACGACCGACCCCGTGACAGTGCTTGTGATGCTGATCGCTACGGGGGTCACACGCTTGAGCGCCTGCACCGTCCCTGTAACCGCGGACGTCGACGAGACCGCGGCGGGCGTGACGGGCCGAAGGCGAACGACCGAGCCACTGACGGCACTGGTGTCCGAGATCGCCGCCGGCGTCGCTCTCTTCAGCGCGATGACCGATCCCGACATGCCGCTCGACGCTGTGATCGCGGCAGGAACGACGGGGTTGAGGTTCGAGACCGATCCGGTGATCGAGCTCGTCGCCGTGATCGCATCCGTAGCGATCGGTGCGGCCGGGTGGGGGACGGGGGCGACCGCGAGCCGCCGGCGGAAAACGAGCGGCTGTGAAAGCCCGGGTGCGCGAGGCGGTACCGGCATCCTCGCCTCCCCCTCGCTAGTTCAGTGACTTCACGACAGCGAGATGCGTCGTCAGCGACGCCGTCGTCAGTGACGGCTGATACGTCGGCGAGAGCGCCTTCGCGGCCGAGACGTCGATCGACGGAGACACCGCCGGTGTGTTGCTCGGGATCATCCGCGACTTCAGATGCGTCACCATGATCGTCGTCGACGCCGGCGTTGTTTCGAGCGTGCCCGGGCAGTCCCAGCGGCCCTGACACCACGCGGTCGCAGTCGTAAGCGTCGGCACGGTTCTGACCGTGACCAGGTACTGCAGCTCGAACCCGACCTTGGTGATCACCTGTGTGCCCGTCGGCGCGATCACGTCGCCGGCGGCTAGCAACACGCCCGCGAGTCCGCCGTAGCGGAGACGGAGCTGGAAGTTCCCCGGTGTCGTGACCGCCATCGACAGCTCGCCGAACAGCGAGTAGGTGTAGGTCACAGCGACCATCGACTGGCCGGGCCGCGGGATCGCAAGCAGGAAGTCGGGAACCATGATCGCCTCGGCCGCGGCCGTGAGCGGCCCGCCGTCCGAGACGATCACGCCTTCGAGTTGTGCCCATCCCTGCCCGAGGTTCAGGAATGGCGACGACTTCGAGAAGTCCGCCGTCCGCGCCCGCTCGAGGTTGTCGAGGATGTGCTGCGGCAGCCGCTCGAAGTCCGGCTCGATCCGGGTGTATTCCGGCATCTCCCAGCCCGCCTCGAGGTTCCGCTCGACCCGCACCGGCAGACCTGACGGGCCGAGCAGCTCAGGCGGCGACTCGCGACGGCCGCGCTTGTCGAGCACCACACCGGTCACCGTGCTCAGTCCCTCGTCTGGGACATCGCGTTTTGTGCGAGCTGCGGCGTGTCCCCGTTGTTGATCGTGACGGACGTGACCGAGCACCAGACCATGCCCTTGTCAGCAGAGGTACCGGCGTTACCGTTCAGGGCACCCAGGTAGGTGACCGTTGACGCGCCGCCGGTTGAGGCGGCGAACGACTTCGTCGCGTCCGAAGGCCACGTCTGCGTCCGCGTGGTTGTGCCGGTGCCAGCTGCGAAGATGGTCGTGTTGTTCGTCAACGCCAGCCGTGCATACGACGTGTAGGTGGCCTCGCTCGCGGTGTTCCCGAGGAACGTGTCGTCGAGTGCCGCCGTCCACAGGCCGACGTAGATCGTCGCCTCGCCCGCGTAGGCGGTCTTCCCGAACGCGAGCTCTCCGAGCACCTTCGAGAGGTAGTTCGCGTCCGAGCCCGCCATCATCAGGATCTTGTCCTTCAGCGACGGCAGCTTCAGCAGCCGATCGACGAGACGCCGTTCGACCTTGCCGAGCTCGTCCCAGATCACTTCGGCACCGAGACGCGTCGGCAGCCACGGCGAGGTCGGCAGGATCAGCCGCGGCCGTTCGATCGCGATGGCGGTCATTGGTTCGCCTCCGTGTGACTCGTGATGGTCGCCGCGACCGCGTCCGGATCGAACCGCACGCCGCCGAAGTGCTCGTCGTCCGGCTGAACCTCGAAGTGATGCGGCTCGACGAGCTCGGCCGCCTTCTCACGGCCGTGCTCGAGCTGCAACTCCAGCAGCTTGTTCGCCGTCGAGTCGATCACGGCGACGCGCTGCTCGTACCGAGCGTTGTGCGGACTGTCGGATTCGGTCGCGTACCGCCACGACGCCCCGTCGTCGTCGGTGACGACGTTCTCGCCGTCCTCGCCGATGTGGAAGCCGCTGTCGGGATCGAAGGCGAGCCTGCCCGCGTACGCGCCGGTGGCCATCTCTACTCGTCCTGGCCCGGCGTGTGGCCGGCGGCTTCGAGCGCGGCGATCTTCTCGGCCACGGTCAGCTTCTTCTTGCCCTCTTCGGGGGCGGGGAAGGTGACGCCGAGCTTCTCGGCGAGCGCGTCGAGATCGGCGTGGCTGGTCGGCCACGTCGGCTCCTTGGCCTCTTCGGCTTCGGGCGCACGGGTGTACCCGAGGTCGAGGAAGGCCTCGAGACCGGTGTCGGTCGTGACGACCTCTTCGCCCGTTTCCGGGGTGATGAGCTTGTGCAACATCTGGAACGTCTCCTTGTTCAAAGCGAGGAACGTCGAGAAGCGGCCCGCGTCGCACGAGGCGACACGGGCCGCTCAGACGTCGGACTACGAGACGGCGACCTTCACCGCGCGCACGAGGCGAGCGAGGTCGTTCTGCCACGGCTGGGCCTGGCCCACGAGCGGCGTCGCCGGGTCGGTGACCGGCACGAACCGTCCGCCGGCCGCCGGGTCGGCGTCGAAGTGCCCGGTGTCCTTGACCACTGCCGAGCCCATCCAGGCGTCGAGCAGCAGCCTGTCCTGGACGGCGTCGGGATCGAAGATCCGGACGGTGCGGAGCGCCATCCCCGCGTAGGCGAGCGACGCGCCGTACGGCGCGCCGGCCGGGATGACCGGGGCCCGCGTCGAGAGGGCGTACGCCGTCTGGTGGAAGATGTAGCCCTCGGCCGACGCGATCGCCGGTGAGGAGTACACGTTGAACCCGGCGATCCGACCGATGAAGCCCTCCCGGACCGTCTGCTCGGCGCTCGCGCCGATGTGGTCGGCCCGGATGAACTGGTCGGACGTCAGGAACGCCGCCTCCAGCATCGACCCGCAGACGATCGACCGGCCGCCCAGCGGCACGCGTGCCTGGTTCAGCAGCGTGCGGGCGGGCACCGCGACGTCCTTGTACGGATCCTGCGTCGTGTGGTTGAACGCGATCGTCGACTGGTAGGTCGCACCGGAGATCGTGGTGACGAGCTTGTCCTCGATCGTGCGGCCGATGCCTTCGACCATCGGGTTCAGCACCTGCTCACCGAACCTGCTGATGTCGAGCGTCAGCTGTTCGTCGGTGATCGGGACGTCGAGGTAGACGTCCGTGTCGAGCGTCAGGTCAACCTTCCGCTCGAACAGGGCGTCCTGCGTGCGGGCAGTCCCGGCACGAAGCGTCCGCGAGCGGCCGTTGATGAACGCCGGCAGGCGGATCGAGATCGTGTCGTTGAACGCGCCCGCGAAGTCGCCGACCGGATCACGCCAAACAAGCGCGGGCAGGCTCAGTTCGCGGACGAGAAGGCCGAGCGCCGTCGAGACGATGACGGTCGGCTTGAGGAACGTGGACATTCTGTGTTCTCCTTTTTCTCAGCCCGCGCGGCTCGGCCGGGGGCGCTTAGTACCGCCGCGGCACGAGGTCCGCGAGCTTGGCGGGGTCTGTGACCTCCGGTTCAGCGGAGGGGGCGGCACCTGGCCGGAGCCGCTCGCGCGGCCGGGGACGAAGCGGATCCGGTTCCTGCCGGTCGTCTTCGGTCTGGAACGAGGCGAGGAGATCGTCGGCGTCTTGCTCGAGCTCCTCTTCGGTCTCGCCGACGAGGCGCTTGGCCTGCAGTTCGGTGAGGCCCTTCTTCAGCGCGACACGTAGCCGTGCCGCTTCGAGCGTCGCCGAGCTCGCGAGCCTTTCGGCTTCGGCTGCGCGCTCGGTGGCGCGCTCCTGCTCGGTCTTCGTCGCGTCCTCGTGCTCCTGCACCCTGGTGCGGAGCTGGTCGCGCTCGGTCTTGATCTTGTCGCGGTCGGCGCGCGTGTCGGTGATGAGCTTCCAGGCGCGCTCCGGATCGAAGTTCGTGTCGTCGCCCCACGGAGGTGCCGGGGCGGGCTTGTGCGCGTTCAGCGCGGCGACGATCGCGGCGCGGTCGGCGCCGTCGGCGATCTGCACTCCGAGCTCGGCGCTCTTCGCCGTCAACTGCTCGTCGGTGAGGTCTTCGTAGAGGCTCAGCGGCACGCCGGACGCGTGCAGCTCGGCGACCTTCGCTGACCATTGGTCTTCGAGGATCTCCCGCAACTCGTCGAGTCCGGCGGGCATGGTGAACTTGGGCTCCTGGCCCATGATGTGACCTCCTGGGTCGTTGTGCGCGCCCGCCTCGGGCGGGTGCTACTGGTTCGTGGCGAGGTAGCGGCGGACGGCGTTGAGCCGTGCAGCAGTTGTGTTCTCGCCGTGCTGGAGCAAGCCGGTTTCGATGCCGGCGCGCTGCGCGTCGTCGTAGACCTTCAGCCACCGCTTCGTCTCGGGAGGCAGCGTGCTGTCTTTCCAGAGCGGGACGGCCGCGCAGCCACAGTGGTCGTGCGCCTCGAAGCCCGCGGTCGCTTCGCTCTTGTAAACCGCACCGCGAGACGCGAGCGTCAAGCAGAAGTAGCAGGGGTTGCCGTCCGTGACGCGCGCCCAGCCGATCGCGTGGTGATCGGCGGCGACCGAGTCTAGGATCGTCTCGCGGCCGCCCGCGAGGACGTGTCGGGTAACCGCGCCGGACACACGAGTCAGCGCATCGCCGCGCGCGTGATCAGCTCGGCCTCCACCCAGCGCGTCACGTGCCGCGGCTTGGCCGGTGACGTACATCGACTTCGTGACCTGCTCGAGGTTCACCTTCGCAGCGAGCCGTACCGTCGGGACACCCGGAGCGCGGTCGGCGGTACGCAACGCGCTGTAGTAGGTGCCTGCGAGGGACGCGGACGCCTGCCGGTACACACGAAGCAGCGGCATCGTCGCGCTCACGAGGCGTGCGAACGACGTCGTGTCGCCTGTCCAGAGCGGCCAGAGCAGGAGGAAGTCGCGGAGTGCGTGCGATCGCACCTGCAGCTGCGCCTGGCGGTGCTGCTCCGTCAGATCGTTTGTGCTCACGCCTCATCGCCGTGTTCGTCGTCGCCATCGTCTTCGGGGTCGACCGACATCGCGGCAAGTTGGCGTTCCGCGAGTTTCATGCTCGCGCGGAGCATTCCGAGGGCTGCCCAAGCCATCGGTCCGTCTGTGCCGTCGACGCCGCCTCCGGAGCGGTGCGCGAGGTAGCGGACGTCGTCCGGGCCAGCGACGTCGATCGTCAAACACCATGAGATCGCGATTTCGCCGTCATCCAGGTACTTCTTAAGAGCGTCGTGGACGGCGCGGGCGGCATCATCGGTGCTCATAGTCCGCGGCTCCGTTTCTGCCTGTCTCGGTCTTCGCGGTATCGCTGGACGGCGAGCTTGATCGCTTCGAGTGCCAGCCCCGGGATTTGTTCACCGGGCGTGTCGTCGTATAGGACTACCCGCAGCGCGAACTCGGTCTGCGTGTCGCAGCGCTTCGCGATCTCGAACGCGAGCGGCACCCGGTAGCACGGCGACGTCGCCCATTCGTTGTCCTCACCGGGGACGCCGGTGAAAAGCGCACGTAGCTCTTCGAGCGGGGGAGCCGACATTGCTCACCCGGTCGGGTTGCCCTGCCGGTCGAGGAGCGCGGTGAGTTGTGCGAACGAGTCGCCGGTCTGCGCGGCTGCCTTCCACCGTTCGACGTCTTGCTGCGTGACACCCGGGATGAGCTGCCAGAGCTCGGGGTAGGGCACGTTGAGCATCGTCGCGAGCTTCCCGAGTCCGTCGACGGTCGCGGCGAACGTGCGCGCGCTGACGTCACGCCAGATGACTTCGGCGTCTTGCGGCACGTCCTGCTTCATCAGCTGGCCGGTGAGGCGGAGCGTCTGCTCGTGCGACTCGCCGAGCAGCGTCTTGCGCTCGCCGACCTTGCGATCGTGGCCTGACTCGGCTGCGGCGAGAGCCTCGGCGGAAAGGTTCACGAGGTCGCCGAGCAGCTCGTGCACAGGCGTCTGTGAGAGCGTCGCTGCATGCTTGAGCGATGATTCGCGGCTCTTGATGTAGCCGTCGAGGTTTGTCTGGCCGAACTCGCCGACCGACAGGCCATCACCGCCACCGCCCTCGTTCTCGAACGCCCAGATCGACGATGCGGTCGCCTTGAACTTCTCAGCTTCGCTCTCCGGGAGCCAGCCGAGCACGTACCGCTGACGGAAGGCTGAGTAGTGCTGGGCGACGAGGAGACCGAACGTCGTCAGGTCGATCTGATCCTGGATCGCCATCAGCGGCGAAATCTGACCGCGAGTCGGCGCTTCCTCCCAACCCATGATCGCGCCGGCGGAACTGACCTCGTCGTCGGCGTCGAGATCGTCCTCGTCGAGGTAGCGGATCACCGGTACGACGCCCGCGTCGTGGGCCTCCGAAGACACGAACACCCACGCGGTGTCGACGGTGTTGTCCGGGCCCTTGCGCTGCTCCTCAGCGACGTAGTAGACCGCCTGCTCGTCGTAGAGCTTCCACAGTCCGCCACCGAGGCGCTCGAGCGCCCACATCGGCCAGTCGGGATCCTCGCCATAGATCGCCGTGAGGCTCCGCGGCGATGCGCACCGGATGACCGGCACCGGGTCGCCCGGCATGACGATCGCGTACGACGCACCGTAGGCGTGCGCGGCGCGGTGAAGGCCCGTCTGACGGGCGTCCATCTTGTTCGCCTGCCACGCCTGCCAGACGGACACTTGCTCGTTGTCCGTGGTGAGGCGGAAGCCGTCGACGAAGAGCGACTGCGCGAGCGAGTCGACGACGATCGGGCAGACGTTGACGCGCGCGATCCGTGCCATCGCTTTGACGGCTTGGGGCGACGCGTCGTCGAGCACCATCGGTGCGCGCTGCCGGCCTTTCCAATAGCGGCGCACGACGTCGAGTTGTGCGCGCTCGGCTTCGGCGTAGTCGCGGAGAATGCGCACCTGGTCGCGTGCGTCTCTTGGAGTCAGCACTCGGCGAGCCTCCGGATGTTTTGGGGACTAGAAGAACGCGGCCTTGGCTTTGCCGCGGCGGCGCTTCCCGCTTCCGAGCACGAGACGACGCACCATGCGGACGCCGATCACACAGACCGCGGCGTCGATCTTGCGTGGCGAGTCCGGCGATTCTTTGCTGATCGAAACAAAGGCCTGGTGCGGGCGCCGGCGTGCGTTTCCTACGTGGCGCGCAACGCGGGGATCGCCGTCATGGGTGAACTCGCCTTCGATGATCTCGGCGTGGCAAGCCTCTGCTGCGCGAGCGAACTCGACGACGTGCGAGCGCATGTCCCACGCGATCGCCTGCGGCGGCTTCCCCTGCGGCACGGCCCAGAGGAGCAATCGCTCCTTGTACCTGTCCGGCCACGTCGTCAGCGCGAACGATTCCCACTCGCGAACGTCAGCGAAGAACGCGACGATGTCGTACTCCTCGAACGCAAGCTGCACGACGCGATCGACGTCGGCCGCATCGACGGTCTCGTCATCGTCGTTCGGGTCGGGTTCCCAGACGCCGAGCGTGAAGACGTGGCCGCTGTCCATCTCGCAGCCCATCAACGCAGTCGCGTCCCGCGACTTCGACCCGTCGAAGAAGAGCACAATCTGCGCGTGCTTCTTGACCTGCTTTTCTCGATCGACGCGCATCGACCACTGCTCGGGTGCCACCCAGGCGTCCTCTGCCGCGGTCGGCCAGTTCAGGTACTTGCGCTTCGAATCGTCCGGGCGGGCGCGCGGTGACCAGATCCGCTCGATGATCGCCCTGATGTCGACCCATGGGCAATCGTCGTAGACGTGTTCGAGACCGCGCTCGAGCGACTCGCGATCGGCGAGGTCGGTGTCGGGCGGCGCGATCGTCGCGTCATAGAGGATCTTCGTCTCGCCCCGAGTGCGGCCCTCTTCCTGAGCGAGCCACGCGTCCCAAGTATCTTCCGCGACAGATTCGATCCCGGGCACCCACGCATTGCTCGTCTCGAGCATCCGCGAACCCGACTTCGCGAGGTTGTCCGCGAGCGTCGCCGCGAGCTCGACGCCACCGTTCGCCGGCTTCCAGTGCTCTGTCTCGTCAGCGACGATGAATGAGCCCTCGCCGCCTTCAGCCGCGGTGGCCGATGAGGTGATGACCTCGAGTGTCCCCTCGGGGATCTTGTAGTAGCGCGTCTTGCCCGGGTCGAGCTCGTAACGCACGACGAGCTCGGAGCCCTTCGGGGCGAACGCGCGAACCATCCGCATCGTGTTCGCGGTCTGCGACTCCGCGGTCGCGGCGATCTGCACGAGCGGCATGTCGACAGCTCTGCCGATGCAGCCACCGGCGACCTTTGGGTTGAAGTCGACGAGTCGAACGGGGCCGCAGAACTCGGCGAGCGCGAGCACGGCCGCGAACGGCGACTTTCCGGATCCCTTCGCGCGACGGCGGACGCCATGGTTGAACAGCCAGCGGCCGTCTTCGTCGAGCGCATACCACCAGACCATGAAGCGCAGCTGGTCATTGGTCAGACGGAACGACGCCCCGGCGCGCGGTCCGTTCGGCTGAACGAGGCCTCGGAATGGATCACCCGGGCGGTTGCCCTCAATCCAAGCGGCGACCTCGAACCCGAGCGTGAGATCGGGGATGCCCTCGGGGAGGGTGGTTAGACGATCAGCCGGTGAGGCGATCGCGGTAGTCACTGAGCCTCGGGACGTCGCTCGCGGCCGGGACGTCGGTGCCCACACTCGCGCGCTCCAGCTCGAGGCCAGCGCGGCGGCGGTCACCCTCGGTTGCGAGCAGCGCGGTCATCGCCTTGAGGTAGGCGGCGAGCGATGCGCCCTTCATCGGGATGATCGCGAAGACGGGCTCGCCGGTCTCCTCGTTGACCCCGACGACTTGCGGCTTGAGGTCGCGGCTGATGCTCTCGGCGATCAGCCATGCCATCGCCCAATCCGAGGGCTCATAGAAGCTCGACTGGCCAGACTTCTGCAGCGAGGCATACCACCGCTGAGCCCCCGCATGCCATTTCGGATCCGCCTTCGGGATCGCAACGTTGGCGGCGCGGCGAGGGGGCTTCGCATTCGTCGCTCTCGCGGACGTCGTCTTCTTGGCCGCAGTCTTTTTCGTGGCCGTGGCGGTCTTGTTGCGCCGGCGGCGCTGAGCTTCCCGTTTCGGGATCGGGCCGCGTGCTCCCACTGTGAACCTCCTGGGTTCAAGGCCACCTGGGCCGTTTGGGGCGATGCAAAATGCGGCGTCGCGAGCTTGCGACCCCGAAACTTCAAAACCCGTACCGATTGTCAGCCGCTATGCCAACGGTATTTCGGCGTCGGCGGCGAGGGGGGCTCCCCCCACCCCGTGTGCGAGCAGTCCCGGGTGCGGCTCCCGCGGGCGTCGGCGTGGCGGCTGATGCGACTTCGTCGCACGGTTACACGCTGCGTGCTCCGGCCCGCTGTAGCGCGTCGGATCGCCGTCGACGTGACCAAGATCCCAAGCCTCGCCGGGATCGATCAGTCCACCTTGACCGTCCTCCGCTCGCCGGCAGTCAGCACCACGCGCACAACGCACCGTGCCAGTGGCAACACGTCGCGCCTCGATGCGACGGCGGTGACGGTGGTTCGCATCGTAGACCGGGCCCGTCACGAGGAGAGGTAGCGGGTCGTGGTAACGCTCCACGAAGTCCAGGCGCATGAGGCCCAGCTAGCCACTTGGCAAACCCGCACGAATGTGTCCAGCGAGGAAACCCCGCGCTACGAGGTGCGCGCGGTTGCGCGCGCCTAGCTTCGCGGTCAGGTTCCGCAGATGACTCTTGACCGTCTCGACGGTGATCGTCAGACGGGCGGCGATCGCTTCGTTCGTGAGTCCGTCCGCGACCAGCACCAGGACTTCGACTTCGCGCGCGGTCGGCGGCAGATCAGCTCGGCGCGTGCGCTGAGGAAAGCACCAATGCACCCGACGTTCTTCGGGCGTCATCGCGCGAAGCGCTTCGATCTGCTCCCACTGCTCGCGCGTCAGGAACGACACGACGGCGACTTCTTAAGCGACTGCAGTTGCGGCAGCGTCGCGAGGATCAGCCGATAGCGGAGAACCTCAAGCATCGACAACGGCGGCACCGCACAGGTACCTGTGACGTCGGCCACGGCCGTCCCTCCTTACGCGAGCGATTCAGCCGAGAATCCGCGCTCTGAGAGCATGCGGCGGCTAAAGAAGCCGGGAGCCGAAGTCCGGTTACGGCCTCGCCCGGAGGCGGAGACACGCACGGTAGAAGTCCTGTCGGACGGACTCACGCCGCGTTGCGCCTGTCGCGCCGCTCGATCGCCGGATGCTTCTCGGCACCGGGCGCCCGGATCGGGTCGGGCATCCGCTCATCAATGAAGATCAACGCGCGCTCGACAAGCGCCTCCATCGTCGTCGACGGCTCAGACCACCCGTACACATACGCCGCGTGGAGCAGCGCGCACGCCGCCGGGTCACGGTCGCGGAGCAGCTCGAGCGCAGCCGTCAGCGGCGCGTAGTCGAACCGCTTCCGACGTGCGTCGCGTTCGCGCTCCCAGATGTAGGGATCGGCGTTCGCCTGCTGAACAGCGTCGAGCTCCGACGCCGGCCGCTCACGGCCGAGCTTCTTCGCCCTGTCGATCTCCGCGTCACGCTCAGCGACGTGGCCCAGCTTCGCCGTAGCCGCGAACGCCGTCACACGGTCGTTCACCGCGTACGGGTCACGCAGCTGCCCGTCATCCGGCAACGCGTCGGCGAGCGCGATCTCCTCGAGGTGAGTGGGGGAGACGGTCCCGGAGCCATGGCACGTCTCACACGTCTTCATCACACGGCCGTTCGCGATGCAGTCCGGACACGTCCGCGACCGCGCCTCGTTCGAGAACCCCGACGTCGACTGCTCATACCGCGTCGGCTCCGGCAGGCCCTCGTTCAGCGTCTCGAGGAGCCGGATGATCTGCGAGCGACGCCTGTCGATCATCAGGCCGCCACCGCATCCGAGCCCTGGAGGGCCTCGACCAGGGCGATGTTGTCGATCGGGATGTCACCGATCACCTTCGCCGCGTCGTCGAGCCACTCGATCGCCGCCGACTTCCCATCGACCGACTGCGCGTACGCCTCGATGAACTGAGCCGCTCTGACGAGCAGCTCGGTCTTGTCGCCGGCCGAGTCCGTGTAGCCGCGGTCGTACGGCGAACGCCGGTCGATCTCGAAGTGACGGCCATCACCGTGGAACGCGTCCACGAGGAAGCCGTACGCCTGCTTGCCGATCATCCGGCGCAACCCTGTCAGCGCGAGCGTGCCCTTCCGGGCGAATTCGACCTGCAGCGTTTGCATCCCATGAGCGAACCGGTAGACGTCGTGGGCGCCGGTCACCCGAATCGCCAACACCGGGTCGCCGGCCGCGTTTGAGCGAAGCTGCTTCGTGATCACGACGGCACCGCCGCAGCGAGCCGGTCGATCTCAGCCGCGATGAGCGCGCCCGCCTTGACCAACTCGCGGATGCGTCCCTCGCGGAGATTCTGCCTATTCAGCACCACCGTCGAATGCGGTGAGCCTCCCTGCTTGAATATCCACGCCCGCACGTCGCGGTCGGGCTTGAAATCCTCTGCATTCCAGGGCCAAGCGTCCTCCACTTTGACCACACGGTTGTTCACAGTTCCCTCGTAGACGTTCCCCGGAGCGGCGTAGCACGCAGCCGCGAGAGCGAGTTCCTCGAAGCCGTGCTGGTCGTCGTGTTCGGGCGTCCAGCCCTCGGCGACGAGCTGACGCTCGCGCTCGGCTGCGATCAGTTCGACTCCGGTCATGCTGCCTTGCTCCTTTCGTCGATCGTTGACTGGTTGGCGCGCACCCGGCGGGCACATGCAGACTTGTCCTTGCACACCGGGCCGCTCGGCTTACGGAGCAGCTCGCACGTCGCCGACACGCGGTTGCAGATCTCGCAGCGAGGCATCAAGCCGCGTCCTCACGGAGCGCGTCGAAGCGCTCATCGATCAGCCGGTGCCGGCGGGCACGCTCGTCGTCGTCGAGGTCGCGTGTCGAGTCGGCGGCGATCTCGTGGGCCGTGACGCGGTCGAAGCGGTCAGTCACATGCTCGAGCCACGCGTCGAAGCCGGACGACTTGACCTCGACCTCAGCGCCGAGCAGCGACCAGTGCTTGACGAGCGCGAACGGCGTCAGCTTCGCCTCCGGCCAGATCGTCCGGTAGACGTCGCAGCGCGCAGTGACGTCTGAGGCGGTCGCGCCGGCGTTCACGAGCTCGGCGATGCAGACCCGCCACTGAGTGCGCTCCCGGTTCGTCATGCCGTCCGGCTTGAGACCGAGCGCTGCGCTCAGCGCGACCTCGACCTCGAACCGAGCCGTGAAATCAGCATCGGGAACGTCCTCGCCGGGCTTGTCCGGCAAGAAAGGCTCTTCGTGATCTTCTGACGGTTCAACTGACGGTTCCTCTATAGAGGGGTGCGTCGGAGTCACCCCCACGGGGTGCATGGATGCACTCCCTGAGCCGAAGTTGAGGGGGTGCACAGATGCACCCCCTCGAAGGAACGATCCCAACGCCTCGAGCGCGAGCAGCAGCTCGCGGCTCACGCCGACCGAACCCTTCCGGTTCGCGCCCTCAACGATCTGCCACAGCCGGTCCGCCGACGGGATCCCACGATGCGGAAGCACATACATCGACGACGTCTGCCGGCCGTTCGCGTCATGCCACGGCACCGAAATGATCAGGCCGAGGTCGCGCAGCTTCCGCAGCCGGCGCTTGATCGTGTCCTCATGACCCGCCTCGCACTCGCTCTGCAGCGTCTCGCGCTTCGGCCACGCGACACCGTCATCGTTCGCCGAGTCAGCCAGCTTGAGCAGCACGAGCTTGGCGCCGTCGTCGCCGATCTCCTGCTTCCACGCCCACGACGACACATGAACGCTCACCGGGTAGCCTCCGACCGATGGGGTTCCGCTACCAGCTGCGCACCGCCGCCACGGGCGACGACCTCGGCGAGGCCAGCTACGCGATGGAGATCCACACAGGCGACGTCATCCACTTCAACGGGGCACAACGCGCCCGAGTCATCGCCTCCGAATACGTCGACGACGAACACGGCCTCCTCGAGATCGAACCGCTGTAGCGTCACGCCGCCAGCTCCCTGGCTTCAATGCCGAGCTGGATGTTCTCCATCAGCGACTTCATCCAGGGATCAGGGCGGCCCGCGTGCATCAGGGCGACCGCTATCCGTCCCGGATCGATCCCGTCGGCCTTGGCCTTCTCGACCTTCGCGTCCCAATCAGCCGCCGCCTCCGGCCGCTCGGCGCGGATCCGCTCCTGATGGTCTTGCCAGCACGCCTGCCGGATCAGGCAGCGATCACAGAACACCGAACTTGCGCCAGGCGCGAAGCTCGCCGCGCGAGCTCGCCGCTCGTCTTCCGCCATGAAGAAGCCGCTGCCGTAGCCGAAGTACGAGCGGCACTCCTGCTTCGACGGATCCCAACTCACTAGCGCACCTCCTCGGGCTCGAGCGCGCGCGTGACGGCAGCCACCGGGATCCGGGCGATCAGCTCCTCGAAGAGATCGGACACCTCGTCAAGAGCCGCAGGCACGACGGCGGGGCAGTGGAGCTCTGCGAGGCGCCGGGCGCCGGCGACCAGGCCGCCGATCAGCCACCGGTAATGCTCGACCTCCTCCGCCGTCAGAGGCGGCACGTAGCCGAGAACCTCTTGGAGGAACGCACGAGCGCGGTCGCCGTCTCCGTCATACATTTGCAGCCTCGTCCGCCGCCGTCCCTCGCCGTCCCGCCGCCTCAGCCGTCCCGTCTGGACTCTCCAACGGTTCAGGGACGAGACAGCCGCACACGACGCCTAGGAACGACGCAGGATCGATGTGCTCGAAGCACGGCCCAACCGCAATGTGCATCCCGCAACCGACGCACGTGAACACCCGCTCGATCTCCATGTTCGGATGCTCAAGCAGCTTCACCCGATCGCCCGTGCCGGACGGGTTCAGGAACGCCAGACGGTCATGCGACGTCTCGGGGCGCACGAACGGACTGCTCATCGCAGCGCCCTCTCGATCTCGCCGGACGTCCAGTGGTGAGGAAGCCACACCGCGACGGTCACGCGGCGCGTGTCCTGCAACGCCGCCAGCCAAGCATCCTGCTCAGGTGACAGCCGTCCAGCCTCCGACTTCAACTCGGCGAAGATCAGCTCACGGCCACGGACGAGCACGAGATCGGGGAAGCCGGATGCCGAATGGCGCGAGTCATGCGTGTGATAGACGCGCCACCCGAACAGCTTCGCCATCGCGATAATCGCGTCCTGCAGCTGCGCCTCGGTCACGCAGCCACCAACGTCGTAGGATTTAACGCATGGGATTCTGGGAGACCGCAGGTGCGTACTTCGTCGGCGCGTTGGGCGTAGCAGCGACGCTCGGCTTCGCCCGATTCATCGGTCGCAACCTTCGCGCTCGCTACACGGGCATCGGCCAGTACGAGACCGAGATCGGCCGACGCATCAACGAGTCCGCGGCCGAGATGGCGAAGCGGCTCCGGGACGACCCGCCCGGTTAGTTCAGGTAGCACCAGCTGTAGAAGCTGTGCTCCCACAGTGTGTGACTCAGCACGGAGCCGGATCTTTCCGCGCCGACCGCGCGCCGGGCTCCAGTCGCGGTCGATCCACCATCCAGCCTTGAGGAAGCAGTAGCCGGGGTTCGTCGAGCGCACCTTGCGCGTGTCGACCCACGTCACCCAAGCGTCCGGTGCCGGGCCCCACCTCCGCTCGGTGATCTCCATCGCCTCAACGATCAGATCGGAACTGAGACCAGCGCCCTCGTTGCGGAAGATCGAACACCGGTAGGCGTCCAAGCCGTCCTGAGCAAGGTCAGGGCGCGGGTAATGCGTCAACCACAGCGCCCGGGCGCAAGCCGACAGCAGGACGATGCGACGGCCGGGACCGCCGATCTGACCGCACCCCGGCGTCTGCCGGCTGTAGTGACGATCGGCGAGCGCGTTCGCGCGCACGTCGTACTCGCTCACGGCGCTCCAGGTCACGCGACACCGTTCGGCTCGAGAGACTCAGCGCACCGCTCGACGAGCATCCGCATGACCGGCGGCGTCACGGCGTTTCCGTACTGCGCTACCTGATCGCGCTTGTTGCCGAGCACGACGTACGGGGAGCCGTCGACGTGCTCGTGCATGACCATCGCCCTGGCGATCTCGTGCGGCTGCAGCATCCGGAACGTGCAGTCGTCGATCGCCTCCTCGAGATCGACCAGTCCGAACCGGTCATGCGTCGTGACCGACCCGATCGGCTCAACCGTCGGCGTCGCCTCACCCGTCCGGTAGTACGGCACGATCAGCGACTGATGCCCGGCGCCCGTCAGGGTGCGGAGCGGCTCCTCGACCGGGGTGGACATCTGTGCCGCGTCCCCGCGCGCAGTGTTGTTCCGCATGACGAAAGCGCCGTCGGCGGGCTCGACGAGGGCTAGTTTGCCGCCGGTAGTGACGACGTGGGACGGCTCCGTCGCAGCGTCGCGAGGTGCGTTGCCCGCCATGTTCGAGACGACGAGCGCGCGATGGTTCTCGGCAAGCACGGTGCCGATCGGCTCTTCGACCGACTTCGGGTTACGACCCTGGCCGGTCGGGCCGCCCGCCGGCACCAGGATCCGCAGCTGCGGAATCGTCGTCACGCACGGCAGCGCCTCGTCCGTCGAGCGTGGGGTGGAGCCGGAGCCCTTCGCGACGACAAGGCCGTGATGGTTGCCGGACGCGCAGACCGTCGGCAGCGACTCCTGACCGGTGTCGGCCGCGTTGCCGTTCTTCCGTAGCGGCACGATGAGCGCCAGGTCGCTCTGTGTCGTCCTCGTCGCCATCGGCTGCTCCGTCGTCCTGACACGCGCACCGGGTGTGCGTTCCGAGCGGTTACCTGCGACCGGCAGCAGCAGCCCGAGATCCTGACGGCCCGTCTGCGTGACCAGCGGGATCGTCAACGGGCGCGGCATCCCGTCCTGCAGCAACCGGAACGCCTGACCCTGCAGCCCGTACCGTTCGAGGCCGCGACGGATCCGCTCGCGCGTCGCCTGCGCCAACGCCTTCTTACGGTCACCGATCCGCTGGCCGAAGAGGCTCCAGTCGATCGCCGTCGCCGCCGGATACGCACCCGGCCACGCCTGCGTCTGACAAGTCGGGCACTGGTAGACGTACTGCGCGCCGTACGAGCCCCACGGCCGGCCGCCGCTCTTCTTCATCGGCTTCCACGCCTGCACCGCCTGCACAATCTGCTCGCAGCGTGGGCACCACGACGGCACCACGAAGTCGAGATCCGGGGCGCGCTGCTCCTTCCGCCAAAACACGACGTACATGCGGTCGCGTGACTGCGGCGTCGGCGGCGCGAACATCGAGTTCAGCAGCACGACGCGGTGGCGGTAGCCGAGCGCGTCCATCGCGTTCAACCACGCGTTGAAGAGCTCGCCGTTCCCCATCTTGAAGCCGGGCAGCTTCGGCCCCCACCAAAACGCATCAACGACGTTCTCGACGATCACGATCTTGTACGCGTGGAACTCCGTGAACCTGACGACGTCCCACATCGTCGCCCGGGACCGCTCCGCGAGCTCGTCCGCCACCGGAGCCTCGTCGAGCAGCGACGGCGCGACCACCGGCCGGCGGCGTGCGCCCTTCGCGAGCGTATGATTCGTGCACTCGGGCGACGTGATCAGAATGTCCGTCGACGGATACCGGCGCGGGTCACACGCCGAGATGTCCGTGCAGTCGTGATCCGCGCCCGGGAAGTTCGTGTTGTGCGTCTCGATCGCGAGCTTCGAATGGTTAAGCCCGAGCCGCAGCTCAACGCCCGCGATCGCGGCGCCCAAGCTCGAACCGCCCGCACCGCAGAACTGGTCGGTCGCGGTCAGCCCGTTCATGCCGCAGCCTCGGTCACGGCGTGAATGTCGGCGCGGGCCGCGTCAAGCGTCAGCTGGTTGTCGTCACGGCCGCCGTCCAACGCCATCTGCGCGTTCTTCACCGCGGAGGCGTGGTAGCTCTCCTTCAACTCGAACCCGACGACACGCCGCGGCGCACCCACCGCCAGGCCAGTCGCGGGGCTCACGCCGCCCAACGCGGTGTAGGCGGTCGACCCGATCCCCATGTACGGGTCGAGCACCAACTCGCCCGGGTTGCTGTAGAGCATCACGCAGCGGCGGATCACCTCGAGCTGCAACGGACACACATGCTTCTCGTCCTCGTCCTCGCGGGCCGTCTTCCAGCCTTCGAGGACGTCGGTCTCGCGGATGTCGTCCCAGGTGCCGCGCGCCCACCTAATCCAATCGGAGCCGGTGATCCAGCCGTCAGGGTTGCCCTCATGGCGCATCGCCTTCACCGGGACGGCCTCGCCGGGCTTCTGGAAGATCAACAGGAAGTCGTTGACGGCCGGGGCGAGGTTGCGCGCGTTCGTCTTAGCCGTCTTGAACAGCAACGAATGCAGCTTCTGACGGCGCGCGATCACCTGCGGGTTCTTCGGGATCGACACCTCGCCCTTCCACTCAAACCCCGCGCACTCGAACAGATCGATCACCGCACCCCGGAAGTCACGGCGGCCCATGTAGCCGTGTTGCACCCGGTACGTCACAAGCTGCTGAATGTGAACGCACACGTTCGTGCCCGGCTTGTGAGCGCGCAACAGCTGCGCGCAGAAGAACCGCATGTGCAGCCCGAACATGTCGGACTTCATGTCGACGCCGTCGACGTTGTTGCCGACGTCCTCGTTCTTCCCCGAGTACATGAACAACGAGCCGAACGGGATCGACGTCACCGTCAGGTCGACCGAGTCGTCACCCAGCTCGGTGGGCATCCCGGCAATGCAGTCGCCCATGTGGATCGCGAACTCGCTCACAGCCGCTCCCACACGACGTCCGGGATCGGCTCCGGCGCGCAGCCGCGGTCGGCGTCAAGCGCCCCGAGCACGCGCTCCCACTCGGCGGCCGTCTCACCGCGCGCGACGAAGATCGCGACGTCGTCCCTGCGAGCTGCAACGCAGTTGTTGCCCTCGAGGAGACGATGCGCCTGCTTCAACGTCCGGAGGACGTGGGGCGACAGCTCGTGCATCACTGCGATGCGCCGATCCTCCTCGCGGAGCTCGGCGAAGGCCTCGTCGACGGCGAGCTCCTGCTCGGTCATCGGCCGGCCGATCAGGACGCCCGGCTCATCAGCGCTGAACTCGTAGATCCATCCCTCGCCGGAAATCTTCGCGTTCGTCGGGTCGTAGCTCGCCCCAAATCTCTCCGCCAGATCCTCTGTAACGGTGTGAAGCACCGAAGGCGGCGGATCGACCTCCTTACCGTCAAACGGCCCGCCGCGGAGCAAGTACTTCGCCGTATCGGTCAAGCTGCGATCTCCTCTCGGATGGGAAGCGCGTCCGCGAGCGCGGCGCGATAGTTGACCTCCTGCACGGAGACGTCGCTCTCGAAGAGCGCCTGCTTCCGCGCAAGGTTCGTGAGCATCAGCCCCTCGAGCTCGGGCACGAACGGCACATGCACATGCACCGTCTCGGTCTGGCCGAACCGGTACGCACGACGGATCGCCTGATACATCCGCTCGAAGCTGTCGTCGAAGCCGGAGAACACCATCGCCCGGGCGTGCTGCAAGTTCAGGCCGTAGCCGATCAGCGACGCCTTCGACACGAGCACCTCGGCACGGCCGCGGCGGAAGCTGTCGAGCGCGTCCGCGCGGGCGTCGTCGGTCATCGCCCCGTGCAGCGCGGCGACCTTGCGGAAGTTGCCGTCGCGGAGCAGCTCGACGATGATCTCCGACTCTTCGTCGAACACCGTCCAGACGATCGTCGGCCGGCCAGCTTCAACCTCCGCGGCGACGAGCTCCGCAACGAGCCGCGGCTTCCGCGACTCGACACGGGTCACCGTGCGGGCGTTCGAGGAGACGGCGACTCGCTCGGGTTCACCGTTGATGGCGGCAGCGCCCGACCCGGCAGTCTCACCCACGGCCGCCGTCCCCTCCAACGCCTTCTCGTAGACGAAGCCCTTCGCGATCTGCGACAACTTCGACCGCTCACGCACACCCAACCGCTCATCGAACAAACCGCGGCCTTCGTGGGCGAGCAGCTCCTGCATCAGCGCCCGCTGCTCCTCCGTGATCTCGACGGTGTGCTCGTGGATCACCGGATCCGGCAGCGACGACAGAATGTCCGCGAAGCCGTAATGCGACGGGTCACGGAGATAGATCGACCACGACGACATGAACCGGAAGAACGCCTCCCGGGCATGCGGCTTCACCGACCACTGATTCGTCTTGTTGTCCCGCGTGAAGTACGTCCAGAGGATCTCGCCCTCGCTGCGCAGCTTCTCCAGGAACGCCGCCTGCGACGCGTACTCCATCGTGTCGTTCGGCGCCGGCGTCGCCGTGCAGCTGAGCTTGTACTCGATGCCCTTCGCCGAATGGATGACGTTCCACTTGATCGTGCCGCCGCCCGACTTCAGCAGCGACGACTCGTCGAGCACGAGGCCTGCGAGCTTCCGGAGCTCGGGCAACTCGCCCGGCACCATCAACGCGTACGTCGCGATCCCGATCCCCGGTCCGTCGACGGCACACCAATCCGTCAAAGCCGCCCGTGTCGTCAGCCGCTCAAGAGGATCCTCGTCCGGGTAGAAGCTCGCCCACTCATCGCACGTCTGCGCGATCAGCTCATGCGTCGGCGAGAACACCAACACGCGCCCGCCGGTCAGGGCCTGCACGTGCCGGGCCCACTCCAAAAACATCAGCGTCTTGCCAAGGCCGGTGTCCGCCCAAATCGCGAACCGACGAGCCGCCAACGCCTGACCGACGATGAACGACTGATAGTCGAACAGATGCTCGACGAGAGGCTCGGCGGCGACGGCGTGAACCGCGAGCCCCTCGTCGAGCATCCCCGCGTACCGCGCGGCCGTCGACAACGTGTAGGTGTCCGTCTGCCAGTCGTACGAAAGTTCGCGCTCCGGCAGCTTCTTCGCCTTCAGGAACAGGTCGTAGGCGGCCAGGTCGAAGCGGTCGAACGTCACGACGGCCCGGCCGTTCTCGACGACGACCGTCACGCAGCCGCCTCACGAGACGGCGGCGGCCCGTACTTCCGAACCGTCGCGATCATCGTGTCGCCGCCCGCGAGCGACCCGCGGATGATCTCCTCGAGCGTGCTCAGCGGAAGTCGACAGCAGAGAGGCCCGTACTCGCGCAACACCGCCGACAGCGCCTCACCGCGGCCACCCGACGCAGCAATGATCTCCTCGTCGTGGTTCAACGCCTGGTGGACGAGGCAGAGCGTCGCCGGCAGATAGCCCTCGGGCCAGCGAGCGCGGAAGTTCTTGAGGTGCCGGGCGCACCAAGTCGCGGTCGGCTCGACCGTGATCATCGGTTCGGTCACGCGGACACCTCCGACCACACCGGAGCAATCCAGAAATCACCGACAGGCCCGAGGTTCTCGTTCGCCCACGCATGCGCGACGTCGTCCGAGTCGAACGGCCCGTAAAGCGTCAGCTCGGTGAGCGGGTGCGCACCACCGATCGCAACCCACGCCTTCACCTGGTCACTCACCAGGCGACTCCGGTCAGTACCAGTTGTTCGCGCGCCTGAACGCGAGCGCGTTCGACGGCGTCTTGTACCGGCGCTTCACATAGTCGATGAGCCATCGCACCTGTGCGCGCCACGTCTTCCCGAGGTGTCCCTGCCACGCTGACGGGCACGGGTTCGCCTGCGGGATCCCGCACGAGTTCGAGCCTGCATAGCGGCAGTCCGTCGTCGACGGGTAGTGACGACACGGATTCCAACCGGACTCCGGCCGCACGATCGCGTCCAACGCCCGCCACTCGGCTTCCGAATGCCAGGTGACGATCGTCAATCTGTGCGCGTAGCCGCGCGGTGAGGTGCCTGAACGAGCGGCCGGTGTCGAGTACGCGATCGCGCACGCAACCACCGCCACGATGATGAGCAGCGACGCGAGCCTCCCGTAGGTGCCGGGGGAGCTGTTACAAAGTCGTGGTCGAGGCTTGTCGCAGGTCGCGAGTTCGCGATCTCCCTGCACAGCCGACGCTTCGGGTTGTGACGTTACGCGGGTTCGATTCCCGCCGCCTCCACTCCAGCGATTGCAGCGCAGCTGCAACATTTGATTCAAGCGTCGCCAAGTCAGGCGACGCTTGTGCGTTGCGGGCGATCAGCGCACGAGCCAGAGATTGCGCGAGCTCGTCGAGCTGAATCTCGTCGGTATAGAGCTGTGTCGTGTCCGGTCGCGAATGACCCATGAGCGCCTGCAGCGCGACGAGGTCTTTGTCGCTTTCACGCAGGAAGCGGTTGGCGAAGCCGTGTCGGAGTTGGTGCGGTGAGAGCTCGCGAATACCCGCGCGTTTGCAGACGCGGCGAACCATGCGCCACAGCGCTTGATCACTTGCCGGCACCTTCGGATCCTTCATCCGCCGGACGCGCTCG
>WNFR01000390.1_pt1 | contig 44234 bp, 39 predicted proteins | sample 5400221 | NCBI WGS metagenome assembly WNFR01 (sample SAMN13153357, study PRJNA577476) | soil metagenome | isolation source: 40 cm soil under Madrone tree | place: USA:California | collected 2016-06-14 | reverse complement strand
CGGCAGGTCCAGCGGTTCTTTCCGGTGCCTGCAGGCTCTCCGGCGGAGCAATTCGCTCCGCTTGCCGATCGTTACCCGGTGTTCGAGTTGACTGCGCAGCCATGACGGCTCAGGCGAACAGGGAACAGGCATCACATCCGAACAAACCGTCTAACCCGCGATCGGAGCGCTCGCTACGCTGCGGCGCCGTGGCGCGGCCCAACTACGGGATCGACGCGCCGGGGATAGCCGCGCGGCTGGCGATCGTCGGGATCGGGTGCGCCGCCGGGGCGCTCGCCTTCCGCATCGACGCGCTCGCCTGGCCGGGCGCGACGCTCATCGCGACGGCGGCGCTCATGGTGGCGTCGAGCAAATGGGGAAAGATTCGCCAGCGTGAGTGGTTGCTCGACCATGTCGCGTGGCGTGGGGACGAGCGCGTGCTCGACGCCGGCTGCGGTCGTGGCCTCCTGCTCTGCGCGGCGGCGCGGCGGGTGCCGAACGGGCGCGCCGTCGGCGTGGATCTCTGGCAGATGCAGGACCAGACCGGCAACTGCCCGCGCGCGACGCACGCGAACGCGCAGGCGGAGGGCGTCACCGACCGCATCGACGTCGCGACTGGCGACGTGCGGGCGTTGCCGTTTCGTGATCGGGCATTCGACGTGATCGTGTCGAGCCTCGCCGTCCACAACATCCCCGATGACGCGGGACGCGTCACCGCGCTCCGTGAGTTGGTCCGAGTGCTCAAATCGGGCGGGCGCCTCCTGGTGCAGGACATCGCGCACACGCGCCGGTATGCCGGCGTGTTCCGGGAAGCGGGCCTCACGAGCGTCCGCCGCCGCATGCCGCACCCGGCGGTCTTCCCACCGACCCGGCTCGTCGAAGCGATCAAGCCATAGTCCGAAACAGAGCAACGTATCGCCGGACTATGACGGCTTGAAATAGTTGGCGTGGCCCTCCGCCGGGCGCTCGTGAAGGGGCGTGTGTGCTAGACCGCGCGTGCATGACGAACCTTCCATTCGCGCGCGGCGCCGCCTCGCACGCGGCCCCTGACGTATCGCGGGCATCGTCGCCAACCCTTGCGACGACGTCGCGGTCGCATGGACGCTCGTCATCGACGAGCGCATCTCCTCCGGCGGTCGTCGCCGCGCACGTCTCCAAGACGCACTTCCGCGGCCGCGTCGCCGTTCACGCCCTCGTCGACGCTTCGCTCGCCGTCGCCGACGGCGAGTTCGTCGCCATCATGGGACCGAGCGGCTCCGGCAAGTCGACACTGCTCAACCTGATCGCCGGCCTCGACGTCCCGACCGGCGGAACGATTCACGTTCGCGACCGTTGCATCTCGGAGATGACCGACGTCACGGTGATGACGGTCCCCGAAGCACGGGACTCCGTCGACCGGTTCGTCGATCAGTTCACGGCGCTCACGCGTTGGCTGCAGATCCTCGCGACGCTCGTCGCGGTCGCGGCGATGGTCAATGCGATGTCGGCGGCGATCATGGATCGCGAATCGGAGCTGCGGTCGTGGCGCGCGCTCGGGTTGTTACGCCGCCGCTTGGTGTCGCTGTTGGTCGCCGAAGCCGTCGTCATCGCCGTCGAAGGAAGCTTCCTCGGCGTCGCAGCTGGAAGCGTGTTGGGATGGACGCTCACCACGTCGATCGCGCGCGCCGTCGCGCGGATGCATATCCCGGTGCGCTGGCCCGTGGTCACGATGGCCGGGCTGCCGATCATCAGCACCGTCGCCGTCGCATGCGCCGCCGCCGTCGTCGCGCTGCGTCGCACGCGCATGCGGCCGCTGCCGGCGCTGCGCCGTCGACGAGTCGAAGCGATGGGCGTAACGAAGTCGTCTACGATGTTTTCTAGACTCACGGCAACGAGCTGTGTCAAGGTCGCGCAAGACCGACAGCGTCCCGATTGGAGGGGTCATCATGCGTCGCAATTTCGTATCAGTCGCCGAACGTTCCGCGATCCCGTGTCTCGTCGTCGTTGCGCTCGCGACGTGCGTGTTCGTGATCGCCAGTTGCGGCGACGGCGACAATGGCCGTCCCACTCCGGTACCAACGTTGACGCCGTCGGTCTTTCAGTGCACCGGTCCGGAGGGGCCACCCCAGCAGTGCACGAGCGGCAACACGTGCTGCGGCAATCGGTGTAGTCCGGCGGGCAATGCCTGTTGCGTGGTGCCGTCGGGGTTTCCGAATGCCGGCAACAAGTTTGCGTGCGCCCGAAATCAGGTCTGCTGCGGGACCGGATGCGCGCAAGAGGGAACTCCGTGCACCAGCCCGTCGTGAAGGAAGCTCCTCGACGTCGCAGCCGGAAGCGTGTTGGGGTGGAAGCCGTCGCATGAGCCGCCGCGACGTCGGGTTCACGGGATCTTCCGCGGTCGTGTCTCACAGTACGAGCGCTGCTGCATCGTCTCCTTGACTGCCTCGCCGAAAGCACGTAGCAACCTCCTGAATCCCCTGAGCTCCGCATGAACGACACGCGCAGAAACGATCGGCGTTGGTGGCGCCCCCGCGGCGCGACCTCCCGGTGCGGAGGGGCATGAAGAAGCCTCTCGAAGCACTACTGCGCGATGCCTGTGAACGGGCGACCAAGGGGGGAGAGCTGCTGACCACAACTCTCCCCCCTTTGCTTTTGACGGTCCCGAAGGAGGCCGAGCACGGCGATCTGGCGTCGAACCTGGCGCTGGTGCTGGCGCGCAGCGAAAAGCGGCCGCCGCGGGCCGTCGCGGAGACGATCGTCCGCCATCTCGACGACCGCGACGGCATCCTCGCGTCGGTCGAGATCGCGGGGCCGGGCTTCATCAACTTCCGCTTCGCGCCGGCGTACTGGTGGACGCTCCTGCGCGACGTCGAGGCCGCCGGCGAGGCGTACGGCCGCTCGACGGTCGGCGCCGGGCGCAAGGTGCAGCTCGAGTTCGTGAGCGCGAACCCGACGGGGCCGCTGCACGTCGGCCACGCGCGCGGCGCCGTCACCGGCGACGCGCTGGCGCGGCTCCTCGCGGCGACCGGCCACGACGTGGCGCGCGAGTACTACGTCAACGACGCCGGCAATCAGATCGCGATGCTCGGCGCCTCGACGTACGCCCGCTACGCCGAGCGCTGCGGCCGCGACGTCCCGTTACCCGAGGACGGGTACCGCGGCGACTACGTGCGCGAGGTCGCGGCGACGCTCCACGCGCGCGAGGGCGAGCGCCTGATGCAGCTCGATCCGGCAGAAGCGTGCGCCTACCTCGGCGACGCCGCGGGCGCGATCCTCCTCGACGCGATCCGCGACGACATGGCGGCGCTCGCGATCGACTTCGACCGCTACGTGAGCGAGCGGCGCCTGCGCGCCGAGGGCGCCGTCGACGCCACGATCGCGGCGTTGGAAAAGGCAGGCTACGTCTACGAGGCCGACGGCGCGCGCTGGTTCCGCTCGACCGCGTTCGGCGACGACAAAGACCGCCCGCTCGTCAAGACGGGCGGCGAGTTCACCTACTTCGCGGCCGACATCGCGTACCATCGCGCCAAGTACGCCGCCGGCTACGAGCGCATCATCGACGTCTGGGGCGCCGATCACCATGGCCACGTGCCGCGCATGAAGGCGGCGATGCAGGCGCTCGGGCTCGATCCGGCGCGGCTCGGGGTGGTGCTGGTGCAGATCGTGAGCCTCACCCGCCACGGCGAGCCGGTGCGTATGGGCAAGCGCTCGGGCGAGTTCGTGACGCTGCGCGAGATCGTCGACGAGGTCGGCGCCGACGCCACGCGCTTCTTCCTCCTGATGCGCAAATCGGACGCGCAGCTCGAGTTCGACCTCGACCTCGCGAAGGAGCGCTCGGCGGAGAACCCGGTCTTCTACGTGCAGTACGCGCACGCACGCGTGGCGAGCGTGTTTCGCGCGGCGGAGGCGATGGGTCTCGACCGCGCGTCTGCGGCGGCGGGCGACCCGACGCGCCTCACCGAGGACGACGAGCTGGCGCTCATCCGCCGCGTCGCGCAGTTCCCGGAGGTCGTCGAGGGTGCCGCCCTCGAGCTCGAGCCCCACCGCGTCGTTTTTTTCCTCATGGAGCTCGCCGCAGATTTCCATCGCTACTACAATCGTACCCGCATTCTCGGCGACGATCGCGAGCTGGCGGCAGCACGGCTGCTGCTGGTCGCGAACGTGCAGAAGACGATCCGCGCCGGGCTCGGCATCCTCGGGATCGCCGCGCCCGACACGATGTGAGAGGAGGCATCATGGCAGGCGGAGGAGAGTCGCGGTTTCGTTTCGAGCTGACCCGGTTGGAGCTCGCCGGCGTCGTCGTGAGCACGGCGGCGAGCCTCTTCATCGTCTTTCTGCTCGGCGTGTACGCCGGGCACGGCCTGGGGGACCGTCGCCTCGACGACGCGGAGCGCGTCGTGCGGCTGCCGGTCGCGCCGGCCGCCGAGGAGACGCCCGGCGCTGAGGATCTCACGTTCGACGACACGCTCGGCGACGAAGATCACCCGACGCGCCCGGGGCGCGACGTCGCCGCCGACCATCCGCACGACCGTGCCGCCGACACGACGAGCGCCACGCACGCAGAGAGCGCGGAGCGCGCGCCCGAGGCGGGACGCGACGGGACGGCCGCGGGAGTTGCCCCGCCGGCCACCGGGCACGCCGCGGCGGCGCCCGCGGCGGCGTCGGAGCGCCATGAGGCGCCGCGTGCGCCGGCGCCGGCTCGCACGCCCGAGGCGCGCGTCGCCGTCGCCCTCGCCGTGCCGCATGCGGCCGCGACCGCGCCGCCGGCTGCGGCGCTGCCGCCGTCGCAAGGCGGCGCGTGGAGCGTGCAGGTGACGGCGACGCGCGACCCGCGCACCGCCGACGAGGTGCAGAAACGACTCCGTGCGCGCGGGTACGACGCTTACATCGTACGCGTCCGCCGCGAGGGGGCGACGTTCTACCGCGTGCGCGTCGGGCACTTCCCGTCGATGGAGTACGCGAGCCAATTGGTCTCACGCCTGCGACGCGAGCCGGGCGTGCCGGAGGCGTTCGTCGCCTCGGATTGAGGCGCGACGGTGGCGATGGGAACGTGCACGCCGACGGCGAGCGATTTTCTCGAGCTCGCGCGCGAGGGCAACCTCGTTCCCGTCTACCGTGAGATCCTCGCCGACACCGAGACCCCGGTCTCGGCGTATCTGAAGATCGCGCGCGGCGACCACGGCTTTCTGCTCGAGAGCGTGCAGGGCGGCGAGAAGTGGGCGCGCTACAGCTTTCTCGGCAGCGAGCCGGCGGCGATCTTCAGCAGCCGTGGTACCGCGGTCACGTTGCGCGCCGCTGGCGGAGCCGAGCGCCGGTGGGAGGCCGCCGATCCGCTCGCAGCGCTGAAGGACTTGCTCGCCGAGTACCGGCCCGTTGCGCTCCCCGGTCTGCCGCGCTTCTTCGGCGGCGCCGTCGGCTACGTCGCCTACGACGCCGTGCGGTTCTTCGAGCGCCTGCCGGCGACGCTCGCCGACGACCTGGGCCTTCCGGAGCTCTACTTCATCGTGCCGGAGAGCATTCTCGTCTTCGACAACGTCGCGCAGTCGATCAAGATCGTCGTCAACGCCGACCTGCGGGATCCGGCGACGGATCCCCGCCGCGCCTACGACGCGGCGGCGGCGCGCGTCGAGGAGCTCGTCGCCCGTCTCGGCGCGGCGCTGCGCTTTCCCGAGGCGATCACGGACGGCGACGTCGCGCCGCCGCCGGTGCGCGCCAACCTCGATCGCGCCGAGTTCGGCGCGCTCGTCGAGCGCGCGAAGGAGTACATCCGCGCCGGCGACGTGATCCAGGTCGTGCTGGCGCAGCGCATGGAGGTGCCGCTCCGCGCCGCGCCCTTCAACGTCTATCGGGCGCTGCGGACGATCGATCCCTCACCGTACATGTTCTACCTCCAGCTCGGCGAGCAGATCCTCGTCGGCGCGTCGCCGGAGGTCATGGTGCGGGTCGAGGACGGCGAGATCACGGTGCGGCCGATCGCGGGCACGTCGCCGCGCGGCACGCAGGAGATCGAGGACCGCGAGCTCGAGCGCGCCCTCTTGGCCGATCCGAAAGAGATCGCCGAGCACGTGATGCTCCTCGACCTCGGCCGCAACGACGTCGGTCGCGTCGCCGCGACCGGCAGCGTCGAGGTCACCGAGCGCATGGTGATCGAGCGCTACTCGCACGTGATGCACATCGTCTCGAACGTGCGCGGCCGCCTCGCGCCGAACCACGATTGCTTCGACGCGTTCCGCGCGACCTTCCCCGCGGGGACGCTCTCCGGCGCACCGAAGATCCGGGCCATGGAGATCATCGAGGAGCTCGAGCCGGTGCGCCGTGGCGTCTATGGCGGTGCCGTCGGCTACTTCGGATTCGGCGGCACGATGGACACCGCGATCGCGATTCGCACGATGCTGATCAAGGGCGACACGGTGTACCTCCAGGCCGGCGCCGGCATCGTCGCCGACTCCGATCCCGAGCGCGAGCACGCCGAGTGCCTCAACAAGTCGCGCGGTATGCTGCAAGCGCTGAAGCGCGCCGAGCAACTGGGACGAATCACATGATTCTCATGGTCGACAATTACGACTCGTTCACCTACAACCTCGTCCAGTACCTGGGCGAGCTCGGCGCCGACGTCGAGGTGCGGCGGAACGACGCGATCACGCTCGCCGAGATCGCCGAGCGCCGACCGCAGGGCATCGTCATCTCGCCCGGGCCATGTACGCCGAAGGAGGCGGGAATCTCGGTGCCGCTGATCGAGCGCTTCGCGGGCGAGATCCCGATCCTCGGCGTCTGCCTCGGGCATCAAGCGATCGGCGCCGCGCTCGGCGGCGCGATCGTGCGCGCGCCGCGGATCATGCACGGCAAGACGTCGCCCATCCACCACGATGGGCGCGGCGTCTTCCGCGAGCTCGCGAATCCGTTCGACGCCACCCGCTACCACTCGTTGGTGATCGACCCGCCGACGCTTCCCGGCGAGCTCGAAGTGTCGGCGTGGACGGCGGAGGGCGAGATCATGGGCGTCCGCCACCGCCATGTCGCGCTCGAGGGCGTGCAATTCCATCCCGAGTCGATCCTGACCGTCGAAGGCAAGCGCCTGCTGACGAATTTTCTGGCGGCGCTGCCGTCCGCCTGACACGTTGGACGCCATGACGATCCCCGACGCGATCGCGCGCGCCGTCGCCGGCGAGAGCCTCGACGAGGCCGAAATGGCGACGGTCATGGGGCGCATGATGGACGGCGAGGCGACGCCGGCGCAGATCGCGAGTTTGCTGACGGCGCTGCGCATGAAAGGCGAGACCGCGGACGAGCTCGTCGGCGCAGCACGGGCGATGCGCGCGCGCATGACGCCGCTGCGCGTGACGACGCCGGTCGTCGACACCTGTGGCACCGGCGGCGACGGGCTCTCGACCTTCAACGTCTCGACCGCGGCGGCGCTGATCGCGGCCGGCGCTGGGGTCGCGGTCGCGAAGCACGGCAACCGCGCCATGTCCGGGCGCGTCGGCGGCGCCGACGTGCTCGAGGCGCTCGGGGTGACGATCGATCTCTCGGCGGCCGGCGTCGCACGCTGTGTCGCCGAGGCGGGGATCGGCTTCTGCTTCGCGCCGCGCTTCCATGCGGCGATGCGCTTCGCGGCGGCGCCGCGGCGCGAGATCGGGATCCGCACGATGTTGAACCTCCTCGGTCCGCTCGCCAATCCCGCCGGCGCCGACGCGCAGCTCGTCGGGGTCTTCGCCCCGGGATGGACCGACGTCGTCGCGGCGGCGCTCTGCCGGCTCGGAACGCGGCGTGCGCTCGTCGTCCACGGCGCCGAGGGCCTCGACGAGATCAGCGCCACGGGGCCGACGAAAGTCAGCGAGGTGGCGGGCGGTGCCGTCCGCACGTATCATCTCGAGCCGCGCGACTTCGGCGTCGCGGCGGTGGCGTCGGCGCCACGCGCCGACGACGCGGCGGCGAGCGCGGCGATCGTCCGCGGCGTGCTCGCCGGCGACCCCGGGCCGGCGCGCGAGCTGGCGCTGGTCAACGCCGCGGCGGTGCTCGTCGTCGCGGGGCGCGCCGCCGATTGGCGCGACGGCTACGAGCAGGCGGCGCGCGCGATCGCATCCGGGACCGCGGCGGCAGCGCTGGCGCGGCTGGTCGCGGCGAGCGGCGCCACGGCATAAGAGTAGAGTCGACGGGATGCTGCAGACGATCATCGATCACAAGGTGCAGGAGCTCGAGACGCGCCGCCGCGCGCGGCCGCTCACGGCGCTCCGTGACGCGCCGCTCTTTGCCGCCGCGCGCCGCGACTTCGCGGCGGCGCTGCGCGCGCCGGGGCGGCGGATCATCGCCGAGGTGAAGCGCGCGTCGCCGTCGCGCGGTCGCATCCGCGACGACTTCGATCCGGTCGCGATCGCCGCCGGCTACGCCGCCGCGGGAGCCGCCGCGGTGTCGGTCCTCACCGACGAGCGCTTCTTCGAGGGCAGCCTCGATGATCTGACCGCGGTCCGCGAGCGGATCACGATTCCGGTGTTGCGCAAGGACTTTCTCTTCGAGCCATACCATCTCTACGAGGCGCGCGCCGCCGGTGCCGACGCCTTCTTGTTGATCGCGGCGATCCTCACCGCGGAGCACTTGCGCGAGCTCGTCGCGCTCGGCGCCGAGCTCGGGATGACGGCGCTCGTCGAGGTGCACACGACGGAGCAGATCGAGCGCGCGCGCGGTGCCGGCGTGCAGGTGTGGGGCATCAACAACCGCGACCTCGACACGTTGGAGGTGCAGCTCGAGACCGGGCTCGAGCTCCTGCGCCTCCTGCCGGCGGACGCGACCGTCGTGATCGAAAGCGGCCTGCGCACACGAGACGACCTCGCGCGCTTCGAGGCCGCCGGCGTGCGCGCGTTCCTCGTCGGCGAGACGTTGATGCGCGCTCCCGATCCCGGCGCGGCGCTGAGGACGCTTCTGCAATGAGCACGACGCGGCCACCCGACGGCCGCCGCGCCGACGCGCCCGCGCGCCCGCTCTGCGTCAAAATCTGCGGCCTCACGCGGGCGGCCGACGTCACGGCGGCGATCGAGGCCGGCGCCGACCTCCTCGGCTTCAACTTCTACGCGTCGAGTCCCCGTTACGTCGCGATCGCGGAGGCCGCGACGCTCATCCGCATGCTCCCGCGCCGCGTGCTCGCCGTCGGAATCTTCGTCGACCCGGCGGCGGACGACGTCCGCCGTGCGATCGATGCCGGCGTGCACCTGCTACAATTTCACGGCGACGAGACCGCGGCGTTCTGCGGCAGCTTCGCGGTGCCGGCGATGAAGGCGCTGCGCGTCCGCCGGCTCGGCGACCTCGCGGCCGCGGCCCGCGTCTACCCCGAAGACTGGTGGCTCCTCGCCGATACTGCCGACGAACGCCTGTACGGCGGCAGCGGTCGTGCGCTCGCGGCGGAGCCGATCGACGCCGGGCTCGCGCGCCGGCTTTTTCTCGCCGGCGGCCTCACGCCCGAGAGCGTCGCGGCCGCCGTGCGCGCGCTGCGGCCGCTCGGCGTCGACGTGTGCAGCGGCGTCGAAGACCGGCCGGGACGGAAGAACCACGCGCTCCTGCGCGCATTCGTGAGCCATGCCAAGGCTGCCTGACGCGCGCGGACACTTCGGCCCGTACGGCGGCCGCTACGTGAGCGAGACGCTCATGCCGGCGCTCGCCGAGCTCGAGCGCGCCTACTACCGCTTGCGCCGCGACGCGCGGTTTCGGCGCGAGCTGCGTGATCTGCAGCGCGAGTACGCGGGGCGGCCGACGCTGCTCTACCACGCCGAGCGCCTCGACCGCGCCCTCGGCGGCGCGCGCATTTGGTTGAAGCGCGAGGACCTCTGTCACACCGGCGCGCACAAGATCAACAATACGCTCGGGCAGATCCTGGTCGCGCGCCGCATGGGGAAGTCGCGCATCATCGCCGAGACCGGCGCCGGACAACACGGCGTCGCGACGGCGACCGTGGCGGCGCTCTTCGGCTTGCGCTGCGAGATCTACATGGGCAGCGAGGACATCGAGCGCCAGGCGCTGAATGTCGTGCGCATGCGGCTCCTCGGCGCGACGGTCCATGCCGTCGAGGCCGGCAGCCGCACGCTCAAGGACGCGATGAACGAGGCGATGCGCGACTGGGTCACGAACGTCCGCGACACCTTCTACATCATCGGCTCCGTTGCCGGCCCGCATCCGTACCCGGAGATGGTGCGCGACTTCCAGACGGTGATCGGCCACGAGACGCGCCAGCAGGCGCGACGCGCGATCGGCCGGTTGCCCGATTACCTGATCGCGTGCGTCGGCGGCGGCAGCAACGCGATCGGGCTCTTCCACCCGTTCCTGCGCGACCGCGGCGTGCGCATGATCGGCGTCGAGGCGGCCGGGCACGGTCTCGAGAGCGGCGCGCACGGCGCCTCGCTGACCGCGGGGACGGTCGGCGTGTTCCAAGGCAGCAAGAGCTACGTGCTCCAGAGCGAGACCGGTCAGATCCGGGTCGCGCACTCGATCTCCGCGGGGCTCGACTATCCCGGCGTCGGCCCCGAGCACAGCTACCTCCGCGACACCGGTCGGGTGAGCTACGAGGCGGTCACGGACGACGAGGCGCTCGCCGCGCTGCGCACGCTCGCGGAGCGCGAAGGCATCATCGCCGCGCTCGAGAGCGCCCACGCCGTCGCCGCCGCCATCCGCCTTGCCCCGACCTTGCCGCGGCGGACGGTGATCGTGGTGAATCTCTCCGGGCGCGGCGACAAGGACATGGGCACCCTCGCCGCGCACATGGCGAACGAGGAGAGCGCCGCGGCAGGCGTCGCGCCGAAGGCGGCGTGTGCGGCAGCTGCCGGCGCGAGCCCCGGCGCGGCCGTCGACGCGCCGGTGGCGGCGACGCGAGCGCGCTCGTGAGCATGCGGCCGGTGGAGCGCGACGTCGCGACACGAGCGGCGCCGCCGAGCGCGGCCGTCGATCGCATCGCGACGACGTTCGCGCGTCTGCGCACCGAGAACCGCGCCGGCTTCGTGCCGTTCATCATGGCGGGCGATCCGGATCTCGACGTCACACTCGACCTGCTCCGTGCCGCCGCCGCTGCCGGCGCCGACCTCATCGAGCTCGGCGTGCCGTTCTCCGACCCGATGGCCGACGGTCCCGTGAATCAACGTTCGGCCGAGCGTGCCCTCGCCGGCGGCACGGCGATGCCCGCGATCCTCGAGGTCGTGGCGCGCTTCCGCGCGACGTGCGACGTGCCGATCGTCCTCTTCGGCTATGCGAACCCGTTCGTCCAGTACGATCCCGAGCGCCTCGCCCGCGACGCGCGCGCGAGCGGCGTCGACGGTCTCCTTTGCATCGACATGCCGCCGGAAGAGGCGGACACGCTGCAACCGGCGCTCGACGCGGCCGGCATCGCGATGGTGTTCCTCCTGGCGCCGACGAGCGACGCGGCGCGACGGGCGCGCGTCCTCGCCCGTGCGCGCGGCTTCATCTACTACGTCTCGATCACCGGCGTGACGGGCGCCGCCGCGCCCGACGTCGCCGAGGTCGGGACGATGGTTCGGGCGGTGCAGCGCGAGACGACGCTGCCCGTCGGCGTCGGCTTCGGCATCCGCACGCCGGAGCATGCCGCCGCGACCGCCCGCGTCGCCGACGCCGTGGTCGTCGGCAGTGCGGTCATGCAGCTCGTCGAGACCCACCGCGGCGACGAGATCGTCGCGGCGGTGGGCGCGTTCCTCGCCCGCATGGCGGAGGCGGTGCACGGCGCGCGGCACGCATGATCCGGCCCGACGCGACCAGCGAGGCCGAGCTGTGGACGCGCTGCCCGGAGTGCGCCGAGCTCGTGAATCGGCGAAAGCTCGAGCGCAAGCTCTTCGTCTGTCCGAGGTGCGGCTATCACTTTCGCCTCACGGCGGACCAGCGCCTCGCACTGCTGATCGATCGCCGCTCGTTCGTCGAGCACGACGCCGGGCTCGGCTCGCGCGATATCCTCGACTTCCCCGACGAGCCGCCCTACGAGCAGCGGCTGACGGAAGTCGCGGCACGGACCGGCCATCCCGAGGCGGTACTCACCGGGATGGCGCGGATCGACGGCATCACGATCGCGCTCGGCGTCTTCAACTTCGCCTTCATGGGCGGCAGCATGGGCTCCGCGGTCGGCGAGAAGCTGACCCGGATCATCGAGCACGCGCTCGCCGAGCGGCTGCCGCTCGTCATCGTGTCCGCGTCGGGCGGTGCGCGCATGCAGGAGGGCATCTACTCGCTGATGCAGATGGCGAAACTCACGGCGGCGCTGGGACGATTGCGCGCCGCCGGCCTGCCGTACGTCTCGGTGCTCACCGACCCGACGACGGGCGGCGTCGCCGCGTCGGTGGCGCTGCTCGGCGACGTCAACGTCGCGGAGCCGCGGGCATTGATCGGCTTCGCCGGGCCGCGCGTCATCGCGGAGACGCTGAACGAGCAGCTGCCCGCCGATTTCCAGCGCTCCGAGTTCTTGATGAGGCACGGGATGCTCGACGCCGTCGTGGAGCGGGCCGAGCTCAAGCAGACGCTCGCGCGCCTGCTGCGCCTTCTCGATACGCGCGGCACCGGGCGCGCGCGCGACGTCGAGGCGCACCCGCGCGTCGACGGCCACGCACCTCCGGCGGCGCAGGCGAGCGACGGCGTCGATCGCGTCGGCCGGCGCCGCCGGCGTACAGCGCCGCGCCGCCACGACGGCGCGTGAGCGGCGACGACGCGTACGTGCGCACCCTCGCCTGGCTGTACGCCCGCGAGGCGCGCGCCGGCATCGATCTGAAGCTCGCGCGCGTCGAGGCGGCGGCGGCGCGCCTCGGAGATCCGCAGCGCGCGGCGGCGGCGTTGCACGTCGGCGGCACGAACGGCAAGGGCTCGACGGCGGCGATGCTCGACGCGATCGTGCGCGCCGCGGGGCGGCGCGTCGGCCTCTATACGTCGCCGCACCTGGTCTCGTTTCGCGAGCGCATCACCATTGACGGCGTGCCGATCGCCGAGGACGAGGTCGTCGAAGGCATCGGGCGCCTGCGTCGCGACCTCGACGACGCACGCGGGCTCACCGCGTTCGAGGTGATGACGCTGCTCGCGTGGATCACGTTCGCCGCCCAGCGCGTCGAGGTGCAGGTGCTCGAGGTCGGCCTCGGCGGACGCCTCGACGCGACGAACGTCGTCGTCCCGGCGGTCGCCGTGATCACCAACGTCGGCCGCGATCACGAGCAATATCTCGGCGACACGATCACGGCGATCGCGGGCGAGAAGGCGGGTATCGTGAAGCCCGGTGTCCCCGTCGTCTCCGGTGCGCGCGGCGAGACCGCCGACGTGATCGCGGCGCGCGCGGCGGCGCTCGGGAGCCCGCTTTCGGTTCTCGGCCGCGACTTCGGCATCGCTGCCGAACCGTTGCACGACCGCTCCGCCGTGGTCGCCGACGCGGCCGCCGCCGACACGTCCGCGGCGCACCGCTTCGCGGCCCGCCCGCAGCACACCCTCGTGTATCGCTCCGCTGACGGTACCATCGACGGTCTCCGCATCGCGCTCGTCGGCCGTCACCAACGCGACAACGCGGCGCTCGCGTTGCGCGCGCTCGAGCTCGCGCCGCAGCTCGCGGTCACGCCGGCGGCGATGCGCGCGGGGCTCGCCGGCGTGCGCTGGCCGGGGCGCCTCCAGGTAGTGCGGCGCGCGCCGGACGTGATATTGGATGGCGCCCACAACCCGGCGGGGATCGACGTCCTGGTGGAGGAGGTGCGAGCGCTCGCAGCAGGTCGGCCTGTCCGGGTGCTCTTCGGTGTCATGCGCGACAAGGCCTGGCCGCAGATGCTGCGCGCCCTCGATGCGATCGCAGCCGAGGTCGTCGTGACCCGGCCGCGGCAGGCGCGCAGCGCGGACCCGAACGAGGTCGCGGCGGCGGCACCGCGCCCGGTGCGCGTCGTCGCGGATCCGGTGCGCGCATACGAGGAGCTCGTCGCGCGCAGCGGCCGCTACGACGTCGTGCTCGTGACCGGGTCGCTCTTCCTGGTCGGCGACGTTCTCGCCGCGATCGACCCCGCCGTCACCCGCGATGCGGAGCGCGAGCGTGCCGCCGCGCGCCTCGCGGCGGGCGGATGACACCGTCGTCGTCGGCGCGTGCATGAGACGCGATCGCCTCGTCGTGCTCGCGGCAGTGGTGGCCACGCTCGCGCCGGCGAGCGCCGCGCGCGCGCTCGACAAGAACTTCCTCGAGTTCGACGCCACGCGCGCGTCGAACGGGCAAGTGACCGTCGACGCGGAGAGCATCACCTACGACCAGCCGCCGAACGTCATCACCGCCCAAGGCGCCGTCAAAGTGACCCGTGGCGACATGGTGCTCACCGCCGACCTGGTACGCGTGCACCGCGCGACGCAAGTCGCCGAAGCCGAGGGGCACGTCGTCGTCACTGATCCGCAAGGCACGGTCACCGCCGACGCGATGACGCTCAACCTCGTCGAGGAGACGGGCGCGCTCGACACTGGCTCCGTCTACCTCAACAAGAACCACTACCAGCTGACCGGCGCCCACTTCGAGAAATTCCCCGGCCAGAGCTATCGCATCGACGGCGGGCGGCTCACCACCTGCCTCTGCTCCGGCACCAGCCCACCGAGCTGGAGCGTCCGCGGCGAGCGCATCACCGTCGATGTCGAGGGCTACGGCCGTGTCGAGCGCGGCGCCTTCGAGGTTCGCGGCACCCCGGTCCTCTACTTCCCCTACGGGATCTTCCCCGTCCGCCGCGAGCGCGAGAGCGGGCTTCTCTTCCCGCGCTTCGGCTATTCCAACCGCCGCGGCTTCCAGCTCGAGCAGCCGATCTACGTGGCGATCAACAAGAGCATGGACGCGACGCTCGCCCTCGACGTCGAGACCGCGGCGCGCATCGGCGCCCTCGGCGAGTACCGCTACGCGCTCAGTCCCGACACTGGCGGCGAGCTGAACGGCGCGTACTTCAACGAGCACATCCGCGGCAACGCGTCGGCAGACATCGTGAACCAGAACATCGCCGACCCGCACATCCCGGAGAACCGCTGGGCGGCGGGAATCGTCCACGATCAATGGCTGCCCGGACAAGTCCACGGCTTCGCCGACGTGTTCCGCGTGAGCGACGATCTCTTCTTGCGCGAGATCAATCTCTATACCTTCAACCCGAGCGCCGACGTCGCGCTGCGGACGCGCCGCTTCGAGCGCTCGCAGGTCGGCGTCGATCGCGTCTTCGATCGCGGTTTCCTGGTCGCGAACGGTACCTGGTACCAGGACTTCATCAATCCGGACCGCTTCGTCTTCCAGGTGCCGCCGCGGCTGCAGGGCGCCGCGGTGCAGCGCGTCCTCGACGATCACGTCGCCCTGTCGATAGCCGGCGAAGGCGCGAACTTCGAGCGCGACCAGGGCTTCGAGGGGCAGCGGCTCGACCTCAGTCCGGAGATGGAGGTTCCCTGGCACGTCGCGCCGTACGGATACGGCTCGCTGTCCGCGGGGTTCCGCGAGACCGCGTACGCGCTCTCGGATACGACGGTGCCGCCGCAGGTGAACGTCAACCCGGCGGACCCCGGCAGCAAGCCGCCGAGCATTCTGCCCGCGCTCGACAAGAACGCGACGCGCGAGCTCTTCACGCTCGGCGGCGAGGCGCACACGGAGATGGCGCGCGTGTATCCGTTCCACCACCTCGGTCTCGACGCGGTGAAGCACACGCTCGAGCCGTCGCTCGAGTACCTCTACGTCCCGCGCACCGACACGCGCCAAGCGGCACTGCCGCTCTTCGACGACGTCGATCGCGTGAACCGGCGGAGCGTCTTCACGTACGGTCTCACCACCCGCCTCATCGGGAGGTCGACGGTGTCGCCGAAGCAAAAACCGTCGCCGGCTGCGACGCCGGGGGCGGCGAGCGGCGGGGCGGCCGTGCCGAGCAGCGACGCCGCTGCAACCGCAGCGACAGGCGGGGCAGTGGCAGGCGGCGTAGTGACCGGCGGCACAGCGACCGGCGGCGCGCCGGCGGCGGTGAGCGCCACGGACGGTGCCGACGAGAAGCGCGCGCCGACGGGTCCCGGGTACGACGCCGAGGGCGACACCATCCTCGATGCGGCGACGCCGGCAGGGCGCGCGCGGGCGGCGCTGCGCAAGAAAGCCGAGCCGCTCGCGCCGGAGGCGCCGCCGCACAGCATCCGCGAGATCGGCCGCTTTTCGATCTTCCAGAGCTACGACGTCCTCAGCAAAGGCGGCGACTTCATCGACGAGACCGATCCGCAAACGGGGAAGGTCATCCCGCGGGGCGCGACGCGCGCTTCCGATGTCGGCCTCGCGGTTCGTCTGACACCGACATCGTACGCGACGTTCGAGGGGCGCACCGACTATGACCTGACCGAGGGGCGGGCGAAAGGCGCCAACCTCTTCCTCGCGCTCTCCGACCCGCGGACGTTCACCGACGACTTCTCGATCGAAGGCCTACGCGGCCGCAGCCGGGTGAGCTTCGGCTACCGGTACGTCGCCAACAGCGCCCTTCAAGAGGTGAACGGCGGCTTGTTGTTGCGCCTCACCAAGCGCTATTACGGCGCGTTCGAGGCGCGCTATGACGGGCTCAGCAAGAAATTCCTCGAGGTCGGCGGCGGGATCCGCGTCATCTCCGACTGCGAGTGCTGGGTGATCGACATCGGCCTCTCGAACCGCATCAACCCGAACGAGACGCAGGCGCGCGTGCTCGTCTCGCTCGTCGGCCTCGGGCAGGTGGGACGCGAGCCGTTCGGGCGCACGTTTGGAGCCATCGCGGGGCCGGCGAGGAGTGTTCTCGGCCAATGACCGACGGAGCGGCGGTCATGAAGGGAGTACTCCTCGCCGGTGGGCTGGGGACGCGGCTTCATCCGTTGACGCGTGTAACCAACAAGCACCTGTTGCGGGTGTTCGATCGGCCGATGATTTACTACCCCTTGCAGGCGCTTTTGAATGCCGGAGTGCGCGACATCATGCTCGTGACCGGAGGCAACAACGCCGGTGATTTCCTGCGGCTCCTGGGGAACGGGAAGGACTTCGGGTTGAAGCATCTCAATTACACGTACCAGGAAGGGGAGGGCGGGATCGCGGCGGCGTTGGCGTTGGCGGAGCACTTCGTCGACCGCGACCGGGTGTGCGTCGTCCTCGGCGACAACATCATCGAGGGCAGCTTCCGCGCGTCGGCGGAGGCGTTCGCGCGCGGGCGCGAAGGGGCGCGGATTCTCTTGAAGCAGGTGCCGGACCCGGAGCGCTTCGGCGTTCCCATGTTCCGCGGGAAGCGCATCGTCGGGATCGAGGAGAAGCCGGGGCGGCCAAAGAGCCGATATGCAGTCACGGGAATCTACATGTATGATGCTCGCGTCTTCGACGTGATTCGCACGCTGAAACCGTCCGGGCGGGGCGAGCTCGAGATCACCGACGTGAACAACTGGTACATCGAGCGCGGCGAGCTGGGCTTCGAGATCTTGCGCGGGTGGTGGACCGATGCCGGCACCTTCGAGGCGCTGCATCGGGCAGGCAACCTGGTGGCAAAAACGGGCGCCAACAAGCTCGACGGCGCGCGCGCGACGAGGATCCGCAGGAGAATCTCATGATCGACGGCGTGCACGTGAAGCGACTGAACGTCCACTCCGACGACCGTGGCCTCTTGATGGAGGTGCTGCGCGCCGACGATCCGTGCTACGTGCCGATCAAACAGACCACGTACACCGAGGCGTACCCCGGAGTGATCAAGGCGTTCCACTGGCACCGCAAGCAGTGGGACCTGTGGTTCTTCGCGTCGGGCACGGCGCAGGTCGTGCTCTATGACCTGCGGCCGGAGTCGCCGACGCACCGCCGGACCGACGTCGTGATCATGGGCGAGCGCGCGCCGATCCTGCTCGCCATCCCCATCGGCGTCGCCCACGGCTACCGCGTCCTCGGCACCAAGCCGGCGGGACTCTTCTACCACACGACCGAGGCCTACGACCCCGCCGACCCCGACGAGGAGCGCATCCCGTGGGACGACCCCACGATCGGGTTCGATTGGACGACCCGCCCGCGGTGATCGACGCATGAGAATCCTCGTCACCGGCGGCGCCGGGTTCATCGGCGCGAACTTCGTACAGCACGTCCTCGCGACGCATGCCGAGGACGAGGTGGTGACGTTCGACCTCCTCACGTACGCCGGCAACCTCGCCAACCTCGAGCCGGTGATGCGCAACCCGCGCCACCGGTTCGTGCGCGCCGACGTCGCCGATCCGACGGCGGTCACGGCGGCGCTCGTGGGCGTCGACGCGATCGTGCACATGGCCGCGGAGTCGCACGTCGACCGCAGCATCGCCGACGCGAGCGACTTCCTGCGCACCAACGTCGTCGGCACCCAGGTGGTGCTCGACGCCGCCCGGGCCGCGAAGGTCCGGCGCTTCCTGCAGGTGTCGACGGACGAGGTCTACGGCAGCCTCGGACCGACGGGCGCCTTCACCGAGGAGAGCGCGCTTCGCCCGAGCAGCCCGTACGCCGCGAGCAAGGCGGCGGCGGATCTCCTCGTCCACGCCGCGCACCACACCCACGGTATCGACGCGCTCATCTCGCGCTGCTCGAACAACTACGGACCCTACCAGTTCCCCGAGAAGCTGATCCCGCTCTTCGTGACCAACGCGCTCGCCGACGAGCCGCTGCCGCTCTACGGCGACGGCTGCCAAGTGCGCGACTGGATCCACGTCGTCGACCATTGCCGCGCGCTCGACGTGATCGTGCGGCGCGGACGCGCCGGCGAGACCTACAACGTCGGCGGCGGCAACGAGCGGCGGAACGTCGACGTCGCGACGCTGATCCTCGAGACGCTCGGCAAGCCGCAGACCTTGTTGCGCCACATCGAGGATCGCCCCGGTCACGACCGCCGCTACGCGATCGATGCGTCGAAAACGGCGCGCGAGCTCGGCTGGGCGCCGCAGGAGCCGTTCGCCGCCGGGATCGCGGCGACGATCGACTGGTATCGGAAGAACCACGCGTGGTGGGAAGCGGTGAAGAGCGGCGCCTACCGCGACTACTACGAGCGCATGTACGGCGCGCGCCTGCGCGCTGCGGGTGGGGAGGGCCGCTCATGAGAGCGACGACGAGGGGGGCGCGGCGCGGCCTCACGCGGGTCGAGAAGCCGTGGGGGTGGGAGCTGTGGTGGGCGCACACCGAGCGCTACGTCGGCAAGATTCTGCACATCAACCGCGGCGCGGCGTTGAGCTACCAGTTCCATCGCAAGAAGGACGAGACGATCTACATTCTGAAGGGCGAGCTCGCCCTCGAGTTCGCGCCCGGCGGCGGGCGCGTGCAACGGCGGACGCTCCGTCCCGGCGACGCGCTGCACATTCGTCCGGGCGACCATCATCGCATGACGGCGATCACTCCGTGCGACGTGCTGGAGGCCTCGACGCCGGAGGTCGACGACGTCGTGCGTCTCGAGGATCGCTACGGCCGGGCCGGCACCTCGCCTGCGCCGGGCGCGCTCCGTAGCGGCGCGCCGCCCCGCGTTCGAGCGGGTGCACGCCATGGCGCGAGCGGGCGGCGGAGGGCACGCGCATGACCGCGCGGCGCGCGCTCATCACCGGCATCACCGGCCAGGACGGCTCGTATCTCGCCGAGTTTCTCCTCGCCAAAGGCTACGACGTCTACGGCATGGTGCGGCGCGCCAGCACCGAGAACTTCGAGCGCATCGAGCCCTTCCGCGACCGGCTCCAGCTCGTGCAGGCCGACCTGCTCGACACGATGTCGCTGATCTCGCTGCTCGAAGAGATCCACCCCCACGAGGTCTACAACCTCGCGGCGCAATCGTTCGTGCCGACGTCGTGGAAGCAACCGGTCCTGACGGCGCAGTTCGACGCGATCGGGGTGACGCGCCTCCTCGAGGCGATCCGCCTCGTCGATCGCTCGATCCGCTTCTACCAGGCGTCGTCGAGCGAGATGTTCGGCAAAGTGCGCGAGGTGCCGCAGACGGAGCTGACGCCGTTTCATCCGCGCAGCCCGTACGGCGTCGCCAAGGTATACGCGCACTACATCACCGTGAACTATCGCGAGAGCTACGGAATCTTCGCGTGCTCCGGCATATTGTTCAATCACGAATGCTTGTCGGCGTGGACACCTCTCATCGTGCGCGATCGTGTCGGTGTCGCCGTGCAAACGGTTCGGGACTTGGTCCCCCTTAGAGAGAAAGGCGCCATCATCCAGACGTTCACTCCGGCAGGATTGGAAGTATGGGACGGCAAGGAGTGGACCACGGTCCGAGCGATAACCGCGACTCGCCGCCAGCCGAGCGATCCCGATCACGAGCTCTTGTCGATCGAAGCGGGTGCGGGAGTGGTCGCGGTGACTGCGCATCACAACTTGCTCGATGCATCGAGAACAGAATGTCGTGCCGCGTCGATTTCTCCCGGTGACGAACTGGCGCTCGCCGATGCCGTCCCACCGCGCCCGGAGTGGACGTGCATCTCTTCCGAGCTCGCCGAACTTCTCGGGTACTTGGCCGCTGACGGCTGCGTCGAACGGGATGGGCACCACATCCACTTCACCAACAACGATGCCATCCTTCGGAGCAGAGTTGCTGAACTCTGGTCCCGGTTGTTTCTCGGTTCTGCAAATGAATGGGAAGGCACATCAGGCTTCGACAGCGAGCGGTCAGTAAAACAGATGTCACTGACTGGGAGCCCGCGCCTTGTGGGCTGGTTACGGGAGCAACTGTATACCTCTAGTGGTCATAAGCAGGTTCCGCCGCTCGTTCTAAATGGCGATAATGCGGCTCAGATCGCGTTTTTACGAGCGCACTATGCAGGCGACGGGCTCAAGGCCGGGAATGGCGATGGTGTCAAGACGAACAGTCCAGTTCTCGCTCAGGGGCTGTGGTGGTTGTACGTCCTCACGGGCCGCCGCTCATCCGTCTACGTAGAGCATCGCAATGGCGTCGCCTATTACCAGCTCAATCTGCCGTCACCGAATTCCGATTTTGGTCGCAAGGGACAACACCTGCGGAAGAATCCGTCGGAAGTGCGCCGTATCGTTCCGCTCGCACCCAGCGAAAACGGGTGGGTGTTCGATGTGGAGACGGAAAGCGGCGTGCTGTGCGCTGGGATCGGCGGACTAGTGGTGCATAACTCGCCGCGGCGGGGGCGTGAATTCGTCACCCGCAAGGTGACCGATGGCGTCGCCCGCATCGCTGCGGGCCTGGCGAACGAGCTGCGGCTGGGGAATCTGGAAGCGAAGCGCGACTGGGGCTTCGCCGGCGACTACGTTGAGGCGATGTGGCTCATGTTGCAGCAACCCGGGCCCGACGATTACGTGGTCGCAACCGGTGAGTCGCACGCGGTGCGCGAGCTCGTAGAGATCGCGTTTCGGCATCTCGGCCGCGACTGGAAACAGCACGTGGTCGAAGATCCGGCGTTGACGCGGCCCGCCGAGGTCGATCTGCTGGTCGGCGACGCGGCAAAGGCGCGGCGCGTGCTCGGGTGGCAGCCGAAGGTCGGCTTCGCCGCACTGGTCGAGATGATGGTGGACGCCGATCGCACGCGCTACGGAGGCTAAGAACCCGTGCATCGACCCCGCTCGGCTCGCCTCGTCTCAGATCGCCGTCGCAGTGCGGCGTCACGACTCTGAGCGCCGCGGGTGCGCTGCTTCGTCACCGGAATCGGCGGCTTCGTCGGGCTCCATCTCGCCGAAACGCTCCTGGCCGCGGGTCACGACGTCACGGGCACGGTCGCCGGCAGCGCCGATCGCGCGGCGCTGGCGGCGCTCGCCGCACGTCACCCACGCTTCGAGCCGGCGGAGGTCGCGGTGCTCGACGTCGCCGATCGCGCCGCGGTCGAGCGCGCGCTCGCGGCGGCCACGCCCGAGCGGGTATTCCATCTCGCTGCGATCTCCTTCGTCGGCGACGCCGACGTCGATCCGGCGCGAACGCTCGCGGTGAACGTCCTCGGAACCGTGCACGTGATCGACGCCGCATGGCAGGCGTCGCCGCGCGCGCCGGTGGTGATCGCCGGGTCGTCCGAAGCGTACGGCGCGATCGCTCCGCACGAGCTGCCGATCGTCGAGACGACGCCGCTCAGGCCGGTCAATCTCTACGGGGTGTCGAAAGCGGCCGGCGATCTTGCCGCCTTCGAGCGCTGGTGGACACGCGAGTGCCCGGTCGTTCGTGTGCGCGCGTTCAATCACACCGGGCCGGGACAGCGGCCGTCCTTCGTGTGCTCCGACTTCGCCCGCCAGATCGCGCGCATCGAGGCCGGTCTCGCGCCGCCGGTGCTCCGGGTCGGGAACCTCCAGGCGGCGCGCGACTTCTCGGACGTGCGCGACGTCGTCCGCGGCTACGCGCTGCTCGCCGAGCGCGCCACGCCGGGCGAGGCGTACAACCTCTGCGCGGGCGTCGCGACGAGCATCGGAACGATCGTCGAGTGGCTGCGGGCGGAAAGCCGGGTGCCGATCGAGTGCCACGAGGAGCACGGCCGTCTACGGCCCAACGAGGTGCCCACGGTCGTCGGCAGCGCCGCGCGCGCGTCCGCCCTCGGCTGGTCGCCGACGATCCCCCTACGGCAGACGCTGCGCGACCTGCTGCAATATTGGCGCGACCGGGTCGCCGCCGACCCGCAGGCCTGAATCCGTAGCGATTTCGTCGCGCCGTGCCCCGGAACCTGCGTTGAAGGGGCCTTTGGCGCTGTGTTAGGACATCCTACATGGAGGCGCGCGCGTTGGAGCGAGGGGAGACGACTACTCCCGATAGGTCGCACCAGAAGGACGGCGTAACACCCGTGGAGCGCAAGAGCTTGGAAGACCTGCTGCTCGGGCGCGGCCGCGTCAGCGCCGAGGACATTCGCAAGGTCCGCCTCCTGCAGCAAGAGCGCGGCGAGCGCCTCGAGCGCCTCCTCCTCGACCTCGGATTCATCTCCGAGGACGACCTGATCAGCCTCCTCTCGGAGCACCTCGGCATCCCGCTCGTCGGCCGCAAGGAGTTCCCCGCGGTCCCGGTCACGTTGTCGACCGTCAACATCCAGTTCCTCCGCCACTCGAAGATCCTGCCGCTCGAGATCCAGGACGGCACGCTGACCGTCGCGATGTCCGATCCGAGCGACCTCGACAGCATGCACGGGCTGGAAGTAGCGACCGGCCTCCACGTCCGGCCGTTCCTCGCCCGCGAGAAGGAGATCATCGCCGCGCTCGAGGGCTACGACGAGGCGAAGGAGGCGGCGGTCGAGACCAGCGAGCTCAGCCTCGAGTACGTCGGCTCGGACGAGGAGGACGTCAACCATCTCCGCGACCTCGCCAGCGAGGCGCCGGTCATCCGGCTCGTGAACCTGGTCATCAACCGCGCCGTCGAGCAGCGTGCCTCCGACATCCACATCGAGCCCTTCGAGAACGAGCTCAAGGTCCGCTACCGCATCGACGGCGTGCTGCACGACATCGAGCAGCCGGCGCGCCGCCAGCAGGCCGCCATCGTTTCGCGCGTGAAGATCATGGCGAAGCTCAACATCGCCGAGCGCCGCCTGCCGCAGGACGGCCGCATCAAGCTGCGAACGATGGGGAAGGAGATCGATCTCCGCGTCTCGACGTTGCCGACGCTCTACGGCGAGAGCGTCGTGCTCCGCATCCTCGACCGCTCGAGCATCGTCCTCGATCTCGAGCAGCTCGGCTTCCCCGCCGACACGCTCGGCGATTTCGAGAAGCTGATCGTCCGCCCGTACGGCATGATCCTCGTCACCGGCCCGACCGGCAGCGGCAAGACGACGACGCTCTACGGCGCGCTCGAGAAGATCAACTCGCCCGACAAGAAGATCATCACCATCGAGGATCCAGTCGAGTATCAGGTCTCGGGCGTGAACCAGATCCACGTCAAGCCCCAGATCGGCCTCACGTTCGCGGCCGGCTTGCGCTCGATCGTGCGTCAGGACCCCGACGTCATCATGGTCGGCGAGATCCGCGACGCGGAGACCGCCGAGATCGCCGTCCAGTCGGCGCTGACCGGTCACTTGGTGTTCTCGACCTTGCACACCAACGACGCCGCGGGTGCGGTGAGCCGTCTCCTCGAGATGGGCGTCGAGGACTATCTCTTGGCATCGTCGCTGCTCGGCGTGTTGGCGCAGCGCCTCGTCCGCAACGTGTGCGTGCGCTGCCGCCAGGCCGTCCCTGCCGAGGAGGCGCTCCTCGGCGCCGGCGAGGTAACGAGCGCGACCGCGGCGCGGTTCGCGCACGCGGCAGCGGCGACGACGAACGGCTCCGTCTACCGCGCGGCCGGCTGCGAGGAATGCTCCGGCACCGGTTACCGCGGCCGCAGCGGCATCTACGAGCTCCTGCTCATGAACGAGAGCGTCCGCGAGCACATCGTGAAGCACGCGTCCGCCGACGTGATCAAGACGGTCGCGACCGGCCGCGGCATGCGCACGCTCCGCGACGACGGCTGGCTGAAGGTCCGCGAGGGCACCACGACCGTCGCCGAGGTGCTGCGCGTCACGCAGGAGGAATGACGCGGCCAGGCGGCGGCGTACCGGAGTAGGTGCCGCACAGCGGCGGCGAAGCAATGGAGGGGAGTAGGCGCATGGCGGGAGGCGCCGTTTCGCAGCGGCCGCACGATGTCGGCGACGCGTGGGACGCCGGGGCGCCCGAGCTCTCGATCGTCGTTCCCGTCTACAACGAGCGCGCGACGCTCGAGACCCTCGTCGAGGAGTGCGCGGCGGCGTTGGCGCCGCTCGGCGTCGCGTGGGAGCTGATCTTCGTCGACGACGGCTCGACGGACGGCTCGTTCAGGGCGATCGAGGCGATCCGCGGTCGTGAGCCGCGCGTCCGCGGCCTGCGCCTCCGGACGAACGTCGGCAAATCGGCGGCCCTCGCCGTCGGCTTTCGTGCCGCGCGTGGCGCGCGCCTCGTCACGATCGACGGCGACTTGCAGGACGACCCGCGCGAGATTCCGCGCCTCCTCGCAAAGCTCGACGACGGCGCCGACCTCGTGAGCGGCTGGAAGACCGCGCGGCAGGATCCGCCGACGCGGGTCTTCGCGTCGCGGGTCTTCAACCTGCTCTCGCGCCTCGCCTCCGGCATCACCCTCCACGACGTGAACTGCGGCCTCAAAGCGTACCGGCGCGAGGTCGCGGCGGAGGTGCCGCTCTACGGCGAGCTGCACCGCTTCATCCCGCTTCTCGCCCACTGGCGCGGATTCCAGGTCGCGGAGATCGCGGTGACGCACCGGCCGCGCGCGGTCGGCCGCTCGCGCTACGGGTGGTCGCGCATGCTGCGCGGGGTGATGGATCTCGTCACGGTGATCTGCCTCACCCGCTACAACCGCCGGCCGGCGCACTTCTTCTCCCTGCCCGGCGCCGGCCTCGTCGCCGTCGGTCTCGCGATCTGCACCTACATCGCGTATCTGCGGCTGCGCTACGGGCACATCATGCACCGCCACCCGCTCCTCCTCTTCGGCGTGCTGCTGGTCGTCGTCGGTGTGCAGCTCTTCACGACCGGGCTTCTGGGCGAGATGATGGTGGACGCCGCGCGGCGGATCGACGAGGACTACGAGGCGGCGCGCAAGCTGTAGCGGCCGCGCTGGCGACGGCGTACACGGTCGACGCGTCGAAAACCGTCGGTCGGCGACGCCGGAGCGGGGGCTCGGCTGCGCGCGAGGATCGCTCGCGCGGGTTGCCGGGCATGAATTAGACGTTCCGTAACTCGGAACGGGGGAAATACCGTAGTGGCTCGCTCCTTATGCGCGCTCCGCCGAGCCCCCGCTCCGGCGACGACCACCTACGGGGCTTCGAAGACTCGTCGGGAGTGCCGTCGCCAGCACGGGCGATGGCTCGTGTCCCGGCTATGTCATGGCTGGGCTGGCGGCGCGGGCGTGACGTATGGCCAGAGCCACCACTCGCCGGGGTCGTCGGCGATGAAACGCGCGAGCTCGCGGAATGCTGCGGCCTGGGTTTCGGCGTCCTTGCCGGGCGGGATCGGGGCGCCGTAGCGCAGCGCCAACGTCTCGCGCCGTCGTACCGCGACGACCGGCAGCAATGTCGCCGCCGTCAATCGCGCGAGCGTCGCGATGCCGGACGAGACGAGGATGCGCTCGCCGAAGAGCGTCACGGCGGAGGCGCGGCTCACGACGTCGCCGGGGACGTCGATCGCGGCGAAGAGGGCGCCGCCGGCGACGAGATGCTCGCGGGCGTGCGCAGTCGCCGCGGCGTCGGTCGTGAGCGGCTCGTAGCCCGAGACCGATGCGACCCACGCCACTTTGCGAGCCGCGAATGCGCGCTTCGAGTCCGCCATGGGGTTGGCTGGTGACAGCGCGCGGATGATCAGGCGGACGTCCGCCACGCGTCGTCGGCGGAGATCGAGGTACGCGAGGACGGGGCTGCCGAAGTGCAGCGTGACGTAGATCGTCGCACCCTGCGGCGTGGGCTCGTCGGCGGGCGCGTGGACGAGGCTCGGCCAAGGGCGCGCGTGACGCATCGACCACACGGTGTCGGCCTCCTCCTGCGCTTCCGAGACCAGGCTCGCCGCGAAGACCCGGTCGGCGGCCGCGGCCGAGCATCCGAGCGCGCGCGCGATGCGGGCGCCGGCACGGGCGCGGCGCTCGGGATCGAGCGCGAGCTCGATCCGGCCGCTGAGACGCGCATAGGCCTGCGTCGTGCGCCGGCTGCGCGCGCTCCAGGGAAGGAGCCATCGATAGCGGCAGGACGTCCACGCCGCGGCAACGGGCATCGGACAGCGATTCCGTGCGCGGGACGGGCTGTCAAGCGCGTGCGGCGGGCGACGATCGGCCGCGGGTGGTCGAACTCTCCACGACCCGGCGACGACGGCGCTCACGGCGGCGGCGTGTGCAGGATCTCGCCCGTGTACACGGGCTTCGAACGCGCTGCCGGGGACGAGCTTCAAGTCACGATGAATGCGCGGCGGCGGCGGAAAAGCGACGGCGGCTTCGCACGTGACGCCGCGCGCGCATCGGCACGTCACGCAGAATCATGCAGAGCAACGGCTGTGGCATCGACGCACGGGAATGTCGTCACGACCGCGTGCTCAGCGCATGCTCCCGCCGTCGTGGCGTCACGCCGAGTGGCGTTCGCGCCCTGCGTGACGTAGACCTCCGCCATGCGACGGGCACGCTTCACCGGCGCGGGCGCCGCCCTGCCGGCGCAGGTGGTCGCGAACGCCGCGATCGAGGACCGGCTCGGCGTCGAGCACGGCTGGATCGAGCGCACGGGGATCCGCGAGCGGCGCGTTCTCGCTGCGGGCGAGTCGCTCGTCGATCTCGCGGAGCGCGCGACCCGCGACGCGCTCGCCGCGGCCGGCATCGCGGCGCCGGATCTGGACGCGATCGTCGTCGCGACGGCATCGTCGGCGTACCGCTTCCCGTCGCTCGCCTGCTTGCTCCACGAGCGGCTCGGCCTCGCGCACGCGCCAGCGTTCGACGTCGCGGCGGCGTGCGCCGGGTTTCCGTACGCGCTCGCGGTCGCCGACCAGGGCATTCGCGCCGGCGACTACACGCGCGTGGCCGTCGTCGGCGCCGATTGCCTGAGCGCGTTCGTCGACCCCGCCGACCGCGCGACGGCGCCGCTCTTCGGCGACGGCGCCGGTGCAGTCGTGCTCGAGGTCGATGCCGACGCGCGCCCGGAGGCGCGTGGCATCCTCGCGTGCCGTTTGCGCGCGCTCGGCGCGATGTGGCCGATCCTCACCGCGCCGATCGCTGCATCCACGGCCGACGGGGGCCAGCCGGGGTGGATGCACATGGACGGACCGGAGGTGTTTCGCGTCGCGGTGGAGCACCTCGTCGATCTGACGCGCGAGGTGCTCGCCGCCGCCGGCGCGCCGCCGGAAGACGTCGCGCTCTTCGTGCCGCATCAGGCGAATCTGCGCATCATTCGCATGATGCTGCAGCTGCTGCGCATCGACGAGTCGCGGGCGTACGTGAACCTCTCCCGCTACGGCAACACGTCGGCGGCGTCGATCCCGATCGCGCTCACCGAGGCGGTGCGCGACGCGCGGCTCGCCGCCGGCGACCTCGTCGTCCTGAACGCCGTCGGCGGCGGCATCACGGCGGGCGCCGTGGTGGCGCGCTGGTGACGGCCGACCGTTGCGGCGTCCTTTGTCGGTCGGCCGGCACGTTGACAGGCGCGGGGTCGAGCGCTAGGAGACGCACCCTTCCGGCCGGGGCATCGTTTCGCGTCGACCCATGACCGATCAATCGCGAGCGACCATTCTCGAGCGCGTGCAGCACGTCGTCGCGGCGGTCCTCCACGTGCCGCTCCGCACCGTCACGCCCTCGGCGTTGCTCTCGGAAATCACGACGCTCGACTCGCTCAGCCTCGCCGAGATAGCCGCGGCGCTCGACGAGGAGTTCCGCATCCGCGTGCCGAGCGACGACCTCACCGCGGTGCAGACCATCGACGATCTCGCGACGCTCGTCGAGCGCGCGCCACGGCGGTGATGCCGTGGACGTCAAGCGCTTCGAGGAGTTCAAGGTCGGGGACGAGGCGGTGTATTCGAAGACGATCGAGGCGGCGGACGTCGAGCTCTTCGCGCGGCTGAGCGGCGACGACTACCCGGTCCACCTCGACGAGACGTATGCGCGGGGCACGCGCTTCGGCCGGCGGATCGCGCACGGGATGCTCACCGCGAGCCTGCTCTCGACCGCGAACGCGCGTCTCCTCCAGCTTCCCGGCGGCGTGTCCGTCGAGCAGACGCTGCGCTTCTTGCGCCCGGTTTTCCTCGGCGACACGATCACCGCCCGCAGCACCGTGATCGAGATCCTGCCGCAGAGCCGCCGCCTGCGCTGTCGGACGACCTGTACCAATCAGCACGGCGAGGTCGTGATCACCGGCGAGGCGCTCGAGCAGAAGGACGACGACGCGTAGCGCGCGCCGCTCGCACGCGAGAGGATCGCATGGGTCTCTTCGATCGTTTCCGCAAGCGCAAGGGCAAGCGGCGCGTGGCCGTCATCGGTCTCGACGGCGTCGGCGCGCCGCTCGTCGAGGCGCTCACCGACGCGGGGGTGATGCCGCGCATGGCGGCGCTCCGTCGCGCCGGCACGCTCGCGCGGATGACGTCGACCATCCCGACGATCTCGAGCGTGTCGTGGTCCGGCTTCATGACCGGCGCGAATCCAGGACGCCACGGCATCTACGGCTTCACCGACGTGAAGCGCGACTCCTACGCGGTGTACTTCCCGAACTACCGCCACGTGCAGGCGCCGACGATCTGGGACGTGCTCGGTGCGGAAGGCCGGCGCTCGATCGTCCTCAACATCCCGAACACCTATCCCGCGAAGGACATCAACGGCGTCCTCGTCTCGGGGTTCGTCGCGGTCAACATCGAGCGCGCGGTGACGCCGGCGAGCGTGCTGCCGCTCTTGAAGAGCCAGGGCTACAAGATCGACGTCGACTACGTGAACGCCAACGAGCGCGTCGATCCGTTCTTTCGCGACCTGCACGACACGCTCGCCGCGCGCCGGCGTGCGTTCGGGCATTTTCTGCGCGAGGAGGACTGGGACTGCTTCATCGGCGTCATCACCGAGACCGACCGCCTGCACCACTACTTCTGGAACGCCTATGCCGACCGCGCGTCGCCGCTGCACCAGCGCTTCCTCGACTTTTACGCCGCGGTCGACGCGACGATCGGCGAGCTCGTCGACGCGCTCCCCGACGGCACACCGCTCTTCGTGATCGCCGACCACGGCCACACGCTGATCGAGACCGAGTTCTACCCGAACGTGTGGCTGCGGCAGCAGGGCCTCCTGGCGTTCAAGACGCCGACGCCGAAGTCCATCGCCGACCTCGACCCGTCCTCGAAGGCGTTCATCCTCGATCCCGGCCGTATCTATCTCAACCTGAAGGGCCGGTTCGCGAACGGCGTCCTCGAGCCGGGGGCGGACGCCGAGCAGCTTCTGCAACGCATCGCGACCGGCCTCGCCGCGATCGAGTACCCGGGTGCGGCGGTGAACGGGAATCGCCGGCCGGTGAAGCAGGTCTTTCGGCGCGACGAGATCTACCGCGGCCCGCTGCTCGAGCAGGCGCCCGACGCTGTCCTGCACTTCCACGACGGCTTCGACATCAAGGGTGCCGTGGCGCGCGACGAGCTCTTCGGGCGCAGCGCGCTCACCGGGATGCACACCTACGATGACTCGCTCCTGTACGTGAACCGTCCCGGGTTCCCGACGCGCGACGTCGCGATCACCGACCTCGCGCCGACGATCCTCGCCACGCTCGGCGCGCGTCCGTCGCAGCCGATGGACGGACGGGTGCTCGGCGCGTGAGACCGCCGTCGCGCCGCCGCGTCCGGTCGTGACGCGTGCCGCCGCGCCGGCGATGCGTCTCGCGCTGATCGGACCGAGCGCGCCGCTCCGCGGCGGCATCGCCCAGTACCACGACCGCTTGGCGGCCGCGCTCGCGCGCCGCGGCCACGACGTGCGTCGGATCTCGTATCGTCGCCTCTATCCGTCGCTCTTCTTTCCCGGCCGCACGCAGTACGAGCCGGGCGGTACGGATGACGAGCGTGCGGGGACGGGCGATGCGACGGGCGTGGTGCCACCCGCGACGCCGCTCCTCGACTCGATCGGGCCGCGCAGCTGGGCGCGCGTCGCCGCGGCGGCGGCGGGCTGCGACGCGGCGGTATTCGAGTGGTGGCATCCGTTCTTCGCGCCTGCGTTCGTCGCGATCACGAGTCTCGTGCACCGGCGCGGCGTCCCGATGATCGCCTTCTGTCACAACCTCGAGCCGCACGAGCCTGTGCCCGCCGGACGCGTCGTCGCGCGTCTCGCGCTCGGCCGCGCCGACGCATTCGTCGTCCAGTCGAGCAGTGAGGCAGCCGTCCTGCGCGCGCGATATCCGGGACGGCCCGTCGCGTGCATTGCGCATCCCGCGGAGCGACCGCTGTGTCCGCACGAGTCGGCGGCCGGCGAACCAGTCCGTGCGGCGTGCGCCGCGGCGCTCGGGATTCCGCCGGCGCCCCGCCGCGTCCTGTTCTTCGGCTACGTCCGCGCTTACAAGGGGTTGCCGACGCTCCTCGAGGCGGTCGCCCACCTGCCCGCCGACGTGCAGCTCGTCGTCGCCGGCGAGATCTACCACCACGATGCCGCCTGGTATCGCGCCGAGGCCGAGCGCCTCGGCATTGCCGATCGTGTCGTCCTGCTCGACCGCTTTCTCGCGAGCGCCGAGGTCGGCTGCTGCTTGCGCGCCGCCGACGTCGTCGCCCTGCCGTACTGGAGCGCCAGCCAGAGCGGCGTCGCGCCGCTCGCGATGGCCTGCGGCCGCGCCGTCGTGGCGAGCGCCGTCGGTGGCCTGCCCGACCTGATTCGCTCGGGCGAGACCGGATTCCTCGTCCCGCCGCGCGATCCCGCCGCGCTCGCGGACGCAATCGCGCGCGCGCTCGCCGATGCGCCACGCCTCGGCGCCGCCGCCGCCGCAGAGGCGGCGCGCACGCTCACGTGGGACACGACGGCAGCCGCCGTCGAGGAGCTCGCCGCGACGGTATCAGCCGCGCGCGGCTCCTGGTAAATCTGAGGCCCGATGGCCCGGCTTTGGACGTTCACCCGGCCGTACGCGCCGATGCTCGCCGGCGCCCTCGCCGTGATGGCGCTGCGGGCCGTGCTGATCGCCGGCGTCGCGTACCTGGTGAAGCCGATCTTCGACGAGCACTTGCTGCGCCAGCACGTCGCGATCGTCCGCTGGGCGCCGCTCCTCGTCCTCGTGTTCTACGCGTGCAAGACCTCGCTCGAGTACCTGCAGACGTTCTGGATCGGTGTCGCCGGCGACGCGATCTGCCGCGACATGCGGCGCGCGCTCCAGGAGCACATCGTCGATCTGCCGCTTTCGACGCTCGCCCGCACGCCCGCGGCCGCCCTGGTGGCGCGCATCGTCGCCGACGTCGGGATGATCCAGAGCATGATCGCGACGACGCTCCTCACGACGCTGAAAGACGCCTTCAGCGTCGTCGCCCTCGGGACGCTCCTCGTCTACCAGAACTGGCGGATGGCGCTCATGTCCCTCGTCCTCCTGCCGGTGGCGGTGTATCCGCTCGTGCGCTTCGGCCGCTTCCGCCGTACGCGCGTGCGTCTCGAGCAGGAGTGCCTCGCGGAGCTGAGCGCCGTCGCGCACGAGGGCATCGCCGGCAACAAGATCGTGAAAGCGTTCGGCATGACCGCGTACGAGAAGGCGCGATTCGAGGAGCGCAACCAGCGGCTCTACACGATGCGCCGCTCGGCACGGCATCTCATCGCGGCGAGCAGTCCGGTGAGTGAGATGGTGCTCGCGTTCGCGGCGGCGGCGATCGTCGGCTACGGCGGGCGCGAGGTGCTCTCCGGACACATGACGCTCGGTGAGCTGGCGTCGTTCTTCGTCGCGCTCGGGCTGTCCTACGAGCCCGTGAAGCGCCTCAGCCGCGGCAATCTCGAGATTCAGGGCGCGCTCGGCGCGTTTGACCGCACGGCGCAGGTGCTCGACGAGCCGACCGAGCCGCCGCGCGACGACCGTCCGCCGCTCGTCGTCGACGCCGGCGCGGTGGAGTTCCGCCACGTGCACTTCGCGTACGAGACACAGCCCGTGCTCGTCGACGTGAGCTTCACCGCGCCCGCGGGCGCGACGATCGCGCTCGTCGGCCCGTCGGGCGCCGGCAAATCGACGCTGATGGACCTGCTTGCCGGATTCATCGAGCCCACGTCCGGCGCCATTCTCATCGACGGCCAGGACGTCAGTTGCGTCCGGCGGGCGTCGCTGCGCGCCCGGATCGGGATCGTCACCCAGGACGTCTTCCTCTTCGACGACGACGTCCGCACTAACGTCGCCTACGGTGCACCCGACGCCGACCAGGACGCGATCGTCCGTGCGGCGGAGATGGCGGAGATCCACGACGTCATCGAGCGGCTGCCGCGTGGCTACGACACCGTCGTCGGCGAGCGCGGCGCGCGCTTCTCGGGCGGCGAGCGCCAACGGCTCGCGATCGCGCGCGCGTTCTTGAAAGACGCACCGATCTTGATCCTCGACGAGGCGACCTCCGCGCTCGACACCGTGACCGAGGCGCGCGTGCAGCGCTCGCTCGAGCGCCTCATGGCCGGCCGCACCGTGTTCGTGATCGCGCATCGCCTCTCGACCGTGCAGCGAGCCGACCGCATCGTCGTGGTCGCCGATGGTCGCGTCGTCGAGGAGGGGACGCACGACGATCTCCTGACGCGCGGCGGCGAGTACCGCCGTCTGTACGAGCAACAATTTGCGGCGTCCTCCGAGAACGAGCCAGCGACAGATGCCCCCGAGGCCACGCCTCGGGCCGCCCGCTCGTAGCGGAGCCCGTCGGCGATCAGCTCGACACGCGCAGAGCGGGTTCTCGGCGGCGGGGGGACCTGGGTCGAGTTGCGAGCCAGACGAGGCGCGAGCGAGCCGGGAGCGCAGGCGTAGCAGCGCTACGCCGAGCATCCCGGCGACCGAGCAACGAAGTATGGCGACGCAAATCGACCCAGGAATCGGGGGACTCGGCAAGCGGGGCAGAACACGATAGGTTTCCGAGCGGGCGAAAGCACGGCAAAAACGCTGCGGAATCGCCGATCAGAGACACGATGGGCCAGTATCAATACCGAGCGACGGACTACCAGGGGAAGATCGTCGAGGGCGCGATGGAGGCGGGCGAGGAGCGCGCCGTCGTGCTCCGCTTGCAGGAACGCGGCCTGATTCCCCTGCGGATCGGCGCCGGCGCGACGACGGCTGCCCCGGCGCGGATGCCGATCGCCCTGCCGTCGTTCGGCGCGAAGCGCGTCAAGAACAAGGACGTGCTCGTCTTCACCCAGGAGCTCAGCACGCTGCTCGCCGCCGGCATGCCGCTCGACCGCAGCCTCACGACGCTCACCGAGCTCGCGCCCGGCGACTTGAAGCGTGTCACCGGCGAGGTGCTCAACTCGGTGAAGGGCGGGTCGTCGCTCGCCGAGGCGCTGGCGCAGCACCCGAAGGCGTTCCCGCCGCTCTACGTCAACATGGTGAAGGCGGGCGAGATCGGCGGCGTCCTCGACGACGTGCTGGCGCGGCTCGTCGACTACTTGCGTAACGTACAGGAGCTGCGCGACGAGGTGCGCTCGGCGATGACGTATCCGATCCTGCTCACCGGCGTCGGCGCCGTATCGGTCACCGTGCTGCTGGTCTTCGTGCTGCCGAAGTTCGCGACGATGTTCGCCGACCTCGGGCAAGCGCTGCCGCTCTCGACGCGCATGATGCTCGGTATCAGTGATTTCTTCACGAGCGTGTGGACGATTCCCGCATTCGTCGCGATCGCGGGCGGGAGCTACGGCCTCTGGCGCTACGTCAGCACCGGCAAGCGACGCATCGCCCTCGATGCCTTCAAGCTGCGCATGCCGGTGCTCGGCAGCCTGTTGCGGCGCATGGAGGTCGCGCGCTTCGGGCGCACGCTCGGGACCCTGCTCCGAAGCGGGGTGCCGATGCTGCAGGCGCTCGACATCGTGCGCGAGGTGGCGACGAACCAGGTGATCGCGCGCACGGTCGGCGACGTCCAAGTCGGCGTGCGCGAGGGCGCGGGAATGGCGACGCCGCTCGGTCGCAGCGGCACGTTTCCGCCGCTGGCGCTGCAAATGATCGCCGTCGGCGAGGACACCGGGAAGCTCGACGAGATGCTGCTCTCGACCGCCGACTACTTCGACCGCGAGGTGCGAAACGAAGTGAAGCGCCTCACCAGTCTGCTCGAGCCGCTGATGATCCTCGTCATGGGCTTGATCGTCGGGTTCATGGTCATCTCGATGCTGATGGCGGTCTTCAGCATCAACGACATCAACGTATGAGGTGCGAAAGGATCAACGGTATGCGACGGATCATGGGCAAGCGCGCGTGGCGCGACGGCGGCTTCACGCTCGTCGAGCTGCTCGTGGTGATGGTGATTCTCGGATTGCTCGCGGCGCTCGTCGTGCCGGCCTACCTCGGGCGTGAGCGTAAGGCGCGCGCGCAGGTGGCGAAGACGCAAGTCGAGCTGTTCGGGACCGCGCTCGACACGTTCCGCCTCGACGTCGGACGCTACCCGACGACGCAGGAAGGACTCGAGGCGCTGCGCGCCGCCCCTCCCGGGCTGCCGCGCTGGGACGGGCCGTACTTGAAGAAGGAAGTGCCGCCCGACCCGTGGGGGCGGCCGTACCTCTACGAGAGCCCCGGCCAGCACGGGGAATACGATCTCTACAGCTACGGCGCGGACGGAGCGCCCGGCGGTGAGGGCGACGCCCGCGACGTGGGGAGCTGGCAAGGCTGACGTTGCGCGCTCCATCCACTGACGGCGCCGTGGCGCGATCGCGTGCCGGCTTTTCACTCTTCGAGCTGATCGTCGTCATGTTGGTGATCGCGGTCGCGGCGGCGTTCGTCGCGCCCGCGATCTCCGGCGGCTGGCGCTCGCGTCAGATCCGCCAAGGGACGCGCAAGGTCGCTGGGGTGATGCGCGCGCTCCGCGAGCATGCTGTCCGTCGCGGCGTCGAGCAGGTGCTGATCCTCGACGCCGACGGCGAGACGTTTCGCTGGGCCGACGGCCAGGAAACGACCTTGCCCGACGGCGTCGCGTTCATCGGCGTGAAGGGCGGCTGGCGCGATCCGGACGGCTCCGCTCGCGTCAGCTTCTATCCGAACGGTGGTTCGAACGGGTTCAGCGTCATCGTCGCGGACCGCTCGGGCGTCGGATTGCAGTTCGCGGTCGACGTCGAGCCGCTCCTCGGCCAGGTGACGATCCGCGAGGTGAGCGGGTGAGGCGCGGCGCGCGCGGATTCACGTTGCTCGAGGTCGCGATCGCGCTCGCGATTCTCGGCGTCGGCGTCGTTACCGTGCTCGAGCTCTTCTCCGCCGCCTTGCGGATGGAGAGCGGGGCGGGCGTGCGCTCGCGGGCCGTCGTCTACGCGCGCGGGCTCCTCGATCAAACGATGGCGCTCCCCGAGATGCGCGCGGGCAGCGATCGTGGGCGCTTCGACGACATGTACCACTGGGAGGTGGTGGTGCGCGAAGCGCCAGAGTACGGCCAGGACAACGACAAGGACAAGCCGGCCCACGATCTCACGATCAAGAGCGACTTCCTCATGTACGAGATCGAGGTCTCCGTGCTGTGGTCGCAGACGGCGAATCGTGAGGGCGTCTATACGATCCGGACGCTGCGCCTGGCGCCGCGGGCGACGACATGAGCCGGCGCACGGACCGCTCCGCGGCCGCGCCGATGCCGACCGCCGGCTTCACGCTGCTCGAGGTCGTCCTCTCGCTGGTGATCTTCAGCTTCCTCACGTTGATGGTGTACGGCGCGTTCTTCGTCGGCCATCGCGCCGTCCTGAAAGGCGAGCGCGACGCCGACGAGAACCAACGGATGCGCGTCGCCGAGGACGTGCTCGGGCGCGAGGTGCGCTCCGCGGTGCGGTACATCACCAAGCACAAAGACGAGACCGCGCCGTACTTTCTCGGGCAAAGCGACGGCCTCACGTTCGTGACGGCGGCGCCGCAAGCGCGCGGCGGCACCGGGCTCGCCGCCGTCACCTACAAGGCGACCGACGGGCAGCTCGTCCTCGAGGAGCGCGTCGGCTTCACGCCCGAGGATCTGTATCATCCTCCGGCCGACGTCCACGTCGAGCACGCGGTGCTGCTGAGCGGCTTCAGCGCGATCCGCTTCGAGTACCTGTCGCGCGAGGAGGGGGAGAACGGCTGGGTCGGGAAGTGGGATGCGCGTGAGGAAGACGGGATGCCCGTCGCGGTTCGCGTCACCGTCGATGGCTTGCGGTTCTTCGGCCACCCGTGGGTGCGCGAGATCCCGATCATGAGCGAGTCGTACCGGATCGGCGACGAGGACATACAGGATCAGGAGGACGAGGACACCGACGCCGACGCGGACAACGACGCCGAGTCCGACGAGAGCGACGAATGAGTCGCGTGCGCGCCGTTGTTCGCCCGCTGCGCTCCCAGCGCGGCGTCGCCCTCATGATGGTCCTCTGGATCTTCATGGTGCTGACGGTGCTCGTCGCCGAGTTCAGCCGCGGCATGCGCGACGAGGCGGTGGCGACACAGAACATGGCCGAGGAGGTGCAGGCGCGCGGGGTCGCGATGGCGGGGATCGGGCAGGCACTCTACCGCACGCTGCAGACCCGCCAGGACAACACCGAAGACGAGACGGCGGAGGTCGACCCCGACCAGTGGCGCCCCGACGGCACCTGGTACGACGGCAAGTACGGCGGCGGCACGTTCTCGGTGCGGATGATCGACGAGGACGGCAAGATCCCGCTGAACCGTGTCGACGAGGCGATGCTGCGGCGCGTGCTGACCAACGTCGGCGTCACCGGCGACGAGCAGGAGGAGCTGACCGACGCGATCCTCGATTGGCGCGACGCGGACTCGATGAAGCGCCTACACGGCGCCGAGGCCGACTACTACATGAGCCTTCCCGAGCCGTACATGCCGAAGAACGGCAAATTCGACGCCGTCGAGGAGCTGCTCCTCGTCCGCGGCGTGACCCGCGATCTCTTCTACGGCACCGGCGAGCGGCCGGCGGCGGCGAAGGGCGGGCTGAAGATCGACCGCGACCAGCAACCGCCGATCGCCCTCCGCGACATCTTTTCCGTTTTCAACAAGACGAGTAACATCAACGTGCGCTATGCTCCGGCTCCGGTGCTGCGGGCGGTGATGGGAGGGGAGGAGGACGATGTGCAAGCGGTGATCGACGCGCGCGCCAGCGATCCCGGCAGCGCCCTGACGCTCGTACAAGCCAAGGTGGGGGATCAGGCAATAGCCCGCCGGCTCGTCGACCGTCACGCGAAAACGATGGCAATCGACGCGCGCGCGAAGATGCAAGGCGCCGACATTCAAGCGCGGATCGGCGCGGTGGTCGACCTCGCCGACGACAACGAGGGCTTCGTCGTCGTGCGCTGGTTCGACCGTCTCCCCGCCGTCTGAGCACGATGGATCTCACGAGGTTCGCACAGCGCGTTCGGCGCGCCGACTTCCTCGACGGGCTCGGCATCTACGTCGAGGCGGAGCAGGTCTCGATCGCCCACGTCACGAAGCGGCTCCTGCAGGTGGCGTTGCGCCGCGAGCGCACCTACCCGCTCGCGCCGACGAGTCGCCGTCCGGAGCGCGTGCAGACGTTGACGCAGGCGGTCGGCGCCTTCATCCACGAGCGCAACATCTCGTCCGGCGTCGTCCACCTCTGTCTGGCCCGCCAGGAGCTGCTCCTGAACCGCCTCGTCCTGCCGGCGGCGACGCGGGAGAATCTCCGCCAGGTCCTCGAGTACGAGATCGAGCGGGTGATTCCGCTGCCGCGCGGCGAGGTATTCTGGGACTACCAGGTGCGCGAGTCGGGCGGCGGGGAGGCCGGCCGTCTCGCGGTGCTGATCGTCAGCGTCCCGCGACGCGTGGTGACGGAGTACGTCGACGCCCTCGAGGCCGCCGGCGCGCGGCCGAAGGCGGTCGTGATCGCCGCCTCCGCGCTCGGCGACTACACGGCGTTTTGCCGCGGCAATCTCGAGGCGCCGCTCGGCGTGGTCGTGCAGAGCGGCGCCGACCTCGAGGTCGCGCTCTTCGCCGAGCGCCAGCTGGTCGCGAGTCACGCGCTGCGCGGCGGCAGGGTGCCGCCGGCGGTCGAGCTGCAGCAGATGGTGCGGCGCGATCTCGCCGAGGTGTTCCACCCGTCGCAAGTGGCGGTCGAGATCCTGTACGCGACGGCGCACGGACGAGGTGCCGAGGAGGCGGACGGCGCCGGCGAGCTGCTCGCGCTCGCCAACGGCCGTCTCGACGCGCCGCCGGAGTTCTTCAGCCATCCGGAGCCCGGCGTGCTGCCCGCGGTCGGCGCGGCGCTCGGCGCGGTGCGTGAGGGTGTCGTCGAGCTGAACCTCTTGCCGGAGGAACACCGTCCGGGTCTCCAGGAAGGCCTCTTCCTTCCGCTCGTGCTGCTGGTGGCGGCGATCGTGCTGGCGTTGGTGTACGGCGGCGCCGTGATCGTCCGCGACGAGATGACGCGGCGATCGCTCGCGCGCGAGGTCGAGTCCCTGGAGCCGCAGGTCGTGGCGGTGAAGAAACAGGAGGGGGAAGGGCGCGCGCTGCAAGCGAAGCTCGACACGCTGACCGCCGACCAGAGCCGGCGCATGATCCTCTTCGTGAACGAGCTCACGGATCGGTTGCCGACCGACGCGTATCTGCAGACGTTCCGCTACCGCAACGGCCGCATCGAGATCGAGGGCTTCGCGAAGCGCGCCTCCGAGCTGATTCAGGCGCTGGAGAACTCGTCGATGTTCCGCAACGTCCAGTTCACGTCGCCGACGACGCAAGGCCAGGCGGGCGAGGAACGCTTCTCGATCGTCATGGAGATCGAGGAATGACCTGGCGCGAGCGGTGGCAGCGATTCAGCGGCCGCGAGCGGACGCTGATCGGCGCGGCAGGCGGCGTGCTCGCGCTCCTTTTGTTGCGGATGGTGATCGTGTCGCCCTTTCTCGTGTATCGCGAGGGGCTACGCGACGAGATCCTCTCGCACCAGGAGATGCTGCAAAACGACCGTGCCTATCTCGCGCGCTCGGCCGAGGTGAGCCGCCACCTGGAGACGCTGCGCGCGCGCTATCGTGAGGTGCGCGCCCAGCTCGTTCCCGGCGACACGCCGACGCTCGCCGCCGCGAGCTTGCAAGACACCCTGCACAGTCTCGCGAGCGAGAAGAACATCAACGTGCAGAGCACGCAGGTCATGCGCGAGGAAACGGTCGGCGACTTCCGGCGCATCGCCGTGCGCATGGTGGTCTCCGGCGAGCTGCGCCCGCTCGCCGAGTTTCTGAACGGCGTCGAATTCGGGCCGCGTCGGCTCTCGATTCCGTTCCTCGAGATCAGCCGACGCGGCGCCGTGCTGCGTGGCCAAAGCGCGCGCTCGCTCGCGGCCACGATCGAGGTGAACGCGTTCCTGCAGGGCAGCGACGGCGACGAGGGGAAGGCGGGTACCCCCGCGGCCGGCGCTGCCGCCGCCGCGGGCGGGACGAACGCGGAGGCGAGCCCGGCCGCGGCGGCGTCGCCCGGGGCGCCCGGCCTAGCACCGCGCCCGCCGCGGGCAGGCAAGGAGGGCGGCTCCCATCACAAAGGTCATCCGAGGAACGCGGCGTGAGACGGGTTCTGATACTCAACGTTCTCCTGCTAGCGATCATCGCGGGCCTCGTGGTACAAATCGTGTCGCTGTGGTGGCGCGCCGAAGCGGAGGTCGAGACCGTCGCCCCCCGCGAACAAAAGGCCCAACGTCCCGACGCGCCACTGCCGCCGCGCCGACCCCCCGCGCCGGATCTCGCGAATCACATTGCGGAGAAGGACCTGTTCGATGCGTCGCGCGCTGCGGAGAAGGCTCCAACCGTCCCGGTCGGCGAGGCGCCACCGCCTCCACCGCTCAACCTCACGTTGCTCGGCGTGACCGTCGCGGCGGGTGGGCGCGAGGCCCTTTTCAAGGATCCGAGTCAGCCGAAACCCCTGTGGCTGCGCGAAGGAGAGGAGTTCAACGGCTACAAGATCAACCGCATCGACCCGACGTCCGTGGAGCTCACGACGGCGGGCGGCGACCACACGACCCTCGTGATCAACGTCGAAAAGGGCGCCCACCCGGGCGCCCCGGCGCTCGGTCCGGGGGGGATTCAGCCGTCACCGGCGCCGGTGATGGTGAAGCATCCACCGGGGATGACGCCGCGTCCGGGTCCGACCCCCAACGACATCAAGGAGAAGATCGAGCGCTTGCGTGAGGAAGCACGCAAGCGGCGGCAGCAGCGGCAGCAGTAGCTAGGGAGGGCAAGATGGGTCGAGTATTCGCGAGCGTCACGGCGGCTACCGCCTTATGGGCGACCGCGGTCGCCTACGCGCAGAACGCGCCGCCCGCGGGCGCCGCCCCGGCCACGTCTGCCACGCCTGCGCCCGCCACCGACGACTCCGTCGTGCTCAACTTCGAGGGCGCCGACATCCGCGAGGTCATCCACAGCCTCGCCGACGCGCTCGCCATCAACTATCAAATCGATCCGCGCATTCAGGGTCAGGTGACGATTCGCACGACCGGCACGATCGCGAAGCAAGACCTCTTTCCGGTGTTCAATCAGATCCTGCGCTCGAACGGGATCTCCGCGGTGAAGGTCGGCGACATCTACCAGATCATCCCGGTCGCCGAGGCGAAGACGAAGGCGATCATTCCGAACACGAGCGGCGAGCGCGGCCGCGTACGGCAGCAAGACGCCTTCGTGATCGAGGTCGTCCCCGTGGAGCACGTAGCGGCGCAGGAGATGGTGAACGTCATCCAGCCGTTCGTCACGCCGGGTGGCGACGTGATCCCGTATACCCGCGCCAACCTCCTGATCATCACCGACCTCGACTCGAACGTCGCGCGGTTGAAGGATCTGGTGAAGACGTTTGACCGCGACGCGTTCCGCGACCTGCGGGCGCGCGTCTACAAGGTCGAGCACGCGCACATCGAGGAGCTGGGTGAGGAGCTGCTCGCGATCCTCGACACCTACGGTGTCACGCCGGCGAGCGCGGAGGAGCGCGGCGTCTACGTGATCCCGCTGCCGCGCTTGAACTCGGTCGTCGTCGTCGCGTTCAATCCGACGGCCTTCGCCGAGATCGACCGGTGGATGAAGATCCTCGACGTCCCGCCCGAGGAGGGCGCCGGACGCCTGGTGCACGTGTATGCGGTCGAGAACGCCAAGGCGGCGGATCTCGCCGACATCCTGAATCAGCTCTACGGCGGCGGCACGAGCGGCGGCACCGGATCCTCGCTCGGCCGCGCCGGGTACACGCCGTTCGGCAACCGGCAGCGCGGCGGCGCCGCGCCCGGCGGGCGGCCGAATGCGCCGGGCGGGCGTGCCGGTGCGGCTCAGGCGGGCGCCCGTGCGGCGGCGCCGGGGGCGGCGCTGCAGAGCTTCGACGACTTCAGCGAGTTCGAACCGCTGCAACAGTTCCAGGGCACCAGCGGTACCACCGGCACGGGCGGGACGTTCGGCGGCGGCACCACCGGCGGTCGTAGCTCCGGCTCGCTCGGCGGCGGCGGGATCGGCGGCGCCCGCGGCGGCACGGGCGGGATCGGCGGCGGCGGCCTCGGCGCGACGCAAGGCGCGCAGGGCTACGTGCTCGCCGGCGGACAACCTGGCGACATCTTCCGCCAGGAGGTCCACATCGTCGCCGATCAGGTCAGCAACTCGCTCGTCGTCTTGGCGACCAAGAAGGACTACGAGGACATCCTCGAAGTGCTGCGGAAGCTCGACGTCGTGCCGCGGCAGGTCCTCATCGAGGTGCTGGTCGCCGAGGTGGATCTCGGCGACGACCTGAAGTTCGGCCTCGAATGGGCCCTCGCACAAAGCAGCCGCCGAGACGCCCTCGGCCGCATCACCGGCGAGTCGACGACGACGAGCGGCAGCAGCACGACGTCGCCCACCGGGACCAGCACGACCACGACGACGACGGGGAGCAACACGCAGACCTCCAGCATCTTCGACATCGGCAGCGCTCTCGGCCTGCGCTCGACCGACATCGTGCCGGTGCCGGCGAATGGCATCTTCGGCGTCATCAGCGACGACCGCCACTTCGCCGCGGTGATGAACGCGGCGGCGGGCAAGAACAAGCTCAAGGTGCTGTCGTCGCCGCACCTCATGACCGCCGACAACCACGAGGCGCACATCCTCGTCGGCAACGAGGTGCCGATCATCACGACGCAGAGCAACGCGATCGGCGTCCAGACCAACAACAACACCAACATTCTGCAGAACATCCAGTATCGCGACACCGGCGTCATCATGACCGTCTTGCCGCAGGTGAACTCCGAGGGTCTCGTCAACATGCAGATCCGCCAGGAGGTGAGTCAGATCGCGAGCGCGACGACCGGCGGCATCGCCTCGCCGACGTTCTCGACCCGCGAATCGGAGACCACCGTCGTCGTGCAGAGCGGCGAGACGATCGTGATCGGCGGCATCATCGACGACACCGTCGACCGCAGCCGGACCGGGATCCCGTTTCTGATGGACATTCCCGTGCTCGGCCGCGCGTTCCGGGTCGACACCGACAGCGTCAAACGCACGGAGCTGGTGGTGCTGCTGACGCCGCACGTCGTCCGCGATCGCCAGGAGTCGCGCTCCGCGACCGAAGCGTTCCTGAGCCGTCTCAAAGGCATGCACCACGACCTGATTCGCAACGAGCAAGAGCGACCGGACTACGGCGGACCCGCGGCGCACGGGCTGGACACGCCGGCGCCCCGACCGCTCGACCGGCGCTGACCGCCCGCCGATGACGACCGCGCAGGACGCGGCCGCGACGCTCGCGCCGTCGGCGGGTATCGCGGTACACGCCGGCGCGTGGCGGCGGCTCCTCGTCGCGGCGCTGCTCGTCGCCGCGGTCGCGGTCGCGTTCGGCAACGCGCTTCAGAACGAGTTCGTCTACGACGATCGCCTGCTGATCGTCGACAATCCCGCCGTCCGCGCTCCGCTAACCGACCTGCACGCGCTCGCATTCTACCGCCCCCTGCGGACGCTCTCGTACCGCGTCGACTACGCCGTCGGCGGCCTCGATCCGCGCATCTTCCACGCGATGAACCTCGTGTACCACGCCGCGACGACCGTGCTCGTCTCCGCCGTCCTGACACGCGTCGGCGCGTCCCCCGTCGCCGCCACGACCGGCGCCCTCCTCTTCGCCGTCCACCCCGTCCAAACCGACTCCGTCACCTACGCCTCCGGCCGCCGCGACGTCCTCTGCGGCCTCTTCTTCACCGCCGGCTTCCTGGCGTATCTGCGGTATCGCGAAACAAGGCGCAGCTCAGCACTTGTCGCCGCCCTGTCGTCTTACGTCCTCGCCATACTCGCGAAGGAAATGGCCATAACGCTGCCCCTGGTCTGTTTTCTGTATGATCGTTTCTCGATGGCGCGCGCCAGCGCGCCGAGTCCAATGCCCGACGGACGCAGCGAACAGCCGAGACCGGTGCAGCTGCAAGGCGCGAGCGAGCGAGCAACGCAGCAGATGCGCCGGTCTCGGCTGTTCGCGGCCATAGCGGGCGTGGGCGTGACGTGGGCCGTCTACGGCACCTTCGTGCGCCGTGTGGTGGCGGTGACGGGGTGGCACGGCGGCTCCGTCGGTAGCAATGTCGCGACCGTGCTGCGGATCTGGGCGCACTACCTGGCGCTCGTCGTCTGGCCGGCGCGCCTCTCCGCCGACTACAGCTATCGTGCGTTCCCGGTCTCGACGGGATTCCTCGACGCGCGCGCGCTCGGTGCGGCGCTGCTGCTTCTCGCGCTCGCTGCCGTGGCGCGCTGGCGTTGGCGGCGCGGCGATCTCGCGGGCTTCGGCGCCGCGTGGTGGGCGGTCACGTTGCTACCGGTGTCGCACCTCGTGCCGTATCGCGAGCTCCTCGCGGAGCACTATCTCTACCT